>WPCH01265267.1_pt1 | contig 12092 bp, 9 predicted proteins | sample 5399881 | NCBI WGS metagenome assembly WPCH01 (sample SAMN12869468, study PRJNA574797) | sludge metagenome | isolation source: wastewater treatment of pH5 | place: China:Beijing | collected 2019-05-20 | reverse complement strand
CACACTGCCCACAGGCGACATACGCAGCCCATGCTGAACCTTGGCCGCGAACTCCGTCTCGTCCAGGGCAATGCCGCCGCCGCTGCCGCCCAGTGTGAACGAAGGCCGGATGAGGAGCGGGAACCGCCCGATCTCGCCGGCCACCTCCCAGGCTTCTTCCAACGTGCGGACCATGCCCGACCGAGGACACTCAAGTCCAGCCGATGACATGGCTTCTTTGAACAACTGCCGGTCTTCGGCCAGTTGCATCGCCCGCAGCGAGGCCCCGATAAGCTCCACACCATAGTCGTCGAGCACGCCTGCTTCGGCCAGCGCAACGGCCAGGTTAAGGCCTGTCTGCCCGCCCACCGTGGGCAACAGGGCGTCGGGTCGCTCTTTGGCGATAATCTGTTCGACGATCTCGACCGTGAGCGGCTCGACGTAGGTGGCGTCGGCCAGGTCGGGGTCGGTCATAATCGTGGCCGGATTGCTGTTGACCAGAACGACGCGGTAGCCCTCCTTCTTCAGCGCCTTCACTGCCTGTGAACCTGAATAATCGAACTCACACGCCTGGCCGATGACAATAGGGCCAGCGCCGAGGACGAGGATGGAGTGCAGGTCGGCGCGCTTTGGCATGATATTCTTACTCTTCGTCCGCAGCCTCGGCTTCGCTGAGAACGGGGCTCCGTAACAGTATGATCGAGCCAAGAAGGCCGGCAATCAGCGATGCTGCCAGGATGGCCAGCTTGGAGACATCGTACATAGCCTGTTCGATGCCGACGCTTAACGCTGCCGGGCTGGCCAATTTCGCTGAAACAGCCAGCGCTGTGGCATGGCCGCCCTCGCCAAAGGCCAGGCTGGCAATGAACAGGGACATGGTGAAGCCCATCCCGCCCAAACAGGCAACTCCTGCCATATGCCGCCAATGTACATGATGCGGCAGGCTGGCCAGTTTCAGTTGTACCGCCAGGAAGGTTGCCAGCATAATGCCGACGAACTTGCCAATAACGAGCCCGGCAAGGATCCCCAGTCCAACAGGGCTGCCGAGATTGCGCACCGTTTCGGCGCTGATGGCGACGCCGGCATTGGCGAAGGCGAAGACGGGTATGATGAGATAAGCGACCCAGGGATGCAGCGCGGTCTCCAGCCGGTGGAGCGGCGTCTCCACGTGTTCGCAGGCTTTCTCCAGCTCGTACACGGCCACACGCTGCTGCGCCGTGATCATCTCGCTGTGGCTATGGGCGCCGCTTTGCTCGAACCAGTCGAGCAACGACCTGCCCCAATCGAGGAAACCCTGCGCGTCGATACGGGTGCGCACGGGGATGGTCATGGCTACCAACACTCCGGCAACCGTGGCATGTACGCCTGAGAAGAAGAAATCGGCCCAGACGATGAATCCCAGCAGGGAATACACCAGCAAGTGGCGCCCACCCAACTGATTGTATACAAGAAGCAGAGCCAGACCGGCGGTCCCAAGCCCCAAGGCCACCCAGTTGATTGTCTGAGTATAAAAGATGGCAATCACCAGTACGGCGCCCAGGTCGTCGACGATGGCAAGGGCGGTGAGGAAGATCTTCAGAGATACGGGCACGCGACGGCCGAGCAGCGAAAGCACCCCCAAGGCAAAGGCGATGTCGGTGGCCATGGGGATACCCCAGCCATCCTGGCCTGGTCCACCTGCGTTAAAGATCAGGTAGATTGCCGCCGGCACAACCATACCGCCCAAAGCCGCCAACAAGGGCAGCGCTGCTTTCCGAGGCGATGATAGCTCGCCGATCAACACCTCGCGCTTGATCTCCAACCCCACGACGAAGAAAAAGATCGCCATCAAACCATCGTTGATCCACAGCGAGAGCGGCAGGTCAAGTTGAAACAATTGGCCGAAGCCCAGGATGATGTGCTGATCCAGGTAGTTGAAGTACGCGTCTGCCCAGCGCGAGTTGGCCAGGATGAGGCCCAACAGGGCGGAAACCAGCAATACGATGCCGCTGAAGCCTTCGATCTGGGCAAAACGCTGGAAGGTACGCGTCAGCCGCTCGATTGGCGCCGAAACAACGGGTACGGCCACAAGCGTTTCTGTCTTCATCACAACGAATTCCTTGTCTGGGAGTCTGGCGGTCGCTGCCGTCGCACGTGCGGCCGATATGATACCGCACAACCTCAACGAATCCTATTCGGATTCTCGCCTACCCCACAATCCCGATTGGCGGTCCCATCCGATGCACCGGCGACCCCTTCTGCGTCTATACAGCCATTCTCGATGCCCTGAATTGGGTCGCGTTCATCGACTTTCCACATGGGGTTGCTTTGTTGTCAGACGAGCTGGGTGGGAGTCTGTTCTTCCTCGGAGGTCTGTTCGCGGTCGCTCAAAGCATCATGAATGGCGCGTTTCATGGGGATGCCGATGCGGTGAGCAGCAGATCCGAGGGCGTGTGAGGTTACCGGACCGCCAATGACTAACAGGATGATGAGGACCAGTCCTTTGGCGAAATCAAGGGGGGTCAGGACGACGGTGGCAAGCAGGAGCAGCACGACGCCAAAGACGCTTACTTTGCCGGTGGCATGCAGGCGGGTGTAGACATCAGGCATACGGATGAAGCCAAGTACACCGAGCACGGAGAATATCGTGCCGGTCACAACGGCGAGAATGGCAATGAGTTGAAGGAATGCCTGCATTTGGCGCTTCTTGACTCTAGAACATTTGCTGATCGGCGATGTACTTGGCAAGGGCAATAGTGCCCACAAATCCGAGGGCGGCCAATCCAAGTGCGACGTCGATATAGGTCGAATTCAACCAGATAAGGGCGATAAGGACCAGCACGGCCAGCACCAACGTGCCCACAAGGTCGGCGCCGATCAAGCGGTCGATCACATTTTCACCGCGCCACACCCGCCAAACACACACCGCAATCAATGCGATGTGAATAGCCAGGGCGCCATGAAGGGTGTAGAAGAGAACTTGATTCATCGGCGTAGTGACAGGCCAGAAGCACCAGGCGCCAGTTTCGTCGTGACGCCCAGGCTCGCTCTTTGATGTGAATCCGGAAGGTCAAGCAAAGATCTTGCTCAGCAGATCGCGGCGCATCGCTTGAGCCTGGGCCGCATACTTGGCGGCGTGCGTGGCATCCAGGCAATGCGTGTAGAGTACGCCCTGTTCGTCAATACCGATCACCATCTCTCCAGGCGTGATCGTAATGGCATGGGCGCTCAAGGCAACGCCGAGTTCGCTATCGCAGCCCGACGGGATGGCTATGATGCCGGGCCGGATCGGCAGGGCAGGATGCAAAACGATACGGGCGACATTGATGCCGCTCCTGACTACATCGACTGCCAGGATAGAGATGTAGCGAAGCAATGCCCAAGCCGCCGATGGCAAGCGGTTCAGGTCGATGGAGTCAGGCTGGGGCCTTAGCAGCATGGTAGCGATCGTCGCCACCAGCGTGCCCAGGACGATGTTGCTGATCTGGAGATTGCCGGTGATGGCCAGATAGAGGATCAGAAGAATCAAGATACTACGGACGTAGTGCATGAGCTGTATTCCTCAGCCGCCAAGCACAGCGGCGACATAAAGACCAGGATCGCCCAGCCAAATGCTTACCTCATTGGCCAGCCGCAGAAGAGGCTCGGCCCATAAGCCGAGGATCAGACACAGCGCGATCAGCAGCACCGGCGCCAGCAGACGGTCGCCGCCAGGTTTGGCTTTCACGCCTTCGGCGGCCGGCAACCACCAGATCGTTTGAAAAGCCCGCACAACGTAGACCAAGGTGAGCAGGCTGGCCACGCCAATGATTGCCAGAGAGACATATTCAGCGGCCACCACGCCGCTCCTGAAGAGCGTCAGTTTGCCTACGAAGCCATTCGTGGGCGGGATGCCGGCCAGCGCCAGCCCACCCACCAGAAACAGCGCGCCGAGGAAAGGAAGAGACTTGCCCATGCCGGTTATGTTGGCAAATGCGGCGGACTTGACCGGCGCCCGGCTGGCAACTGCACCCGCCAGCATCAGCATCGCTGCCTTGATCAGACTGTGATTGACCGTCAATACAATCGCTGCCGCCAGCGCTGCCGACGTGCCCCAGCCGATACCCACCAGAATGAACCCGATTTGGGCCAGAGTGGAGTAGGCTAGCATGCGTTTGGCATTGTGAGTGCCTAGTGCGGTAAGTCCACCGAAGATCACGCCGACCACCCCCAACACAACCAGCAGCCCGCGTAGTAGCTCGGCCTGGGGTATGAAGAGCAGCGTCGTCATGCGCACAAAGCCGTAGACGCCCAACTTCACCACGACGGACGAAAGCATGGCGCTGACTGCGGTTGGCGCTGCTGTGTGAAAATCCGGTTGCCAAAAATGAAATGGCACGACGGCGCTCTTGACCATGAAGAAAACCAGCATCAGCACCATCGCTGCTGACAGCAGAGGAGGGGATGGGTCGGCGGCAATACGCAGCGCCAGATCGGCCATATTCAGCGTGCCATAAGACACATAAAGGCTGCCTACTGAGCACAGGAGAAAAATGCCTGCAAACAGGCTGATGAAGAAGTACTTATAAGCAGCTTCGGCGCCGAGGCGGTCATCGGCAATAGCCGTCAGCACCGCGCCCGAAGACACCAGCAGTTCGGCGAAGACGAACAGAGTGAAGACATCACCGGTGAGAAAGGCGCCCGTGAGTCCAGTGGTCAGGGTCAGAAAAAGTGGGAAAAACGCTGGGTACGTGATGCAGGTATCGCGGGCGCCGAGTGCATAGAGCATTCCCATCACCAACACGCCCTGCGCCATGACCACGAACGTGGCGCTCAGTGGGTCTCCGACCAATGAGATGCCGAAAGGCGCCTGCCAACCGCCCAATTGAAAGACAACCGTCCTATCCGTGATCACCGTCGCTAACAGCAGGATGCTGGCCGCAAAAGAAGCAAGCAGCGCTCCAAAGGCCCAGGCCCGCTGAGCGCGAGGATAGCGCCACATGATCAGTCCGACGGCCGCTGCTGTCAGAGGGATGATGATGGGAAGCAAGACAAGATGGGAGGCAGATGGCATCAGTTTCTCATCTCGGCAATTTCATCCGAATCGGCGGTGTTGTAGCGGTTCGAGAGCACATAGAGAAGCGCCAAGACAAGCGAGAAGCCGGCCATGCTGATCACGATCGCTGTAAGCACCAGTGCCTGCGGCAGGGCGTCGCTGCGTTGGCCGGTGGCAGAGGTGTAGGCGGCGACTACGCCACGATAAGCGCCCGTACTCAGTAAAAAAAGGTTCACCGCATTAGCAATGACGATGAGTCCGATAGTCGAACGAATGACATTGCGGCGCAGGATCTGAAACAGGCCAATCGAGAACATGGCGCCGATAGCCAGCGCTGTCAGAACGTCCATGCCTTTTCTCCTGGTGGTCTGCACACGGGGTGCCGGATCATCTACAAATCCTCCGTTTCAGCTCTTGGGTGTCCTAATGCAGCCAGTGTCATCGAGGCCCCGCCCAACACGGTGAGGCAGATGGCAACTTCAAAGATGAAGGACGTGCTCAGACTAAAGCCATTCGGCAGCGGCAGTCCCAGCATTTCACCGTAATCGACAGGAGCGAAGAAGGAACCGGTCAGCAGCGCCGCTACGGTTGCGTTCAAGATGGCGATCAGCAGGCCTGCTCCGATCAAGGTGAATGGCCGCAGCCAGGGTAACTGGCGTCGCGTCGTTTCGTAGCCGAACACAACATACCAGAAGGCAATGGCCAGGCTGATAACGACGCCGGCGGTGAACCCGTCGCCGGCCTGATCATGACCATACATCATTTGGATAGCGCCCAGGATCAGCATCACTGGCAGCAGGATGCGCGCAAGGGTTCGGACAAACGGCGATGGCTGCGGTCCGCCAATGCCCATGATCTGCTGGTCATGTGATTCATCCCCAAGGCCATACTCGTGTGCATCCCTATCCCATCGCGATCTGGTCTCAGCGGCGTCGCCGGCAATGCTTGCCTTTGCCGTTTCCGGCTTTTGCCAATCCTTCTTTGTCGCAAAGCGAAGCAGCGTGTAGACGCCAAGCCCGGCCAACCCAAAGACCCCAATCTCGATCAGCGTGTCAAAGCCACGGAAATCCACGACCACGGCCCCCACGATATCCGCTGCTCCTGTCAGCGGCTTAGCGCTGGCTTCGTAGTAGGGCGTAACTAGGCTCGCGCGCGGCCGTGAAGTCAGGGCAGCCAGCGACAGGGCGGCCACCGCCAACCCACCGGCCGCGGCAATAACGACGTCACGGCCTAAGGCAATCCGGCTCTGCTTGAAGGTCAACTCCCAGGCGCGGCGCCTCTGCTCGCGCGGCAAGATACTCAGCGCAAGGATGAGGATCACCACGCTCAGGATGTCCACCACAACCTGGACAAGTGCAACGTCGGGCGCTGGCTCCATAACCATGATCACCGCTACGCCCAGCCCTGAAGCGCCCAACGCCAGAATGGCGTTGAAATCGCGGCGCAAGACGACGCTAAACGCAGCCGCTGCCGTTGCCAGGATGAGGGTAAAGACGCGGAGCAGGGTCAACTCGTCCAATGATATGGCCGGCAAGGAGGTTGGCAGAGGCAAATGTCCAAAGAGTAGCATCAATGCCGCCAAGCTGATCAACATAACCGCCAGGTAGCGCCGGATCTGCCCGGATTGGGTACGCGTGGCCAGGTGGGCGGCGCGATCCAACCCATGTAGAGTGCCTGAATATACCCTCTCGAAGCTGAAGTTCGGCGCCAGGGTTCGCTGCCAGGTCCGGACGCGTGCCCTGAAAAACCAGAGGGCAGAACCCAGGGCGACAGCCACAATACTCAGCACCAGCGGCGGCGTGAGTCCCGCCCACAGAGCCAGTGAAACCGTTACTGTGCCGCCATAGGCATCCGCTGCCGCGTTGGCCAGAAACACCGCCAGTCGTTCGGATTCAGGCAGCAAACCGATGGCCAGGGAGAACAACGCCGGGATGGCCGGCATGGCAAGCATCCAGCGGGGCGCTTCGTGTGCATGTACTCCGGCATCCCGCGGCCGGCCCAAGAAGGTGTCAGCAATCAGTAGCCCGGCTTGGGCCAGGATGAATGCTCCCGCCATGACCGCGGCCGCCGCAAGCAGGGCGCTGCCCAGAGCAGGCAGGCTCGGATGCGTTACAGAGGCAAGCAATGTCTCTTTGGCCAGGAAACCGAACATAGGCGGCAGTCCGGCCATAGAAAGCGCCGCCAGCGCTGCTACGGCAAAAGTCAGCGGCATGACCTTGCGCAGCCCACCCAGCCGCCGCATGTCGCGTGTCCCTGCCGCGTGGTCGACGATGCCCGCCACCAGGAACAGAGCGCTCTTGTAGAGGGCATGGGCGACGATGCTGATGACCAGCGCCTTGAAAGCAGCAGAGGTGTCGTCGCCGATCAACATCACCATCACGCCGAGTTGGCTGATGGTGGAATAGGCCAGCAAGGCCTTGAGGTCGTCTTGCTTCAGACCCAGGTAGGCGCCCGTCAGCATGGTGACGAGGCCGACGACCGTTAGCAGCCAGAACCACTCATCAGTCTGTCCTAAGGCCGGATTGAGACGGGCCAGCAGGTAGACGCCGGCCTTGACCATCGTAGCGGAATGCAGAAAGGCACTGGCAGGGGTTGGAGCGCTCATGGCGCCGGGCAGCCAGATATGCGCCGGCGCTTGCGCGCTCTTGGTAAAGGCGCCGAATGCCACCAGACCGAGCATAACCCAGTAGAGGGGACTTTGGCGCAGTGCATCGCCGCTCGTCAAGATGGTAGGCAGATCGGTGCTGCCAGCGACTGAGGCGACGAAAAGCAGACCGGCCAGGAGCGCGATCCCACCGCCGCCCGTGATGAATAGGGCTCGGAACGCTCCCTGTCGCGCTGCTTCATCTTTGGTCTTGTAGGCAACGAGGAGGAATGAAGTGATACTTGTGGCTTCCCAGAACACGAACAGCGTGATCACGTCCCCGGCCATCACCAGGCCGAGCATCGATGCCATGAACAGAAATATATACGCCAGGAAACGCCAGGCTGTTTGGTCTCCCTTGAAGTAGTAGCCGGTGTAAATGACAACCAGAACGCCAATGCCAGTGACCAGGAGGGCGAAGAGAGCAGCTAGGTGGTCGACATACAGGCTGGCCTCCATACCCAGGGAAGGCATCCACTCCATGCTGATCTGCAAGGCGCCACGCTTTGTGATGGCGGGCAACTGGCTGAGGAAAAAGACAAATGAAGCCAGCGGCAACAACGCCAACAACCAGCTTGCCGCTGTGATGGTCAGACGGCGGTTGAAGGCGGGATGGCCGTAGAGTGCGGCCAGAGCAGCGGCGCTCAGGGTCAGGACGAGGGGGAGAATGAGCCAAGACTCCTGCATGATCGCTATCCTACCCTAAGAGCAGGCGTGCAGCCAAGCCGGTTGCTCTCCTCCCATTCAGCGTTCCAGGGGCCAGATAAGCAGAATGAGTGGAATAGCAACCACAAGAATGATGATCTCCAGGAGCAGTCCCATACGCCAGTAATCGCTGAACTTGTAGCCGCCTGGTCCCATCACGAGCGTATTCGACTGGTGGCCGATAGGGGTCAGGAAGGCACAGGACGCGCCAATGGCAATGGCAATGAGAAAGGGATCGATCGAAACGGACAATCCGCGGGCGACGCCGATGCCGATCGGCGCCATCAACACCACCGCAGCGGCGTTGTTGATCACATCAGACAGGAACATGGTCGCCGCCAACACGACGGCCAGGATCATCCCTACCGATAGTTGACCGCTGAGTTGCAGCAAAGAATCGGCTACGAGTTGGGCGGCGCCGGTCGTTTCCAGCGCTTCGCCGACCGGGATCATCGCTCCCAACAGAATAATGATAGGCCAGTCGATGCTGTCGTAGGCTTCACCTAAAGTGATCAGACCCGCCATGATCATGATCACGACGGCGGCAACAAAGGCGATTTGTACGGGCATCAGTCCTACCGCTGCCAAAGCCAGAGCGGCGATGAAGATCGCCGCCGGCAGAACAATCCGCTGCGGTTGGCCGATGCGCAGCTGGCGCCGGGCCAACGGCAAGCACCCCAACGTAGCCAGTACGTCCCTTGCTATTTCCACGTGAGTCTGCAACAGCAGCACATCGCCAGGACGCAGCCGGATGCGGTCCAGGCGAGCGGATAAGCGACTGCCCTGGCGGGCAACTGCCAGCAGGTTCACCCCATGCCGCCGGCGCAGGTCGAGACTGAAAGCGGTCTCGCCCACCAGCATTGAGTTGGTGGTGACTACCGCCTCCATGAGCGTGACCTCGTCGGATTGAACGTCCTCACTGACGATGCGCTCGCTCCCCACCAGGGCCAATTGCGCTTTTGCGACCAGACTTTGCAGGGCTTCGCTGTCGATTTGCAGGATCAGGATATCGTCAGCACGAAAAACGGTCTGCGGAGGCGGCGCCAGCCGTCGCTCGCCGTTGCGGACAAGCCCGAGAATGTTGACGCCCTTTTCGGCAAAACGATGGATTTCGGGTAGCTTTGCCCCTTTCAGTCTGGAACCCTCTAGGATTCTCACTTCGGTGACGTACTCGGCGAGATCGAAGGCGTCTGCAGACGGAGTCTGTCCTCGGCGAGATGGGATCAATCGCCAGCCGACGAGAATGATGAACAAGAGGCCAGCCACGGCGACCCCTGCCCCCACGGGTGTGAAGTCGAACATTCCGAATGGCGGCGCGCCAGTCTGAGCACGAAAGGTAGAGGCGATGATATTGGGCGGGGTGCCGATGAGCGTGGTCATGCCGCCCAAGAGCGATGCAAAAGCCAACGGCATCAAGAAGACCGAGGGTGATATGCCCTTCTTACGGGCAATCTGTATCGCCGCCGGCATGAGCAGAGCCAGCGCGCCGATGTTGTTCATAAACGCCGATAGGAGCGCCGTTATGCCGGTCAAGGCCGCAAGTTGCACCATGACCCCACCCTTGAGCCGCAGCAATTGATCGCCAATCAGATCCACAACGCCGGAGTTCTGCAAAGCTCGACTCAGCACCAGCACCGCCGCAACCGTCACCACCGCTGGATTGGCAAAACCAGAAAATGCGTTAGCGACGGGGATAAGGCCGGTCAGGGTCACTATCATCAGCGCCAACAGCGCCACCACATCGTAGCGCCAGCGCCCAGTGATGAAGAGGGCGAGGGTTAGCAACAGGGTGGCAAAAATGAGCCACTGCTCGAAGGTCATTCAGACTCCAGATGAGGAAGCGCCGGCGGCGGCGGCGGCGACACCCGATCGTCTGCGCCCGATGTTATTGATTGGCAGCCTGCTTTACGACGCTTGGTTCCGCATCTTGCGCATCTCGCGTACAAACAGGGTGGCCAAGGTGATCGTGGTCAGCGGGAGGATGAAGAACGCCATAGCGGTGCTGTAAGTCGTCAGCGCATCGTGTTGGGTCGCGTCGAGCAAGAGATAGAGAATATAGGCGATATAGTATGTCAGGAAGAGGGCGCCCTCCCAACGGGCGATGCGAAAGCCGGTGAAAAAGATGGGCAGGGTGGCAATGGCAACGCCGATCATTACCGGGATGTCGAAGGCCAAGGCCGCCGGGGGGACGCCTACGCCCGCTGGAGCCAGAAGACTGGTCAGCCCCAGCACTGCCAGCAGGTTGAAGATGTTACTGCCAACGACATTCCCCACGGCGATATCCCGTTCACCACGCAGGGCGGCAATGATGGAGGTGGCGACTTCGGGCAGCGAAGTGCCAGCAGCAATAATAGTCAGGCCAATAATCAGCTCGCTCACCCCAAAGAGCCTGGCGATGACCACGGATCCATCCACTAACCAGCGCGAGCCAAGAACCAGGAGCGCCAGTCCACCCACGACGAAGGCGATGTTGAGAAGCCATGCTCCCACGCTGCGGGTGCGTCCATCTCCATACTCGTGTGCGTATTCCTCCTTCACTTCTGACGTCTCTTTGCGGCTCTGGCGGATGAGGAAGACGGTGTAGGCGATGACGCCGGCGAAAAGCAAGGCACCCTCCCATCGCACAATGCGGCCATCCAGAGCGAACACGAGCACCAACACAGAGATGCCGATCATCAGCGGCACATCCAGGCGCACAAGCTGCTGCGCAACCACCAGAGGTAGGATCAGAGCTGAGATGCCCAGGATGAAGAGCACATTGAAGATGTTGCTACCGACCACATTGCCCAGGGCGATGTCGGCCTGACCACTGAGCGCCGACTGCACGCTCACGGCCAGCTCAGGAGAGCTGGTGCCGAAGGCGACGACAGTGAGACCGATCACCAGGGGCGAGATTCCGGCTGCGGCGGCAAGCCGCGAGGCGCCGCGCACCAATACCTCGGCGCCAAGGATGAGCAGGACAAGACCAATAATGAGTCGGATGAGAACAAGTAGATCCATAAGAAATGTGCCAAGGGGTGGGGGAGGTCGGGAAGCTGCCAGAATTTTGCATAGAGCTAAGGTGAAATCTGGCACCATCCTTCCTATTGTCCGACCAGCTTTACCTCAATTGCCAGGAAATGACCATCCAACCGCGGCCGGACTCCTGATCCGTCCCAACCTCTTGCCGTTTTTTCTTCCCTCAAGCATACTGTGATCTGCTAACCGGCGCGGCTGGCTGTGCATCCTTATGGCTCTTGCCGCTCCTATTTACTTGCGTCCTCCCATCTCCCTTCGAGTCTCCCATGATCGCACCCAAACTCAACGTTGCCATCGTTGGCTGCGGCAATATCGCCGACGGCTACGCCCGTAATCTGATCACCTTCCCTCAAATCAATCTTGCCGGCGCCACCGATATCGATCTTGCCCGCGCCAAGGCCCTGACGAGCAAGTATGGCGGCAAAGTCTATCCCACGTTCAATGCTCTGCTGGAAGATCCCGCCATCGACCTGGTCGTCAATTTGACTGTTCACCACGCCCACTTCGCTGTCAACAAACAGAGCCTGGAGGCGGGCAAACATGTCTTCAGCGAGAAACCTCTTGCCCTGACCTATGCCGAAGCCCACGATCTGGTGAAACTGGCCGAGGCCAAAGGGTTGCGGCTGGGCGGCGCGCCCTACACCTTCATGGGCGAGGCGGCGCAGACGGCATGGAACCTCATCAGAAGCGGGAAATTGGGCATCGTGCGCGTGGCCTATGCTGAAGTAAACT
>WPCH01176944.1_pt1 | contig 12117 bp, 8 predicted proteins | sample 5399881 | NCBI WGS metagenome assembly WPCH01 (sample SAMN12869468, study PRJNA574797) | sludge metagenome | isolation source: wastewater treatment of pH5 | place: China:Beijing | collected 2019-05-20 | reverse complement strand
TGGTGCTCGACCTGCCCGAGGGCGCCACGCTCGAGACGTCCAATGCCGCGGCGGGCGCCGTGGCCGATGCCGGCATCGCAGCCATCCGGACCAAGGCCATGGCCCTGACCGGCCTCGCCCTCGACCTCTGCGCCCAGTTCGGCCTCGAGTCGCCCACGCCCCGGGACCCGGATCGTCGGGGCGGTCACGTCTCGGTCCGCCACCCCGAAGCCCGCCGCCTGGTCGACGAGCTGATGGCCGAGGGCGTCATCACCGACTTCCGGGAACCCGACCTGATCCGCCTCGGGTGCTCCCCCTTGACCACCCGCTTCACCGACGTCCACGACGCCCTCACCACCCTCACCCGCCTCCTCCCCTGACCCCCTGACCCACCCATGCCGTGTGGTTCTGGTCCCAGCTATCTGCACTGGGGCGGAGGTTGCTGGTACCAGAACGAGGATGCGGGCGGGGGTGACTACGGTCCGGCGATGTGAACGCCTTCGATCTCACCGACCGGGTCGCCATCGTCACGGGAGCGGCCAGCGGCATCGGCCGGGCCTCCGCCGAGCGGATGGCCGAGGCCGGCGCGGTGGTGGTCTGCGCCGACCGGGACGAGGACGGGGCCACCATCACCGCCGAGCACATCACCGGGGCCGGTGGCCGGGCGGACGTGGTGCCCGTCGACGTCACGGACCGGGAGCAGGTCGAGGCCCTCGTCCACGTCGCGGTCGACCGGTACGGCCGCCTCGACGTCATGGCCAACGTGGCGGGGATCATGCACCGGTCGACGGTCCTGGAGACCACCGAGGAGGACCTCGACCGCCTCCTGTCCATCAACCTGAAGGGCGTGTTCTTCGGCTGCCAGGCCGCCGGCCGGGTCATGGCCGAGCAGGGCTCGGGCAGCATCGTCAACATGGCCTCGGCGGCGGTCGACCAGCCCGCCGGCGGCCTCGTCTGTTACGGCATGGCCAAGGCCGCCCTGGTCCAGCTGACCAAGGTCCTCGCCGTCGAGCTCGGGCCGACCGGGGTGCGGGCCAACGCCGTGGCGCCGGGGTTCATCGTCACGCCGATGACCAACAAGGCCTGGATCGCCGAGGACGGCACCGAGGACCCCGAGATCAAGGAGGCCTTCACCGGCCGCATGTCCAAGGGCACCCCGCTGCGCACCGTCGGCGAGCCCGACGACATCGCCTACGCCGTGCTCTACCTGGCCTCGGATGCCAGCAAGTTCATGACCGGCCAGATCCTCCGCCCCAACGGCGGCGTCGCCATGCCCTGGTAGCTCCGGTCGCCAGACGTCGGCGGGCTCCGCCGGTGAACGTCAGGTCGCGGTTGAGGGCGACGGGGAGGGGTCGGTAGGGCGCCGGTACCCTCGACGCGGTGACCTCTGGCCCCCGCGTCCGCTTCGCGCCCGCCCCCACGGGGTACCTGCACGTGGGTGGGGCCCGGTCGGCGCTGTTCAACTGGCTCTTCGCCCGCCAGGCCGGGGGCACCGTGGTCCTGCGCATCGAGGACACCGACCAGGAGCGCAGCCGGCCCGAGCTCATCGAGGCCATCCTCGAGTCCCTCGAGTGGCTGGGCATCGACTGGGACGAGGGCCCCATCTTCCAGTCCGACCGCCGGGAGCTCTACACCACAGCCTGCGAGAAGCTGCTGGCCGACGGCTCCGCCTACCTGATCGACCAGGACAAGAACGAGGTGCCGGGCTCGTCCCTGCAGCCGGGCCTCGGCGTGTCGGTCCGGGTGCCCGAGGGCACGGCGGTCATCCACGACGTCATCCGGGGCGAGGTCACCTTCGACTACGCCGACATCGAGGACTTCGTCATCTGGCGGGGCAGCAACGACACCCCCGGCTTCCTGCTGGCCAACGCCGTCGACGACCCCGATCTGGGGATCACCCACATCGTGCGGGGCGAGGACCTGCTCAGCTCGACCCCGCGGGTGATGCTCATCCGCCGGCTCCTCGGCATCGACTACGACCCGCTCTACGCCCACCTGCCGCTGCTGGTGAACGAGCAGCGCCAGAAGCTCTCCAAGCGCAAGGACGACGTCGCCGTCGGCGACTACGTCCACCGGGGCTACCTCCCCCAGGCCATGGCCAACTACCTCGCTCTGCTCGGCTGGGGCCCGCCCGACGGCGTCGAGGTCCGGCCGATGGCCGAGATCGTCGACCTGTTCCGCCTGGAGGACGTGGTCAAGGGCGCCGCCTTCTTCGACCTGAAGAAGCTCGAGCACGTCAACGGCGAGTGGATCCGCCGGCTGTCGACCGACGAGTTCCTGGCCGCCGCCGAGCCGTGGGTCACCGGTGACGACGTGCCCTGGCCCGCCGACCGCTTCGACGGGGCCGTCTGGCGTGACGTCGCCCCGTTGGTCCAGGAACGGCTCAAGCTGCTGTCGGACATCCCGGTCCAGATCGACTGGCTGTTCCTGGCCGAGCCCCCCGAGGACGCCGAGTCCTGGGCGAAGGCCATGGCCGGCAAGGTCCCCGCCGCGGACCTGCTCGACGCCGTCATCGAGGCCTACGAGAGCGCCGACTGGGAGGCCGAGACCCTCAAGGAGACGCTGCGGGTCCTGGGCGAGGAGCGGTTCGAGCTGAAGCTGGGCAAGGCCCAGGCGCCGGTGCGGGTGGCGGTCACGGGACGGACCGTGGGCCCACCCCTGTTCGAGGGGCTGGTCCTGCTGGGCCGGGACGAGACGCTGAGGCGGCTGCGGGCGGCACGAGCGAGGCTCTGACGTGTTCGGCACCCGCTGGTTCCGGCTCGGCTGGAAGATCGCTCTGGGGGTGCTGGTCGTGCTCGCCCTCTACGTCGGGGGCACCTTCGTCCAGGTCTGGCAGGCCTCCCGGGACGACCAGGCCCAGGAGGCCGGGGCCATCGTGGTCATGGGCGCGGCCCAGTACAACGGCGTTCCGTCGCCGGTCTTCGAGGCCCGCCTCGATCACGGTCGGGAGCTCTACGAGCAGGGCCTGTCCGACGTCGTGGTCGTCACCGGCGGTCGTCAGGAGGGTGACGAGTTCAGCGAGGCCCAGGCCGGGGCGCTCTGGCTGGAGGAGCACGGTGTGCCTGAGGAGGCCCTGCGCCTCGAGGTCCAGGGCCGCAACTCGTGGGAATCGCTGGCGGCCAGCGCCCGCTTCCTCGAGGACGACGGGATCGACGACGTGATGATCGTGTCGGACCCCTTCCACTCCAAGCGCCTGGAGGAGATCGCCAGCGAGGTCGGCCTCGAGGCCTTCGTGTCGCCGACCACCGACAGCCCCGTGACCGGTGGCGCCGAGTTGCGGGCGATGGTGCGGGAGACGGCCGCGGTGTCGGTGGGGCGGGTGCTGGGCTACCGCCGCCTGATGAACCTGGACGACACGGTCAACAACCCAACCGGCTGACGGCCGGCCCGGTCCAGCCGCTACCCTCGACGGTCCCACCGATCGGGGGTGGTGTAATTGGCAACACAGCTGGTTCTGGTCCAGTCGTTGAGGGTTCGAGTCCTTCCCCCCGAGCGCCGGCGGTAGCCTCTCCGGGCTGTCGCCACGAGGCCCCATCGTCTAGTGGCCTAGGACACCACCCTCTCAAGGTGGAGACACGGGTTCGAACCCCGTTGGGGCTGCCATCGACGAAACCCCTGGTGAGAGCACGGAACAGTGCTCTGGCCAGGGGTTTCGTCGTTTCTCGGATCGATCTGGCCATGTCGTCCAGTGCCAGGCTGTCCCCCTCGAGGCACACCCGTACCGTCCCGTTTGTGCCCAAGTTGTGCCCAGCGAGACGAGGCGACCAGCCGGAGACCGGTGCGGTCTCACCCCTTGCGCGAGAGCCAGCAGCTTGGGTGTAGGTCCTGCAAGCCGACCCGCGTCCGGCCCGATCGTGCGCCGGCTTCAGACCAACTCATAGAGCGTGCCGTGCTTGCTCGTCATCGTCGCCTCGATGGTATTGGCGAGTCCTGGATCGTGGATTCGTAGCCCGAGCTCCACGTTCGACTTCTCGGCCGGGCCTGAGAAGTTTGCGCTGGTGAGGAGCACCAGCGTGTGGTCTACGACGACGAACTTGGCGTGGCTCACCACAGGCTGGCCGTCGAAGGTTCCGGACCGGTACAGGTTCGCCCTCGGAATCTGGGACTTGACCTGCTTGGCGTTTGCCACTCCGGAGTCGACGTACACCGTCACGGCGACCCCGGGAGTCTCCGAGGCCTCCAGGAGTGCGGTCCACATCTTCGACAGCGGCGTGAAGTTGTAGGAGGCGCAGGTGACCGAGACCCGAGCGGCCTTTACCTCGCGATGGAACTGGCTCGTGAGGCCACCGATGTCTGCTTCGTCGCCCGGCATGGTCCACACCGGTGTCAGTTCCAACTGGGCGCTCGCCTTCGCCCCAGCGATGGCCCGCAATACCGCGATCGATCGGTCTGCGTCGTCTTGGCCCAACGCGGCCGCGACGAGCAACGCCTTCACCTCACTCCGCCGAGCCGGCGCCATGTGCTCGAGCGCCTGGGAGAGGTGAGCGCCGGAGGCGAGCAGGGCCGCAACGCCGGCTGCCTCTCGCGCGGTCAGGAACTCACCGAGTGCCTCGAAGGGGTCAGGCGACATCGATGTCGCCGAAGAACCCGGACACGGCGTCGCCGGTCGCGGTGGGCAGGTTGAGCAACAAGCGGCGATCGAGGAAGCGGTTGGCCTTCTCACAAGACGTCTCTGACGCGAACGAGCAGCAGTGGCACGCAGCACCATGGAGGAAGTCCTCCGGGTCGGCCGGCGTCCGTTGCGCACACACCGGATCGGACGAGCAGCGGGCAGACCGGCGCAGCGCCGAATCCACGAGCCCAGGGAATCGAGCCGGCTCCGAGAGCGCCACCAGCCCACCCAGGGTCCCTTCACTGTCCGATGCGGTGGTGCAGATCAGCACCCCGGCGGCAGCCTCACGGTCCATCGCTTCGCCCCAGCCGTAGATGCGTTCGGTGAGACTCGCAGCGCCGTAGCCACACCACATCGCCATCTCTCGGATCAGAGCGTGCGAGAACGTGTGCAGCAGCCAGTAGCGAGGAGCAGGCAAACGCAGGTCGGGATCAACTTCCTTGGCGGTTTCGGAGAACCGCCGGGAGAAGTTTCGTCGGTGCGACTGGCGGTGAGCCTCCCAGAGTTCGGTCCCTAGGATCTGCTGCTCCCAGGCGGCAACGAGGTCGAGGTCGAGCTGGACGAAGATGCCCTCGCCTCGGTCCTCGGTCGCCGGCACCCAGGTGGGCCTGCCGTCGCGGGTGAGCTTCACCAGTCGGCTGGAGAGGTCATTGACCCGGTCCATCTCGTCGAGGCGGGTGAAGCCGAGCACAGCGTTGACCTTCTTCATCTTGTCGACGGCTACGACGCGGGCCACACCCGCAGGCGTCGCCGGGTCGAGAGGGGCGATCTCGGTGACCATCAGCCCGCTGGCGTCCTCCTGTTGGGGGAACAGCGAGGGCTTCTGGAGGTACCGCCATTCGGGCACAAGCAGTTCGACGGGATCCCAGCGAGCGAGCTTCTCCAGGCGGATCTCCTCGGTCTCGGTCGGCGCGATGGCGTCAGCGACCGCCGAGGTGAGGTCGTCGTCGGAGATCTCGTCGAGGGCGACCTCGGCGACACCGGCGAGTGCTCTAATCACATTGAGCTGCGATGCGAACTCAGCGAGCTTGTCGACGCCGAGAGCAAGCCGGAGACGGTCGGAGAGCGCCTCCGTCTCTTCCTTCTCCGTGCGTGGCATCACGATGATCGACTGGGTCGACGCGAACCAGAGGTTCGATGCGCCCATCATGATGAGCGCAGGGCGGGCCTTGCACGACGGATCGAATCCATTGAGATGTGGGTGGCGCCCCCGGCAGGTCTGGGGCAGCTTGTCGCGGCCAGACGCACCCTGCGCTTCCGCGGTGCCCCGCCGGGCGCCGCACGCCTCGCAGCTGATCGTGGAGCCGATGGTCCCCGACACGTCCCGCATCTTCAACATCGGCAGCTCCGCCTTCGGGCAGGTGCCGCCTCGATGAACCCACAGGTCGTAGGGGAATTCGTCGAGGTGACCGTTGGAACAGGTGAGCAGGTGCTGTGCCGGCACGGCGGGGCTTTCCCGCTTGCGGCCCGACCCTCCAGACCGCTGGCCGCCGCGGCCGGGACAATTCTTGTGGGTGAACTGCGCTTGGTCGGGCCGGTAGGGGTTGGTGTTGGTGTAGGAGAAGCGGGGCAGAGGGCCCAAGTAATCGCAACCAGTGCACCGGAGCCACTGGGGGAACACCCGGGCAGGTATCCCGAGGTCGTTACCCTCCACCGACCCGAAGCCCTTGCGGGGCTGCCACGGGAACGGGCGCAGCGCCTCGGCTTGGTGGCCGAGGTGGAGGCGGACCACGTTGAGCAGCCGCGGTTCCAGGATCGTGGGGATGAACTCCCGGCGCTTCCAGATGGCTTCCCAATCGTCGAGCCCGGCGGGCATCACCGAGAAGTTGGGAAGGTCCATGACCGCTCCTGGACCGTAGGTGTAGAGGAGCGACGACGGCCGTGCCGAGCCGACCTTGGCCCGGTTCTTGACCTTCGCGTCTTCAGCGTCGCCCAACGGGTCGAGCGTGGCGGAGGCGTCGTACCGCATCCCCTCTCCCGCGGGATCGACAGCCACGTCGGCCATCAGTCGTCGTCCTCCGCGGGCAGAGTCCATGCGGGATCGCCGTTGTAGGCGTAGAGCCGGTCGTCCACGGGGCTCACCAGCACGTTGATCTCTGGCTGGACCTCGCGCATCGAATTGGCCACCGTAAAGGGCGCACCTCCGGGGCCGGCGTCCTTTGCGTTCTCGGGGCTGATGATGAGTGGCAGGTACTCGTCTCCGTCGCCGGTCCGCTCGTAGACGAGGGTCTTGTGCTGCTCGGCGGCCTTCTTGGCCCGTTCGCTCCAACGATCGATGCGGTTCAGGAGCCGTTGGCTGGCTCGGGTCACGAGGGCGTCGTCCTGAGCGGCTGCTGCGATGCGGGCCTTGAGCCGTTCGGCGAGTGCCTCGACCGACGGTCGCTGCGCGCCGATCCGCCCCGCGTGGCGTTCGGGCGAAAGGCCATCGGCGACCGTCGCCTGCTCGACGCGGGCAACGCTCACCAGCAGCCCGTCGATGCCTCGATCCAGCGAGGTCGGCGAGTAGGGCGTGACGGACAATGCCTCGACCTGGGCGTAGAAGGTCTGGTGGTAGTGGCGGAACTGCTCGAAGTGGGCCAGGTCGCGCGGGCGGGCCCAGTTGCCGAGCGCCACGACGAGGCCTGGCCGGTCGCCGTCACGGCCCACTCGCGAGGAAGCCTGGATGTATTCGGCGGTGTTCTTGGGCTGGCCGACCACGAGCATGAGTCCGAGGCGCTGCACGTCGACGCCCACCTGGAGCATTGATGTGGCGAGCACGACGTCGAAGGGGTTGGCCTTGCGGTAAGGAGGCTTCTTGCCCTCCTTGACCGCGGCGATTCGAGTCTGGATCGCGGCCGTCGAGTCGATGTCGGGGTCGAACTCCAGGGCCAGTTGATCGAGGGTGGTGCCGATCTGGTCGGAGTTCACTCGAGAGGTCAGCTCCGTCGTGTTGAGGTGGCCGAATGACGTGCCCCAACGACGTGGGAAGCCCGACTCACGTCGTGGGTTGCTCACCCGGGAGGTGACGTCGTCGGCGACATAGCGGGCCATGCCAGCCAGCTCACGGGTGGCGTTGAAGTAGCCCACCAACGTCATATACGGGTCCGCGGCCGCGCCTTCACGATCGAGCAGCAACTGCCCTGCGAGCAGCACCACCTCGGCCACCCGGATCTCGGCGGTCGACAGGCGTACGCCTTGGGCGCTGATGCCGAGGTAGCGACGCCCGGGGTTCTCTCGGCTGATCGGCACCTCCTCGGAGAAGTAGGTGTCGGCCACGTCGAGCACCTGAGGCGGGAACATCGCCACGCGCCGGCCGTAGAGCCCTCGTACCTGTTGGCTGGCGTTGCGCACCGTGGCGGTGGAGGCCACGATCATCGGCCTCACCGGCTTGCCCTCGGCGTTCTCCCACGACGCCAATGTCTCCACGGCCACCTCGAAGAGCCCCACCGAGGTGCCCAGCGCTCCGGTGATGAGGTGCAGCTCATCCTGGATGATGAGATCGGGTGGGCGCAGCCGGCCCACGGACTTCACCGAAGCGGCGGGGTGATCACCCGACTTCGGGTGCTGCGTGCTCACGTCGCACGCCTTGTAGTCCACGTGCACGTAGCCGTGGCGCTCGCATCGTCGGGACACGTATCCGAACAGGGCCGCGGCGTCCCCTTCACGGGCCAGCCGGGCGAACTTGTCGACCGTGGCGATCACGAAGGCGGGGGTGAGCCGGTAGATCTCCTCATCGATGGTGAGCACCGGAAGGCCCTCGGCCACGGCGCCGCCCTTGGCAAACGGACAGCGCGCCAATTCGTCGCCGCAGTGCACGAACACCCGCCGCAGCGTCTTGTCGGCCTTCACCTGGGCGGCGCCGATCGGCGTCCCGCACCACGGGCACCGCTTGATCTGCAGCACCGGCAGTCGGCGACTCCCGTGCTCATTGGCCTTGGTGAGTTGATCGTCGGCCTCTTCGAAACGCTTCGGGCTCACATCTGTACCGACCCAGAGCCCGATCCGGAACGGTTCGACCCCCCAGGTCGCCTCGTCCTCCCGGCGTGCGAGCTCGGCGGCGCAGACGAGCGCGGTCGCGCGCTGGAATTGCTGCGCCGTAAGCAGTCGCAGCGTGTAGCGCATCAACACCGCCACGCCATCGCACCCGTCGAGCGGACCCGAGCTCGTCTCCAGCACCCCTTGTCGTCGCCGAATGGCGAAGGTGTACGCGGCAAGTCCGAGGTAGGCCTCGGTCTTGCCGCCGCCCGTGGGGAAGAACAGCAACTCCACGCGGGCGACGTGGTCCTCGCTGCGCGCCGGTGACGCCGGGTCGGACAGCGCGCCGAGCTGCATGAGGATGAAGGCGAGCTGGAACGGACGCCACGACGCCGCCCTCTCGCCCAACGCCGCTATTTGCGCTTGCGCGGCTTCGATCGTGACCGTCGCATCTGACGCACGAGCCGCCGCCACCTGCGACGCCACTCGCTGGTGCCCCATCACCCTGTTCATGAACTGGAAGCACCGCAACGCCTCGGCGTCAGCCAGGAGATGTTCGAGCCCGGCGGCGAGCCGGTCGCGCACCTGCCCTGCTTCGATCAGCGGCAGCTCGGCGGCCGCCTGGAGGTGGACCGGGAGGGCGGCCGCCTCTGCGATCTGCGCGTCGATCCACGATGCGTAGCCGCTCACCAACGGTTCGAGGCCGGCACGGAGCTCCTCGGGCGAAGCTGAGGCGAGCGTCGCCATCGACAACACCGCACCGGAAACCGATCCAGCCTGCGTCTGCGGCGTCTCAGCGACCGGCAACCACGTGGTCGACACCTCCGTCGCCCGGCGAGAGCCGGCCATCACCACCCAGTCGGCTGAACAGGTTCGGCCGATGGCGAACTCCAGGCGATCGCGATACTGCAGGTCAAGGCGCCGCACCTCGTCGTCAAGCTCCGGCCACTCGTGCTCTACGACGTCACGGACCGGAAGGAAAACCTCCGCGCCGCCAGCATCGACGCGCAGCTTGGTCTGGAACAGCCACTGGCTCACCGGGATCGGCGTGGGCGTCTCCCGGTCGTTGCACAGAGCGATCTCCACCAGCACGCGTCCATCGGTGACGTCGTCGTAGCGGTCAAACCGCAACACGACAGCGTCCAGCAGAGGCACCGTGGCGGTGCGGCCAGGCACCAGATCAGCGAGGGTGATCTGTCGGTCGATCTGGACGTGCGTGCGCTGGAAGTTGCTCCGCTTGCGTCCGGCGGCGGTGACCTCCTCGGTTGTCACCGTCTCGTAAGACCCCCAGCTCGCCGTCACCGTGAACGACGCCAAGCTGATCGGGACCTGGAGTCGAAGACCCATCGAGGCCGGAATCATCAACCCCTGACGGGCGCCGCGATCCTCGACATCGTCGTCGGCATCGTCCGCCTCGCTGTCATCGGCCGCGTACGCAGGCACCCCACGACCTTCGACGCCCTCGTCGTCGCGCACCTCGATGAGCTCTCCGTCCTCATCAACGTTCTCCTCGGCCTGGGAACTGCTGCTCCCGAGGAGCTTCACCGGGGCGATGTGACCCACGAGGTACTGGGCACGAGGGCTCAGTGGCAAGACCTCGTCGGGCCCGAACTTCGGCCCCAGCAGCTCCCGCTCGACGATGTCCACGAGGTTCTCCCGCACCGAGTACGAAGTCCCGTCGAGATCGAAGTTCAGCTCGTAGCTCGGCTCCGGCCGTGTGGCGCCCCCACCTGTATTCGTCACAGCCGCCAGTCTGTCCCAGACGAACCGACCGTCGGCGTCTGCCAGCCGATCAGCACACGTTCCTCGTCGAAGGAGCGGCCGACGACCCCGCGCCGGACGCGAAGGCTCTCGAGCTGGGTGAGGAGAATCTCCCGCCTGACCAGGTCGTCTGCGCCCGCCGCTGCCCAGTGATCGTGCACCGTCGCGCCGTTGAGCGGCTCGGTCCCACGCTCGTCGAGGAGGCGCCGAACGAGGTAGGGGTCGAGCGCCGTTCTACCAATCGTCTGCCTGCACGTCGGGCAGTAGAGGACGGGACGCTTCTGGTTCGTCCCACGACAGAGAAGCACCGAGCAGTCGTCGCAGCGAACGACCCGAGACAGGAACGGGCTCGTCGACTCCCGCTCGCTGCGCTTCCGAGCCTGCGGCGTGGCTCGTGAGTCCAAGATGTCTTGCAACGCAGCGAACTCGTCCGTGGAGATGATGGCGAGTTGCTCGTTGACGACCGGTGCGCCGTTCTCATCTCGGAACACAGCGAATGGGTCGACCCGCTTGGCACTCTTGGCCCGCCCCGGGTTGTGCGGGACCATTCCCGCCAGCGTCGGGTTGCGCAGAAGCCCGTCCACGGTCTGTCGGTTCCAGGCGAGGCTGCCCGACTTGCGCCGAGCGTTCGGACGACCGGGAAGGGGTGCGCCCTCGGAGGTCAACCAGGTCGTGATGGCGTTGACGGTCGTGCCGCCCAGCGCCATTCGAACCGCCTCGGCGAGCCACGGCTCGCGCTCCGGATCCTTGACGAGCACCCACCCTGGGCCGTTCGGGTTCGGGGCCGACTGATAGCCGTACGGGATTCCGCCTCCTGCCCACCGGCCGTCCTTGAGCAACTGCAGCCGTGCGGCACGAACACGGGCCCGGATCGCCTCAGCCTCCATCTCGCCGAACACGGCGAGCATGACGGCGAAGGCACGTCCTTGGGGACTGGTCATGTCGATTGGGTCCTCGACCGCGACGAGACCCGCTCCCTTCTGCTGCAGTGCCTCGTCGGCGTGCAGGAAGTCCAGGACGCGGCGTGCGAGCCGGTCGACCTTCCAGATCACCACGGCGTCGAAGTCGCTCGCGGCGAGGAGCGCAGCCCAGCCGATGCGATCCTCGGGCCGGTTGGCTGTGGCCGACACGCCGTCGTCGACGAACTCGCCGACGACCTCCCACCCCCGCGCGTCGGCGTAGCTGCGACACGACTCGAGCTGACGAGCGATCGAGACGGACTCTTCCTTGGTGACGCTGAGCCTCGCGTAGAGGGCGCAGCGTCGGGCTTGGTGCATGTTCGTGTGGTTCATGCCACGCAAGTAAGGCGGTGGACCTGCCGACGTGCCTCATCGCTCGTGTCAGCAAGACGGTGATGCCGCTGCGCGTAGCCACTGGGCCCGTGCCGAGCGAAGCGTGTGTCGTGTTTGCGACGGGCAGCTACAGCGTCCAGGCAGTCTTGTCATCAAGCCTGCACCAGCTGTGGGCGATCACGTACGGCTCGGGCATGCGGAACGACCCTCGCTACACGCCGTCAGATGTGTTCGAAACGTTTCCTCGTCCCGAGAGCACTGAGCGTCTGGAGCAGATCGGACACGCGCTCGATGACGAACGTCGCGAGATCATGTCTCGTCGGGACCTTGGCCTGACCAAGCTCTACAACCTGGCGAACGACGCCGACTTGAACGATTCGATCGAGTCCCGCGGGGTGGTGTAGGTAGGCGCCGGTGTGATGCTCGACGCTCAGTCAGTGTGGCTCATGCGGGGATGGCCAGGGGCACCTCCTGGTTGGGCGGGTCGGCGATGGTGACCTCGGGGGCGGGCTGGTTGAG
>WPCH01247084.1_pt1 | contig 12119 bp, 5 predicted proteins | sample 5399881 | NCBI WGS metagenome assembly WPCH01 (sample SAMN12869468, study PRJNA574797) | sludge metagenome | isolation source: wastewater treatment of pH5 | place: China:Beijing | collected 2019-05-20 | reverse complement strand
ATTCCCAATTACACGATGATACTGCGCTTTTACTTCCTTTGCAGCCCAGTATAATCTCTTAATTTTTTCTTCCGATACTTTATCTCCTGTTTTAAATACGATAGATCCATCATCAAATGTATACGTTTTTGGTAAGTACTGCTCTTTTCCTTCTTTACGTATTTTCTCTAAATCTACTGTATTCCCGCTATAATCTTTTCCGTTATAATTTGTTGTAATTTGTTCTACTGCGACAAAATACGGCTCACTTAAACGTGGATACATATGCATTGCCTGTGTCACAACTTCTAATCCTTTATTTGGATTGCTATGAAACTTCCCGAAACGACTCGCAAAGTAAATTCCATTATTAACGAGCCACTTATTTTCTGGTGTTACTTCATTTAGAAGAGCAATACGATTTATTTCATTAATAAACCCATCTACTTTTCCATACCACATCGTTTCATTCGCTTCTTTACGAGCCTCAATTAAGTAAGACTGTATATCATAGTCAATCCCTTGCATAATATCGTATATTGCTTGTCCCTTCATTCGATCATTTACATACGTATTAAAATTATCATTATATTGCTTTAAAATATTCGATGCGTATTGAACTGTTTCAACATCGCTTGACGCATTACTAATTAATTTACCGTATGCAGATACGACTGTATCTTGTTCAGCTGTACCAAGCTCAAAGTTTGGATTTTTTGCGATTGCTTTTAAAGCAGGTAAACATTTATCCTGGAAGCTTCTTTCATTTAAGTCGCTTAATTCACTATTATAAAATGCAAGATAAAAAGCTGAACGCAGCACTTCAGTAAACGTTTGAATTCCTTTTGAATCATCTTTCGTAAATGTACTACCTCTATGAGCTAATTCATCTATAATGACTTGCATTTTTCCTTTATCTTTATAAAAAGCCTTTGCATCTTCATTAAACTGGAATAAGTCTGTAATTTGGTGCCATTTAATACTGCCTAACGTTTCAACTAATTCTTGGTCATTCATTTTGTTTAAATCAGCCATTGAATAGCTTTCTTTAACCTGCTTTACTGCAGTTTTCTTCGTAATAGATGCTGGTCGCTGTGAAAAATCTCCTACTTTTAAACGTTCTTGAAATGATAAAGTTTCATCAACTTTTGAAATATGTCCAACTTCATCTACCGACTTTTCAATTCCAACCGGTTTCGTTTTTAACACGTTATACGGTACTTTTTCTTCCGCTGCTGCATGAGTTTGAAGTGCGCCTAACGATAAAGCCATTGTACTAATGCTAAGCATCACTTTATTGATCTTTGATTTCTTGTTCATATCCTGACCCCCTATTTTAATATTCCATTCAAGAATTTAACATAAAATCTGGATGTAACAATATAAAATGCAATATTTCATATTATTTCTTCCTATAATTTGTACATATCGTGAACGCATTGCTCTTTACCTCCCTAAAACAAATTGCATCCTTTCACATTATAAAAAGGGAATTTTTTGACAATTAAAAACTTAATTGTTATGATTATTATAATTGTTAATTTTATTAAATAAGGGTGGGATTCTATGATAAAAAAAGAAAACAGTGTATTTTATATCTCCTTCTTGCTAACAACATTCTTCATTATATGGGGAATTACCCCAGCAAGTTGGATACAAGGCTACGATTTACAAAGTGTTACATCTTCTTTAAACTCATTTATCCTCAATAAATTTGGATGGTTTTACTCTCTACTTATGACTACAATGATTATTTTGGCTGCTTATTTAGCATTTTCCAAGTACGGTTTTATTTGTCTCGGTAAAGATGGAGAAAAGCCAAAATATAATTATCCATCTTGGCTATCCATGTTGTTTGGGGCAGGAATGGGAATTGGACTCCTCTTTTATGGAATCGCTGAACCGATTTCACATTTTACAGATCCGTTAACAGGAAAAGCAGGTACAGAAGAAAGCGCCAAACTCGCTATGCAATATTCATTTTTCCACTGGGGACTCTTTCCGTGGTCACTATACGCAATGGTCGCTTTAACAATTGCATATTTCACATTCCGCAAACAAAAAGGTAGCACTATCGGGGCTACAGTTACTCCATTATTTAATCGATCGAAAAATTCCCGTATTGGAAAAACAGTTGATATTTTAGCTGTTTTAGCCACAGTGTTTGGCATTGTACCATCTGTTGGGATTGGTGCTCAACAAATTGCTGGAGGATTAAGCTATTTATTCCCTTCCATTCATAACACTTTACTTACTCAGCTCGTACTTATAGCTATCTTCGCTGTTTTATATTTAACAAGTGCACAAACTGGCTTAGATCGTGGGATTAAATATTTGAGTAACTTGAATTTCTCTCTTGCAAGTATTTTACTCATCTCTTTCTTACTTTTAGGACCAACTGTATTTATTATGAAATATTTCACATCTACACTCGGTTCTTATATCGGCGCTTTACCTAGTATGGGATTAAATTTAGGAGCATTTAGTGAAAAATCTTCTTCTTGGATTGAAAACTGGACTATTTTCTATTGGGGATGGTGGATCTCTTGGTCTCCATTCGTCGGCACATTTATCGCACGTATTTCTAAAGGACGCACAATAAAAGAATTTATTTTTGGAGTTGTATTAGTCCCAACTCTTATCTGTACATTTTGGTTTGCAGTATTTGGTGGTACCGCAATTCATATGGAAATGTTCCAATCGCTTGGAATAGCTGATGAAATTGCAAAAAATGGTACAGAGATTGGATTATTTGCTGTTATTTCACATCTACCATTTTCTACCTTTTTAACGATTATCGGGTTAATTTTAGTAGCCACATTTTTCGTTACTTCTGCCGATTCAGCAACATTTGTTGTTTCAATGCAAACGAGTAACGGAAGCTTATCACCGAAAAATAGTTTAAAACTTATATGGGGATTAACAATCGCGATAATTGCCGCTATTTTATTACAAGCTGGAGGATTAAATGCACTACAAATCGCAGCTATCATCGCAGCACTACCATTTTCTATCGTAGTCGTTCTTATGGTCATTTCGCTCTTTAAGGAGCTGCGAAAAGAAGATGTTAATTTGCAAACAAAAGAAGTATCTCAAAAAATAAAAAAGGTTATGTAACGATTAGCACCTCAAATTACTTCTGAATCCGTAACAACTGAGGGAAAAGTAGATTAATAAAACCCATTCGTATGAAATATAATTTTCATACGAATGGGTTTTCACTCTATTATATAGTGTTGTAAACATGCCTTCTCCTCAAATCCTACTTTCTTGTACAATTTCATCGCACGATCATTATTCGTATTTAAACATAATTCTATCTCCTTCATTCCTTGGAAGGAAATAATATACTGAATTGCCTTTTGTAATAACCGCTCTCCGACACCTTTTCTTCTACTATTTTCAGCGGTTGCAATAAATTCGATATTCGCTTCTTGAAACTCTGGATTTACTTCCACATATACATAACCTTCTAACTTATCATTCTTCATACTTACAAATAATTTATTCGTATTACTTAAACGTTCAATAATTTCGTTTCCGTCATAATACGTATTAGAAAACACATGATTGTGTAAAGCGATAAACTGCTCAAACACTTGTGGTAAAGCCTCTTCTACATTACATATAATACGGTGCTCCACAATATTATTTAAAACGAGAATACTATGTCGACCTTGTTCTTTTGCATGTAAATTCCTCATTAAACGGGCACAATTATTATTTTCCACATGATAAAAACCATAAAATCTCTCAATATGAAAAGGCACCTTTTCTATAAGTTCCTTCCACATATGTAAAGCAACTTCTTCCCAATTCTCTGCGATAATAAACGGCCCCCATATCTCTGCACATTTCTTTACTTCATCCACATCAAATCCTAATAAACCTATTAAATTATTATTCTCATAAGTAGCAACAAAAGATTGTTCCCAGCCTATATCTGAAAAATCATGAATAATTGTCTGTAACAACTCCTCTTTCTCATCTCCACAATAGCCAACATGATGAGTAGCATCTTTATTCATATTCGCAATAAATGCTGCCACCTCTTCAATTTTCAAAATAGAACTGACATACATAACCTCTCCTCCTTCACTAATATATTCACACCTTTTCCATTTATATCCTTCTAAAAAAGACATCACCATAAGCATATTTCAAAATGAAATCGCCATGATAATGTCTTCTCAAAAACTCATATAATCATCTTACGTTATAATAAGATAAAACGTTTTTTATTTCTTAAATAATCTCTTTCTAAATACAAACATACTCAGTGCTGAAAGAACTAACGCTATGCCTGAAAGTAATGTTGATGTATTCTCTTGTCCACCTGTTGCTCCTAATGATTTCTTACTTTCTTCTTGCTTATTAACAGCTGGTTTATTTTCTTTCACAACTTGATTATTCACGTTTTGTTCTTGGACTACTGCTGATTGATTTACCGCGTCTTTTGAACCTTCAATTTTTTTTCCTGTTTCTTTTACCTCCGCTTTCGATCCTTCAACTCCTGTTGTTGGCTCGTCCACTTCCTCTTTCGCTTCTTCAACTTCTTTCGTTGGCTCTTTTACTTCCTCTTTTACTTCTTTTACCGGTTCTTTCACTTCTTCTTTTGTACCTTCAACTTCTTTTACCGGTTCTTTCACTTCTTCTTTTGTTTCTTCAACTTCTTTTACCGGTTCTTTTACTTCTTCTTTTGTTTCTTCAACTTCTTTCGTTGGTTCTTTTACTTCTTCTTTTACCTCTTCAACTTCTTTTGTTGGCTCTTTTACTTCTTCTTTCGCTTCTTCAACTTCTTTTACCGGTTCTTTCACTTCTTCTTTTGTTTCTTCAACTTCTTTTGTTGGCTCTTTTACTTCTTCTTTCGCTTCTTCAACTTCTTTTGTTGGTTCTTTCACTTCTTCTTTTGTTTCTTCAACTTCTTTTACCGGCTCTTTCACTTCTTCTTTTGTTTCTTCAATTTCTTTTACCGGCTCTTTTTCTTCTTCTTTTTCCACTATATTCTGTATAACTGTTCCGTTAAACCTTATGCTAATTTCATCAGAATCTAAATCAAATTTATACACCTTTTCACCTGGGGTACTCCATTTTATTACTCCGTTATTAAACGTCCCTCCCTCACTTACCAATTGAATATTTTCAATACTTTCTCCTTCTAAATCATATACAGGAATTTGAATTTCTTCGTTTATTTTTGCATCATTTAAAATGATATTTTGTCTTCCAACATCAATTGTAAACCACTGACCTAATTGTATTAACGGCCTTACATCACGAATCTCATTCCCAGCTAGATTTAAGCTAAATAGGTTTAGCATGGAACCAATAACCGTTACATCTTTAATATGATTGTCTTCAAGATTTAACCACTGTAAATTTTCCAATGAAGATAGTGGTGTTATATCTTCAATTTGATTATGAGATACATTCACATTATTCAATTGTTTCAAGTTTGAGATGAACTCAATATTTTTCAGACCTACTCCTTCTAAAGTGAGATTTTCTAAGTTCGTCATGTACTCTAAACCTGTTATATCTTTTATCTCATTTCCTTTTTCTTTAAGGATCTCTAATTTTTTAATCTGTAATAAATCTTCTTTGGTGATGGGAGTGTTTAAATTCTCTCTACCTAAATTCTCTTTATTAATATGTTGTTGTAAAGTTTTATCGAGAATTACATTTTCCTTTTGTTCATTATCCTCTTTTATTTCATCTAACCTTTCAACAACATTTTGAATTACTATTCCATTAAACTTAATACGATTTTCTTCTGGCTTTATATCTAATATAAATTCGTATGTTTTTTCACCGGTAGTACTCCATTTAACAGAACCATTATTAACTATTCCATCTCCATTCTTTAATTGAATAGTATCGAGTGGCTCTCCTTGTAAATTATAGATAGGTATTTTAACTTCCTTATCTTTTTCTACATCATCTAAAAAGATTTTTTGTCTTTGAACGTCAATGTACATTCTTTTTCCTAACTCTTGAACCGGTCTAACATCACGAATTTCATTTGACGCTAGCTTTAAATCATATAAACCTGTTAATTGACTAAGTGGTGTTATATCTGAAATATAGTTTTCTTCTAAATTAAGTGATTGTACAGTAGACATTCTTGATAAAGGTTCGATGTTTTCTAATTCATTTTTAGAAAGGTCTAACTCTACTAATTTTTTCATTGGTGTAATATGTTCAATATTAGTAAGTCCATTGTTACTTAAAGATAAACTCTTCACATTCTTCAGTTGCTCAATCCCAGCAAGATTAGCATTACTAATTTGATTATTTGCTACAGTCAAAGTCCTTAAAGATTTCGCTGTAAATAATGGTTTAATATCTTTTATATAATTACTATTTAAATCTAGCAATTTAATCTTCTTCATTTGACTTAGTGGGCTTAAATCTGAAATTTTATTATTTCTCAAGCTTAAACTCTCAATATGTTCTAACTCAGCCAAAGGTCCAATATCTTCAAGTTCGCCATAGGTTATACTTAATGATTTCAATTGCCTCAAATTCGAGATAAATTTTATATTTTCTAACTTAACTTCTTCCAACGTTAAGTTTTCTAAGTTCTTCATATATTCTAGACCGCTTACGTCTTTTATTCCTTTACTTTTGGCTTCAACGACTATTAAAGATTTAACTTTTAATAAATCTTCCTTAGTTATTGGGGTATCTAAATTTTCTCTATTCAAGTTATATTTATTAATATGCTTTTGTAATTGCTTATCTAATACTACATTTCCGTTTTTATCTTGTTGATCCAATTTATCCTCTTCATTTTCCTTTTGTTCTTCTGGAACATTATTTTCTAAATTTAATGTGTTTACTTCAAACTGTACTTGATACTTATTGTCATAAGCCATTGTCGGAATATAAATATGCATCTGCATATTATATCTCTTCCCTAATTCCCCTACTTCAAACTGAATCACTTTCGTTCCATTTTTCTTTTTATCTTCTGATATTACTTTCACATCATGAAACACACCTGGAGTATGTATATCCTCTGTTTTCAAGTATTGAAAGAAATCACTATCACTTAACGTTGCTGTTACAATTTTCTTTCCGTTCTCAACTGTTAATTTCGGATTTTTTATATAAACAGCTGCCATAGACTCTTCATTTGTTTTATCTTTATACGCTTTAATAACAGCGTCATATGTACCATCTTCTAAACCTTGTCCCGTTTTATTCGCCTCAATTGCTACTGCCGCTAAAGCAGGTGTTGAATAAACAGCAAACGGAAGTGATAACGTCGCCGCTATAATCATTGCATTTATATGTTTTCTTTTATTTCTTTTCAACTTGACATCTCCTCCAAAATATATAAATTAAAATGTAATCATTTCTCGAATAAATGATAATGATTTTCATTATCATTGTCAACTAAAAAAATAAAAAGTTTACAAAAAATAACCCCTCAAAAAGGGGTTATGCCATTTTCTCTCCTGATTCTTCTTTAAAGAAGCTCTTCATCGCATGAAATACGTCTGCTTTTTGCTTTAAAATATAATATCTGAAGTTTTCATCTTTAATATTTTTATAGGCTGACATGAGGGTACTGTGGCGGTTGTACTGATTCACTTCCCCATATCCAAACATATTACACTTCTTCATTAATTCTTCAACAAGTTTTACACATCTAGCATTATCTGAAGTTAAATTATCACCGTCTGAAAAATGGAATGGATAAATATTATAGCGGTCTGGTGAGTATTTATTATCAATTAGCTCGAGTGCTTTTTTGTATACAGAAGAACAAATTGTTCCACCACTTTCTCCTTTTGAGAAAAACTCTTCTTCTGGAACTACTTTTGCCTCTGTATGATGGGCAATAAATTCAATATCTACTGTTTCATACTTTGTACGTAGAAATCTCGTCATCCAGAAAAAGAAGCTCCGTGCCATATATTTCTCCCATATTCCCATCGATCCACTCGTATCCATCATCGCTAATACAACAGCTTTTGAATCTGGCTTTAATACTTCATTCCAAGTACGGAACTTTAAATCTTCTTGATGAATTGGATGAAAAGATGCTTTACCACGCATCGCATTTCGTTTATATGCGGATATCATCGTTCTTTTCTTATCGATGTTGCCCCATAATCCCGTTTTTCTAATATCATTAAATTCAACATGTTCAATCTTGTTTTCATCCATTTCTTTTCTCTTTAAATTAGGTAATTCTAATTCTTTGAAAAATGCTTGCTCTAATTCCAAAATAGAGACTTCAGCTTCATAATAATCTTCTCCAGCCGCATCCCCTGCTCCTTGCCCTTTTCCTGGTCCTTTTTGCTTTTGACCACCTGATCCATCTCTCGCAACGACATCACCAACTTTGCTGTCACCATTTCCTTGCCCAACGTGTTTGTTTTTATCATAATTGTACCTAATCTTATATTCATCTAAAGAACGAATCGGTATTTTTACAACGTCCTTACCATTAGACATAACAATGCTTTCTTCTGTTACAAGATCGGGTAAATTATTCTTAATTGCCTCTTGTACTTTCTCTTGATGGCGTTGTTGGTCGTCATATCCTTTGCGATGGAGGGACCAGTTTTCCTGTGAAATCGTATAATTTGGTTGGTTTTCTTCACCCATTTCTTTCCCTCCTTACTGTAATTGTCTTCCTATATGAACAGCAAACTAGAAATTTTGTTTTATACTGTACCAGCTAGAATGAAAGGTAACTGCCCATCGAAAATCATCCCATAAACATATATAACGTTTTTCATATAATACTCCGAGCATCCTAAACAAAATTTTGCCACTCACATACTAGAAAAGAATCATTCAGCCTTTGATAAGAAAGAAACACAATGCATAGTTGCACACATTTACACTTTGCAACATATTGTATTGTGTTGGCTTTTTTCGTATGAATGGTTGGTTACTCTATCATATGCATATTGTAAAAATAATTGACAATAAATTCATAAAATTGCATCTTAATTTATTACATTTGGACAAGGTATGACACTTTACACATATGACTGGATAATAAAACGCTGTCCCGCAAAATACAAGAGACAGCGTTTTGTTATCAAACTATCGGTTTAGCAGACTACCTACATAGCGTAATAATTCATTTGCTGAAGAAGAATTATAGCCGTGCTCATCAATTAAACGTGCAACAACATCATTAATTTTCTTCAGCTGATTTTCGTCTGGTGTTTTCGTTGATGTTGTAATTTTCACTATATCTTTTAAATCAGCAAATAGCTTCTTCTGAATCGCTTCACGAAGACGTTCGTGCGAATTATAGTCGAAGCGTTTTCCTTTACGTGCATAAGCAGAGATGCGAATTAATATTTCTTCCCGGAATGCTTTTTTAGCATTTTCTGAAATTCCAATTTGCTCCTCAATCGAGCGCATTAACTTTTCATCTGGGCTCATTTCTTCACCTGTTAACGGATCACGTAATTTCGACTTATTGCAGTACGCCTCAACGTTGTCTAAGTAATTATCCATAAGTGTCTTAGCGGATTCTTCATACGAATAAACAAACGCTTTTTGTACTTCTTTTTTAGCAATTTCATCATATTCTTTTCTTGCTAATGAAATGAAGTTCATATAGCGCTCTCGGTCTTCATTACTAATCGATGGATGCTGATCCAATCCATCTTTTAAAGATCTAAGCACATCTAGAGCATTAATAGATGGTACCTCTTTTCGAATAATTGTAGAAGAAATGCGGTTAATAACGTAACGAGGATCAATACCTTTCATACCTTCATCTTGATATTCGCGTTGCAACTCCTCTACATCAATCGCATTATAACCTTCTACCGTTTCTCCATCATACAAACGCATCTTTTTAATTAAATCAATATCTGGACGCTTCGGATCTTTTAAACGAGTTAAAATCGTAAACATTGCTGCAACCCGAAGTGTATGCGGTGCAATGTGCACATCGGACACGTCACTTTCACGAATCATTTTTTCATAAATATGTTCTTCTTCACTCACTCGTAAATTATATGGAACTGGCATTACAATAATTCTTGAGTGTAATGCTTCATTTTTCTTATTTGCTATGAAAGAGCGATACTCTGTTTCATTCGTATGCGCTACAATTAATTCATCTGCTGAAATAAGCGCAAATCTTCCCGCTTTGAAATTCCCTTCTTGCGTAAGCGATAATAAATGCCATAAGAACTTCTCGTCGCATTTTAACATCTCTTGGAATTCCATCATCCCACGGTTTGCCTTATTCAATTCTCCATCGAAGCGATACGCTCGTGGATCTGATTCTGAACCATATTCTGCAATTGTAGAAAAGTCCAAGCTACCTGTTAAATCTGCAATATCTTGTGATTTAGGATCAGAAGGGCTAAATGTACCAATACCAGTTCGGCGATCTTCAGAGAAGAAAATACGCTCCACAACTACATCTTCAATTCTCCCACCATATTCTTGCTCTAGGCGCATAACGTTGAGTGGTGATAAATTCCCTTCAATTCTTACTCCATACTCATCAAAGAAATCATCTCGTAAATGATGCGGAATTAAATGAAGTGGATCTTCATGCATTGGGCACCCTTTAATTGCAAAAATTGCTCCTCGATCTGTTCTTGAATATGTTTCTAATCCTCGTTTCAACATCGTAACTAATGTTGATTTACCTCCACTAACAGGACCCATTAATAATAAAATACGTTTTCTAACATCTAATCGTTTTGCAGACGGATGAAAATATTCCTCTACAAGACGTTCTAAAGCATCCTCTAACCCAAATAGCTGATTACTAAAGAAGTTATACTTTCTTCTACCATCAACTTCTTCAATTCCAGCATCTTTTATCATATTGTAAATGCGAGAGTGTGCTGTTTGAGCCACCCATGGTCTTTCCTTCACAAGCTCCAAATACTCCGCAAACGTACCTTCCCATTGTAAGCGTTCTTCTGCTTCTCGATGCTGTTCAATTTTTTTTAGAATATCCATTATAGCTCCTCCCCCATCTCCTTGTTCAATCGGATTATTATAAAAGGTATGCTAGGATGTCCTTAAACATTCTTTAAATCAAAATGAAATATACAGTAGTGTTATAAAATTCTCTCCAAAATTCAAAGAAAATTCTGTATAATATAGGTATTAAAGTTTTTACACCTCTATTCATTTTAAATAAATTCTTTTCTTCCAAGAACATTACATACATTTCGATTCATATTTCAGATTCGTAAACTGAAAAATAGGAGGGATATTAGTATGAAATTATTATTAATTTTAGGTGTATCACTCACATTTCTTACAGCTATTTTTACATCTGGTTACAATGATAAACCCGGTACACATAAAAAGTGATGTGCTTCTTAGCACATCACTTTTTTTATCGATTATTTATAATACACATTTTCCACATCATATTTTGATAAAGGGCGGCTATAATAATAACCTTGTACAAACTTCACATTCTTTTCCTTCAAAAATTGTATTTGTTCCGCTTTTTCTACCCCTTCTGCAATTACATTCAATTCCAACGTATGAGCTAGATGAATAATTGCAGCCGTAATATTCGTATCGCGTTCATCTACATGTATACCTTCCATAAAAGAACGATCAATTTTCAAAGTATCAATTGGATACGTTTTTAAATAACTCAAAGATGAATACCCTGTACCAAAATCATCTAAATGAATCTTTAAATTTTGTTCTTTTAATTGTAGCAATACTCTTTTCGATATATCTTTATGTATAAGGGCTCCTTCTGTAACCTCTATCGCTAATAAATGAGCTGGTACATTGTACTTATGTAAAGCTCGTGTAATCATCTCTATTAATGTAATAGAGCGAAAATGCCTGGCTGAAATATTAACTGCAATTGGGACAACTTCATATCCTTTATTTAACCATTCGCGTATTTGTCGACACACTTCATTTACTACCCATTCATCAAGCTTAATAATAAATCCTGTTCTTTCTGCTAGCGGAATAAATTGATTGGGAGAGACAAATCCTAATTCTTTATTCTCCCACCTTATTAAAGCCTCCATACTAGCTATTTTTTTCGTTTCAATATTAATTTGCGGCTGATAATATAAGAAGAATTCATTTTTTTCTATAGCACGATGTAATTGGTTTTCTATTATAAATCTTTGTTCACGCTCACAATCTAACCC
>WPCH01006196.1_pt1 | contig 12147 bp, 9 predicted proteins | sample 5399881 | NCBI WGS metagenome assembly WPCH01 (sample SAMN12869468, study PRJNA574797) | sludge metagenome | isolation source: wastewater treatment of pH5 | place: China:Beijing | collected 2019-05-20 | reverse complement strand
CTTAATAGTTTATCAGCGATTTGAATGGCAGATGCGAATCCAGTTGCATATTTGTATACGTAAAACGGGCGATAGAAATGAGGGATTCTAGCCCATCCGTATTTTACTTCTTCATCAAATACAAGTGAATCACCGTTATATTCTTTAAATAGCTTTTCATAAATTTCACTGAAGACTTGTGCATTTAATGGTTTACCTTGTTCAGCCATTTCATGTGTGATTTTTTCAAATTCTGCAAACATAATTTGTGTAAAGAAAGTACCTTTAAATTTCTCAATAAAATGGTTAATTAAATGGTTACGCACGTTCGTTTCTTTTGCTTCTTTTAATAAATAGTGAATTAATAACACTTCATTTACTGTTGAAGCGACTTCTGCGACAAAGATAGAATAATGTGCAGAAATTCTTGGTTGGTATCCATGTGAATAGTGCGTATGCATACCGTGACCGCATTCATGAGTAAGAGTGAACAGGCTGTTTAAATCATCGTGATGATTTAAAAGAATGAAAGGATGAACGCCGTATACACCAAAGTTATAAGCACCAGAACGTTTTCCTGGTGTTTCTCTTACGTCTATATATCTTTTATCTTTAAAACTTTTTAATGTCTCAATATATTCTTCTCCTAAAGGAGCTAGTGATGCAATCATAATGTCAAATGCTTCACTATATGGGATGTCTTGTTTTGCACCTTCTACTAAATCGACGCCTAAGTCGTATTGTCTTAGTTCATCTACGTTTAATTTTTCTTTTCGAATTTCATTGTATGTATGTAATGTTTGAATGTTTTTTTTCGTTGTATCAATTAGGTTTTCGTATACTTCTTTCGGAACCATATCGCCAAATAATGATTTCTCTAGCGCTGATGGATAGTTTCTTAATTTCGAAACAGTAACATTATTTTTAATAGCAGCGGATAAAGTAGATGCGATGGAATTCTTTAACTGAACATATGGTTTGTAATATGCTTTATAAGCTTCTTTACGCTTTTCACGATTCGTATCTTCTATTAATTTTGCATACATTCCGCGTGTTAAGTTCACTTTTTCTCCATCGTCAGTCGTCACTTCACCAAATAATATATCTGCATTATTTAACATACCAAATGTATGCTGTGGAGAAGAAAGAGCTTCACCCATTTGTGATAAAATTGCTTCTTGGTCCTTATTCAATACGTGTTTTTTATAACGATATAATTCAAATAAGTCTTCTTTATAATATTGTAAGCCTGCTGTATCTTCTATGTAAGAATGTAATGTGTTTTCGTCTATGCTAAGTAAGAAGGGGGAAAAGAAAGATTTCGCTGCACTTACTTTCACGTGTAATTGTGATACTTTATCGACAAGAGATTGCGCGTCAGTATCGCGTGTATCAAGGTCAGATTGTAATCGTGCATAAGCGAACATTAAAGATATTATGCTAGAAATTTCTTCACTCTTCGTTAAATAAGCTAATAAACTATTGCCATCGTGAATATTGCAATTAAATTCTTGTAATTCCTTCGTTAATACTTCAATTTTATGAAAATCACTTTCCCAATCTTCAATTGTATGGTAAATGTCTGTTAAATCCCATTTTTCTATATCAGCTACTTGTAATCGATCTTTAAGTTCTGTCATAATCATTTCCTTTCTAAACATGTAGTTATATTTCTATATAACTATGAAATACAACAAATTGCAAAAAATCCCTGCTGAAAATTGAAAAGCCTTGCTAAAATAACAAGGCTTACATACTTATAGTGTAATTCCGAATTTTGAATGTAAAAGGTTTGTATATTGCATGTCTGTAACGGTTTCTTTCGTTTTTTTACCATTTTTCGCTACTGTAAGGCTATCTTTCGTTAAAGAGGCATGCCCATCTTCAGTTAGTTTTACAATAAGAGGTACTTTATTAAAGGGTGATCCTTCATGTTCAACGATAATTTTTTGTGCTGTATTTGCTTTTTCTTCATCCACTTCTTCTATATAAAATGCATAGCCTAACGTCCAATCATCAGCAGAAGATTGATCCAAGAACTCATTGTTTTTCCGCATCTCTAAAATGTAGTTTCCCTTTTCGGTCATTTCTTTACGAATACGATAATCTCCTGTAACAGAGTGAATGACTTCACCTGAGAAAGGGACAGGGGCAAGAGGTAAGTATGATCCGAATCCTACTTCAATTAAATAAAGTTCATTATGATGTGTTAAAACGGTTGCGATATGGCCAAAATCAACAGCCCATATGGAGTTTGCAGCGTTATAAACTGTTCCTGAAACGAGATGAACATCGAATCCAGAATCTTTCAGGAAGTAATACATAGTAGGGTTGAGTTCATAACAAAGACCGCCACGGTTATTTACTAAAATTTTCTCTTTCAAATTTTCTTTTGATATTTCTTTAAAATTCTTTTCGAGAATATTTAAGTTTTCAAAAGGAACAGTTTGTGCCATTGCGTACATAATGTTAGATAAATCTTCAAATGAAACTGTGTCTTTTTCTTCTATATGTAATCGTGCGAAAAATTGTTTTTGAAAGTCTGTCATCGAAATCCCTCCGTTATGCTTTTATAGGTAAATTGTAAACAATCTTGAATAGGATGTGAAATGAAAACTACGTTGAATATTTGAAATTAGATTAAAAATAATATGGGAGAGTGAGAGATTGCTACTTTACTAACGGTGGGACGAATATTATAATAATTCTGATAAACTATGCAAATGCTTTCTTGGAAGGGGATGGTGTACAGATGTTTAAAAGAATAACAATAGTCGGATTGTCAGTTGTTATGTTTTTACCTAGTATATATGAGGGGAGTAAGGCATATGCAGACACAGTTAACAATGGAACGTTAATGCAGTATTTTGAGTGGTATTCTCCGAATGATGGGAATCATTGGAATCGTTTGCGTACTGATGTTGAAAATTTAGCGGAAAAAGGAATTACATCTGTTTGGATACCACCTGCATATAAAGGAACTACGCAAAATGACGTAGGATATGGAGCATATGATTTATATGATCTGGGGGAATTCAATCAAAAGGGCACAGTGCGGACGAAATATGGGACGAAAGCACAATTGAAATCTGCAATTGACGCTTTACATAAGAAAAACATCGGTGTATACGGTGATGTAGTTATGAATCATAAAGGTGGGGCTGATTATACAGAAACTGTCACAGCAGTTGAGGTAGACCCGAGCAATCGAAATAATGAAGTATCAGGTGATTATGAAATTAGTGCGTGGACGGGATTTAACTTTCCAGGGCGTGGAGATTCTTATTCTAATTTCAAATGGAAATGGTATCATTTTGACGGAACGGATTGGGATGAAGGAAGGAAATTAAACCGAATTTATAAATTTAGGGGCATAGGTAAAGCATGGGACTGGGAAGTGTCTAGCGAGAATGGGAATTATGATTATTTGATGTATGCGGATCTTGATTTTGATCATCCAGATGTTGCGAATGAAATGAAAAAATGGGGAACGTGGTATGCGAATGAATTAAATTTAGATGGTTTTCGTTTAGATGCTGTTAAACATATTGATCATGAATATTTGCGCGATTGGGTAAATCATGTTAGACAGCAAACAGGGAAAGAAATGTTTACAGTAGCTGAATATTGGCAAAATGATATCCAGACTTTAAATAATTATTTAGCGAAGGTTAATTATAATCAATCTGTGTTCGATGCACCACTTCATTATAATTTTCATTATGCTTCAACAGGAAATGGAAATTATGATATGAGAAATATTTTAAAAGGAACGGTAGTTGCGAATCATCCTACACTTGCGGTTACTCTAGTTGAAAATCATGATTCACAGCCTGGTCAGTCATTGGAATCTGTAGTGAGCCCTTGGTTCAAACCGCTGGCATATGCATTTATTTTAACGCGTGCAGAGGGGTATCCTTCTGTTTTCTATGGTGATTACTATGGTACAAAAGGAAATAGTAACTATGAAATTCCAGCGTTAAAGGACAAAATTGATCCGATTTTGACGGCACGAAAAAACTTTGCATATGGTACGCAGCGTGATTATTTTGATCATCCGGATGTGATTGGCTGGACAAGAGAAGGTGATAGTGTACATGCTAATTCTGGTTTAGCAACATTAATCTCTGATGGACCAGGAGGGGCGAAGTGGATGGATGTTGGAAAGAATAACGCAGGGGAAGTATGGTACGATATTACGGGTAATCAAACAAATACTGTAACAATTAATAAGGACGGATGGGGGCAGTTCCAAGTAAGTGGAGGATCAGTTTCCATATATGTTCAACAATAATTTGGTGATGAAAAAGAAGAGGTAGACTGAAATATAAGTTTTCCTCTTCTTTTTATATTGTGCATATTTATCCCGCTATTTGTGGGAAGCCCGATTGGTGAGGGCTTATTAAAGTTTCACTTTATTTTTCATAAATCTTTATTGTAATAAAAGAGCTAGTCGACCTTTATAACAACAAGAGAGGCATTGGAATATATAATGTCACCCGTGGCTTCTCTTATTCGTACTCGAAGAACATCCCCTTGATTTAAAGGTAGTAAATCAGTTCTGGCGGATGTAGCTCTCACCCCAGAAGCACCACCAACTCGCGTTTCAATTGCGAATTGAATGGAATCGTTTATTGTAAGATTTAATATACTAGACGATATAGCTTGTATTACAAATACAATTGAAAAGGATACAGAGTACACGCCAGTGGTATCAATTGTAATAGAATTATTTAATGGATTTAGGGTAGTTCCACTAGCAGGTCCTGGAATGGTAAAATTAATATTTGTATTAACTACTGCTGAAAAACCGATTCCTACTTGAGAAGTTATTGTTCCAAATATGGGAAGAATCCCTAAACCGGTTGCGCCAGTAGGACCAGTTATTCCGATTCCGGTAGGACCTGTAGCCCCAGTAGGACCAGTTATTCCGATTCCGGTAGGACCTGTAACCCCGGTAGGACCAGTTATTCCAATTCCGGTAAAACCTGTCGCGCCGGTAGGTCCTGTGATTCCAGTAGGTCCGGTGGGGAATGTAAATGGTGGAATTGATGGTAGTGTGGGACCGATTAAATTTGGTTCCAGAGCAGGTCCGTGTAAAATACTATACTCTTCATTCATATAGTAAACCTCCTATCATTGCTTGTCATAATTATTAAATGTATTTGGGGAAGTAAATGACATTCGCAATAGCGGAGGCGCTTCTTATAATTTCTCTTCAGCGAATATAGACCTAATTTAAGCAATATTGAAATTTATAGTTACGTACTACTAAAGTATGACACCTTTACTTCTCACGTAACATATAGTATGATGATTTCAATAAATTAGATTTCAATGACTATAATATAAATTAATGAGAGGTGCTTTTTGTGAGTGCGGTAGGTATTAAATAGGAAAAATTTAATGAAATAAATCGGATAAGACCAGGGGATTTTTATGTACATCATACCCCTAATTTTGTCATGCATTTATTTCAAAACCTATGAAGATACCTACAATACTTTATAAAGCGTGTAATAAGGGACTGCCATCTATTTTTTATGGCTTATTTCCTCATACGTTATTACACATGCCTTGTAAATGTAAAAGCTGCGGTATCCCCGCAGCTTTTTTGTATATGTTTTTATTGTATAATTATGGAATTTTATATGACTCATTGGAATCTAATGAGTAGGTATCTTCATTTATGATAAAAATCAATCATAGTGAGGAGAAACAAAATGAATACGATGACTTTTGAAAAGTTACAATATAACGAATTAAAGGATATAGTGAAATCTTATTGTGTAAGTGGATTAGGTAAGGAATTATTAAACAAATTAGAGCCAAGTACGAGTATAAAAGTAGTGAGAAATCGGCTGAATGAAACGACAGAAGCACGAGCTATATTAGATGCAGAAGGGCATGTGCCTTTTTTCGGTATTTCAAATATTGCTAGTACAATTCAAAAATTAGAAAAAGGTATGATTTTAGATCCAGAAGAATTAGTGAGTGTTTCAGACTTTTTACGTGGATGTAGAAAGATTAAAAAGTTTATGTTAGATAAAGAATTTTTTGCACCAGTATTAGCTTCTTATGCAAATTCAATGACTGAATATAAAAGTATTGAAGAGGAAATTAACTTTTCAATTAAAGGAAATAGTATTGATGCAGCTGCAAGTAAAGAGTTAAAACGAATTCGAAATAATATCGATTCTGTAGATGGGAAAATAAAAGAACGTTTAACGAAGTTTTTAAATAGTAGTGCAAATAAGAAATTCATTCAGGAATTCTTTATTAGTAAAAAGGATGACCGTTATACGATTCCAATTAAATCTTCCTATAAAAACCAAGTTGCCGGAAGTATTATTGAAGCCTCGGCAAAAGGTTCTACTGTATTTATAGAACCGCATACGGTTACGAAATTGAATGCAGAGCTAGCAGGTTTGAAAGCAGAAGAAGCGGTTGAAGAATATCAAATTTTAGCGACTTTATCAGGGATGGTATTAGAAAATATTTATAGTATAAAGATTAACATGGAGCTAATTAGTCAGTATGATATGGTATTTGCGAAAGCGAAGTTTAGTAAATCGATTGATGGAATAGAACCGAAGTTAAATGATCATGGCTACATTCATTTAGTGAATTGTAAGCATCCGCTTTTAACAGGGCAAGTTGTACCCTTGAATTTTAAAATTGGTCAAGAGTATCGTAGTTTAATTATTACAGGGCCGAATGCGGGCGGAAAGACAATTGTGTTAAAAACGATTGGATTGTTAACATTAGCTACAATGTCAGGTCTTCATATTGCAGGAGATAAAGGGACAGAAATCGCTATTTTTGAAAATGTATTTGTAGATATTGGTGATAATCAAAGTATCGAAAACGCACTAAGTACATTTTCATCTCATATGAAAAATCTTTCTGAGATTATGAGGATGTCAAATAATAATACGTTACTTTTATTTGATGAAATAGGGAGCGGTACAGAGCCAAATGAAGGTGCAGCACTTGCAATTTCTATTTTAGAAGAGTTGTACTTTGCGGGATGTATTACCGTTGCGAGTACGCATTACGGAGAAATTAAACGATTCTCAGAAATGCATGATGACTTTATGAATGCAGCGATGCAGTTTAATAGTGAAACGTTAGAGCCGCTTTATAAATTAGTTATCGGAAAATCAGGAGAAAGTAATGCACTTTGGATTGCGAATAAAATGAACGTAAAAGAACATGTACTGAAAAGGGCGAAAGAGTACAGGGGAAATAAAGAGTACGCTTTAGAAAAAGTGAATGAAAGTAAAATTAGAAAACCGAAATTCGTACAAGAAAAAAGAGAATCTCATTATGAGTACAAAATCGGCGATCGTGTTAATTTATTGGATCATGATGATTTTGGTATCATCTATAAGGAAAAAGATAATTTTTATAACGTTGTTGTATATTATAACGGTGAATTCGTTGAAGTAAATGTAAAACGTATTACTTTAGAAGTAGCAGCGAAGGAGTTATATCCAGAAGGATACGATTTAAATACACTATTTGTTGATTATAAAGAAAGAAAAATGCAACACGATATTGAGCGCGGATCGAAAAAAGCACTGCGTAAAATTCAAAAAGAAATAAGAAAGAATAGAGGATAAGTTAAAATGGTAACGATTAGACAAGAACAAAAAAATGATTATAGAAAAACAGAAGAAGTCGTAAAAGAAGCATTTTTAAAGGAAGAATTTAGTGATAAAACAGAACATGAACTTGTAAAACGTATTAGAGAATGTGACGCGTTTGTTCCAGAGTTATCAATTGTTGCGGTAGATGAAGATATAGTTGGTCACATTATGTTATCGAAAATTACAATAGAACAAGATGGAACTTCTGTAGAATCATTAGCGCTTGCACCAGTTTCAGTTGCTAGGGGTCATCAGAAAAAAGGAATTGGTGGAAAACTGATTGTAGCTGCATTAGAAAAAGCGAAAGAACTTGGATACGGATCAGTTGTAGTATTGGGACATCCAGAGTACTACCCGAAATTTGGTTTTAAGAAAGCAAGTGAGTGGAATATAAAAGCACCGTTTGAAGTGCCTGAAGAGGTATTTATGATAATGGAATTAACAGAAAATTCTCTTCGAGGTGTAAAAGGAATTGTACAATATTCGAGTGCTTTTGCTGAGTAGGAGTAACGGTTAAGAAATGTAATCATAAAAGATGCTATCTTTTTGTATGGATATACAGAAAGATAGCTTTTTTTATTAAGCGGATCTACTGACGTATATTTTGCTCAATGAATAATTGAGGTGGTAAAATTGATATAGAAACGTAAAGGGAGAGAATGAAATGAATAAGCGAGAAACAGATAGCAATGAGAATGCAGTTACGTTATATGTTACAAGACACGGTAAAACAATATTAAATACGAATCATCGCGCGCAAGGTTGGGCTGATTCTCCATTAGTAGAAAAAGGTGTTGAAGTTGCCACAAATTTAGGGACAGGATTAAAAGATATTCATTTTATGAATGCATATAGTAGTGATAGCGGCCGCGCAATTGAAACTGCTAATTTAGTATTAAAATATAGTGAGCAATCAAAATTAAAACTTGAGCAAAGAAAAGATTTGCGAGAATTAAATTTCGGTATTTTTGAAGGTGAAAAACTTGAGAATATGTGGGATGTGGTTGGAAAAGCTGCAGGCGTTGCATCACCAGAAGAACTTATGAAGTTTTCTATTCAAGAAGTGATTAATCTTATTAGCGTAGCAGATCCTACAAAACAGGCGGAAGATTGGGACTTATTTTCTACTCGTATAAAAACAGAGATAGATAAAATTAGTGAAGAAGCTGCTGGAAATGGTGGCGGTAACGTTTTAGTTGTCGTTCATGGGCTTTTGATTACTACCTTAATAGAAATGTTAGACAGTAGCAAAACAAAACTTGGAGTGGAAAATGCTAGTGTGACGAAAATTGTATATCAAGATGGAACATACACAGTCGAGTCTGTTGGAGATATGAGTTATGTTGCAAAAGGGAAAGAAAGTGTGGAAATATAATTAAATCTCAAATAGAAATAAGAAAAGGAAGGTAGAGAAATCTAGCTTCCTTTTCATTTTGTGAATTATGGGATTAATAAAATCTTCCCTGTGCTTTTACGGCTCTCTAATAATTCATGAGCAAGAGCACCGTCTTGTAAAGAGAATGTAGTAGGATTTGAAATGTTTAATTTTCCAGTTGCGATCCAATCGAATAATTGAGTAGATCGTTTTTTACGTTCTTCATAAGTGGTAAGCACGTTCCAAAGGTCTCCACCAGTTAAAGTTTTTGAAGTATCCATAAGCATACGCGGATCAACTGGCGCAGGATTACCACCAGCCATTCCGTAAAATACGACAGTACCGCCAATTTTAGTAGCGTTAAAACTTTCCCCTAATGTAGAACCTACTGATTCATACACAACATTTACTCCAGTTCCATTAGTCATTTCAAGTACTTTCATATGCCATGCTTCGGTATATAAAAATACGTGATCGGCACCAGCTAATGTAGCTATCTTTGCTTTTTCTTTTGATGATGTAAGACCAATTACTGTTCCGCCCTGTAGTTTAATCATTTGAATAAGAAGTTGACCGACGCCACCAGCTGCAGCGTGTACTAAAGCTATATCACCTTGTTTTAGTTGATAGCTATCGTGCGTTAAATAATGTGCAGTTAATCCTTGTAATAAGACAGAAGCGGCTGTTTCAAAAGAAATAGAATCTGGTAGTGGGATTACTTTTTCAGATGGAACGGCAACTAGTTCTGCATTTGCAAATGGGACGTCCGCAAATGCAATACGGTCTCCTAGGTTGATAGTAGTAACGTCAGCTCCTACTTTTTCAACAATTCCAGCTCCTTCATAACCTAATACATAAGGCGGATTGCCAGCAAGATGATAATCGCCGCGGCGTCTATAAATATCAGCGAAGTTTAATCCGATTGCTTTCGTGCGGACAAGAATTTCATTTGGACTTATGATTGGATCGTGTATTTCTTTATAGTGTAGAACATTAGCGTCTCCGAATGTTTCGAAACAAAGTGCTTTCATATGGAATACCTCCATTTATATTGTTTATAGATGTTCTTTATCATACAATACAACTATCAATAGACAAAGAGGATTATTTCGATAGAATCAATCGGAAATATCGATTGAAAAGAGGGATGATAAATGGAAATAAAACAGTTAATTACATTTAAAGTAGCGGCACATACTTTGAACTTTACACAAACTGCGAAGAAATTAAACTTTGCTCAATCGAGCGTGACAGCGCAAATTAAAACGTTAGAAGCTGAGCTTGGTACACCTTTATTTGAAAGATTAGGAAAACGTCTTTTCTTAACTGAAGCAGGAAGGAAGTTTCAACTATATGCTGATAAGATGGTTGCACTCAGTAACGAAGCGAAAATGGCTGTGAAAGATGATGAAGAAATAGCAGGTACGTTAATAATTGGTGCACAAGAAAGTCAATGTACATACAGACTGCCTTCTATATTAAAGAGGTTTAAAATACAATTCCCAAAAATAAAACTTATATTTAAACCAGCACATTCCAATAAAGATGCGAAGGAACAATTGATGGAGGGAAAAGTAGATCTTGCATTTATTTTGGATGAGTGTAAAACAGAAGATGTTTTACATGTGGAACCGCTTATGAAAGAAGAATTAAAAGTAGTAGCTGCTCCTACACATCGTTTACTTGAACAGACTACTGCTTCTATAAAAGATTTAGAGAGTGAAACACTGTTACTAACAGAATTAGGCTGCTCGTATCGGACTTTATTTGAAGAGCTATTTCGCTGGGAAGATGTATATCCAGCAAATAAAATTGAGTTTGTTAGTGTTGAAGCAATTAAACAATGTGTTATTGCAGATTTAGGCATAGCCGTTTTACCAGCAATAGTAGTAGAAAAAGATATACGAGAGGGGACGATAAAAGAGTTACATTTAGAAAATACAATCTCTCCGATTTATACGCAAATCGCTTGGCATAAAGACAAATGGATGACAGTGCCACTGCAGCAATTTATTGATGTAACGAGGGAGTTCTTTACAACGGATTAAGTGGAGAAATATTTATTTTATAAAAAGAAAAAATGGCAATTTTTTATAAAGAACTGATGCTTGCATGTAACAAGTATCGGTTCTTTTATGTTTGAAATAAAGGATGTCTTCAAATTTGTATTTCTCAATTTTTTTTCTTAAAAGGATAAGTAAATTTCTTTGTATATTCCAATAATCGTAAGGGAATTTACAACTTTTATTCGTTTCTGTAAGATGCCTCTAGGCAGCATGAAAGGAGGGGCGTACATAGGAGGGGATAGATAAACGTACTTATTTTGAGGGAGGAGATTTACAATGTTTAAAAAGCTAATGAAAGTATGTGTGTTAAGTGCAGCGAGTGTAGGGGTATTATTTAGTTTCCAAGGAAGTACATTTGCAGCTACTGATTTAAGCAGTTATTATGACGGGAAAAATCCAGCAACAACGAAAGTATACGGGGGAAGTACGACGTGTGATGCAGATGGATTTAATGCAAAATCTACAGCTGTATATGAAGGTAGTAAAAAAGTAGGGACAGTGTATTTACGTTACAGTAATAAATGTCATGCAGCATGGGCTAAGTTTGTTTTAGATCAACCAGCACCAGCTGTTTCGGGAGGAGTGTACGCGTACGCTGTTGTGAATAAATACAAAAATGGTGTATTCCAAAAATCAGTTACTTCTAATCAGGGGAACGGCACAATAAAAACAGGTCAAACGAGCACTTATACAGGAATGGTATTTGATTTAACTGCTGATTTCGGATACACAGCAGATGCTGAAGCAGTTACGTTTAATAACGGTTACGGAAAAACAGCACGTTATTAAGAAAGGAGTGAAATGATATGAAACTTTTAAAAAAGACGAGTGCATGTTTATTGCTATCTTTACTCATTGTAACTAGTATGTTTAGCACGACTAATAGCGATAAAGTATACGCAGAAGATCATTCATATGATGGGAAAAGTCCTTACTATAACAGCTGTGATCAATCCGCAGTAACGAAAGAAAAGAAGTGGATTGATTCAAATTCTTATGTAGAATTAAAATTTAGCACGACGTGTAAAACAGCGTGGGCAAAAGTTACTGTAACTCGCCTGGCAGTTTATAATAA
>WPCH01248963.1_pt1 | contig 12148 bp, 7 predicted proteins | sample 5399881 | NCBI WGS metagenome assembly WPCH01 (sample SAMN12869468, study PRJNA574797) | sludge metagenome | isolation source: wastewater treatment of pH5 | place: China:Beijing | collected 2019-05-20 | reverse complement strand
ACATTCTTATGAACTGTGAGGTTTTGGTGACAGCAAAATCTAATATTACAAAAGATTTTGAAAATATTTAACAATTGACAGAATCAATAACGGTTAACAGTTTAGGTTGACGCTTATATCCCCTGAGCTAAAGACTCAGGGATTTTACGCTTCTTCCTATAAAAACATAGAGGGGAAAGAGGCAGAACAGACAGTTAATTCCTGCGCTTAAGGCGCCTGCTAACCTCTTCTATGAATTCTTCCAGGTCTTTTTTGCCCGGGCTTTTGTGATTGCAAATACTTGAGAGGATAACAAATGCTGCCTGTTTGCCTCTCGAAGAGTTCTTCAGCAGGCCAAGCTCGATAACTGAAATTATAGTATCGGCGATGAGTTTACGATCCCTGGGGCTTAAATTGCTCCACTTTTCATTGAGTATTTTTGAGGAGACTTTGACAGACTCTTTGCCTTCGGAAGCTATTATGGAGGCTTTTGAAGAGACGACCTTTGAGAATTTTAGAATCTGATCTCTTCCGCAGCAGGCGGTTTTAGAAAATGTCCTGAAAGCCCTGCCCGGAATTTCCTTCATTCTCACTTTTTCGTAACCGGAACTGTTTTTCCAGTGGTTTCCAGAAAATTCACCATCAGAACGTCTTTCTTCAAGAGTTTTTCGAATTTCCTCAAAGATTTCGGTTATTTCCTCTTTTGATCTGGTTCTGAGATATTCTCTGAGATTATCCAGCAGTTCGGAATCTACTTCGTCAGGACTGATTCCTTCAGAAACGGAATCTTCGCTAACTTCGACAAAATCAGCGTCAATTACAGGGCAGGACCCTATGAAAGATTCACGTAACGAATCTTTTCCTGTCTTCGAACTTTTCCTGGACCTGTAGCCGGAATTTGAAAATCTTCTGAATATGTCCTCTTTGTTTTTGAGCAAGAAATCACATCCCTGATATGTAAAATAAACAGGTGATAATCGATTCCGATCTGTGGCATCACTTGAATCTGGAATATCTATAGAATGAAGCAGTCTCAGTATTATCTTTGTTATATATGGTTCGTAATTACATAAACAGATTTCATCTTCAGATTTAATATTTTTTCTGTTTACATTACATTCCATCTACATTACATTCCATCTACACAACATCCCATCTACATTACATTCCATCTCTGAGATATCCTGAGTACACTGTACATGTACGTTAATTATCCTGTAGAACCCGGGCAGTTCAGTAAATATAATAGATGGCACATACCCGCAACCACACTTTCCCTATATTCCATAAGAATTGAAGACGGTAAGGAAACTTATAATTAGGGAAGCTATCAGAACAGAATTACAGGTTTTGTAGAGATCTGCACCGTCTTTGTAGAGGTCCATAATGTTCCGGGAGCTGCATGAGGCTGGACGATTTTAATCCTTGCAGGAGACACGGAAAACTTTGAGTATTCCATTACAAGAGAGGCTGCTGAGCAGTAAAATGAAAAGCTTCTCATCAGCGGCAGTTAAGCTTTATAAACTTTTTTCTTTTTTCAGGAAATCCGGGCATCTTTTATCCGGAATTATTAATTGGACACCTGAAGACCATGTTTAAAATTAATGCTTTATCTATTCCGGAACACGGATAGAAAATCTTTCAGTTTTTTTCACTCCTGTAACCCCTGGATGGCGACGCCTTCCAGAAAAGAAAAAATAATCGACAACCACGTACCACAATTAAGAAAATCAATACACGAAAAAAAGAAAATCAATGCATAGAAAAAATTCATGAGAGAATATTTTTTCAACATTTTTCATCCAGCCTGAGTTCGACAAATATAAGAAAAGAGCCTGATTTATAACATAACAGGACTTAACCGGAGAAGTATAAATACATGAAAATACAGCCTGTGCCTGTAATTATATTTGGGTGCTAAAAATCTGGTGAGATTCAGGTATCCTGGGTTAATTACCCCAAAGTTTAACCATCAGGTTGCTTCCTATTACGCATTAGAATATTCATCCTCTGTAGAGTGAAAAAAGAATATAGAGGAAACAAATTAAGCCTGTTTCCCGAAAACACGAAGATAATAAGCCCGAAGGACTAAAGTAGTCTAAAGGTAAGATAGGGCTCTCACAGGATAGAATAAAGTGAAATAATATTCCAGAAAACAAATCATAGAAAGTAATCCATAAACGCTCATCATTTAATTTCATATTTTTGCTGGAGGTAAAAAGTAAAATGAGAGAAGGTCCGGACCCCTTTGGGGTAAGAGACAGCATCGAAACAACTGCCGGAAAAGCTACGATTTACAGACTGGGTAAACTGGAAGAAAAGGGCTTTGAAGGGATTTCCCTGCTCCCCTACTCTATAAGGATCCTGCTTGAATCCCTGCTCCGGCATGCGGATACTCAAAAGAAGACAATAACTGTAGAAGACGTTGAAGCCCTTGCCCGCTGGAGTCCCGAAAATATAAGTGAAAAGGACATCCCGTTTATTCCTTCAAGGGTAATCATGCAGGACTTTACGGGCGTTCCAGCAGTAGTTGACCTTGCAGCCCTCCGCTCGGCAATGGAGCGCCTTGGAGGGGACCCTGCTAAAATCAACCCTGTAATCCCTGCTGACCTGGTCATTGACCACTCGGTCCAGGTTGACTCTTACGGCACGGCATATTCCCTTGGGGAAAATGAGAAAAAAGAGTTTGAGCGCAACAGAGAGCGTTATACCGTCCTTCGCTGGGCACAGAAAGCCTTTGACAACTTCAGGGTCGTGCCTCCGGGAAGAGGGATTATCCATCAGGTAAACCTTGAATACCTGACTCCCCTCGTCCACCTGAGTGAAAAGGAAGGAGAACTATTTGCTTTTCCTGATACCCTTGTCGGAACCGATTCCCATACCACGATGATCAACGGGATAGGAGTCCTCGGCTGGGGAGTAGGCGGAATAGAAGCCGAAGCCGTTATGCTCGGGCAGCCTTACTATATGCCTGTTCCTGAGGTTGTCGGTTTCAAGCTTTACGGAAAGCTGGAACCCGGAGTTACCGCCACAGACCTTGTTCTCACGATCACAAAGATGTTAAGGAAGCACGGGGTTGTCGGCAAATTTGTCGAATTCTACGGGCCCGGTTTAAACTCTCTCAGCCTTCCGGACAGAGCAACAATATCAAACATGGCTCCGGAATACGGGGCAACTCTCGGGATTTTCCCGCCTGACCAGGAAACTCTGGACTACATGAAGAGGACAGGCAGGAGCGATGAACAGGTTGACCTTGTGAAAAAGTACCTGGAAGCACAGGACCTTCTTTATTCGGCAAACAAACCCGAACCTGTCTTCAGCAGCAACCTCGAACTTGATATGGGCACGGTAAAGCCATGCCTTGCAGGTCCCAGACGCCCGCAGGACCAGCTCTTCCTGAATGAGGTCTCTGAGAATTTCTGTGAAACAATGAGGCAGACCTTTATAAGAAAGAAAGAAGGGGGCACGGATCTTGCAAGAGACCCTGCTTATCTTCGCTGGATTGGGGAAGGAGGAGCTCCTGTAGAAGAAACCGAAGCACAGGTAGCGAGAGAGACGGAAAAGGTCGGTCCTGTTGAGAAAGACTTCAGGGTCACACACGGTTCCGTTGTGATAGCATCCATTACTTCCTGTACAAATACCTCCAACCCTTCAGTCCTTATAGGAGCCGGGCTGCTTGCAAAAAAAGCTATTGAAAGAGGTCTTAAGGTAAAGCCTTTTGTAAAAACAAGCCTGTCTCCAGGTTCAAGAGTGGCTACCGAATACCTTGGAGCCGCAGGACTCCTGCCCTATCTTGAAGCTCTGGGCTTCCACCAGGTGGGATACGGTTGTACGACCTGTATAGGCAACAGCGGGCCTCTGCCAGAACACGTTTCAAAGGAAATTGAAGAAAAAGACCTTACAGTTGCAGCCGTACTCAGCGGGAACAGGAACTTTGAAGGCAGGATTAATCCCCACGTAAAAGCAAACTACCTCGCCTCCCCGCCACTTGTTGTCGCATACGCAATTGCAGGCACTGTGAACATAAACTTCGAAACCGATCCCCTTGCATATGACCCTAACGGGATTCCCGTGTACCTGAGAGATATCTGGCCCATGCAGGATGAGATAAAACAGGTCGAAAAGGAAAGTGTCAGGCCTGAGATGTTCAAAAAAGAATACTCAGGCGTTCTTGAAGGAGCAAAACTCTGGAAAGAGCTGGAAGTCCCCGAGGGCACTCTTTATGAGTGGATCCCGACCTCCACCTATATTCAGGAGCCCCCTTATTTTGTGGATTTTCCGCTTACTTCGCCTCTTCTCGGGGATATACGGAATGCCAGAGTCCTTGCCCTCTTCGGAGACAGCATTACTACTGACCACATCTCCCCGGCAGGCGATATTCCGGCAGAGAGTCCGGCAGGCAGGTACCTGATGTCCTGGGGTGTGGACCAGAAAGATTTCAATTCTTACGGCTCCCGCAGGGGCAACCATGAAGTAATGATGCGCGGAACCTTTGCAAATATCCGGCTCAGAAACAGGCTTGTAAGTAAGGAAGGAGGCTGGACTGTTTACCACCTTAAAGGAGAAGACTTCCCGCCGGAAGCCTGTGGAGAAGGAATGCCTATTTATGATGCATCTTTACTTTATGCGGAAAACAATGTCCCCCTGATTGTTATCGCAGGAAAAGAGTACGGGACAGGCAGTTCCCGCGACTGGGCAGCAAAAGGGACATTCCTGCTTGGAGTAAAAGCAGTTATTGCCGAATCCTTTGAGCGCATTCACAGAAGCAACCTTGTGGGCATGGGAGTTCTTCCCCTGCAGTTTAAAGCAGGAGAAAATGCAGATTCTCTAGGGCTTACAGGGAAGGAGAGCTATGACATCCTTGGGATTGAAAAAATGGAGCCTCATGGAGAGCTTACCGTACTGGCAAGAGATGACAGCGGAAAAGAGACGGAGTTTAAAGCAACACTGAGGCTTGATTCTGCTGTAGAAATAGAGTACTACAGGAATGGCGGGATTTTGCATAAGTTCCTGCGGGATTCTGTGAAGAAATAAGAATAAGTTAATTGCGCCAGAATAATACAGAGGAATATTAAAGAAAATACAGAGAAGTATTAAAGAGAGTCCCGAGAGCCGGAATAAGGCTTCTTCTCTAAACGGGACCTCTCTTATTAACCTGGCTGGATAAGGCGATGTTCGGGCCGAAGGGATATTTTATAAATTCTTCGTCCAGAAATAATTATGGTTAAGACTGAATATCTTTCCAGTATAAAAGGAAGGGATCCTGACTTCAGGGAATATATTTAAAACGATTTAAATTTACAATTTCAACAAATTTAATATACTAATTTAACGATAATACAATTGCATTGTCGCTCTATTTTTGGACCCAAAAAGTCCTTCGTGTTTAAATATTTCACGTATAATCAGAGGATTCCCCATTTCAAAATTTTTTGAAAATCCTCTAGGCATAACTGCGAGGTAGAAAATGAATAAAAATATATGTTTCATAGACGGGCTGGAGGGCATTCTGAAGTACAGGGACGTCGATATTAACGAACTGATCGACCTGCCCTATGACGCAGTTTCCTATCTGCTGATTAAGGGAGAGCTCCCCGAAGAAAAGGAACTTGCCGAATACTCAGCCCGCCTGCATGCGGAACGAGGAATCAACAGGGAGGTTATGGACGTTATCCGCATGTGCAATTTAAATATCGACTCTATGGAAGCTCTTCTCACTGTCGTTTCTTTTATATCGCAATTTGATCCGGACCTGTATGATAATTCTCTAGAAGGAAATATGAGAAAAGCCATAAGGTTAATTGCCGTGGTCCCAACTATTGTTGCTGCTTATTATAGAACGGCAAATGGAAAGGAACCTGTTCCCCCCGATCCTTCCCTTGCCCATGGAGCTAATTTTCTGTACATGATAAAAGGAAGCAAGCCAGACCCTCTGGAAGCTGAAGTCATGGAAAAGGACTTTATTCTCAGCGCTGAGCATGAGCTAAATGCTTCAACTTTCTCCTCCAGGGTTACAGCTTCAACCATGTCCGACCTTTATTCTGCTGTTGTTTCCGGGCTCTGCACACTCAAAGGTCCTCTTCACGGAGGAGCAAGGTCAGAAGTTATGACTATGATTGAAACAATCGGCAGCCCTGAGAATGCCGAGAAATTTGTCCTTGAAAAAATCGAAAAGCGAGAGAAAATAATGGGCTTCGGGCATAGAGTCTACAAGACATATGACCCCAGGGGCACAATATTTAAGCAGCTTTCCAGGAGACTCGCTGAAGCTAAAGGCGATATGCACTGGTATGAGACAGCCGAAGCAATAGAGAATGCTGTTATACGCGAGCTTGTGGAAAAGAGGGGAAAGCCGATTTATCCCAACATTGATTTTTATTCAGGAGTCATTTATAAATATATGGAAATCCCCCCTCAGCTTGCAACCTCAATCTTTGCAATAGGAAGAATCTCAGGCTGGATAGCTCATTGTTTTGATCAGTATGAAAAGAAAAAGATCATAAGGCCCAGGATCTTCATGCTGGATGAGTGTTAAGACCCTGAGAGAGCCCTGCTATGCCTGAAAACCGGCAGAAGTTATCGAAATTGAAATAAGCTCATAGAGTCAGAATCCGGCATATAATATGCAGGATCTGACAGACAAAACCGAAAACTAGTTTTATTTCTGGTTTTCAGGCAAAACAGATTTACTGGAAGAAATTGTCCAGAAGAACAGAGTTTTCAGGATAAAAGTTTTCCTTATTATTCCAGTCACAGCACAATTGATATCAGGCAACAGAGCTGAAGCTTTTTTACCTGATATCAGATAATCTTTTTATCATCTGACAGCTTTCTGGTATTCAGATACCCATGACTTATAGAGATTTTATAGGCCGGTTAAAAGAAAACGGGAAACTGGTCGAAATTCAGCAGCCCGTATCCCCCATATTTGAGGCTTCAAGAATTGCAAAAAAAACAAAAGGTCCGGTTCTTTTTCATAATGTTTCGGGCTCAAAGGTTATTATGAACCTTCTCGGGTCAAGGGACGAGCTCTCTTCCATGCTCGGGGTCCCCAAAGAGGAGATTATAAAGAAGCTGTCTGAAGTTTCTCCCGAAGGTGAGGTGAGGCTGGTCCCGGGATCTCCAACTCTCGAAGTAATTGAAAGCGAGGTTGACCTTACAAAACTTCCGATTCTTACGCATTTTGAAAAGGATGGAGCCCCTTATATAACCGCAGGGATCGTTGTTTCCGAATATGAAGGCGTGATGAATGCTTCTATACACCGCCTTATGCTCGTGGGAAAAGATAAGCTTGCAGCCCGCCTTGTCCCCCCGAGACATACCTACCTCCTGCATAAAAAGGCTGCAGAAAAAGGAGAAACCCTACCTGTTGCGATTGTTCTGGGCTGCGACCCGACTATTATTTACGCAACTTCTACGAGAGTGCCTGCAGGAAAAGAATTCGAATATGCAGCTGCCCTGCGCGGGACTCCGGTAGAAGTGTTTGAGTGCTCAAACGGAATAAAAGTGCCGCATTCAGAGATCATTCTCGAAGGATATATTGACATGAAAGAAAGGGTTGACGAAGGACCATTTGTTGATATTACAGGAACATATGATATGGTAAGGAAAGAACCCGTCATTCACATTACCAGGATCATCCATAGAAAAGACCCTATTTACCACGGAATTCTTCCGGCTGGCCCCGAACACCTTTTGATGATGGGTGTGCCGTATGAACCCAGGATATACAGGGCTGTGGGGGAAGTTACGACCGTTAAAAACGTGGTCTTAACGGAAGGGGGCTGCTGTTATCTCCACGCAGTCGTGCAGATAGAAAAACAGACCGAAGGAGATGCAAAAAACGCTATTATGGCTGCCTTTGCCGCCCATACAAGCCTGAAACATGTTGTGGTTGTGGACGAGGACATAAACATCTTTGACCCGAATGATGTCGAGTTTGCAATTGCTACAAGGGTAAAAGGGGATATGGATATCCTGACCATTACCAATGTCCGCGGAAGTTCCCTTGATCCGAGAGGGGCCTCTGATGGCACTACTACAAAAGTGGGAATTGACGCTACAAAAGTCCTTATTGAAAAAGAAAACTTTGAAAGGGCAATAATTCCGGAAGAATAACTGATCAGCAACTTTAAGCGGGTAAGGCAGAAAAATCCGAAAAATGGATTTAAAGTATTAAATATCTGCCTGACCTGGAGCTTTATTATCAGCTTGCTGTTCCGTACTTACATTAATATTTATAACAGCCATATTTATAACGGCCGCATATGCTGCGAAAAGCTGTACCGGTATTCTGCACCTGCATTTATTACCTCGCAGTTAAAGAGTGAATTTTCATGTATCTAACAAAAGAAGAAGAACAAATCCTGAACGGAGAAGCCGGAGAAACTCTCAGGCAGGCGATTCAGATCCTTGTAGCTCTTGGAGACATCTACGGAGCGGACAGGTTGATCCCTATCAAAAGCGCCCAGATTGCAGGTGTTTCCTATAAGACAATAGGAGATGCCGGGCTTGAGTGGATTTCCGACCTTGAGGGACAGGTAAAGGTTCCTGCAATCCTTAACCCTGCAGGAATGGATCTTGAAGACTGGGAGAGGCTGAGAATCTCTCCAGAATTTGCAGAAAAACAGAAAGAAATTGTTCAGGCTTATAAAAAACTCGGGATTCGCTGCGAATGTACCTGCACTCCCTATACCCTTGAAGGATTTTCAGTTAACTATGGGGACCATCTTGCATGGAGTGAGTCCTCAGCCATTTCTTATGCAAACTCCGTGATCGGAGCCAGGACAAATAGAGAGGGAGGCCCGTCAGCCCTTTCGGCAGCACTTCTCGGGAAAACTGCAAACTACGGGTTTCACCTGGATAAAAACCGCGTGCCTGAGGTCTCTGTCAGTGTGGAGTGCTCACTTAAAGAATCAGATTACGGAGCACTTGGGTATGTTGCAGGGAAACTCATTGGGAACAGAGTGCCTATTTTTCAATTAAGGAGTAAACCGGAAAAGGATGAATTGAAATCCCTTGGGGCTGCAATGGCGGCTTCAGGAGCAGTGGCACTTTACCATGTAAAAGGAGTAACACCTGAAGCCTGCAGAATGGATTTTGAAGAGCCTGAGGAAAAAATAATAATTGAGAGAAGCCAGCTGGATGAAGTTTATGAGAGCAAAGGCAAAGAACCCGAACTGATTACTATTGGATGCCCTCACTGCTCTGCGGCCGAACTTAAGAAGGCGGCTGAATTATTGAAAGGAAAAACAGTCTCAAAGGAGACCTGGATTTTTACCTCAAGGGAACTTGCAGAAAGATATCCTGAGTATATAAGGACCATTGAAGAAAGCGGAGCTAAGGTTGTACGCGATACCTGCATGGTAGTCTCCCCTGCAACTAACAGTTATTCCTGCGTGATGGTAAATTCGGGAAAAGCCTTTGCTTATGTGCCGGGGATGTGCGGAGCTCAGAGCGTATACGGGAATATGGAAGCCTGTATCAATAAGGCGACTGGCGGGAAAGAGAGAAAGGCAGGTGATTCCCATTAAATTCAAAGGCAGAACAATTTCAAGGGGATGCGCAGAAGGGGAGGTTTTGATTTCAAGGGACCCGATCTCCTTTCTGGGAAGTGTGGATCCCAGAACCGGGATTGTTGTTGAGGAAAAACACTCTCTGGCAGGAAAATCAATAAAAGGTAAGGTTCTTGTTTTCCCTCATGGGAAAGGCTCTACTGTTGGGTCCTATGTGATGTACCAGCTTAAAAAAAATGAGGCAGCTCCTGCGGCAATCATCAATCTGGAAACCGAACCTATCGTAGCAGTAGGAGCAATTATATCCGAGATCCCGCTCGTTGATATGCTGGAAAAGGACCCTTACGAGTTTTTAAAGGACGGAGACACTGTCCTGGTAAACGGCAGTGAAGGATATATTGAGCTGCTCAAACAGGGCGAAGGGCAGGCAAAAAAATGAGAGATTTAAATTTGTAAACCTGATTGATATGCCGCTTAAAGCTTAAAGGATGAGATTATATTGACAAAGGTATGAAATGCCTTAAAAATCCGTAAAACACAAAAAGGGATTAAAAATATCCGAATTAAAAGATGTAAATAAAATTATAAAACCTGAAAGGCTAATTTGAAAGCTAAAAAAACCTCAAGCCTTAAAGACGTGAATCCTAAAATGAAACCGGAAATAGAAGATCAGAGAAATGGTCGCGGTAAGTCCGAAGTTGAAGAGTCGATTTCACGCATATATCCTTTCATAAGCAGGGTATTTGATGTATATGAAATCCAGAAATCCGGAGATATCCTTTATTTCTTTGGTACGCCTAAAGTGGATACTGAAAATGTAATGGGAGAGCTCTGGGCTCCCCTTGAACAGCGTGGTTTTGGGGGCACCCTGAAATACGAACTTGGAGAGCATGTTATTATTGTTGCTCCCGTAAAAAAGTCAGAGGAAAAAATCTGGATAAACCTTGCACTTTTCATGGCGACGGGGTTCACAACCATGATCTGTGGAGCCTGGATGTTCGGAGTCAACCTCACAAGTGACCCCATTCAGGTCTTCCGGGGTTTGCCGTTCACACTTGCAATACTGGCTGTACTCGGCTCACATGAAATGGCGCATTATGCAATGGCCAGATACCATGGAATGAAAACTTCCCTTCCGTATTTTATCCCTTTTCCGACTTTCATAGGCACAATGGGGGCGGTAATCCGTTACAAAGGACCTATCCCTGACAGGAAAGCTCTATTTGACGTGGGAGTTGCGGGACCTCTGGTAGGACTTTTTGTCTCTATTGCAGTCACCATAATAGGGTTGAACCTTGATGTCCCTGAAATCAATCCCCTGCCCGATTCCCTGATGTTTGAGATTGGTCTCCCACCCCTTTTTGTGATGATCCAGAAGGTTGTCGGAGTTACAGGAAGCAACCTTCACCCTGTGGCTTTTGCAGGCTGGGTGGGGATGTTTGTGACCCTACTGAATCTCCTGCCTGCAGGGCAGCTTGACGGAGGGCACGTACTCAGGGCAATGCTTGGAAAAAAGGCGGACCGGGTATCTTCCATGATGCCGCGTATCCTTTTCCTCATAGGTTTTTACGTAATCTACTGGCTTAAAGGAGACGGCTTTATATGGATATTCTGGGCTCTCTTCCTCTGGGCTTTCGCAGCAGCCGGGCATCCGTCCCCTCTTCGCGATAAAGTGAAACTGGATAGAAAGCGCATCCTTATAGGGATACTTACTTTTATACTTGGCCTGCTTTGCTTCACTCTAATCCCTTTCAAGCCCATAACCTGAAAAGAGAACAAAATCTGAAGCTTGCCAGGACCTGAAAAAGAACCTGAGAGAGGAAAAAAACAACAATGGAAGTGAATTTTCGATACAGCAAAAAGAATTCCTACAGCTTTGCGGTACTTTCACCTGTGCTTCCTGAAGCGGGATTTACGGACAGTCCCGTTGACGGGATAATGATCTATAGTTTTACCACACGACAAGCAGCAAAAGTATTCAAAGAGGTAGAAAACGCGGGTACGGACTCGATCTTCATCGCAGGAGGACCTCACCCTTCCGGGTGTCCAGAGGAGACGCTAAAATATTTCGATTACGTGGTAATTGGAGAAGGCGAGAAAACTCTTCCGGAACTTGTAAGGGTCCTGCAGAAGAAAGGAGATCCCGGAGAGGTAAAAGGAATCGCTTACAAAAATCCGGATACCGGCAGAATAACCCTGACTCCCGAAAGGCCCCATGTAAATCTGGACTCATATCCCTGTTTTGACCCGAAGAAACTCCGCGCCCCCATTGAAATAAGCCGTGGATGCCCCTGGGGCTGCAAGTACTGCCAGACTCCAAGACTTTTTGGGAGGGAAGTCAGGCACAGGAGCATTGATTCCATCCTGAAGAATGCACAGCACTATAACGACCTCCGCTTCATAGCTTCAAATGCTTTCGCTTATGGAAGTGATGGAATTCACCCGAGGTTCGATAAGGTAGAAAAACTGCTCTCTGCGCTTCAAAAACTGCCCGATAAAAAAATCTTTTTCGGGACTTTCCCTTCCGAGGTCCGTCCCGAGTTCGTGACCGAAGAATCTGTAGAGCTTGTAAGGAAATACTGCGCAAACGACAGCCTCAGCCTTGGAGCCCAATCCGGCAGCGACAGAATCCTTAAAGAGATAAGAAGAGGTCA
>WPCH01008565.1_pt1 | contig 12158 bp, 11 predicted proteins | sample 5399881 | NCBI WGS metagenome assembly WPCH01 (sample SAMN12869468, study PRJNA574797) | sludge metagenome | isolation source: wastewater treatment of pH5 | place: China:Beijing | collected 2019-05-20 | reverse complement strand
AGGGCTTGGGCCTTGCTAATTACGTGTTCGCTCAATCCTAATCGCCGAGAAATTGCGAAAGCATTACTCTTACCAGGAATACCTATGGAAAGGCGATATGTTGGCCCGAGGGTCTTCAAGTCAAACTCGACACTAGCATTCTCCACCCCCTCCCTTGTGTAGGCATAGCTTTTCAGATCGGAATAGTGTGTGGTAGCTATGGTATGCACCCCTGCGCTCCTTAAATGCTCTAAAATGGCAGTAGCCAACGCCGCACCCTCGGTGGGATCCGTTCCTGCCCCGAGCTCGTCCAGCAGCACCAGGGAGTTATCTTGCAAATCATCCAAGATTCCCACGATCGTTGTCATGTGCGAAGAGAATGTGCTTAGGCTTTGCTCGATACTTTGCTCATCCCCAATATCTGCGTAGATGCCGGAAAAAACCGACAGCTCTGAGCCTGAATTAGCGGGAATGTGTAGACCAGATTGGGCCATGAGTGAGAAGAGGCCTACCGTTTTGAGGGTCACCGTCTTACCACCGGTATTCGGACCAGTGATCACCAAAACATGGAAATCCATGCCAAGCCAGACGTCAATGGGTACCACATCGCCCTTAAGCAACGGGTGTCTTCCCTGCTTGATGTTGATACGGCCATCTTCATTCATCCTTGGCTCCACCCCGTCAAAGGAACGACTAAAACGCGCTTTGGCAAAAACGCAATCAAGTTCGGCCACGGTCTGGAGACTATCTAACAGACTCAAACTTTCTTCAAAAACTATTGAACTAAGCCGTTTGAGTATTCTTTGGACCTCTGCCTGTTCTTCTTGCTCCGCAACATTCAGATCATTATTGAGTTCCACTGCAAAGGCAGGCTCCATAAACAAAGTAGCCCCACTGCCCGACTGATCGTGGACGATTCCTTGAAACTTGCTACGATATTCGGCCTTCACGGGTACAACATAGCGTCCATTGCGTACAGTGATTATCGGATCCTGCAAAACCTTCTGCATGGCGGCGGAGTGCACCAAGCTATCAAGGCGTTCCCGAATCCGGTTAGCCAGGGTTCGCATTTTGCTTCGGATTCTTCCTAGTTCAGGAGAGGCTGAGTCTTTGACATACCCCTCTCGGTCAATGCATCGTTCGATCTCTGCTTTTAAATGAGGCAATGGAAGCAAGGCACCGGCCAACTCCACAACCAAACCTTCTTCACCAACTAAGTACTTTTTCAGCTCGGCGATGCAGTACAGAAAATCACCGATAGGTAAGAGTTGATCGGGATCTAAGATGCCACCTAGTCGAGCCCGGCCTATAACTTGACTAACATCAGTGGCTCCACCGAAGGGAGCCTCTCCATGTTTCCAAAGCAAGCGCACTGCATCGCTGGTAAGCTCAAGGTCCCTGGAAACCTCCGCTAGTTCGGTCTTTGGGGCGAGCTTGCGGATCGCATCACGGCTCAAGGAAAAACTGGTTCTTTGGGCAACAAGTTCCCGTACTTTAGGCCATTCTAGGACCCTAAGACTCTTCTCATTCATAAGTCTAACCACACTCCACTATAAGACGCCACGAAAGTAATGGCCCTTGGTAAATTCTCCTGCAAGTTCGACTTCTTCACCTGCCAGTCCACGCCGGTAAAGATCCGTAACAGTCCGAATCCAAGTGGGATCCTTGGTACGACCTTCGATACGCCAGTAACGGGCACCGCTGCCCTGCACCTGGTGGAAATGGGATAGCAAAGACAACTCCCGTGAGTTCATGATATGCATATTGCACCATCTATCAAAGTAAATCGGAAAGCGAAAACTCTTCTTGTCCTGAAGATGCAGTGGTGCCTGACTTTGGCACTGATACTTGCAGCCTTGATCTCGAAACATGCAATGTTTAGTAACCATGGATTCGACGGGACCATGGATAACAATGCTAACTGATACAGGTGAACTCTGACAAAGCTGGCGAATCTGGCTGAGTTGTAGCTCCAAGGATGCCGTTATGAGACTAGCTCCCTCTCGGTGCAACATATCTGCCGCCGAGGAGTTGAAAACGTTAAAGGACCAGTCCGTGTGCACAGGTAGTTGAAACTCCCTCGCCATCTCCCAACTTCCAAAATTACCAACCAAGATCCCGTCAAACTGGTGCTTAGCGAGGAGGTCTTTGATCTCGGGCAAAACATGGTTTTCCGTTATTCTTTCCAAGTGGGCAAAAACCGCAACCCCTGCCTCCTGTCCCAAAGTCCAGGCTTTAGTTAGCTCACTGAATAAATCCCGTGGCGCCCTTTTATACACTTCTCCGGAAAAATAAACGAGCTGAGCTCCACCGTCGATGGCTGCCCGTATCGAGGCCAGGTTCGAGACGGTGACTGCCAACCCACTGGTCTTGGGATCCCCATCATGCCTATGGGGCGGTGGAGAAGGACTAATGATCTGAAGTTCTCGATTCTTATAAAGGGCCAGACGGGTTTCTTCCCACTGCCTAACCAATTCACGTCGTGCATGATTGAGCTCGCTAACCGGAAGATGTAGATCTGGCTCTAACTCTAAGTGGAATTCTACAATCTCTAAAGGGTCATTACCGAGACGCAACAGTTTCTCCCTCATTAGGTCTTCCGTAAGTCCCTTGCCTTGAGATGAAGTACTTACAACGTTGCCACAGGTACGCAAATGATTGCCATCCTCATCGAGGAGGTTTAGCTCTAATGCCGTTCCCCGGCGTAGGGTCGCCCAAAGGTGGGCCTTAACTTTACGAAAAGCCTTGGGAGAACGATAGGTTTCGTGGGCACTTCCCACTCGTTCTTCCTTAAGGGGCGGTGTATAGGTAATTAAATCTGAGATAGCATCGTTTTCTATGTACGCCTTCGTGAAACCGCGGTTGAAGACCGTCCCTAAATCTCCCGGTTGATACTCTTCACCGTCTAAGGCAGCCCTGTAGGTGCGAACCACGACTCCAACATAATCAGGGCTCTTAAGACGCCCTTCGATTTTGAGGGATGTAACCCCCGCCTCACGTAATAAATCGAGATGAGAGATGAGGGAAAGGTCCTTTGGGGATAGCACATATTCACCAGAAACGGTTAAACCGTCGACGGTGTAGGGCTGTCGGCATGGTTGTGCACATTGGCCCCGATTTCCGCTACGTCCGCCAATCAGGCTACTCATTAGGCATTGGCCTGAGTAACACAGGCAGAGCGCACCATGAATAAAAACCTCCAACTCGACGGAAGTCTGCTGGCAAATCCCTTTAATGGCTGTGGAGCCTAGTTCACGGGCCAAAACCACCCTAGTGAGGCCGAGCCGTTCCATGACCCGAAAGTCCTTGCTGTTGTGGATTGTCATCTGGGTACTCCCATGTAGCTCGAGCCCTGGTATCTCCCTGCGAGTCCGAGAAATCAACCCCAAATCCTGCACGATGACGGCGTCTACTCCCCAGCGATACAAATCGGCTAGATAGGTCACCGCTCCACCTAGTTCATCCTCACGCAATAGAGTGTTAGCAGTTACATAGACTCGCACACCCCGAATGTGGCAATAATCGAGGGCAGCCTGGAGTTCTTCGAGGGAGAAGTTCGCCGCCAACGCTCGGGCACTGTAAGATTTCCCACCCAAATATACTGCATCTGCTCCGTTTTCAACCGCCGCCCGTAGGGCTTCAAAGGAACCAGCTGGTGCCAACAACTCCACAGATTTTCCTCCTTAGAACTGTGTTGAGAAATACGCCTGAATGCCAGCGAAAATCCCCAGGGCAACTTCCCGCCTGTAGCTCGGCTTGGCTAGAAGTTGGGCCTCTTCTGGATGACTCAAGAACCCAATTTCCACTAAGACCGCAGGGATACTGGTGTTGCGTAGCACGTAAAAGTTGCTGCGCTTGACACCTAGATCCACTGCCCGGGTCTGGTTCACTAAAGCCCTTTGTATTGCCTCGGCAAGGGCTAGGTCCTGACTTTTATAATAGTGCACTGAGGTACCGCGAACGTTCCGATTATCGTTCCAATCATTGTGCAAGGAGATGTATATATCTCCTCGGCTACGATTGCCCGTCGCAACCCTGGCAGCTAGCTGTCCATTGGGCTGGCCGTAATACTGCGTCCCGACTGAAGGGCTCGCATCCGTTTGCCGAGTCATAATAACTTTAGCCCCATACCGTTCTAGCAAAGCCTTGAGTTCCCAGGCAATGGCCAACACGTTTTCTGCTTCGGTAGTTGGGCCCACCCCAACCGTGCCAGGGTCACCCCCCCCGTGGCCGGCGTCGAGGACGACTACTTTGCCTTGCAACTGTGGTGGACTGTGTTGGCGATTAGGGCTAGCAAGGTAGGGCGCTCGCGCCCCTGTCAAGCTGGATACAATAAAAAAACCCAGCATAAGCAATGTTGCCCAAATGTTGGAATATAAAACAACGGACTTCCGCACCAGCTTACCCCCTTACTAGATCTCAGTAATTCTAGGAAGCAGGTCCGATTCCTTTAGGCAAGTATAGGCGGGGTTTCCACAGAAAGTCAAGCCATCCAGAAAAACCCCGCTAACGGTCGGGGGTTCTGGGATGGATACAACCATAGTGGCCTTTGAATTTGATTTGGCCAATACACATCTAAGTAGTCATAAACGAAGGGCAAAAGGACCCCGATTTGCTGCACGACCACCGATTCGTCCAGCATGGTATCAACAAAGCCAAAATTGGCTGCTCCCAGGAATATGAGCAGAATCAGGACGAACGTGGCTACCTTTGCTACGCCGAAAGCGGCACCTCCGATGTGATCCAATACCGAAAAAGGAGTAAAGCTGAGTGCCTTCGACCAAACGTAGCCAAAGAAGGCACCAAGCAAGCTGATGCCTATAAGCAACGTCACAAAAGAAATGGCCTGAGCTTGCCAGGTAGAAAGTTGGTAGTTGTCCAACAACACCAAGGCTAAGGTCTGATAACTGTGATAGGCTACAATGATGGCCAAGATGGCGCCCATAAGGCTAAACAGTTCTCGCACCAAACCTCTTTTGAAACCTTTCAGCAAACCTAGGGCCAGAAACACCAAAGTAACGAGGTCGATCCATTTTCCAATCATCAATAAACCCCCACTTAATTGGCTTCTTCCAGCAAGGCCAGTAGATCCGCATGCTCTGCAGAAAGCTTCTCAAGTTCGTTAGCAAGATTGATTGCCACTAGGATAGCCACCCTGTGACGGGAAAGCAGAGGATTGACCTTCTGAACTTCTTCTAAACGATGGTTGACCAAGGCAGCCAAATTCTCGATGTATTCCTCGGAGGCTTGACCCTTAATTACATGCTCCTCGCCGAAAATCTGAACTCGTACCGAACGTACTTCCTGCTCTATACTCATGCCAGTCCCTCCCTCGCTTTTCAATTCTACTTCGCCTGTCCATTTCCTCCTATCGTATTTCCGCTCCAAATTTGGCCCCGAGTCCTTGGACACACTCTTCCAAGAGTGGATTGATCTCATCATCGGTTAACGTGCGTTCTCCTTGAAAGCGCAAGGAGAATGCGACGCTCTTCTTATCTTCGGGAATCGGTTTCCCCTCATAAACGTCAAATAAAGTTACCTCCCGCAACAGCTCCCCGCCTAGTTCTCGCAGATGATTGATAAGGTCTCCCACAGCTTGGCTGCGATCAACCACGAAAGCCAAATCACGATCTACGGCAGGATATCTGGGAAGACTCTGAAAGACGCTGGTGCTGTCAAAGAGGTCGAGCACTTGCTCCACTTGCACTTCCGCAGCGTACACTCTTCCTGGCACTCTAAAGTTCCGTAGAACGGCTGGATGTACTTCGCCATACACTACCACCTCATGTCCACGATAACGAATACTTCCCTGGCGGCCAGGGTGGAAAGTGGGGTTATCGCCCTGTGTCCAGACAAGCTCAGCTTGGGGCAAGATCAATTCTAGCATGCCCTTTAAATCATAAAAATCGTAGTCCTCCTCCTGCAAGGCCCAGTTCATTGGGTGGCGACAACCCCAGAGGGCCAAGCACAGTTGCATTTCTTCCTCAGGCTGCTTTTCCAGAGGTAGGGTGCCTACGTAGTTGGCTCCAATCTCAAAGAGTGCAACCCTTGTTTGTTGACGGTTCGCATTAAGGCCAATTGCTGTCAACAGTCCTGGTAACAAACTATGGCGAAGTGCGACTAAGTCCTCGGAGATGGGATTTTGCACCTTGATTAAAGGCTGGTCAAAGCGTAGGAGTCGATCATTATTATCCATACGCCCGAAGGTATAGCTCAGCGCTTCCTGTAGACCTGCTCCTACTAACATCTGCCTGAGGCGATCTGCTACATTAAGGCGTTTGCCTTGCCCTCCAGAGCTCGAAGTATCCGCCGGTAGCGTTGCCGGAAGATTCTCTAGGCCCCAGATCCGAACAATTTCCTCAATGAGATCCGCCGCAATCTTTACATCGGTCCGATGTGCCGGGACTGTAACTCCCCAGAGATCTAGAGCCAGGACCTGCACCGCAAAGCCCAGACGTTCTAGGATCTCGCGGCTGGTTTGTTCGGGGACCTCAACCCCTAGCACCCGAGTTACTTCTTTAAAATAAAGGTCGATTATGGTTGGTTCTTTCTTGCTGGCATCAATATCAATATGTCCAGTGAAGATCTGGGCATGGGCCAACTGCTGCAGCAGATGCAGAGCCCGCTTGCTGGCAAACATGGTGCCAGATGGATCGATGCCCTTTTCAAACCTGGCAGCTGATTCCGAACTGAGCCCAAGGGCACGACTGGTTCTGCGTACATTTAGGGGGGCAAAGTTGGCGGTCTCCAAGAGAATACTGGTCGTAGCTGTGGTCACTTGACTATCCAGACCCCCCATCACCCCAGCAATACACTTCGGCTCGTTGGCGTCACAAATTAAGAGCATCTCAGGGCTAAGGACCCTGGTGATCTCATCAAGTGTCTCCATTTCTTCACCCGGCCTTGCGGTACGAATAACGAGCCGCTTTTCTCCTAGACGCTCAAAATCAAAGGCATGCAATGGTTGGCCAGTCTCTAACATCACATAGTTTGTGATGTCCACTACATTATTGATGGGACGCATGCCGGCAGCCCTAAGCCTTAGTTGCATCCAAAGGGGCGATTCACTCACCTGCACCCCTGTGAGCAAAGCTGCAGTATAACGAGGACAACGTGCTTGGTCTTCTACTGTAACACTTGTCCGATCGGAAATAGAGGTCTCTAGTTCAACGTAGTTCACAGGAGGAGTGTTTAGCTCACCCCCGGTCAGGGCTGCTACCTCCCGAGCCACGCCCAGCACACTCATGCAATCAGGACGATTAGCGTAAACCGAAACGTCCAATACGACATCATCTAGGCCGAGAGATTCCACGAGGGGTAGCCCAAGCTGCAAACCTTGGGGGAGGACCCAAATTCCTGCGTGATCATCACTCAAACCCAATTCCGCCTGGGAACAGATCATGCCCTGGGAGCTTACTCCGCGAATCTCCGTATGTTTGATTTCCAATCCGCCAGGTAAACGAGCCCCCTCCAGGGCCACTGCTATCATTTGTCCCTGTGTTACATTGGGAGCCCCACAAACGATAGTATATGTTCCTTGCTCGCCAACGTCCACAGAGCAGACCCTGAGATTGTCGGCGTTTGGATGCTCCGCCGATTCGTTGACCAAGCCCACATAAACCCGGGGCAAATCTGGAGCTAGTGGTTGTATCCCCTCTACCTCAAGTCCCGACATGGTTAAGCGCTGGGCGAGTTCTTCTGGCGTCCAAGGAATGTGCACATAATCTTGTAACCATCGATAACTAATTAACATGGTGGCCCCCCCTAACTAGAAAATTGCTGCAAGAATCGGACATCGTTTTCAAACAACAGGCGAATGTCATGAATGCCATACTTGAGCATAGCCATCCGCTCAACCCCTACCCCAAAGGCAAAACCAGAGACTACTTCGGGATCATATCCAACTTTTTGCAGCACCTGGGGATGGACCATGCCGGATCCTAGTATCTCCAGCCATCCCGTGTCCTTGCAAACCCGACAACCCGTCCCGGCACAGATTATACAAGACACATCCACTTCTGCGCTTGGTTCGGTAAAGGGGAAGTAGCTCGGACGTAACCTAATCTTAGTGTGGGCCCCAAACATGCGCTCAGCAAAGAGCTGCAAGGTACCTTTGAGATCTGCAAAGGTAATACCCTCCGCGACCACCAAACCCTCGATCTGGTGAAACATCGGCGAATGGGTGATATCCGAATCGGCCCGATAGACCTTGCCAGGAGCGAGAATCCGAATGGGTGGCTGCTTGCTTTCCATAGTACGAACTTGCACAGGCGAAGTCTGGCTCCGCAAGAGAAGCTGCTCCGTGATAAAAAAGGTGTCCTGCATATCCCTGGCAGGGTGATCTGGCGGAATGTTCAGCGCTTCAAAGTTGTAATAATCCCACTCCACTTCGGGGCCCTCTACGATTTCATAACCCATGTGCATAAAAATCGTCTTGGTTTCATCGATGATGCGGGTGATGGGATGGATTGTTCCCCTATTTATGGGGCGGCCCGGTAGCGAGATATCTAGACCCTCAGCTAGGAGGCGCTGCTCTTCTTCTGCCTGAGCTAAAGCCTGTTCTCGCTGATCCCAGGATACTTCTAACTCGTCACGAACCTCGTTCACTAGTTTGCCGAAGAGGGGCCTTTCCTCTGGCGGCAGCTGCCCCGTACTTCGCAAAATAAGGGTTAATGCCCCTTTCTTGCCTAAGAACTTGACTCTAGCCTCGTTAAGCTCATGGACAGTAGCTGCCTGTTTGCAGGCCTCTAACGCACTTTTTCTAATCTCTTGGACCTGATCTTGCACATTAAAACCTCCCTACAATTATCTGCCATTTAAAAGCAAAAAACTTCTCGCACCCTAACACAATGTTAGGGACGCAAGAAGTACGCGGTACCACCCTATTTGGCATGCACTTAAGTTCTTAAGTGTCAACCCAGCTCAAATCCTATAACGGAGGAATCCGACAAGACCTACTACGACTTCAGTCTGTAGCTCAGGAGTGAATTCAATCCACTTTTCAACCAAGAAGACTCGCAGCCTAGGTCTTCTCTTTCTGGGGAGGCCATGGATGTACTATTCTCCGTCATCGCCTTTCATTGATTCACTAGTGCAACACACTCTTGCTGACTTCTAGAAGCTGCCGGTACAAAAGATAAGCGCTTACCGAACCCGTCGACACAAAAATCTCCCAAACAATCTGTGGTGTTAGATTCATGAATAAACCTCCCACACGTTCAGTCTCATTAGATGGATTATATCACAGAAGTCTAGTTGTTACAACGGTTGTACCTAGCTATCAAATTTCTGTTGTCGCAGGATCTCATAGAGCAAAACACCTGCCGCCACGGGGGCGTTGAGGGATTCTACTGGTCCCACCAAAGGAATCTGGACACGTAGGGGCCCTTGTTCGCGAAAGTCTTCGTGAACGCCGCGTGCCTCATTACCAATGACCAAGGCTATGTTTTTGGAGTATTTTACATTCCAATAATTCTCAGAGTTTACCAAATCAGCAATGACCAAGGTCCCCTTGTTTTCCCTAAGCAATTCCAAAATTTCCTGCCGGGTTTTTAGCCAATGGGGTAAGTGGAAAATAGCGCCCATACTCGATCGCAACACCTTGGGATTGTATAAATCCACCGAGCCATCCACCACAAAGAGACCACGAACACCAGCACCAACTGCCGTGCGCATCAATGTGCCCATATTGCCAGGATCTTGAATCTCATCAGCAATCAACATCAACCCTGTACAGAAAGGAGTCCAAGTTGGCTTTCTTACCACCGCCACCACACCTTGGGATTGCATCGTATCTGTTAATTCTGCCAAGACATTCTCTTGACACTGAAAGGCAGATACCCCTTGCCCTCTGACCTTTTCGACGAGTTCTTGTCCCCTGGGGGTGTTTGTGAGCCGGGAGGTAAAAAAAACCGCCTCAACCAAGGGGGTAGCTAGAGCCTCTTCCACAATACGCACCCCTTCGAGGTAAAACAATCCTCGCTGGTCCCTGTACTTTCTTTGTTGCAGCTGCTTGGCCTGGCGTATGCGGTCATTCTGTTTACTGGTGATAGAATCGCAGTGTTCCATGGTAATACCCCCTGAAAAAACAAATACCGGGGGATTAACCACCCGGGATTGTCTACGATAGAAACTACTGTTTGGCAATGGAAACGAGATCGGCAAAACCAGCTTGGTCATGAACAGCAATATCAGCTAAGACCTTGCGATTGACTTCAACACCATTTTTCTTAAGGCCTGAAATAAATGTGCTGTAAGACATTCCATTCACCCGTGCTGCTGCATTAATGCGGGTGATCCATAGTTTCCGAAAATCACGTTTCTTTGCCTTGCGATCACGATACGCATAGTTGCCGGACTTCATCACGGCCTGATTAGCTACGCGATACTTTTTACTCTTATCACCAAAGTAACCTTTGGCTAGTTTAAGAACCTTTTTCCGCCGTTGGCGAGTTACCGGTCCACCTTTAACTCTAGACATTGTCTGTTCCTCCTAATTACCATCTATTTATAGGGCAGAAGCTCGTGTACGCGTTTTGTATCGGCTTTGCTCGCCACTTGTCCATGTCTTAGTTGACGCTTGCGTTTTGAAGATTTCTTTTCCAAAATATGACTCTTGTGCGAACTGAACTTAATCACCTTTCCGGTTCCGGTAACCTTGAACCGTTTGGCTGCGCCTCTATGGGTCTTCATCTTTGCCATACTGAACACACCTCCTAGTTATTTGCTTCCACAGTTTCAGCTTTCGAAGTCTCCGCTCTTGGAATATCGGTTCTGGGGGCTAGTACTACGATCATCTGGCGGCCTTCCAGTTTAGGCGGTCTTTCAACTACAGATACATCCTTCAGTTGGGTTGTCAACTTGTCCAGTTTGGTTCTTGCCAAATCAGAATGGACAATTTCTCTTCCCCGAAAACGTACCGAAACCTTCACCTTGTCACCGGACTTTAAAAACTTTTCAGCTGCCTTAAACTTTACCTCAAAATCATGTTCATCAATCTTGGGACTCATGCGAATTTCCTTGACGTTCGTGACTTTCTGTTTCTTCTTACTAGCCTTGTCACGCTTACTTTGCTCATATCTGTGTTTACCATAGTCCATAATTCGACAAACGGGTGGCTTGGCATTTGGTGCAACCTCGACCAAATCCAATCCTCGATCGACAGCCGTACTCAAAGCATCACGCGCACTCATAATACCAAGTTGATCCCCGTTGGCATCCACAACCCTTACTTCACGGGCCCTAATCGCATCGTTCACTCTTAGTTCTTTGCTAATGGTGTCACCCCTCCAATTAAAAAATTATACAAAAAACGGATGGCTTCTGCCACCCGTTCTACCCATGCGTCAAAACCTATCTGCAGTTAGCAGACGTGATGAATACATCGTATTCATCAAAGGGCATAACCTTGAAAACACGTAGTCACAAGGTGAGAAGCGGTGGCTTCTGCTTAACGTCTGAATTATAACACAGTATTTTATCTTCGTCAAGGCGATAATTCCAGGGACTGGGGGCGGCTTAGAACTGGGTCGAAGAGATCGCCACGCTCTCTCACCCACTGCGGTACAGTCTTCACCGTAAAATCCCGAGGTTCGAAGTAGCCAAGATCACCCCAGCTAACTGGTGTCGACACCGTCGCCTCAGCAGTTGGGCGTGGGCTATACACTCCCACCATCGTTTTGCTGGGATGATTTTGCAAATAATCCACGTACACCCCCCGGCGCTTTTTGATGAGTCGTTCTAACGTAATCTTTTCTGGATGTAAACCCTGTAAGGCCACTCCAATAATCCGCACGAGCTCCGCACTGATGGAAAAGTCATAGCGATCTACAAGAGGAATATAGATATGAATCCCTGACCCGCCCGAAAATTTCGGATAACCATACAAGCCCATCTGACCAAGAATATCTCGGCAATACTTGGCTATCTCCACAGTCTCAGCAAATCCCTGTGGTGGAGTTGGATCCAAATCAATAATAGCATAACTGGGAACCTCTGGTCTAGAGACTAGATACGTGGAGGGATGAAACTCGATGGCTGCCCCATTTACCAACCAGGTTGTAGTTGCTAAGTCACCGGCCACGACATAGTTTGTTGTTTCTATTTGATGTGTAGCCACCCAGGATGGCGCCGAAGAAGGGCTGTTTTTTTGGAAAAAGGATTCCCCCTCCACTCCATGG
>WPCH01224251.1_pt1 | contig 12198 bp, 10 predicted proteins | sample 5399881 | NCBI WGS metagenome assembly WPCH01 (sample SAMN12869468, study PRJNA574797) | sludge metagenome | isolation source: wastewater treatment of pH5 | place: China:Beijing | collected 2019-05-20 | reverse complement strand
CCCGGGCGCCCAGGCCGATATGGCCGGAGAGGTCCGCCTCGGCGGTCTGGGGGTGGTTGTCCACCACGTGCAGGAAAGTGAGCGGTGCCCCCAGGGCCAGGCTTGCCCAGGCAGCGTAGTCGCACACTCCCTCGGAGAACGTCGAGCCGTCGATGGCGGCCATCACCTGTTCAGTCATCGTGTCGTTTCCTGGCTGGCGTATGTCATTGTCTGTCGAATCGTTTCTACTTTATGCAGGGGGCCTTTGCATAGGACACGGATCAAGGTCGTCCCTCGGCACAGTCGATGCACTTGAGCACGGCGCGGCGCTCCATTACCGCACCACCGGCCCAGACAACCAACATAGCGCCATCGCTGCCCGGTGGGTAGCGGTGGGCTACCCCCGGGGCGCGTCGTAGTCGATCGGCTCATCGGTATAGACGCAGACATTGGCCTCCTCGATATCACCGTCCGGCGCCTCGACGTGGGTCGCAAAAAACGCCTGGATCTCGCGCCGGTTGCAGTGGGCCTCGAAGAGCTCGCGGCTGGCCCAGACCTCGTGAAAGACGATGGGGTAGCTGGTGCCCGGCGCATTGGGATGGTCGATGTGGCGGGTCACGGTGTACTGCAGGCAGCCATCCTCGCGATGGGTATTCGGTTCCAGGGCCTGCAGGGCCTTGAACACGGCCTCTTCGCGGCCGGGCCTGGGCTTGAAGCTGGCGATACAGTAGAGCTTGCTGGACATGGGTCACTCCATAACGGCGTCTCTCCACGGCCCCCGATGGCGGCCGTGGAGCATCGTGTGAAAGAAAGCCGGCACACCGTGCAAGACGGGACCGGCTCGGGAAAGATCAGCGCAGCAGCAGCACCGGCACGCTGGCCCGGCGCAGCATCTCGGTGGTGGTGCTGCCCACCAGCAGCTGGCGGATGCGCGAGTGGCCATAGGCCCCCATCACCAGCAGATCGATGTCCTGCTCCTCCTTATAGGCGCGCAGGGTCGCCTCTACCTCGCCGGCGCGAATGGCGCCCTCGGCCTCATGGCCGGCACCGCGCAGGGTCTCGAGCGCCCAGTCGAGCTGGGCGCGGTTATCGCCGGTCTCGGCCCCCACGATCACCACATGCACCGGGATCCCCTCGAATAGCGGGCTTCTGGCCAGCATCTCGACGCCCTTGCGGGCGGTCTGGCTACCGTCGAAGGCGATCATCACCCGCTCAGGTGCCTTGAAGCGCTGGGGCACCATCAGAATCGGCCGGCGCAGGCTGCGTACCACCCGCTCCAGATTGGAGCCCAGGTGGCCGCTGTCCTGGTGGGCACGCTCGCCGCGCTTGCCGATCACCAGCAGGCGCATCTCCTCCTGCAGCTCCTCCAGGGTCTCCACCAGGGTGCCGTTGCGCTGACGGGTGCCGGGCTCGGCAACGCCACCCTCGATGGCACGCTCCCGGGCCGCCTCGAGCACCAGCCGGCCCTGCTCCTGGGCCACCCTGGCGCGGCGCTCGTCGAGCTGGGCGAGCTCCTCGAGCAGGTGCTCCCGGGCGCCCAGGCCGATATGGCCGGAGAGGTCCGCCTCGGCGGTCTGGGGGTGGTTATCCACCACGTGCAGGAAGGTGAGCGGTGCCCCCAGAGCCTGGCTTGCCCAGGCGGCGTAGTCGCACACCCCTGCCGAGAAGGTCGAACCGTCGATGGCGGCCATTACCTGTTCTGTCATCGTCATCGTGCTCCTCAGTGGCCGCCCATCAGCTTGTCGACGGCGGCGGGGTCATTGTGCACAGCATAGCGGTCGACGATGGTGGCCGTCGCTTCGTTGAGGCCCTCCAGCGCCACCTCGGTACCCTCGCGGCGGAACTTGATCACCACGCGATCCAGAGCCTGCACGGCGGTGATGTCCCAGAAGTGGGCCCGGGAGAGATCGATGGTGACCTTCTCCATGCTCTCCTTGAAGTCGAAGGCGTTGCCGAAGCGCTCGGAGGAGGCGAAGAACACCTGGCCCACCACCCGATAGGTGCGATGGCGTCCCTTCTCGACCTCCTCGCTGCCGATATGGAGGATGTTGCCCACCTTGTTGGCAAAGTTCATGGCCGCGATCAGCACGCCGACGAAGACGCCGATGGCCAGGTTGTGGGTGAAGACCGTGACCGCCACCGTGGCCAGCATGACGACGTTGGTGCTCATGGGGTACTTCTTGAGATCGCGGATCGAGGCCCAGCTGAAGGTGCCGATGGAGACCATGATCATCACCGCGACCAGAGCGGCCATGGGAATCTGCGAGACCCAGTCGGAGAGGAACACCACCATCATCAGCAGCACCACCCCGGCCACCAGGGTGGAGAGGCGCCCGCGGCCGCCGGATTTCACGTTGATCACCGACTGGCCGATCATGGCGCAGCCCGCCATGCCGCCCAGCAGGCCGGAGCCGATATTGGCGATGCCCTGCCCCTTGCACTCGCGGTTCTTGTCGCTCGGGGTATCGGTGAGGTCATCGACGATGGTGGCGGTCATCATCGACTCGAGCAGGCCCACCACGGTGAGCATCAGCGAGTAGGGCAGGATGATCCACAGGGTCTCGAGGTTGAGCGGCACGTCAGGCCACAGGAAGATCGGCAGGGTATCGGGCAGCTCGCCCATGTCGCCCACGGTGCGGATCTCCATGCCGGAGAGCAGGTAGACGGCAGTCAGCACCACGATGCAGACCAGCGGTGAGGGGATCGACTTGCCGATCCTGGGCAGGTAGGGGAAACCGTAGATGATGCCGAGGCCCGCCGCGGTCATGGCATACACATGCCAGGTGACTCCGGTCAGCTCCGGTAGCTGGGCCATGAAGATCAGGATCGCCAGGGCGTTGACGAAGCCCGTCACCACCGAGCGCGAGACGAAGCGCATCAGCTCGGCGAGCTTGAGGTAGCCGGCGATGATCTGCAGCACACCGGTGAGCAGGGTGGCGGCAAGCAGGTACTCGAGGCCGTGGTCGCGTACCAGGGTGACCATCAGCAGCGCCATGGCCCCGGTGGCCGCCGAGATCATGCCCGGGCGGCCGCCGGCGAAGGCGATGATCACCGCGATACAGAAGGAGGCGTAGAGCCCCACCTTGGGGTCCACGCCGGCGATGATGGAGAAGGCGATCGCCTCGGGTATCAGGGCGAGGGCCACCACGATACCGGCGAGGGTGTCGCCCTTCACGTTGGAGAGCCAGGTCTGGCGTATCGATTCGAACATGCTCTGTTCCAGTCAGGGGTGGGGGTCATGCCGCAAGGGGCCGCACCGAGAACAGCGGCGGGCCATTGGCCGCATCCTTCGGGTGGGTGCAGCGCCTATCGCGGCGTCGGACGTTATCGCTATGGTGCGTTGTTGCCAGGGATGGGCGCAGGCGCGCCCGGGCGGCCACAGGGTGGCGCCAGGGAGTGACGCTTCGGTGACGAGGCGCCGAGGGAGGAGATATGCGCTAGGGCGGAGTCGTCAGCCCTGCCGGGGGAATCATCACGGGTGCGGGTCCCTTGTCTGATCTGCCGCTCGGGGGCGGCACTCGAGAGAGCCGCGCATTCTAGCAGCTCCCCTGCTGCGCTGCACCCCGGGCCCGGAGCCGCCGCTCCAGGCGGCGCTCCACCAGCCCCTTGGCGAGCAGGCTGCCCAGCACCAGGGCGCCGCCGGCGAAGGCCAGGGGCGTGGGACGTTCGGCCAGGAGCCACCAGACCCAGAGCGTTCCCGCCACCACCTCCAGCAGCATCAAGAGCCCCACCTCGGCGGCGGGCAGGTAGAGGGGGCCGCGCTGGATCAGGGTGAAGCCCAGGGGCAGCAGCACCAGGCAGAGCACCACCAGCCAGAGCAGGCTCTGCCCCGAGGGCAGCGCCAGCCCGGGGCCGGTGAGGCCGTAGAGCCCGGCGCTCACCGCCACGATCAGCCCCGAGAGGGTCAGCATGGGGCTCATGTCGACCCCGGGGCGGGTGCGGCAGAGGGTGAAATTGGCGGCGAGCGCCGTGGCGGCCAGCAGCGCAAAGCCGTTGCCGAGCCAGGAGCCCACCCCGGCGTCATCCAGGGCGATCAGCGAGATGCCCGCCAGGCAGGCACCGATGGCCAGCCAGGTGCGCCGCGGCAGGTGCTCCTGCAGAAAGAAGCGCGAGAGCAGCGCGGCGATCAGCGGGGCCCCGGCCAGGATCATCAGCACGTTGCCGCCGCGGGTGTACTGGTTGCCCAGCACGAAGCCGAAGGTGGAGAGGCTGAAGAGCAGCGCCACCCCAAGCCCGGTCCAGCCGCAGCGCCGGTAGGCCTGCAGGGTGCCGGCGCCGTGACGCAGCAGCATGATGACGATAAAGCCGAGCGCCGTGAGCAGCCCGCGCCAGACCAGAATCTCGGCGTCGGGCAGGCCGATCACCTTGATCAGCAGGGCGTCGGGGGAAATGATCAGGGCGCCGCCGCCGGTCATCAAGAGACCCTGCTGGCGGCGCGAGAGATAAGCGGGGCTCAAGGCAACCTCGATGTCGCGAAGGGCCCCTCAGGATGCCACGGCCGGGAAGGCCATGGCAGGGGTCAGTCGTCGCCGTTCTGCGCCTTGCGGGCCTGGGCCGCCGGCGAAGCCTTCATGTGCTTGAAGGCCTCCATGATGTCCATGGGCAGCGGGAAGACGATGGTGGAGGCGTTCTTGTTGCTCATGTCGCTCATGGTCTGCAGGTAGCGCAGCTGCAGGGCCGCCGAGTTCTCGGCCATGACGTTGGCGGCCTCGACGAGCTTGCGCGAGGCCTGCAGCTCGCCCTCGGCGTGGATCACCTTGGCCCGCCGCTCCCGCTCGGCCTCGGCCTGGCGGGCGATGGCGCGGATCATGCTCTCGTCCAGATCGACGTGCTTGATCTCCACGTTGGCCACCTTGATGCCCCACTCCTCCGTCTGGGCATCGATGATCTCCTGGATATCGTCGTTGAGCTTGTCCCGCTCGGAGAGCATCTCGTCCAGGTCATGCTTGCCGAGCACCGAGCGCAGGGTGGTCTGAGCCAGCTGGCTGGTGGCCACGGTGAAGTTCTCCACCTGGATGATCGCCCTCTCGGGGTCGATGACCCGGAAGTAGAGCACGGCGTTGACCTTCACCGTGACGTTGTCCTGGGAGATCACGTCCTGCTCCGGCACGTCCATGGTGATCACCCGCAGGTCCACCACCTCCATCTTCTGGATGCCCGGGATCACGATGATCAGCCCTGGCCCCTTGACCGACTGGAAGCGGCCGAGGAAGAAGATCACCCCGCGCTTGTACTCCGGCAGGATTCGGATCGAGGCGGCGATCAGCATGAACAGCAGGACCACCGGCACAAGATAGGAAATCAGCATGGTCACTCTCCTTGACTGCGAGGTTGGGGTGAGGCGCCGTCTGGCGCCCCGGGGTCAGGACGGTTCGGAGGCCAGGGGCTCCACTTCCAGGGTCAGGCCGTCGATACGCACCACGCGGACCGCCTGCCCCCTGGCGACCGGTCGGATGGCGCGGGCCTTCCAGCGCTCGCCCATCAGCTTCACGTGGCCCGCGCCGTCGAAATCCTCGACCGCCACGGCCTGACTGCCGACCAGCTCCTCCACGCCAGTGCGCGCCGGGCGTCGCCGCAGCCCCATGAAGCGGGTCATCACCCAGAGCATCAGCGCCGCGGCCAGGGCCGCCACCCCGCCGATCATGGGCAGCGAAATGCTCAGCATCTCGGAATCCATCAGAATCACCGAGCCGATCACGAAGGCGACGATACCGCCGAAGCCGAGGATGCCGAAGCTGGGCATCAGGGCCTCGCCCACCATCAGCGCCAGGCCCACCAGGATCAGCGCCAGCCCCGCATAGTTGACCGGCAGCACCTGGAAGGCGAAGAGCGCCAGCAGCAGGCTGATGATGCCGATGGTGCCGGGCACCAGGCTGCCCGGGTTGGAGAGCTCGAAGATCAGCCCGTAGAAGCCGATGATCATCAGGAAGTAGGCGACGTTGGGGTTGGTGATCACCGACAGCAGCTGGGTGCGCCAGTCGGGATCGAAGCGCTCGATGGCCAGGTCCGCGGTGGCGAGGGTCAGCTCACCGCGCTCCATCACCACCGTGCGCCCGTCGATCTGCGCGAGCAGGTCCTCGATGTCGCTGGCCACCACGTCGATGACGTTCTTCTCCAGCGCCTCCCGAGAGGTGAGGTTGACCGCCTCGCGCACCGCCTCCTCGGCCCAGTCGGCGTTGCGACCGTGGCGCTCGGCCAGGCCGCGAATGTAGTAGACGGCGTCTTCCAGCACCTTGCGCTCCATGGCGGTCTCGCCGCGGCGCGGCGTGTCCGCGGCGCGGCTGCGCTCGTCGGCTTCCTCGGCGGTGGCCTCGGCATCGGGAACGGCCTCTTCGTCACTGGCATCCTCGCCGCCGGCATCGCCCTGCGCAGCCTCACTCTCCTCGGCGCGGGCACCGCTGCGGCTGTCGTCGTCGTCGTCATCGCCGCCTATCCCCGGAAAACCGCCGCCCATCTGCACCGGGGTGGCCGACCCCAGGTGGGTGGAGGGAGCCATGGCAGCCACGTGGCTGCCGTAGAGCAGGTAGGTGCCGGCACTGGCGGCCCGGGCACCACTCGGCGACACATAGATGACCACCGGCACCGGCGAGGTGAGCATGGCGCGGATCATGTCGCGCATGGAGGCGTCGAGGCCACCGGGGGTGTCCATCTGCACCACCACGATCTCGGCATTGCCCTCGGCGGCCCGGCGCAGGCCGCGCTGGAAGTAGTCGCTGGTGGCGGGGCCGATGGCCCCCTCCACGGTCATCACCAGCGCCGTGCGCTCGCTCTGCTGGGCCTGGACCACCGACTGGAAGAGCGCCAGCGCGACGCCCAGCGCCAGGCAGAAGAGACTGAAGAGGAGGAAGCGGCGCCCGACCGGGGCGGCATGAACTCGGCTCATGAAGATCTTCCCTGGGCGACCCGTACACTGGGTGTGAGTATCGGCACGGCCCCTGGTTCAGAAAATAGGTTCAGGAAATGGATTCAGCCGTTGCCCCTATCAGGGTAGCAGCCCGGCCGGGCCCCCATGAAAGGGAAACAGAAAGGGAATGAGAAAGCGCCGCGGGGTCTCCCCCGCGGCGCTCTCGTTCAACTAGCGTTTTTTATCAGGCGCGCACGGCCTGGACGGCGCCTTCGCGCACCAGCTCGTCGGTGATCCTGTCCACCGCGCGGCGGGCGCGGGCGACGATCTCGTCCACCTCATCGCGGGTGGTGACCAGCGGCGGCGCGAAGCCCAGGATGTCGCCCTGGGGCATGGCGCGGGCGATCAGGTTCTCCTCCAGGGCCGCGGCGGCGATGCGCGGGCCCACCTTGAGGGCCGGATCGAAGTGCTTGCGCTGCTCGGGGTCCACGGAGAACTCCAGTGCCGCCAGCATGCCCACGCCGCGCACGTTGCCGACGATGGGGTGGTCGCCGAAGGCGGTGGCCATGGCCTGCTGCAGGTAGGCGCCGGTATCACGGGCGTTCCCGGTCAGGTCCTCGCGCTCGATGATCGCCAGGTTGGCCAGGGCGGCGGCACAGCCCAGGGCGTGGCCGGAGTAGGTCCAGCCGTGGCCGATGGGGCCGTACTGGCCGGTGCCCTGCTCCAGCACCGCCCAGACGCGGTCGCCGACGATGACGCCGGAGAGCGGCTGGTAGGCGCTGGTCAGGCCCTTGGCGACGGTGATCAGGTCGGGCTTGATGCCGTAGAAGTGGCTGCCGAAGTCGGCGCCGATGCGCCCGAAGCCGCACACCACCTCGTCGGCGATCAGCAGCACGTCGTACTTGGCCAGCACCGCCTGGATCGCCTCCCAGTAGCCTTCGGGCGGCGGCACGATGCCGCCGGTGCCGAGCACCGGCTCGCCGATGAAGGCGGCCACGGTTTCCGGTCCCTCGGCCAGGATCATCGCCTCGAGCTTCTGGGCACAGTGCTGCGAGAACTCGCGCTCGGTCATCCCCCGCTGCTCGGCGGCGCGGTGGTAGTAGTAGGGCGCCTCGGTGTGCAGGATGCCCTCGAAGGGCAGGTCGAACTGGTCGTGGAACGCCTTGAGTCCGGTCAGCGAGCCGGTGGCCAGGCCCGAGCCGTGGTAGCCGCGCATGCGCGAGATCACCTTCTTCTTCAGCGGGCGACCCAGCACGTTGTTGTAGTAGCGAACGATCTTGAGCTGGGTCTCGTTGGCATCCGAGCCGCCGAGGCCGTAATAGACCTTGGACATGCCGGGGCCGGCGAGCGCGATGATCTTCTCGGAGAGGGCGATTTGCGGCTCGTTGGAGTGGCCCACGTAGGTGTGGTAGTAGGAGAGCTCCAGGGCCTGCTGGTAGATCGCCTCGGCCACCTCGGTACGGCCGTAGCCGATGTTGACGCAGTAGAGGCCGGCGAAGGCATCGATGAACTCGCGGCCGTCCTTGTCGCGGATATGGATACCCTTGCCGCCGGTGATCACGCGGCCCGGCGCGTCGCCCTGGGCGAAGTCGCGCAGGTGGGTGGAGGCGTGGAAGGTCACCTTGCGGTCGCGGTCGATCAGGTCCTGGTGCTGCTGGCTCATGTCTTTCCTCTGCTCATGTCAGGCTCCCCGGCGTCCCGCCGGGGAGGGTGGTTCATCAAGTTCAAATAAAGGCTCAGCTTCCGGAGACCGACCCTAAAGCGCCGAGGCAGTAATACTTGGTCTCGAGATACTCGTCGATGCCGGTGATGCCGCCCTCGCGGCCCAGCCCGGACTGCTTGACGCCGCCGAAGGGCACGGGGGGGCCGGTCATCTTCACCGAGTTGACCGACACCATGCCGAACTCCAGCGCCCGCAGCAGCTTCCAGATGCGGCGGATATCGTGGGTGTAGACGTAGGCGGCGAGACCGTACTGGGTGTCGTTGGCCAGGGCAATCGCCTCGTCATCATCGGCATAGGCCATGACGCCGGCGATGGGAGCGAAGCTCTCCTCCTGCCACAGGCGCATGTCGCGAGTCAGCCCGGTGAGCAGCACCGGCATGAAGAAGTTCTCGCCGGGGGCCTCGCTCTGATCGCCGGCCACCAGGGTGGCGCCCTTGGCGATGGCGTCGTCGACGATGCCGGCGGCCTTCTCCACCGCCTGGCGATGGATCAGCGGACCCTGGTCGATCTCGCTCTCCAGGCCGTTGCCCACGGTGAGGGCGGCCATGCGCTCGGCGAAGTGGGCCACGAAGTCGTCATGGATCGACTCGTGGACCAGGATGCGGTCGGCGGCCAGGCAGTCCTGCCCCGCGGTCTGGAACTTGGCGGCCACGGCGGCGAAGGCGGCCTCCTTCGGGTCCATGTCGGGGCCAACGATAAAGGGGGCATCGCCGCCCAGCTCCAGGGAGACCCGCTTGACGGTGCTGGCGCACTGCTCCAGCAGCAGGCGGCCGACCCGGGTGGAACCGGTGAAGGAGAGCGCCCGCACCCGCGGCTCGGCGCAGAGAAGCTGCGACACCTCGGCGGGCTCGCCCAGCACCACGTTGAAGATGCCCGCGGGAATGCCGGCACGCTCGGCCAGCTCCGCCAGGGCCAGCGCCGAGAACGGCGTCTCGCCGGCGGGCTTGACGATCACCGGGCAGCCGGCGGCCAGCGCCGCGGCGGCCTTGCGGGTGATCATCGCCAGCGGGAAGTTCCAGGGGGTGATCAGGGCGGCGATGCCCACCGGCTCCTTGAGCGTGCCCAGGGCGGCGTTGGGGATATGGCTCGGGATGGTCTCGCCGAAGGTGCGCTTGCCCTCCTCGGCGAACCAGCGCACGAAGCTGGCGCCGTACTCCACCTCGCCCCGGGCATCGGGCAGCGGCTTGCCCTGCTCCATGGTCATGATGATGGACAGGTCCTCGCGGTTGGCCTGGATCAGGTCGTACCAGGCCAGCAGGCGCTCGCAGCGCTCGTCGGCGCGAAGCGCCCGCCAGTGCACGAAGGCCGCCTCGGCGGCGTCCACCGCAGCAAGGATCTGGTTGGCCTCGAGCCAGGGAATGTAGCCCAGGGCCTCGCCGGTGGCCGGATCGAAGACGGCCTCCTCGCGACCGCCCTCGCCGTGGGTCCACTGGCCGTTGACATAGGCGTGCTGACGAAACAGACGCGGATCGTCGAGCATGGTGGACAGGGTTCTGGACAGCTTCATGTTCATGGGGCACCTCCCTGACGCGCCGACCGGATTGGCCTTGTGGTTGACGTTGCCCAGCGGCCGGCGTGAAGAAACGGACGAGCCGCCTGGCGCTGGGCCCCAGGGCGGCTCGATGGGTTCATGGTAGGGGAGGTGGGCGATAGGGACTTTTCGTAGGCCGCCGAGGGAGATGCGCTTTTTTTTGTCCTGCCGGACGGCACAGCAGAATTTTCTGCACCGCTCTCGGGGCGCCTCTACTCGGCGAAATCGTCGCGGGAGAATCCCTGCTCGGGCCACTTGACCGTCTTGGTGACGATATAGGTGAAGTAGCGCTCGATGCCGGCCTCACCGGTGAGCCAGTCATCGATCAGGCGCTGGTAGGCGTCGATGGAGTCGGCCTCCACCTTGACCAGGTAGTCGACGCCGCCGCCCACCGCCACGCATTCGGACACCTCGGGGGTGGCGTGCACCAGGGCCTCGAAGCGAGCGAAGCTCTCGGCGTTGTGCTGCTTCAGCTCAATCTGCACCCACACCGGGGTGCGCCTGACCAGCACCTCGGTGTTGATGCGGGCGCTGTAGCCCTCGATGATGCCGGCCTTCTCCAACCGGCGCACTCGCTCCCAGCAGGGGCTGACCGAGAGGTTGATCGCCTCGGCCAGCTTGGACTTGGTGATGCGGCCATCCCGGGAGAGGATCTCGAGAATCTTCAGGTCGTAGCGGTCCAGTTTCATTGCGGTTGCGGACCCTCAGCCCAGGGAGTCGACGACATCGGCGATCACCGCGATGGTGTCGCCCATGTTGACCAGCGCCGGGTGGCGGCGTGCCGCCAGCACCCCGCTGCGGCTGGCACGATACTCCACCGGCGCGCTGCCGCTGCGGGTCATGTCATAGACCCGGGCCACCACCTCGCCCTTCTCGACCCGCTCGCCCAGGGCAAAGCAGAGCTCCAGCACGCCGGAGTGCTCGCTCTGCACGTAGCAGCTGGCATCGGGCATGTCGAGGTAGACCTGAGGCTCGGCGGGCATCTCCACCTCGCCGGCCAGCAGGCCGTAGTGGATCAGGAAGTTGCGCACGCCGCGCTCGGTGATCGCCATGCTCTCGGGAGTGGAGGTGCCGCCGCCGCCGAGCTCGGTGGCGACGAAGATCTTGCCCTGGCTCTCCACGGCGGTGTCGAAGAGGGCCGCGGCATCGAGCTCGAACATCATCATGGCGTAGGGGGCGCCGAAGGCCTTGGCGCCCTCCAGCGCCTGGCGCTGCTGCTCGGGGTCGTCGAGCACGTGGGAGGCGCCGAAGGGGATGATGTCCAGGGTGCGCCCACCGGAGTGGAGGTCGAGCACCACGTCGCACATCGGCACCATCACCCGTGTGAAGTAGTCGGCGATCTTCTCGGTCACGCTGCCGTCGGGGTCGCCGGGGAAGCTGCGGTTGAGGTTGCCGCCGTCGAGCCCGGAGGTGCGCTTGCCGGCCATCACCGCCGGAGTGTTCATGCAGGGCACGATGATCACCCGGCCGGTGACCTCCTCGGCCTTGAGCTGGCTCGAGAGCTTGAGCAGGGAGGTGATCCCCTCGTACTCGTCGCCGTGGTTGCCGCCGGTGAGCAGCGCCGTGGGGCCCTCGCCGTTCTTGACCACGGTGACCGGGATCATCACCGCCCCCCAGGCGGAGTCGTCCACCGAGATGGGCAGCTTGAGAAAGCCGTGCTGGACGCCGTCGGCGTCGAAGTCGACGGTGGCGCTGATCGGGCTGGGCCGCATTTGGCTGGGAGACTGGGTCATATTGGAAACTCCTTGTTCTAGTGTCGCACGGGTGCCTTGGCCCCATGCCACTCGGGGCTGATCTGGCGGCAGGTCTACGAGGGGGCGCCATGAACCCCTCCCTGGGGGCTACCTAGACCATCCATGGTCCACGGACCTCCTCTACGAGCTGCTCCCGGTGCCCCTGTCCTGGCGGTAATTCAGCAGGCCTTGCGTTGGCTAGGCTAGGTTGGCGGTAATTCAGCTGGCCTTGCGTTGGCCGGGCTAGGTTGACTGGCTCTGCTCCAGCGCGCTTCTGGCTTCGGCGAGCAGCCGCTCGGCCTCGGGGAGCTGGGCTTGGGCGGTGGCCTCGGCGTCGGCGTCGCCGCGGCGCCGGGCGCTCTCCAGCTGCTGGCGCACCCGCTTGACG
>WPCH01321224.1_pt1 | contig 12201 bp, 12 predicted proteins | sample 5399881 | NCBI WGS metagenome assembly WPCH01 (sample SAMN12869468, study PRJNA574797) | sludge metagenome | isolation source: wastewater treatment of pH5 | place: China:Beijing | collected 2019-05-20 | reverse complement strand
GAGGAGGTAGCCCTTTATAACTTGTGGAGTAATATCCTCGATGTTAATGATCTCCTTCTCAGCAACGAGCCAACGAGAAAACTCATTGAGTGTATCTCCGTAGCTCTGTATTGTCCTAGGAGCTAGTCCACTGAGTTCTTTATCCTCTAGGTAATCCTTAATCATAAATCTAAGTAGTGCCATTTAGTTTCCCCCTTGAGTACGCACAAAAAGACCACCTCCATAGGCTACTTGTGAGTAACCTAGAAAGTGGTCTCTTGTGAGAATATTGTTTCTGTCATAGACAACCATTCAGCTTAACCTTGTGAGGTTTGTCCTGCCTCGGGTGAATTAACTCGCCTGTCCTACCATAGCAGATAATGAATTTTCAGCGGAAGTAGAGGCGGAGGTTAAGCCTGATGAGGTTTTATCTATGAGTGACCACTCTTTTAGTTATTCGTTTAGGAAAATTATAGAGGTTACAGACTTGTGAGTCAATAACTATTCAGTTGGGACTTGTGAGAAGTGTCTTCGAATCTAGTGCTGATTAGTAATCTAGGTAAGCTGCCCCGGGGGGATAAGAGATGGAGATATCGTTTATTGAGATATGACATGTTATAATATAATAGAAGGATATTTTAATAGAAAGGGGAGTTAAAGATAAGTATTAATTCGCTACCGAATTCACGTAAATCTTTATTAGAAAATAGAAAGATACATTTAAAGAACTTGATTAATTGGAATAAGAGAAGAAATAGAATTTACTTGGTTTTAGCTATCCTGAATATTTGTACATTGTTAGCTCTTGTATATAATGTAGGAGATATACTCAAACAAGATAGTTATGGAGTATATACAGAACTTGTGTTATTTATCCTATCGGCAGCCTTTACATTCTGTTTTATGTTCACTTCTTATCAACTTTTAAGAAGGCCGTCAACTGTGTATATTATTGAATTACAAGAAGTAGAGAACGAGTTAGATTTATTAAGTATATCTCATTCATCATTAGAGGAGAGATCGGAAACACTCTTTAAACATCATCATCTTGAATTGAAGAAATACTATGATGAAAATTTAAAACAAAGCGCATGGATATTTGTTGTTGGTATAGCATGTATATTAATTGGTTTTGCAATAATTGGAATAACTTTGTACTTCTTAATGCTTAACAGTTCCAACGAGCTAGAAAATAAGATAATTGTAGCCTCAGTAGGTGCGATAGGAGCTATACTATCTAATTTTATTGCTGTAATTTACTTGAAGATGCATTCTGAGGCTGTCAAATCATTAACGGAGTTTCATAATCGATTTGTAAACACACATCACTTCTACTTTAGTAACTTCTTATTATCTAAGATTCAGAATGAGGACAAGAGAGAAGATGCACTTGTTGAGCTAGCCTTAAAGATTAATGGTATTTCTCCGAAGGCTCCAGCTCAGGGGGAAGAAAGTAAATAGGTATTACCTAAACACTGTTTGAATCTAAGCAGTGTTTTTTCTATGGAGTTAGACTAAAGGAGATAACTATATAGTTCATCTCTATCTGCTTTATTTTGAGAATGTATAACTTATAGATGGGACTAGAGAGGGAGAGCTCTTGAGGTTTGTCTGAAAAGGCGTGTAGTAGTTTTTCAGGAGTTTAATATTTAGTTTTGTATATTATATAAAACGAATTAGCAATTTGATAAAATAAACTTTAGAGTTAGAATCATTAGAAAAGAAGGTGGGAAAGGTGACTTATCCTTTTGAACAGCAAGTACATATAGATGGACAATTTTCTTCAGAGGTTTTTAGTATAAAGTTTTATGGTGGAATTACTACCTTTGTGGGACCAAATGGTTCAGGTAAATCTCAAGTTTTACGAAGATTAAAAGACAGCTTTGGAGTGGCATTTTCAGATAGAAAAGTAAGGTTGTTAACAGCGGGAAGACTTTCAAAGGTTGAAGATTTTCGCGCAAATCATGATGGTGTAAGTAGTTACATGCTTCATAACGATAGGGCAGCGTTTGGTGGATTGAACTATAGAGAAAATCGACACGCAGCAGAAGGTGCTATAGGAGACTTTCACACATTAAGCTTGAGACACGATATACGTATAAAAGTAAGTGAGAGATTAAGCACACTTTTTAATCGGAAAATCTTTATTGAGTGGGATGCAGGAGAGTTGAAAATAAAGTTTAGTACAATAGAGGGAGAACCTTACTCAGTTGCAAGGGAAGCAAGTGGTCTTCTGCATTTGGTAACAATTCTTTCTGCGCTTTATGATGATGAAGTTGGTGTACTGCTATTAGATGAACCTGAAATTTCATTACATCCACAATTGCAGGCATTTTTATTTCAAGAGATAAAAAAGGTTGCTGGAGATCCTCAGGACAAATCAAAAAAAATGATTATCTTGGCAACCCACTCGACAGAGTTTGTAAATCTTTTAGTGCCAGAAGATTTAACGAGAATTGTATTTTTTGAAAATACGATGACAAAGCCAGTTCAAATTGATCCTGAAGCTGGTGAACTCCAAAGTAGAAAAGTAAGAGAACTACTTACCAGACTAGGGCAAGCACATAAATCTGCGCTCTTCAGTTTAAAACCATTACTAGTAGAAGGGCCAAGTGACGTTCTTATCTGTAATGCATTAAATCAGCATCTGCAAATATTTTTAGAGGCAGGAGGTTCACAGTTAGTCCCTATTATTGGAAAAGGTGAGATTCCAAGTGTAATAAAATTAATGAGGTTAATAGGGAAAAAACCAGTTGTAATAACTGATTTGGATACTGTAGCTGATGATATTGCATCTATTGATATATTCGCTAATGATGAGCAGGTGATTAAAACAATACAAAAAATGGGACATGTTGATTTTAGGACATTCTCAAGGAATATTCATGACCGCTTTACAACAGTAATTGATGAGCATTGGGAGGACATACGTCCATTGGCAGAGAGGCATTCTTATTGGGTTAACCATGGTGGTAAAAAAGATATGGAAATTGCTAAGAGAAGGGCAGGAATGGCAACGCTATTTATCAGCAATGATGAAGAGCTTAGTGGACTTAATAATGGGGATATTTTATGTGGCATAAAGCAAATGCTAACTTCTTTATTTGATATATTAGAACTGTCAGGTTGTTTTGTATTAAGAAAAGGTACTATTGAAAACTACTACTTGTTAGCGTCACAGGTTACAGAGGGGAAACCAACTGCAGCTGTTGAGGAGATTGAATTCATCATATCACAGCCAAAAGAGTATATAGAAACTGCATATGCTGATTTAGTTAGGGGGCTTAAATATGCAGCAACTCACAAGGAAATTGATGAAGGTAATGCTGTAATCAATTATTTACTATCAGTTATAACACCGTTACTTAATAGTATTGATGATATATCAACATCTGCTGGGTTACAATCAGAAGCTCGAAAATATGTTGGGGAGATTGCTGACATATTCAAGTTTTCTAAAGTAGAGCTTGATGGGATTAAAAATATCCGAGTTGAGCTGGGAAGTAATATCTTAGAGGTTAGTGGACTACCTATTGATTTTCCAAAAGGAGGAAATCCGATAGATATAGCTAATAGGAAGTTTCAAAGATAATAAGTGAAACCTGCTTTAAAGTGGATTTTTGAATATTATCTAATCAGACCCATATCTTATTAAATAAGAAAGTCCAATTGGAATATCTTTAGATCACCTATAAAGTGACCTAGGAGTTATTCTAGTTGGCTTTTTTACTTGCAAGGTTCTTATTACATGATTTTCTCCTCCTGTTCTTTAACTACTCTGAGAGGTAAAACCCCCACCTCGATGCGATGCCTGATGGGATATCCAATCTAGGAACTATAAGGTCATGTGACCTTGAAAGTGATCACCCTTGAGTCAGCCTACTAGTACCCCTCTAGAGTATGCCTTCTCGCTACTACCCACAGAGTACAGTTACAGAGGTGAACCTAAAGGAAAGTGCATAACCTACAGATCCATCAACCTTATAGCCATACTGGTTGGCGCCACCTCACAGTGAATACAACTGAGTAGATATACACTAGGTGAATACCTGTAGAGACCGCTACCTCATACAGTAATTTATTCAAAGGACTAGTGAAAGTACGATTAGTGTAGATGTACCAAGGAAGCAGATACCCTAGAGTATACCTACATAGCTGTACCTGTAGTTTACATAATCAATCTTATAGGTAGTAACTATTTTAGTTACTACCTATAAGAAAGCGAGGTAGCCGAACTCTACAGAGTGAACTCATGAACCTGCTTCTGTGCATACTTACAGAGAGGTGATGTAACGACTACTTTATATCGGTGCGCCTCTGTATGAGTCTCCTAGACGCCTTGAACGGTACGCTGTGCAGTGTGTACTGTTGAAGTGGATATACGTCCTACCTGCAGAGTGCACCTTGTGTAGCCCTGCTGCTGTGTGTACCGCGTATACCTATGAGTACACCTGTGTGTTAGGTCTAGCGAGGCAGGTATAGAGTGTGTACTGTTTAGTCTGCGTCCTCATATAGACCTTTGATTAATGAATGAAAGTACGAGGGCTAATGGAGGTGGCTAACTAGACTGAGTTCTTAGTCTTACTGAAAGTGTAGTAACGGTAGCCGAACTCTTAGGGTAGATCCACCTAGCTTACTTCACCAGTACAACTTATAGTGGTACTCATACAGACATACCTGTTAAACACTCCAGATTGACCTGTATGAGACGGTAGCTATATAAATAGTGTTATCATCTCTCCAGTGTAGCTACAGAGGGCGAACCTCAATAGATGCCAACTCCTATTGATCTTGAATCGATCAATGAAAGTAAGGCACTGTCCTATGCAGTCCGCTATCACTACGATATACTACCACGAAAGTACACCACCTCACTAGGATCTACCCACGAAAGTACACCCTCTGAAAGTGAAAGAGGATATACACCTACAGAGAGGCTCCTATGAGCTGGGTACATATAGCACTACCTGTTAGCCTGCCTCACCAGTGTATATCTACAGTGCTGCTACCTCACCAGTATACACCTATGTGTATGGCTACAGTGCTATGCCTACTAGGATACACACGAGACAGTATAAGTTGCTATGTAGTGTGGCTAAGAGAGCGCCTTATGTTTGTGTGCTACTAGTGCCTTGCCTCCTCAGTGTGAGCCTGCTTGGTGTGTCTAAGGGTGTGTGCCTCCACGGTGTGGACTAAGGAGCAGTACCATGAGCCAGCCAGCTCAGTAGCCACCGTTCTCACTAGCCGCCACTTACCAAGGGTACCCGTACTTTCCGGAAGCATAGGGGTGTACGTACGTACGCACCTAAACTTATGTAGGAGAAATCATATAGGAAAATCGGCTCCTGAGACAGCACCTCCTCAGACCTGTCATCCACGAGTACGCCTACAGAGTTTCCACCTCCCCAGAAAAATAAAATTTAGAGTCGGGACATCGAGGCTACCTCACCAGTATTACCTAGGTATGACCTATATTCAGAATATGCGAATACTATTGTTTGCCACCTAGAGACGGCTTACAATGATAACTATAGAGGAGGGATAAATATGTTCACAAACATTGAGTCACCACTCGGAAGTATTCGTACCTACGAGGTTGACGGTCTCAAGTGGTTCGTTGCTAAGGATATTCTAATGGATGCTATTGGATATAGAAACATGACAGACCTATTCACCAAGGTAGACAAGGAAGAGAAGAATAAAATTCCGTCATCTGGCGGGTACAAACTTACAGTGTTAACCTCGGAAGGGTTAAGGCAATTCTTTGATAGGACGATCTCTAGTAAAGAGCAATTCAATACTATGAAGGAGTGGGCTATTGAGCAAGGATATATTCCAAAAGAAGTGAACAGGTCAGTTGTTACAAATATGCCAGCTCTAGGTGATACATTTGATAACTATGAGTTTGAAAGTAAACGAGATAGATCTCAAACCTTAGAAGGAGATTTCTATAGCTCAATTACCAAGTCATATGTAAATGGACTAGTATTGTGTGGGTTATCGTTTAATTTACTACTGATAAAGCTACCAGCTATTAGCTCTAAATAAAAAGTTAGGTTTAGCTCCATTATAACTACTGGTCGTGGTGCCTCCTCAGTTTTACTAAAAGTCATACTCAACATTCGCTTCCGGTAGTTATCCTTCTACAGTTTTCCGCCTCAGTAGATCCAACTCTAAAAGGTTAAAAAACATAAAGATCTTCTGAGCAGACGCCTATGAGAACGTAGTAATAATAAAGGAGTAGACCTCCTCAGCCTAACTCCTTATATCTAACTATCTATAAAGCAATTATTCTTTATCGTGTTTGTTCCGCATGTCCAACTTGCCATCTTCGAATCTCAGCATAGCAAAATCTATATTGCCTTCACCTTTGTAGATTATGGTTTCTATATAGCCCTCCTTTTTGTAGAGTTCACCTACACCGCCAATCAACTGGGCTACTTCCTCATGAGTCATATCATCTTCAAGAGCTTCGAACTCTCCCTCGTTTATGTATCCCTGAGATGGCTTGTAGTCCTCAAATGGTGCCTTCGTGGTAACTTCTTCTTCCTGTGAGCAGGCAGCTAATAAGCCAATACTTATAAATAAGGCCCCTAATTCAAAGTGTTTAACCATATAACATCCCCCTTGGTTTATTATATTCGTTCCCATAGTTGTCCTATCAATATCACTTATTGGACGTACTCTACAAGTACCAGCTCTAACAGTGTTCTCTATTAGTTTGCCGTCTCGTGAGAGCGTTATTGCTACTAAACTAATGAGTTTAGCTTTAGAGGTAAATCTGATAGTTAACCAATTAGAGTAATTCCTAGAGAAAGAAATAAAAGAACTCTAGAGAATACCCTAATTAGGTATACCTATATAGAATAACCTCTTAAGAAAAGGTAAAAGAACTTAAGAGAATATCTATATAGATCTCCTTGCTCAGTAATGAACTTAAAACAATAACTATATGAGAAAGCCAAAAGAGGTGTACCTATAGAGCTTAAATCTTTAAGGTATTTCTCTATAGGTATACCTCTTTTAGTTTATCCTTCTCTAGGTTATAGGTATTTAAAATATTTAAAACAAAGGTCTATAGTGAGATAGCCTAATAGATTCTTCTCTAGAGGTAATACTTTAAAGTATTACTCCTAGAGTCCTTCCTCAGTAGACCTTTATATTTTAAAGAGGTTTAACTACTCAGTGTATATACGTAGAGTTAGCTGGAAAGTACTGACCCCTAGCAAAAGCTAGTGATACCAAGGGTTACATCCGTTTTTGAGGTGGCTAAAAAGGTACAGAGTGCCAAAAATGAGCACTTTTAGGATTGCTCCTAGAGATGGCGATCTCTACAGGTATATCTTGTGTCTTATTTTGAAACGTAATTCAATAGGGGGAGTTAACCTTTTGAGATGAGATATTGTCCCGTCAGTACTACTATATATATGAAGCAATTAATGAGGGGGAATATTGATGGCAAACTTACAAGCGTTCGATGGAGCTTTAGGAGAGGTTGCGGAAATCGTACTATAGTATGAGGGCGTAAAAGAGGGGGGGTCTCTACAAGTTGATCTTTTGAGATGAGATATGTGACTACCATACTGCTACTTAATATATGAAGCAATTAAAAGGGGATACTTCTCGGTTAACACTTAATATATGTAGGGAATTAAACAAAGGAGTAGTACTCTCAGGCTACTTAATAGTATAGGGAGCTAATAAGGATTGTCACAAGTTTAGTACTATGTATATAGAGGGATTAAACAGAGGACTCACTCACGGTTGGACTAATATATATTGAACCCTTTAAAAGGAAGATGATTCTCGATGAGGGGTATTTAGCTACTTAATTAGTAGATAGGCTGATAAGGGTTATTGCTTTGGTTCGTTTCCACCCCTTGAGACGGATCAAAGGAGTTACACTTACTACCTCCAACGTTTACTCTTAATACGTTTGTTACATTCTCTCCAGAATGATTAACATAGCTAGTTCGGTCTTGTCAACCAGCTAGCTCCCTTTTTTATTCAAAGGGTATCTGGAGGAATATTATAACCAAGACAACCACAAAGAATCATCACATATAAAATAATCTATGAGGAGGAAACGAAATGGAACACTATGTAGACTTAGAAGGCTTACTACAGAAGCACCGAATTACATTAGCTGATCTATCGAGACGAACAGGGATTGAACGTCCTAACCTAACTCGTATCAAGAGAAACCAAACAGCTACTCTAGGTAGTATCAGTCGAATTGCTCAAGCGCTTAACATTAAGGATATTAACGAGATAGTAAAAGTTCGATAGTAACAAAGGGAGCTAAACAGACAAACCGAGGAGAGGATGACGATGAAGAAAGAAGCTAAACGAGAACGAGAAACTTACATGTTCAAACTACGAGTTAGACTCGGAGAGGAAAACCGAAAGAGGGATCTACTGGTGAGCAAGCACCTAAGGGAGGTAGCTAAATGAAGCGATACTTTAAGTACACTATTCGGATGAAGTTCATAGGTACTCGTACAGTCCTCAAGAGGTATCACCTAGCACAGGTAACTGAGGGGAAAGAAGCTAAGCATTCGAGTCTGATGGACAAAACCTACAGCGATTTATATAACACGAGGACGACACAACTCATCAGTATCAACTGTGAGGAGATCACTGAGGCGAAATACAATAGATTAAAAATACAATATGGGGAGGCGAACTAATGGATAACACTTGGGGAACTTACCTACAATGGAGAACAGAGCAAGGCTACACAGGTATTTCTACTGAGGATGAGTACAACGAATTCCTAACTCAAGTAGGTAAACAAGTTGGGGCAGACAAGCTTACAAAGGAAGAAGCTCAAGAGTTAGAAAGACAGTTTGCTGACTCGATGGTAAAAGACAAATTGGCTCAAACTTTTGAGGCTATCCGCTCACTAGTCACTGTAGGAACAACTATTACGTATGACGATTTAGCGCAGCTAACTGGGTTATCCTTGAGAACGGTAAAGCGCCACGTAGAGGAGCTACAAGAGAAAGGATACTTGCATATCACACGAGGTATTCATGCTAACACGTATTACTACGGAGTGGATATGAGAGACACTAACAAAAAGAAAAGCATTCACTTTGTAGATACTTTTGAGTGGGCTAACGGTATTGAGGATATCGCTGGAGAGGTTACTATCAAGGATGGCATTGGTGAGATCCACGTAACGATGTATAAAATTGAGGGGATCCTGGAGAGAACTTCTCAGTTTATGAGAGAGGTAGGATGTCTTTATCGATATTGTCATACTACGAAAAAGGTAAGCTAGTAAACAACTAAAAGGGAGCTGGAGAAAATGACAAATAACTTACAGGTAAATAACCAAGAGGTAAACTTCATTGATAGCTTAGAGGTCGCAAACATGACAGGTAAACGACACGATCACCTACTAAGAGATATCGACAACTACATGGATATATTTTTAACCAACCCAAATTTGGGGGCGTTAGATTATTTCCGGAAAGCAACTTACTTAGATCTCAAAGGTGAACCAAGAAGGAAGTATCTTCTTACTCGTAAGGGTTGCGAATTAGTGGCTAACAAGATGACAGGCGAGAAAGGAATCCTCTTCACAGTAGCCTATATTGACAAGTTCCACGAGATGGAAAAAGCTATTCAGCAGCCAGCTCTACCGACTACTTACAAAGAAGCGCTACTCCAATTAGTCGAACAAGTGGAAGCCACAGAGAAGTTACAAGCTCAACTGGAAGAGCAAGCTCCTGCTATTGAGTATCACGATAAAGTGTTAAACATAGAAGGCTACATGACTATAGATGAGACAGCTAAAGAACTCGGTCTCAGAAGTGCTCAGCAGCTAAACCAGATGTTGAAAGGCAAAAAAGTTATCAAGCGTTCAAGTAGAGGCTCATGGTTACACCGAGCAGGGTATGAATACTTGAAGGATGGCTACATCAATTACAAGCCTATCGAGAAGAAGAAACTACAGATGCTTGTTAGCCAGAAAGGTGTCAAAGAGTTCGCTAGATTGCTAGACCTGATTTAATCCCCTAACCTTATTGCTTCACAGGCTACCCCTTAGCCGACTCAATACAAAATAAACCCAAATCAAAAGGAGAAGATGACAAATGATGAACACTTTTAAAAACTTATTAGCAGGTAACACAAAGGTAAAGACAGAGGAGCAAGCCAACAAAGAGGTTGAGAAGTTACAAGTTCAAGAAAATGACCTACAAAGAAAACTCCAAGAAGTACAAGCAGGACACGCCAAAGTATCGGCCGCACTAGACATTATTTCAGCCAGCCTAATCATTGATGAGACAGACAAGGTAGCTTTAGCCAACAAGAAGAAAGGTGAGGCTAAGCTAGAAGCGTTAACAAAAGAGATCGAATCTACGCAATCTAAACTTGCAGAGATTAGCTCGAAGAAGCAAGAAGCGATTAAGGAATTGTATCGTTCTCGTGGAGAGAAAGCTCGTAAGTACAATGTAGAGCAACGACGCAACATGGTAGTTGCTGGCCGATTCAACAATGTATTCCGATTAGAGGATGCCCTACGATTGGTTACTGTCTATGATGCAAAAGGATACGACTTAGGAGTTGAATACGGAGTAGGCGCTACAGACAGCTTAGATCCTCGTAGTGAAGATTGGAATTTTATTGCAGACATGAATAACGAGGACGCTGCTGAAGCAGACAAACAAGCTGAAGTTATTTCTCGAGAGTTAGAAGAAGCTATCCTGTCAGTCTTCAAGAAACATAACATTGAGCTTGGACAACAGACGCTAGTTAACTTATCGAGAATCTAACCTCGGTAGGTTCCTATATAAGTAACACTCAGAGTCGGATGCTGAGTTAGCAATCGCAGAAGCCATTAACACAGGTGGAGGTTGCTAACTCGGTAGATCGGCTCCACCAGAAAGCTACACAACAGATGAACAGCCGTAGCTCAGAAAGTGGCTTTCTCATACAGATTAAATAAGCGAGGAGGAAACGAACATGAACCCAAATCAACGAATAGCACAAATGAAACTAGAGAGACGATTCAAAGAGTTTAACGAAACGATTGACCGAATGAACAAACAACTTGAGGAAGACAAGCGAGCATTTGCTGAACAGAAGAAAGCTAACGAGAAGGCTAAGTTCCAAAAGGAATACGATGAGTACCTAATCAGCATCGGCAAGAACGAAAAACCTATCGAGATGAGCAGGGAAGACCGAGCTTATTACGATAAGTATATGGCTAGCCTAGGTCTAGGCCAGAGGAAGAAATAATATGGCTAAAAAGAAATTAAGGAAGGATCTCCAAAAGTACATAGACAACATTAAATCAGGTCTAGTTAACGGAGATCTTAAAAAGGATTCTGAGGAGATGGCACTCGTTAAGGAATTTCTCAAGAAGGAATCGTCTATATGCGGAGCTATCAAGGGTAGCGGAGAAGTGTGTACTCGTATTCCTTCTAATGAGAAGAATCTGCGTTGCTGTTTCCATGGAGGTAAAAGCACAGGAGCAACTACAGAGGAGGGGAAAAATAAAATGAAAGAAAACTTAGCTAAAGGGAGACAGCCTATACATGGGTTGTATCAGAAAGACTTCTTAGCAACATTAACCGAGGAGGAAAAGGACTGGTATAGCGATACTATGGAGTGGTACAAGAACAACTATGAAGACTTAGATCCACTAGACATTGCTAAACTTGATCTAGCTCTAATCAATACACTGAAGAGCTGGAGAAAGAATGGTAAGTCAATGAGCTATGCGGTCAATGAGAAGGTTTCGATGGTTGACTTTGAGAACAGAGCTATCAAGTTACTTGATGACTTAGGCATGTCTCGTAAGTTTAAGAAGTCTCGTGAGAACTCATCTAACTCTACGAACGTTAATCTATATAACCAACTGTTTGATAACTAAGAACTAGTGAGGACGGATCTCTCTAGCCTACTTTGCAGGTGGGCTTATTTGTCGTTCTCATAAACATAAGGATGTGATTATCATAGCGAGTGTAATTGATATTATAATTCAAGCTCAAGACAGAGCTAGCAGTCAGTTTAGACAAACCTCCTCAGAAGCCAAGAAGATGGCAGCCATCATAGGTGGAATCACGATAGCGGCAAGTGCAATGACTCCAGCTCTGTTAGGTGGACTAGGAGCAATCGCCTCTCTATTCGGTACTGCCGGTATAGCGGCTGCTGGGTTTGGTGCTCTAGCGTTTACTACCATAAGTAAAACTGTAGAGACAGCAAACC
>WPCH01225361.1_pt1 | contig 12207 bp, 10 predicted proteins | sample 5399881 | NCBI WGS metagenome assembly WPCH01 (sample SAMN12869468, study PRJNA574797) | sludge metagenome | isolation source: wastewater treatment of pH5 | place: China:Beijing | collected 2019-05-20 | reverse complement strand
TCAGTTAATTATATATAATTGTTTTAACATAATGATTAAAGATGCTGTTACATAAGCATTTTTGAAGATCCCGTAGCTCAGCAGGGAGAGCGCCACCTTGACAGGGTGGAGGTCGTGAGTTCGAGCCTCTCCGGGGTCATACTGATAGAAACCGTGTCAAATTAACGTTTGATGCGGTTTTTATTTGTTTACTTTTATACTCTATAGAGCCAGTGGTCACAGAATTGGTCACATTCCCTACAAAATCTCTTCTAATTTGTTAACTGCATCTTCTTGCATCGTTGGCAATACATGCGAGTAAGTGTCTAATGTAATTTTGATATTACTATGTCCTAACCTCTCAGAAATCACTTTCACATTCACACCTTTAGCCAATAACAGAGTTGCATGTGTATGGCGTAAATCATGAAAGCGAATCTTCGGAACAGCTGCTTTCTTAATCAAAGCATTTAAACTTCGTCTAACATTAGCAGGATTAATTGGTGTTCCAGAAGGAGTACACATCACCAAGTCATTTTCTTGGTATTCCTCACCTTGACTCAACTTCTCTATCAATACGACTGCTCTGTGTTTCTTTAGCTTTACTACTGTTGATGCAGGTAATAGTACCTTTCTTAAACTTGATTTCGTCTTTCCTCCAAGTAAAAACGTCTTTCCATCATGACTTAGCGTTTGGCTAATAATTAAATGCCCTTTTTCCAAATCAACATCTTTCCACCGTAATCCTAGCAATTCACCTTGTCGCATTCCAGTTACAAGAGCTAAATGAAAGATAATAGAATACCTACTATCTTGTGCAGCTTTTAAGAACAGCTGTACTTCCTGTTCATTCCACACGGTTAACTCTTCCTTATCGGCTTTAGGTAACTTTGTTTTAGCTGCAACATTTTTGGTGATTAACTCCAAATCTATTGCATGTTCAATAGAGTTTCGAATGACTTTGATTATCTTCTCAATTGTCCCTCGCTTTAGCCCCTCATCTCGCAGTGAATTGACATAGTTTTGCATATGCAATGATGTTAACTTAGCTAGTTTGATATTACCTAGAGAAGGAATGATACGACTGTTTAAATACCCTTTCAGCACTTTTGCTGTTTGGATACCAACACTGTGCCTCTTCGTATTAAACCAACTCTCAAGATACTCACCATAAAGTAACTTACTAGGTTCTACATATGCCCCAGTATGAACTTCTGATAGTAGCTTTGTTAAAGCATTTTCTGCTTCTTTTTTGGTAATAAATCCTCTCTTCTTCTTTTGTTTTCTCTTACCTGTTAGTGGGTCAATACCAATGTCTACAATATAAAAATACTTTCCTGTTGTCTTATCTTTTTTGACGCTTCCTTTCATCGTTAAGAGCCTCCATGGAGTCCTTAACTGTGCTGTATATGGTAATTTCATTATATCAAATAACCTTATTAATTAGTGATGACAATATGTAGAGTACTTTAGAGAAGAGGGTTCATGCTTAATTTTTTTAATGATTAAACCCAGTCACATTCCTTCCAACAACCATTATTATAAGAATTAGTGCTTCTAATAGGCGAAGTTTTTCGGGTTTGCTTATCGGTAAATATAATCACCTCTCTATCTCAAGTATCAATTTAGTCATTATTACACAAATATACGTATTCTCATTATTTTTTGCATGCATTCCTCACACTGCATTATATATAATTCACTAAAAACACTACTCATAAATTATTTTTTAATAGATAAGTAAATACAACATCGTTTTAGAAAAAAAATTTTTATTAAAATATATTGATATTGAGCTCTCTAATGGTTACTTTACACGTGAGCTTTATAAATCCATGAGCTCGCTTCCCATTTCTATTATATATATAGTTGCTCCGCTTTCAGTTGAGTGGAGCAACCAAATTAAGGAGATGTTTACATGCAAATAGATTTATCAAACCTTTCTCTAGGTGAAAAGCTGCGTTTAAAAAGACGATTGGACAATCTTTCTCAAGTGCAATTGTGTTTGGAATTAGGATTAGCGCATACGAATGCACCAGTTATCAGTCAGATTGAGAATGGTCACATTAAGAAGTTACCGAAAAAGTTTGTAGAACCAATTAACAATTATTTAGATATAAAGGAGTGATGAAAATGAATTTATTAGAGTTTAATGCTTTAGAATTGCCGTTAAACAAACAATTGTTTTTGAAGCGTTACATTACAGGTGAAAGTCAAAAGAAAGTAGCAGAGAAATTGGGGATTACACAAGAAAAAGTGTCTGATATTGAACGTGGAAAAACATCAATCCCACGTAAATGTCATGCGGATTTAATTCGTTACCTGTATCAAGGAGTGAGTGAAGATGAGTAAAGCGGAATTGAAGCAGGATATCAAGGACACAAAAGATATGCTAGACGGCTTGGAAGTTCATTTACAACGATTGGAGCGTGAGAATGCCTTATCTTCTATTACGAAGACGCAAAGAGAGTGCAATGATTTTTTGATTGAACGGAATAAACAGTATATTGACACCTTCACTAAGAAACTAAAACGACTTGAATCAGAATATGAGCGTCCTGTACAGAAACCGAAACAATATGATGGTGATATGCGCTCCATATTGGCTTATGCGAGGTAATACAAATGGATGGGGTTCAAGCAAGCGCACAAGCCGATAGTACGACTAGTAGGGTGTGGAGTGGCTTTAAAAGAGTTAATTCTAAAATTCCCCGTGGTAAGTTTAGTAAAACAGTAGGGGCGTTCTCTGCCTTCGACGTCTATAGCAATGTGCAGGCAGGAGATGACATAGGGACTGCGGTTGTAAAAGCAGGAGCGCAACAAATCTATTGGACTATAGCTCCGACATTGGCATTTGCTACAACGTTTGCTCCGATAATTGGTGAAGGGGCTATGGCATTGGGTAAGTGGCAACATGGAAAACAACAGTGGTGGAATCAGCAGTTCCAACATAACGGTGTAGTCGGTGGAAACTATATTGATACTCAAAGGGCTCTGACGATGAGACAAGCCTCTGTACAAGCGATACAGGGCAGTAAGATGAATGCACGCTCCGCTCTTGGTGGTGAGGCTCGTATTCTCTCTCCATACGGTGCGTATCGTTAGGGGAATGCTACTGAGTGGAGATAACTTATGTTCGAAGGCAGTTGTGAGAAAGAAAGGTGTTGGCGTTAGCCTTGACGTGGCGTAGCCGTTCTTGTTTGAGCGTAGCGAGTGGAACGGGTGCGACAACGGCAACGGGTGCTGACACAAAGTTTCTACTCATAATCTGGAGGTCGAAGGATAATTTAACGAAACGGAATTGAAGTCGGCAATAGTGTAAAAGGAATATGGATTGTGAAGAGAACGAATAGCAGCCCTCTATTAATGTTGTAAGAGTAACATATCAGTAGCCGAGGGCTCTTACTACCCCGGGTACCCTCCGAAAGATTCGTATTCATTCACATCATACATACCATGCGGGTTGGAAAAATATATAAAAAATGCTCCCTATAAGGACTTTTCTGACTTAGTATACCGGAAATGACTAAAATAGGACGTATTATATTATGTATCCGATACAGCTTCTCAGATTGGCTTTTCATAACTTTTGAGAGAAAACCTTGCTGTTACTGTATTTATCTCTTAAACTATTTGAAATAAGTAGCAAGGGATACCAAGAAGAAACTAGTTATCGAGCAATTTCATAGAGGGTGCTTGTTATATGAAAACACCTACTTCCTTTTATTCGTATTGGGTATGTTTGGATTACACTTCTATAAAAGCTACTTTTTAAGATTAGCACTATTCCATATATTTTACCTACGGACTCCAAGACTACTTTTGTATAGTAATCGACATAGAGAACGCAACTACCAATTAAAATCCCCCTTAGTTTGACTCTTAATAGTAAAAATAGCAACTAAAGTTGAATCTCTTATATAATAAAAGTCAAATTGAGGGGGATTTATAAAAATAAGCTGGGAGATTTATCAGAATGGACATAGTAACATTAACACATGAACAATATCTGAACTTTACCGGATGGAGTGAAAATCATGCATTAAAGCAGACTGTTCAAAATAGAATTGATAAACTTAAAAAGATGGGGATGCAAGAAATTACATACCTTGGCAGAGGGAAAAAAACTACCTATACGTTTACTATTCCTTCTGGTTTTTGGAGAATGTTGCTTATCCCCACCATGTCTTATACAATAGTTGGTGCTGATTACATCAACCATCTAATTGAAGGTAAAGACATAATAAATAAAAAGAAAGGCATCTTAGTTAGATTTAGCTCTGAAATTATACAAGAACTAGCTGAGATACATGGCGTTGGAGCAGCAACTGTAAAGACTATATGCGGGCGAATACGTAAACATCTTAAGGCTTGTAGCTACATCCGGTTAGATATGCCTGAAAGTATAAAGAGTCATCGAGTTAAAAGGACACGCGGTGATGATTGGATAACTGGAGATGACGCTTTCCAGTATGACCAACAGGCCCGCATCCGTTGGACTAGCTTCTTCCGTTCTAAGCTTGCACAGTATCAGCAAATTGAACCAACAGCAACAAAAATACCGATGTACATATTCGGAGCTGAAGCAAAAAGAATATATCAGGCAGATATGGCTAGGTGGCTGGGAGTAGAATACTATCGGGTAGCTAAGCCTGCCTATGTAACAGATAACATGACAAATGATATTAACTATGCAAGACAGACGTTCTTAGTCACTCACAATCTATCTCAAGTAAAAGAAGAACTTTCCAGTAGACAAAAACAGTACCAAATAGAGAAACAGAGCAGGGATGAACAGAACGAGTTAAAGAAAAGACAAGATGAGGCTCTAACACCCTCTAAAGAAGAACGGAAGGAAATTCAAAAGAGACTTGATACAATAGCGAAAAGCAGTGAAGTTACAACTAAAATGCGTACACCACAAGAACAGGAAGAACTTAACAAACTAATGAGAGATTTCGATGTTTTTCTCTCTAATGAAATACAGGAACACGAAAATAATGAGGATAACGAATGATTAGAAAGGAGCTATGACATGCCGATTCTTCAATATGGAACGACAGCTATCGAGTACGACATCGAATATGCCAATGATAAAAAAGACGTAACTATCATTATTGAATGGATGGAAAAGATTCGGCTCATCGCTCCTACAGGCATCACTAATAAACAAGTTGAAGAGATTGTGCGAAAGAAAGCACCTACTATCTTCCAGAAGCTAAAAGAGGTAAATGAGATAACTGAGCCTCCTTTTCCAAAGGAATTTGTTAGCGGCGAAAAATTTACTTATTTAGGGAGAAACTATCGATTAAAAGTATATAGAGAAGAAGGACTACAGAGAGTTCAGTTAAACTTTATAAGAGGAAAATTCATTGCAAACGTTCCAATTGAGATAGACGAAGCTGAAAAGAGGCGACAATTGCTGGAGCTGTTCAAAGCTTGGTATCTTGAACATGGTAAAACGAAGATACAGTCACGTTTAAAGCTATATTGTGCTAAGATGGGCGTTACACCTAATGATATGCAACTAAAGGAGCAGAGAATGCGTTGGGGTTCTTGTACATCTGAAGGTAACATTTATTTAAACTGGAGAATTATCATGTCACCAATGTCTATTGTAGACTACGTACTCGTGCATGAATTGGCACATTTAAGATATATGAATCACAGTAATGATTACTGGAACTTTGTACGCTCTATTCTCCCCGACTATGAACAACGTAAAGAGTGGTTACGTATAAACGGACCTACTTTAACATTGGAATAGTGGGAAAGCCATCTTAAGCAAGATGGCTTATTTTCGCTACTGACGCTATTTCTTATAGTGTACTGTTGCTAAGTCAATCAGTTGCTGGGTTAAACTCTCCAGCTTTTCTTTTAGACAAGGACTTACACGGAGTTGTTTCTTAATCTTCTTTCGTATTTCACGTTTTACATCCTCTTTATTCGTCCATTCCACTATATCTGCTTCCTGCTGAATAATATCCGTTATAAGATGCGTTAATGCTTTCAAATCCTCTACATCATCATATGGAGGCATTTCTTTCTCCAACATTTGATAAAATGGATATTGCTCACGAGTAAAGCCATGTTCTTCCCCTTTTTGAGCTGTATTCCGCATATCATTCACCATATTACGGTATTCTTCCAACAACTCATCGATGTCCATCTGGCGGTCTTTGCGTCGCTGAAGTAGTTCTTCAAGCCGTTCTTTTAAAGATGTATAGTATACTGGGTTTTCTTCCAGCTTGACTCGTATTTCATGGCGAATAGCATGTTCCATTTCAGCAGCTTTACCTTCTGGTGTCTTCGTTTCCTCTATCTGTTTTTCAAATCGATTCGAAAGAATATCAATTGGTTCGTGAACAACATCAATACCTACTGCTGTAAGATGCTCCTCTATAAGTTGCTTTACTTTTTCTCCACAGTCACTAATATCCATCCCATCGACACGGTAACGAGATTTTGCTGCTTGCCGTACTTTACCTAGAAATTTCAAATCTGCTATGTAATCATGTGCTTTTGAACTAGGCATGACCATATCCATGCTTTCTGAAAAACGTTTAAATGCTGTATCAAATTCGTTTCGTACATCTTCTGGTTCTAACACTTGTAAACATACTTCCAAATTATCTTTTGAGATATAGTCGAAAAAGCGCATTGCAGAACGATGACGAGACTGTAATCTTGGTATCTCAGTATCAATATTCTTTAATGCACCTTGTACATCTTCTTTGTTGAAAATGGCAAGTGCTTGCTCTAAGAATCTAGAAACACCGTAGTAGTCAACAATCAAACCATAAGTCTTTTTATCATATGTACGATTTGTACGAGCGATGGCTTGTAAAAGATTATGTTCTTTAATTGGCTTGTCTAAATACATAACCTGTTCGATTGGAGCATCAAAGCCTGTCAACAACTTGTCACACACGATTAAGAAACATAACTTATCCTCCGACATCGGCTTTTTGAAACGAGCAATCACATCTTTTTCATCATCTTTTGACAAATGATGTTTTTGAAGATGTTCCTTATCGTTATGACCCGCTGACATAATAACCTTGGATTCATAATTACTCAACTCATCCAACATTTCTTTATACATAACTGCTGCTTCACGACTAATCGCTACAATTTGTGCCTTGAAGCCATTTGGCTGGATATGTTTTTCATAATGTTTAATCATATCTAGTACAATACGTTTAATTCGTTTTTGTGACGAAGTAATCGCTTGTTCTGTCACATACTTCTTCTTAATACGTTCTCGGTCTTCTTCACTGTACTCACGAAATTGTCGCTCAAACAGTTCGTCTAACGAGTCTCCTTGTACATGCAAGTCCACCATTCTTGCTTCATAAAAAATAGGTACTGTTGCCCCATCTTCTACTGCTTGTTCAATAGTATATTTATCAATATATGGTCCGAATGTACGCTTTGTACTCTTATCTTCCTTATCAATTGGTGTACCTGTAAATGCTAAATAACAAGCATTGGGCATGGCACTTTTCATTGTAGTAGCTAATCCGCCGTATTGAGAACGGTGAGATTCATCAATCATGACAAAAATATTCTTAGCAGTAGATAGGTTCTTAAATTCCTTTGTCTCTGCATCCTCTTGGAACTTCTGTACTAATGTCATAATAGTAGAACCTACACCCTGTTGAAGCAGCTGCCGTAATTGTGCAACTGACTCTGCCTGTTGTGGATTTGGAAAGCCACATCGACGGAACGTATTTGTGATTTGGTCATCCAAGTCTTTACGGTCTGTCACAACAACGATAGTAGGGTTCTTAAGTTCTTTAATCCGTCGCAACTTAACAGCAAGATACACCATCGTTAAGGATTTTCCGCTTCCTTGTGTATGCCATACAACACCACCACGTTGCGTTTTGTCCTCTGCACGTAAGATACGGTCAATTGCTTTATTTACTGCACGGAACTGCTGGTAACGAGCAAGTTTTTTAATTGTTCGTCCTTCTACTGGCTCGTATACTATGAAGTTACGAATTAAATCTAGTAGACTCTCTTTTGTTAACATTCCAGCTGTTAAAATATCTTGTGGTGTTGGAGAAGCTCCTAGCTCTGCGACTGTTTTCGGATACGGGTCTTTCCATTCACCGTAGTGTTGCACTTTTGCTCCAATTGTTCCTACTTTGGCACGGTCATTACTCGTGACAATCATAAATTGGTTATAATGAAATAGCTGCTCATGTTTATTTTGATATCGATGTAATTGACGTACACCTTCACCAATTTGCTCATCTGAGGGTAACATAGGACTTTTGCATTCAACAATAACAAGAGGTAATCCATTTATGAAAATGATAAGGTCAGGACGAATATTCCCTTGTGCATTGCTAATGGTAAACTGGTCTACCACAAGAAATTCATTATTTTCGGGTGTTTCGAAATCAATGAGTTTTACTGTTTGATTCTTTTTCCCTTTCCCAAGGTCTTGCTGAACAGAAATCATATTTACTATCATTTCATGGAACTTTTGATTTGCCTCCATTAAGCTGGTCGATTTAATATGAGTGATAGAGCGTATGACTTTTGCTAAGTTTGTATCAGAAAGCCAAGGGTTTAACTGTAAAATAGCTTTATTTAAGCGTGCTTTTAATATAAGTTCACCTCTTGATTCTCGTTCTGAATCAAGAGAAGGACCATGAATATGTTCATAGTCCAATTCCTGCAATTGTGTAATCATACGATTTTCTACAAGTTGTTTCTCGTTCCATTTTGCGGATGAGGTCATACTTGTGTCACCTCAGCTTCGTCGACTTTTACACGAACCTTACCTGTGAGAAGAGATTGCATAAGGCCTTTTTTCAAATTTTGCAATTGTATTAAACTTAACTGCTCGACCTCTATTTTCTTTTCAAAACTAGATAAGATACTAACAATTTGTTGTTGTTCTTCAATTGATGGAATAGGAATTACTATATCTTGTATCTGCTTTAGACTTAATTGAGGATAAGCTAAGCCAGTCTTAATCAATTCATACTTTTTCCTCATAAAGTTCGAATTTAAAAAGTAACGTACAAATTGAGGATTTAATGTATTATCAATTATACGTATTCTCGCTATATGCTGATTAATATTAGCTTCTTGTGGTCCTTTATCATAAATACAACACTGCCCTAAATTCCCTGTAATTGTAATTAAAATGTCCCCCAACTTTATAATAGAACGCTTCATTGCTATGTGTGCTTCCTCAGAAATGAAACTAGAACCTTTTAAAGACAGCCCTGTTTCTTTAACACATTCGTTTCTCAAAAACAAAACTCCCTCTTCTACCCAATCAAAACCATAAGTGGTTGGAGTTGCTCCCTTTGTAATATGCTCAGAGTAATTCTTTAAAGTACCTAGATTCCATTCACAAGGAATATTCCCAATTTCTGTATCTTTAAAGTTATTATGTCTAATTCCTTTGGAGAGAAGTTGCTGCATTAATCCTTTTTTCACTTTTTCGGTTTGCTTAATGATAGCTTCTGTTTTTTCAATAGCTTCATCGACAGAAGAAAGGATAGATGCAATTTTTTTTTGTTCAGAAATAGCTGGTAGTGGTACTACTAAAGACTTTATATTATTTGCATTTATATTAATGTTAGAACTTCCTTGGGTTATACTTCCAAGTTGCTTTTGAGCGAGATATGATTCATAAAAATATCCAAAATATCTATTATTTATTTTTTCTGCATTAAACTTAAACCTTATCAAATAGGAAGCGAATATAGCCTTTGGATATTCTCCTTTATATATTCCATACCTTCCTATCGCACCACTACGGGCAAATAAGAAATCATTCTCCTCTACCTTGAACTGTTCGTATGTTTTTTTATCAATATAAACCTGGGGCATATCCTCAAAAGAAATTTTTGGGTTATGCAAGTCTGTTATTCGTATTAAGTACATTCCTTCGTCAACATAAGCATCCTTAGTATAATACCCCTGTTTATGTTCTAAAGTTAAATTGGCAACAGCCTCCAAATTCCAATCTTTAGGAATCTCTATTCCCTTCAATACAGATTGTCGCTCACTCACCATACTCCAACTCCTTTAAATACCTATACATAACTGTTTCAATTTCCTGTCGCTCTTGTTCCAACTTATAAAGTTCCACTAATGCAGCAGCTACATCAATTTGTTCTTCTTCCTCTGTTGTATCAATATAACGAGCAATATTTAAGTTATAGTCATTTTCACGAATTTCTTCTATACCTACCGAACGACAATACTTTTCTACTTCTCCATATTTGTCATAAGCCTCTACAATCTTTTCAATGTCTTGGTTACTTAATGTATTTTGATTCTTCCCTTCTTGATAATCCTGAGAACCGTCTAAGAAGAAAATTTTATTTTTACTTTCTTCTAGCTTATTACGGTTTAAAATAAGAATACATGCTGGAATACCTGTGCCGTAGAACAAATTAGAAGGTAATCCAATAACCGCTTCAATTAAGTCTTCTTCAATAATTTCTTTCCGAATCTTCCCCTCTGCTCCACCACGAAATAGAACACCATGTGGCATTACTACCCCAGCTTTCCCTTCATGATTTAATGTCGAAATCATATGTTGGATAAAAGCATAATCTCCTGCTGTTTTTTGTGGTAAACCAAAGCGAAAACGACCATATTCATCACTTTCTGCTTCTTCACGCCCCCAGTTCTTTAAGCTGAAAGGTGGATTAGCAATGACACGGTCATACAGAATTAATTCTCCTTCCTCTGTCAGCTTTGGCTCACGAATTGTGTCCCCCTTTTCAATACGATGGTCACTTAATCCATGTAATAGAAGATTCATCTTACAAATTGCCCATGTATTAAGATTGCGTTCCTGTCCATGTAGCACAAGATTACGTGGATTTCTCCCTTTTTCTTTAATGTAATCTACAGATTGAATAAGCATGCCACCAGAACCAGCTGTTGGGTCACATATTCGCATACCTTCTTCCGGCTTAATCAATTTCACAATAAGTTCTACCACTTTACTTGGTGTATAGAACTCTCCACCTTTTTTCCCTGCATCATCTGCAAATTGCTTAATAAGATACTCATATGCACGACCAAGCATGTCAGGCTCAGACAAGTTTGCATTACCTAAATCAATTTTGGAAAAATGTTGAATCAATTGAAGTAAAAGGTTGTCCGGCAGCTTCTCTTTATCGTTAAAATCGATTGTTGCTAGTACCCCTTGTAACGATGCATTTTCTTCCTCTAGCTTCTCGAATGCCTTGTTGATAGCATCACCAATATCTTGTGTTTTAGAACGGATATCTTCCCACCTTGCACCTTCTGGCACGAAGAATTGATGCTCATCACGGTCATACCAACCATAATCATCTTCTTCTTCTTCTTCAATACGTTTTGCTGTTTCCACAAATACATCATTTAAGCGCTTTAAGAACAATAAACCAAATATATAGTTTTTATAATCAGAGGAATCAATACTTCCTCGCATTATGTTCGCAGATTCCCATAAATGGGATTCCAGTTGTTGTAATGTTAATTTCTCCATGTTCTTTCCTCCATCTGAATCACATCTATATCCATGTATGTTATCGAATACGATTGTCTACCTTCTACTATAACAAAATCCCCCCTTTACAACTAGTTTCCTCCTATCTATGTCCAAACATATGGTTACTGAACCAGGTACTAAAAAGTGCTGTGAGATTTCCTAATCCCAATAACTAATAAAAACAATATCTCATTAAATGTTTTGTGATAAGGGCCTTCCTCTTTTAATAAATAAGAGAGACACAATATACAGAAATATACTCTTTTACATTAATGCTATAATAACAAAGAACCCAATGCGCTAACATTGAGTCTTCTTACAACTAATCATAGCAGAGTGGTTCTTTTTCTTTTCTCAAGTTCTACTGTAACAATCGCTACTAAAGCAAAAGTTCCACCGAAAATCAGTTTAGTTCCCGATAGCAAAACAACTCTCTTACCATTATACAGCCAGTTAAGAACTTAAATTTGTGGTCACAAATGGTCACATAACTTACAATAACCATTGCTTTTTTAATAGAATTTCATTTATATAAACTCGTAAAAATGCCTTTAAATCAACGTTTCTCCCGTAGCTCAGCAGGGAGAGCGCCACCTTGACAGGGTGGAGGTCGTGAGTTCGAGCCTCTCCGGGGTCATAAAAAAAGAGAAACCATATCAACTTTCTACGTGATATGGCTTCTCTTTTTTATCTAAATCAATCACTTC
>WPCH01078266.1_pt1 | contig 12213 bp, 21 predicted proteins | sample 5399881 | NCBI WGS metagenome assembly WPCH01 (sample SAMN12869468, study PRJNA574797) | sludge metagenome | isolation source: wastewater treatment of pH5 | place: China:Beijing | collected 2019-05-20 | reverse complement strand
GCTGTAAATTTCGTTCTATCATCAAAATCACGTTCAATAAAGGAACCTTTCAATTTTGTTGTTTGGAAATTCGGTTTATCTTTTTTCGTTTCAGCCTCTTCTTCCTCTTGTGAAAGTTTCCCTTTTAATAACCAAACATATCGATACTTACCATTGGCTTTTAAGAATCGGAAACCAATAGCTAAATATGGTTTCTCACCTTCACGTTTCTCATCTAAAACTCCATCTTTTACTTCTGGAAACCCTTCAATGTCAGCCTTTGTTGATAGAGAAATACTTCGAAGTTCGATTTCCACTTCAGTTTCACCATCAGATTCTGCAATCTCTGATTTTCTGTTATCGCTCCACATAACCTCAGAAGATACTTTTTTAGTTAATTTAACCTTTACTGCACCTTCCATTTTTTTAACCGTGCTGTAATCAACACCAGTTGCATCATCTTTTAATGACTTCGCATAAACTAGGTTATCTACACCGACAGTCGAACTAATTTTAATAACTTCTCCAGCCATCTATAACTCCACTCCTTTTGCGAATCGCATCGCGTAATGAAATATTTCTGTATCATCTTCATATAAATCAGCAATCGCATAACGTGAGAAGCCGATACTTTTCATGACTTCATTCACTTTTTGATGAATTGCTGTTGTACTACCCTTTGCCCAAACATCAATTTGAAACAAGACTTCACTTTCAATTTCTCGATTATCTGCAAATCCATCTGGCCTATTATCTAATTCAAAATACGTAATTCGCGGAAACTCTTCTGCTTTCTTTGCTTTACGGTAATAAATTCTTTTTCCACCTAACAATGAAACAAGCTCTTGATTATTCTCAAGAGCTTGTAAAATATCAGGTCTTAGATTTATCACAGGTTCAACCTCATTTCGTTCTTTAAAATATCTGTCATAGCACGTACAGCTTCCGCTTTTGAAGCATTAAAACCCGGCTCTATAAATGGATGTGCTGGCATTTTGGATGTACCCCACTCTAAAAACTTTCCATAGAAATATGGAGAACGATCCGCTTTGTCTATTCCAATCTTAATCGTTTTCACACCATTTTCCATTCGTGCCTTCGTAACTCGTATATTATCAAGCAAATGTTGGCCCGTACGCCAAGGTTCACTTTTGGAAGGTTTCTTAGGACTTGAACTCCTCGGTTCACTTCTTTCTGCAATAGCTTTTCGAATTTGTTCACCACCGGCTGCAAGAGCTTTATCTTCTATTTCCTCTCCACGTAACCCCATTTGATTTAATTCAGTAACTAAACGATCAAAACCTAACAAATCTACACCATCAGCCATTCATTTCACCACGCTTCCACATGATTAATAAAGTATGATCTTGAGTTGGAATAACGGAAACAATATCATAAATCACGTTTTTGTAATTAATTTTCATATCTGCACTTACATCATCCCGATTTCTGATTTCTGTTTCTCCTTGAACCTCACTATTAGCAGCCGCTGCCTCAAAGTATTTCCTTCCTTTTAAATAAACGAAAGAGCCCCATACAGTAAAAGCATCTTTATAGCCATCTATTGGATCACCGTCAGGCCCTTTTGCATTTTCATCTTTTACTTGAAATGTAAGCCTTTTATCTAATTTTGCAGGATTCATTTGCTTTCCTCCTGAGGTTCTGGAGCATATTGGAGCTGTAATATCATACTCTGAACAATAGTTCTGATTTTTTCACTGGCTTTTTCCCCTACAAGCAATCGGTTTTCATACCAATCGGCAACCAAAAATAAACAAAGCAACTTAGCATCTTCATTTGTTTGAGTAAATGTTTTGCCAGTTGCTTTGTAAATATATAATTCAGCCGCTTTAATTAACATAGTGATAGTTTGGTCATCGTCCCCATCCACTCGAATCCATTCTTTAGCTTCTTCTAAGGTAACAAGCATTCAAATGCCTCCCTAACTTACCCTTGAGGTTGTTCAACAGGAGCGCTTAAATCGATTTCTCCGTAAACTGCTGCTTCGTTATCCCACATTTGTACATCATCACGTTGAATTGCACGTAAGTCTAATGTATTACGAGTGAATGCTTTACCACCTACATCTGTAGAAGCAAGTTCCATATCTTCACGTTTAAATAAAACAATAGCTTCCTTTAAATCCCCAATAATAAGTGGAGCTTTTTTATTTGTAGTTCCCTTTGTTTTTAAAAAACGATTTGAAACAACAACAACTGGATTAGTACCAGCAAATAGTTTTTTGTTTTTTTGCGTTGGGTCTGACTGTAAAATATATTTTCCGTCTTTATCTTTTAATTTATCTAAGTAATTAAACCCATCTTGATTTGTAAGTAAAATTGCATTGGGAGAAATCGCTGGGTCTAATTTAACATTTAATACATCTTTAATATCATCCAGAGATTTGATTGCTTGCTTTGTTAACTTTTCGATTACATTCAAGATTAACACATTACGTGTAACCTTAGATTTTTTACCTAGCCAGTTAATTACATACTTTAGGATGTTTTGGTCACTATCTTGAAGCAATGAACGAGATAACGGTAAAATACCTGCTCTGTCCTTCACTGCATATTGTACATTTGAGAATTTCGGGTTATCAGTTTCTGGAATTTCGCCCATTTCAGTGATTTCAACAAACGGAATCATTTCTGAATTTTTCTCTAATACTCTTGATCCTGAACGTGTACGCACTGGCTCAACAGTTACATATTGCTCAAGTGCATCAAATGAACGAGCTAATTCATTGATTCGTGTTTGAATATCTTGAGGGATAACCAGCCCTCCATCTTCCCCAGTTAATCCAGACATTGCGCGTTTTTCTAAATCATCCTCAAGAAACTCACGTTCTTCAGCATTTAATGGTTTATTACGTAATGCTTTCATAAATACATCTCGGTATTCCATTTCACCATCTACATTACGTGTTTCAACTTCTCGGCCATTGTTTCGTTCTTCCGCTTCCGATTCATCCAATGAGCGTTGTAAATCAACTTTTTTCTGAAGTGATCGCACTTCTTCCATCATTTGTTCTGCTTCTGCCACTTTATCTTCTCTCATGAGAGAGCGTACTTCTTCCTTTTTCCCTTCTAATTTAGCTAATAATTCACGTAATTCTTTTGACATTCAAATCACTCCTTAAATTTATCAATAAAAAAAGAGCCTTATATAAGCTCTAGTTCGATTTGTAATTTTCTTTTCCTAAATTCATCAGCTACTCGCTTTTCTCCAGCTTTAAACTCATCCAATGAACGTACACTTACTTCATTCGTGGGATATGCCGGAAATGCAACCGGTGATATTTCATATAGTTCGGCATTCAAAATCGAACGCTTATAAAGCTTTCCATTTTCACGTTCTTCCGATGACCATTTGTCTTTTGTAACTTTCATCCCAAAAGAAACTCCATCAACATCTCCACGCTTAATCAATTCCCATGCGTCATTCCCGACAGTTGTATTAGGAATATCTAATTCAAACCGTAATTCTTTCTTGTCATTTTCGATTCGTAAAGTTTTACTTTTTGTATTTCCTAATACTTGAGATGTGTCGTGAGACCATAAACCTACAACATCACGAACTTTTAAACTTTCATCAAAAGCCCCTTCAGCAATCTCTTCTACGAAAGAATCGCCCCACCAGTCACGCATTTCAGCACTTTCATTGTTATATTTTATCGATCCAGAAATTGTTCGTTTTCCATCGTCCTCATTAACTTCACGGACTTCAATAGTCATTGGTAAAGCTCTAATTTCCTTCATTTCCTTCTTTGCTGACTTCTCCACTAGTATCACCTCCCTTCAAATACGCTTGTCCAGCCATATCAATCGGTAGCATATTCCCATTAACAAGTAAGCGATCCCCACCAACTTCTGGTGGTAAATCTTCTTTACTTCTAGCCTCGTTAGGTTTGAGGAAACCACCTTGAATACCTGTCCTATAAGCTTCATATCTCGTTTTAATATCCGCCCGTAGAATAGCATCTACATTGAATTTCGAATAAAAGCCTTTATCCAACTCACTGTCTAAAAATAGCTTATAAGTCATTTCTTGCTCATACATCGTTAAAGTAGCTTGCAATGTATCGGTATAAAATTGTTGTTGCTGCTGCTCAATATTATTTAAAGTCGCTTTACTCAAATCGTTTAATTGATGCATTTTAATGCCGAATGCAGTAGCGATTTGCCTAATAGTAAGCTCAGTATTTTCAAGGAATTGAGCATCTGACATATTTAAGGATATAGGCTGAAATTGGTATCCTACTGGCATTAATGCAATACGATGACTATTTTGAAGACCGCTAGACATTGATTCAAAATTTTCTCGGAAAACCTTTTTCGCATCTTCACTTAAATCACCGACATATTGAACTAATCCCTTTACCTGTAAGCCTTGTTTGTAAAAGTTATTTATGAATTTATCAGCTGAAGCTGAATTTTCTAATGTTGACTTTAAATATTCCATTGTAGGAACACCAACAAGACCATCAAGAGTTATTCCGTTTTTAAAGTGCAGTATCTCTTCAGACTTTAACACTCTTTGCTGTCCATTCGTATTTACTACATACCACATTTTAGTTTTGGAATTTAATAAACCGACGTCATCAATGTACACCGTCACTTTAGAAGCATCTATCGGCCATAACGCTTGAACTTTACCTTTTCTATCAAATTCTATGTTGGCGTAGCTATTGCCATATAAATTTTTTTGAGCTTCTAATGCCCCAAAAAAATTCATGCTAGACATATACGGGTTAGGCCTTAGTCTCAATACATTGTTGAGATAATGCTTAGTCCCGCGTTGGATTCCATATTCATCTTCCTGATAAATTTTCAATGGTAACTTTGATACAGATTCAGATAGTATCTTGGTACAAGCAAAGACTGTAGCAACTTTTAAAGCATTTTTTCCTTTAACACTAATATCACTTGGAGAAATCCCTAACCATTCTAATAATTTCTCATCGTCTTTATTTAACTCTATTACCTGCGACGTTTGACGTTTTTCAAAATTAAAGAACTTTTTAACTGAATCCACTATTTTCACATGTTCACCCCCTCCCTAGTTCCATAACTTGCCTAGAAAGTCTTTATTCGCAAATTCAGATACATCAAACCTGACACTTGCTCCATACATAGCCCTAGCAAACGCATTTAATACCGCTGCTGCTGGATCAATACGATTTTTACTTATTTTTTTCGAAATCATAATGTTTTCCTGATCATCCATTTTAACAACAGCATTATTAAGCGCCCAAAAAAGGACTGGGTCTCCATTATGTTTAACTTTCTTTTCGTATACTTTTTCACGAAAAGTTTTAGTCGGAATGGATAAATTAGCAATCCTTTGAGGGATTTCTACACAAACAAATCCTTTATTCTCTAAATTTTGTGCTAGATGCAACGCATTCCATTTATCATAATCAAACTCTTGGATTTCTTTATCTTTTGAAAAGTTTTCTATCCAAGACTCGACAATTGTATAATCAACCATTTCACCGGGCGTTAAAGTCAAATATCCTTGTTCGGCCCATAAATCATACCGCACCTTATCTATAGCCATTTTTTCTTTCAAACGTGCTTCAGGCATAAAAGAATGTTGTCCAACAATAAAATCACCTTCATCATCCATTCCAACCCAACCGACACTTGTTAAATCCGTTGTCATTGATAAGTCGCCACCTATCCAAAGAGTTGCACCTGAAAAATCAAGGTTATCTACTTCACATTTTTGCCATTTTGACATATCCATGTATCCGTTGTCCTTTTTATCGACCCAGATATTCATGTTTTTCGTTAAAAAGGCCCTCATCTTCTCAGGTCTATCAAGAGCAACTTTCAAATCTGAACGTATGCCTTCCAAACCTTCTTCATATGTTGCTACGATTGGGTTTGCTTTTATCCAATTCGACTCATCTTTGATATCATCGTTCTTTTCCAATTCGCAGATCATAACGAAATAATCATCGTTTTCTACATTTTTTGACGGGTCTAAGATATCACTGACATACTCATACTCCCTATAACAAGGTCTTGATAAGTCGAAACCAGCTGTTGTTATGATAAACATTAACGGCTCTTTCCTTGCCACCATACCAGACGATAAAACGTCATAAATTTCATCAGTTTCATGTGCGTGATATTCATCGACAATTCCAAGAGACGGGTTTTTACCATCACCAGTTTTTCTAGCTTCTTTTGAAAGTGGGACTACCACTGAACCATTCTTAAATATTTCAATGGTACTATAAGCTTCTTTCCATTTCCCTTCTAACAATTCACTAGAACTAATCCCTGTTTTTACAGCTTCATAAACTTCAGATGATTGGTCTCTTGTCCATCCGGCAATATAAGCACGTTGTTTTTCATCTCCAAGAAATGTACAAAAAGCTGCTACAATAGCAAGAAACTGAGATTTAGCATTTTTACGCGCTAACTGAATAAAAGCCTTTCTAAATCGCCTAGCTCCATTTATTTTCTTTTTGAATCCGAATATATTAGCCGCTAGAAACAATTGAAAATCAGTTAATTCTACGGATTCACCTGCCAAAATCCCTTCAACATGCTTAAATTCCTTTGCAAACCAGTAAAAATCCTCCGCTATCTCTCCATCAAAATAAAAAGGACTGTCTTCACTTTGACACTCCTCATAATCCCTTATAAATCGTTCGATGGCCCAACGATGTTTTTTGCAACTATTTATTTTGCCACTTAAAATATCCTCGCAATATGCAAAAACCCGTTCCATTATCCAGTTCATATACGATCACCAAAACGCTTTTGCGCTTCACTTTGCTTTTGTTGTGAAGTATCTGCTTCTGGAATAACTAATTTTAAGCGGGATGTAATGGTCAAACCCAAATCACTAGCTGAAGAACGGCATTCATTAAATAAAAGATTTTTACTTCTTTGCATTTGAGAATACAATTTAAAGTCATCTGAAGCTTTTGTTTTTCTTAGAAGACGAACCATTTTTATATATTGGTCTTTAGAATCAACGTACCTTGCTAAACTGTCAACATCTAAGTTGCTGAAAATTTTCAGCCTGACTAATTCAGCAGCTAAAGCATCGAATTCCTTTTTTTGTGCTGCGGTCAAATAAGAAGGAGCTTCAATTTTATCAGTATGCCCTCGTAATGCTTCTTCTTGTTTTTCTCGTCTGTTTTTCTCACTTTTTGTAATGTGATTTGATCTACCTTTTCCCTGTATAACAGAGAGTGGTTGTTTATTTCTTCCAGCCATGATTACACCCCCTTAAAAAAATATGCAAAAACGGATTTTTCTGCGAAGTTGGGGGGGCGGCGGTACGGGAAGACCGTCCTGAATGTTTTTCGACCCACCCCTACCCGTACTTCTTTTTGTCTTCTGCTGTTTTCCTGTTGTGACATGGATTACAAAGTGATTGTAAGTTTTCTAATTTAAGTTTTAAACTTGGATCAACTTTTATTGGAATGATATGGTCAACCATATCTGCAACTTTAATCTTTCTATTGTTCTTACAGTGTAGGCACAAACCCTTATCTCTCATTAGTGCCTGCTCTCTTAACCTTTCCCATGCCTTTGATTTATAGAAAGCCGTGCTCTCCTTGTCTCGTTTGAATCGGTCATAGTATCTATTCTTATCCTGCTGCGTTTCCTTTTCTTTGTACCTATGTTCATCACAATACCTTTCGCGTGTGAGATTATAACAATGGAATTCGCAGCACGGTCTAAGCGGCTTCCTCATCTCTCCTCACTCCTTACCTTATCTCAACAAACAAGACGCTCCATAATTTACAGTAGCGCCTACAATAATCAAATTTGATTTGAACATTTTATATCTAATTTATTCGCTTGTAATTTAATGAAGTCTGCTGTCTGTTCAATTGTGGATTGAGTAATCGATTTTATATCGAAAGATACTTCAGCCATTTCAGTTTGGACTTTAAATTTATTCATCACCTTTTCCAACTTCTCCAACGCATCTGCACATTCATTAGCAGCTTCCGTTACTTCCTTGATCCCTTCTAATGCTTTTGTTGTATCTACACTAACTTGTATTGTTAGTTCACTATTCTTATTTTGATTTACTTGCTTCTCGACTGGATTATATGGTTTCTCTATTGTCGGGCCACCACATTTAACACAGTTCATTCCTTCTAAAAAATGACCGAACATTACTGTACGACATTCGTTATCTCTACATTCCAATTGCATTTTATATTTCATTCTTCATCCTCCTCCAAAATAAAAAGCACCATCACTTGGCGCTTTCTTTTTTCTTATTCACCTGTTGCAACGTCATTGGCCCGTTGCAATGAGGACATTTCCAACCGTCACGTATCTTATGAGAAGTCTCTTCAAATCCGCAGTTTCTATCTAAGCACCAATGTTTTGTTAATGGCATTTTCAAACTCACTTCACCTCTCACTTTCCCCTTTCAAACCTCTTCCTTAATCGTTTCATTTCATCTTCTATAGCAAGATTCTTTTTATTAATCCGCTCATGACACTTTGCTATATCTGCTTGATACTTACGAATCTTATCATTCACGTACGCAGCTACATGTTCATGATTACAATGAGGACAAATAAAGAAACACTTCTCAATACGATTATGAAGTTGTGTTACTTGCGGATGCATGTCATAACTTTTATCACACTCAGAGCAATAAACTTGCATTCCCTTTCACCTCATTGATCTATTGATTCTTACTTAATGAATCAATTAATATCTCACGTGTTAATTCAAATGACTGCTCTTCGTTAAATCCCGCTTCTTTAAATTGCGTAAAGGCAGCAAACATCATTTTAGCGGCCAAAGCAAAATCTAACATAGCGTTTCCTACTTGTTCATTTTGCATATCGTTAACGATTTTATTAAATCCGTTCATTCAGTTATTCTCCTTTCCATATTCTTTTTTAAATTTCTTTAATGCACGTTTGAACTTCCAGATAAAATACTTATCTTTTAACCGCACAAAAAAAGAAGGACAAAACTGTTTGTAGTTTTCTTTATCCTTCTTCAATAATTCTTCTAATGATGTCCTAATAAGATAGTCATTTGAGTATGGCATAAAAACATGTTTATACATTTTGTAGTGGGTGAAACGTCTTGCATCTAATCCTACATCTTCCCGAACTTTAAGATACCTGACATATATTGATTCATCTATAGGGAGTAAACCAAGAGCAACGATTTTCTTTTTTAAATCGTCATTCATAATCCTCACTCCTTACTCTCTAAAAACTCATCAATCGCTTTCCCTAGTAAACTAATCGTCGCTTCCCTACGTTCTTTGGGAGTTGTATTATCAAAGAGCTCATTATGGATGGCAGTTGCTTGCGCCAACTTCTGGGGATCAATATGTTCATTAACTATTTTCTCACCAAGCGTTGAAACACAATATGTCATTACAGCTGCTAGTTCTTGTTTAGATAACTTCTTCAATTCTAATCACTCCTGTATCTTTTTCATTGTTTCTTCTGCTACCAATTCCATCACACCGTTATCGATTTTCTTTACTAAGTACTCGCCTTGTATCCTAAATGTGGATACACCACTTTTACTTTATCGCCTTTTTGTATAGTAGTTTGACCTAGCGCATCTGCCTTCGTTTCTACCTGACGCACTTTCTGTTCTAGATATTCTAATCGCATTGACAACTCTTGAATGTCCATAGTTCATTTTCCTCCAAAATAAAAAGCACCTATTACGAGTGCTTTAATGATTCGATATGTTTATTAACACGTTCATTCCCTAACTTCCAATACTCTTCATCCATTTCAAATCCAATGTAATTACGATTTGTATTGATACATGCTATAGCAGTCGTGAATGACCCCATACAGTTATCTAAAACGATTTCGCCTTCTTTTGTATACGTCTTAATCAAGTACTCAAATAAAGCTACAGGCTTTTGTGTTGGATGAAATGTCTTGCTATCACGCGGAAAATCAATCACAGATTTTGGATAATTAGTGTATTTTTTAACATGTACTTTATTTAATGATTCATTGTTTCTTTTACCGAGTATCTTCATTCTACGTATTTCTTTCTTTTGAATCGGTTTATCTAATAAAATTAAATCTTGCGGATAATATTTAGGCAGTTTTTTGTAGAATACTAATATGTTTTCATGATTTTTGAGCGGCATTCTGTTTGCATTCGGAAAACCTGTTGTATGATTTCCCTTCTTCCAGATCCACTCATAACGAAACAATTTAATATTTGAGGCAATCAACTTAGTAGTGAAAGGTTGGCTTGCTGTTAAAAGGATGGCCCCATTATCTTTTATAATTCTTTCGTATTGTTCCCATAGCAAATCGAACGGAATAATATTGTCCCATTTACATGCAGTAGTTCCATAAGGTAAATCACAAAGAATCATATCGATGGATTTATCTTCAATCATTTTCATACCTTCTAAACAATCCATATTAAGTACTTGATTCAGCATATGTTATCCCATCCATTTCTACAATTAGAGTATGTTGAACGTTGTTAATATCCTAAATTATTCTGGTATGCAACTTTTGAAATCCATAAACTACAAAAAAAGAGCAACCGTGCACCAGTTGCCCTTCTGCTAAAATTGTATGCTATCAATATAAATCATTTTTTCAACCGTTTCGATTCATTTTAGGAGTGAACCTAAATGATACCTTCACGCTCCACGAACTTAATCAGTCGAACAAGTTCAGCATGTTTCTTTTTGATATGACTAGAACTATAATTTACTACCTCTGCTATTTCTTCTAACGTCATACCATCCACATATTTCAATTTGAGTATCTGATTTTCTAATCCTCTAAACTTACTAATTAACTTTTTTAATTTATACATATCGTTCATCTTATGTGCTAATTCATATTCAATCGCTTCAATACGGTTTTCAACTTTTGCACCTTCAGATTCTGCCGTTAAACGTACTTCTCTCAAATCACCACTAACCCAGCGTCTTAATTCGGCTTTTGTTTTATCTAAGTTGTATTCCAGATAGGCTATGTCTTCTTCTAACTTTTGGTAATCTCTCAGCCAGTTAAACAAATGATGATTCACCTACTTTCATATTTCCAGATCAACAACCACATTTCCGATTGTCGATAGGTGTCAAAATGTCTTGTTGTTTATTCTTACAACTTGTACATTTGTTTTGCTATAATGGATTTACATTGCCATCTGGAAAAGTGACTTGCCCCATCGAGTTGCTTTTCCTTTTTTATTTTATGATTCCTGATTTCACAAAAATATTTCTCCAAGCTGCAGCAGTCCGTTCTTTATCAATTTCCTTTTGACGATTCAAAATTGCTCTTTTTACATGTTTTTTCTTTCCAGTTCTCATTTTTTATACTCCCTTTCTTAATAAATTCATTCTAATTTCCGCACAACACGTATAACAGGTTTGTACGCTCGAATAAGAGCTTTTTTATTAATAAGGTCTTATGATATTCAGTAGGTTGTTATCGTCTCACAATGAGCAATCTGAGGAGTTAACTTATTCGAACTTTTGTTCTCCGCTAACATTTATCTCACTAACTTCATTTATAATGACTCCTTTGTCTACTAAATCATCCTCAGTTCTTTTTAAACGTTTGATTGTATTAATAACTTCTTCTGTTGACTCTGCTTCAACGACAGCTTCATACACTTTTAATTCTGTGAAAGTCACATTAAATGTTTTCATTCTTTCTACTCCCTTTCTATTCAAATAGCGTTTTTGTTGAAAATGATGCCCTCATTTTTTTGGACACATTTACCAGTGTTTTTACAAAAAAATTCATGATATGGTTATTTAGTTGAGTACGTCATTACTTGACAATTACCCTTAGGAACCCCGCGGACAAACGGGGTTTCTTTTATTTAAATAACGATTTTTTCTTACTCCTCAACCAGCTAAAACTATGTTAAAATTAATCCATAATTTGTAAGGAGGTATATAAAATGCTCTCACTATATACATGTGTATCTTGTGATCAACCTCTCATACAACACGATGAACATTCGTTTATTCATTACTGTATTAATCCAAATTGCGAAGAAGCAAAACTGCACTTATCTCTGTTGGAAGAGATGGGGTTGTGAACCCTATCTCTTTTTCTATTCAAATACCGATTTTGTCTAAATCCATTCACTACTCTCATACTTTGACATACAATAATAGTGCCTTTCTAAATAATGTGAGTTCGTCACTGTCGTTATAATGAGGTATAAGGAGCGCTCTCGATTAGCGCTCTTTTTATTTAAATAAAGATTT
>WPCH01136769.1_pt1 | contig 12221 bp, 12 predicted proteins | sample 5399881 | NCBI WGS metagenome assembly WPCH01 (sample SAMN12869468, study PRJNA574797) | sludge metagenome | isolation source: wastewater treatment of pH5 | place: China:Beijing | collected 2019-05-20 | reverse complement strand
TAATACAACCACTTGGATTGGTGCCCGATGGTATGACTATCTGGTACTTACGCTCTGGATTAGATTTACCGTTTATTAGTTCACCTGATGGTTTTTCTCTCGAAAGAACTGGAAGCGTATCTTTAATAAGTAGGGCTTTGTCGATCACTACGCTCTTGACTGCTATTGAAGGCAAGGAGATCGTTCGCCTTCCGTATAGCAAACTTTTATATAGTATATCTACGGGGGGCAAGACTTTTTCGAAATAAGGTCTCGTCACAGGGCAACATATATGGGGAATCACCGTATGGCAGATGGATTTGGGAGTGAGATAATGGCAAATTTCTTAGAACAGGTCCGAAATGGGTTGATCGTTTCTTGTCAAGCTTTAGACGAAGAGCCTCTCCACGGGCCTATGTTAATGGCTGCTATGGCTAGGGCTGCGGCTCTAGGCGGAGCAGTAGGTATTCGCACCAATGGATATCAAGAAGTGGAAGTGATCAAGAAAATTACCAATCTTCCCGTTCTCGGTATCAAAAAGGTCACGGATAGTGAAGGGCAAATTGCTATTACGCCTGCTTTTGCCCACGCGGCGGCACTAAAGAGTGCGGGGGCGGATATGGTTGCGGTGGATGTCAGGCAGACCAGGCCATTTGGGGAGCCTTTGGAGGAGCTTTTGCCGGGGATTCGCAGGGAGCTCGGCATAGTGATCCTCGCCGACTGTCAAAGCATAACTGATGCCGAGAGGGCTTTAGAGATCGGGGTGGATGCTTTAGCCCCTACCTTTGGCTTTCGCCAAAACGGCATCGGAGTTGAGCCGGATTTTCAGCTCTTGCAGCAGATGATCGCCCTTGGGCTGCCGGTCATCGCGGAAGGTGGCTTCTGGTATCCCGAGCAAGTGGTTAGGGCTTTTCGACTTGGTGCTTGGTCTGTGGTGGTGGGTAGTGCTATAACTCGGCCAATGGAAATAACAAGGAGATTTACCCAGGCGTTACAGAGCGAGGGTATTTTCCTGCCGTTGTAAACTATCCTATGGCCGAGAGAGGTGTGTTCCATGTCTTTGGTGTTAGGAATCGAACCGAGCCTAGATGCAAAGTACAGCACGAAAAAACGGTGCGGAGGGGTATTATGGCTAGTATCGTAGGCGGTGTGTTATTGGCCGTAATGGGCTACTTTCTCGCTTTTATGACATACAAGAAGTGGAGCTTATTTTGGAGTTCCGTGAATACAAGACTATTAAGGGAATATTTGGGTGATTCTGTTACATCTACAATCTTGTATGTCTTAAGTATGGTGTTCTTTCTTCTTGGTGTACTTTTGGCAGCAGGTGTGGTTCACTGACGGTGATCGTGGCGGTTTTTACCTAGGTTGCGGCCCTGCCACTTTTGCAAATCAATTTGACTCCGAGGCAATGCCGCAGGCATTGAACGGGCACTACACACTACGAGAGAAGTGAAGCGGATTGGGAACACAAAACAGAAAGAAAAATTGGATACTGAAAATGATAACCCTGGGTCTTGTAGGATTCATCCTGGCTTTCTCAGCTATTGCAATGGTTGCAGTAAAGTTCATTTATGATGGGCAGTTTCCAAGATACGAGAGATATGATGAAACGATTACTGCTAATTTGAACTATAGCGAATTCGAGATGGGGTATCCAAGACGTTTGGTGAGTTTTGAGTCAGGCGACAATAAGCTGCAAGGATATGTTTATGGGCAAAACCACGATCAAGGACTAGTGGTGGTTGTTCATGGTCTAGGTGGTGGTGCAGATAGCTATTTGCCTCAGATTATGTATTTTATTGACCAGGGTTGGCGTGTTTTCGCCTATGATGCAACAGGAAGCTTTGACAGCGAAGGGAAGACAACAAAGGGCTTTCCCCAGGCGCTTCTTGATCTGGATGCAGCATTAACGTATCTTGGCTCCCAATCTGAGTTTGCCGATCTACCTATCTTGCTCTTTGGTCACAGCTGGGGGGGCTATGCAGTGGCTAACGTTTTGCATTATGATCACGAGATTGCTGGCGTTGTTACAGTATCTGGCCCTGATCGCCCCATGGACATTGTCTTAGAACAAGGGCAACGTCTCATGGGTGGCTTCATAAAGACTCAATACCCATATTTATGGTTATACCAAACAATCCTATTTGGGGAAGCAGCTTCCCTAAGTGCAGTAGATGCGATTAATAAGTCCGATATTCCAGTTCTGATCATACACGGCACAGACGATGCGTCCGTTGACTACGAAGGCAGCGCCATCATAGCTAAGATAGATACCATTACAAACCCTAATGTTAGAACCATAACCATAAGCGAACCCGGGAGAAATGGACATAATAACCTGTTCCGTTCTAAGCAGGCCTTGGACTACGTTGATGAAGTCAATGCGCTTTATCTGGAACTATTTAATCGCCATGAACAGAACATCCCCTATGAAGTGAGGCAAGAGTTTTACTCAACACTAGACCGAAACTTAGCCCAAGAAATCAACGAGGATTTGATGGCAGAAATCCATGCTTTCTTCTTGGACTGCTTGGAGCTGCCCAGAGACTCAAAAAGACATGCAAAACCCCTTAACTAAGAAACTACTGGATGCCATACACCTTGGCGGGTCTGCGGATCATGGCGCGAAAAACCCGAAATGGATCAACTTTGTTAATTAATTTGGGCATTCCCTGGAAGGAAAACGCCGGTAAGAAGGGAAATATGGGATAATTGGCCAACAATTGCCAACCTTGCGCGGAGCCAATTGTGCAAATAGGATAGGGGTGGGTTTATGTCAAGACAGGTAAGCATAGCTGAAGCTATTGAGCATATCAAAGACGGCATGACGATCATGGTCGGTGGCTTCCTAAGCTGTGGTACTCCCCATAAGCTTGTAGATGCTTTGGTGGAAAAGGGTACCAAAGACCTTACTTTGATCTGCAATGATTCTGGTTTTATTGATTCAGGGGTCGGAAAATTGGTTGTGAACAGGCAGATTAAGAAGTTAATAACCTCACATATAGGTACTAATCGAGAAACGGGCAATCAAATGAATTCAGGCGAGCTTGAAGTTGTTCTGGTGCCACAAGGAACGTTGGCGGAGAGGGTCAGAGCAGGTGGGGCAGGGCTCGGAGGGGTGTTGACTCCAATCGGAGTAGGGACACTTGTAGAAGAAGGAAAACAGAAGTTGGAAATAGGCGGGAAGGAGTTCTTGCTAGAACTACCGTTGAAAGCTGATGTAGCCCTATTATTGGGAAACAAAGTCGATAAACGGGGTAACATCTTCTATCGCAATACGGCGAGAAATTTCAACCCTCTTATGGCTACTTCCGCTGAGATAGTTATTGTCGAAGCTGAGAACTTGGTAGAAATAGGGAAAATCGATCCTAACTGCGTTGGGACGCCAGGGCTCTTTGTAGACTACATTGTCTTAGGGGGTGCCAATAATGGATAAGGATAAGATCAGAGAAGTAATCGCGAAAAGGGTGGCGAAGGAGCTCAAGGATGGTGACGTCGTCAACTTAGGCATTGGCCTACCTACACTGGTGGCAAATTATGTGCCTGAGGGCATGGATGTATACTTCCAAACAGAGAATGGCCTCATCGGCTTAGGACCAGCGCCTGAAGCAGGCCAAGAGTGCAAAGATACAGTCAATGCAGGTGGTCAGCACATCACTTTCTTACCTGGCGCCGCATTCTTCGATTCGGCGGTCTCCTTCGGCATCATTAGAGGAGGACATGTTGATACAACAGTCTTAGGCGCTTTGCAAGTCGATCAAGAAGGCAATTTGGCCAACTGGATGATTCCTGGAAAGATGGTTCCTGGCATGGGAGGGGCTATGGACCTGGTTGGGGGAGCAAAGAAAGTGATCTTGGCTATGGAGCACACTGTCAAGGGAAATCATAAGATCCTCGCAAAGTGTGACCTGCCCTTAACCGCGGTCAACGAGGTGGATCTCATTGTCACCGAAATGGGAGTCATGGAGATCGCGCCAGGCGGAATCGTCTTAACAGAGATCAATCCGCTATTTAGTGTAGACGAGGTGCAAGAAGCCACAGGAGCAACATTAATCATCTCCCCAGAATTAAAGGAGATGGAGATCTAAAAGCAGCATTACAGTCAAAAGAACACCGGTTGCGCCACGACTGTCGCGGTCTCGGTGTTCTTTTTTTTTTTTAGATCGCATGACCCATGCCTCAAAACAACTTCCCTGGGTTAAGGATGAGCTGAGGGTCGAATACCTGCTTAATTTGCTTTTGCAGGTTGATTAAAGTGTCGCCCAGATCGTCAACGAGATATTGTTTCTTGGCTGAACCAATGCCATGTTCGCCTGAGACCTGGCCACCTAGTTCCCTGCCCCTTGCATACATGAGCTCCATCATGGTCTCCATTTTCCCTTTCCACAGGGACTCTTCCATATCATCTTGCAGGATATAGACATGCATGTTGCCGTCACCGGCATGGCCAAAGCTACGGACCCTTACACCATATTCGGTTTCTAATTCCTTGGTATAAGCAATGAAGTTTGCAATCTCGTCTGGCGGAACAACAATATCAACTTCATCCATATTGCCCTCAGCTTTCAAAGCTTCAAGGAAAGCACCTCTAGCATCCCAGATTCCGCCTTGACGGTCGATGGTATCGGCAATCAAGACATCTTCAGCACCAGCGGCAAGACAGACATCGCCAGCAGCTTCATACTGCCTTTCCAGCTCTGCCGGATTGTGGCCGTCAAAGCGGAGTAAAAGATAAGCAGGGGCAGTTTTATGAGGGAATGCTTTACCCAAGAACTTCTCCGCGCTTAAGATTACGTCTCGCTCCATAAACTCGATGGCCTGGGGCGATAATTGGCTTTTAATGATGGTTGGAACAGCACCGATGGCTTGTTCCAAGGAAGGAAATGGTATAAGCAGGCTCAAGACCTTACGCGGAAGGGGTAATAGCTTCACAATGATCTTTGTAATAATGCCTAGCGTCCCCTCGGATCCGATTATGAGATGTAAGAGGCTATAACCAGAAGAGTTCTTAGCCACCTTGCCACCAAGCCAGACGATCTCACCGGAAGGTAAGACAACCTCCATCCCTAGTACGTGATCTCTGGTCACCCCGTACTTTACCGCCCGCATACCACCGGCATTGGTCGAGACATTGCCACCAATGGTGGCGCTTTTCTCGCCAGGGTCTGGTGCATAGAGCAAGCCCATTTTTTCTGTGACTTCCTGAAAATCCATTAAGATAACTCCAGATTCTACCGTAGCGGTGAGATTATTGCTATCGATTTCTAAAATGCGGTTAAGACGTGCAGTGGATAAGAGAATTCCGCCATGCAAAGGCACACAGCCGCCGCAAAGCCCTGTGCCCGTTCCTCTGGTTGTAACAGGAACTCTTTTTTCATTGGCATAGCGCATGATTTTGGCAATGGTTTCGGCACTATCCGGTTCAACCATAACTTCTGGAAAGGCACGGGTTTCGCCCAACTCATCGTGGGAGTAATCCTCAGAGATTTTGTCTCCAACTTGAATGTGTTTCTCGCCAACTAGGTTGGTGAGGTAGGTGATGTCCGCTGCATCGAGTTTAGGATACTGCATGGAGATCGCCCTCCTTTTCGATCATTGCCATCAATTCGGGTATGATCTGGTATAAATCCCCTACTAAGCCAAAGTGAGCTACATCGAAAATCGGGGCGTCTGGATCGGTATTGATGGCAAAGATGGTATCCGCCCCCCGCATCCCGGCCACCAGTTGAATGGCACCTGAGATACCGCAAGCAATAAAGAGGCGTGGCCTCACTGTCCGCCCGCTCATACCAATTTGTTGATGATTGGGAGCCCAGCCTTGCTCCACTAAAGGCCTTGTGACGCCTAAGGTTCCCCCAATTAAGTCAGCAAACTTGGCGAGGAGATCTAAGCCCTCTGGCTTTCCGATTCCGCGGCCGGCTGCGACAATAATCTCGGCATCAGTAATAGAACTGGCTCTTTGATGGGGTCTAAAGCCCATGATTTCGATCTTGGATCGCAATTGCTCTTGGTCTATTTTGCAAGGGATGATTGCGCCATGGGGCTTTACTTTGGTCGCGGGAGGCATCACCTTGTAGCGCACGGTGGCCATCTGTGGTCTGTGCCTCGGAGTAACAATCTGCGCCATCACATCGCCTCCAAAGGCAGGACGCGTTTGGATCAAGTCTCCATTTTCCTTCACGGCTAGGGTGGTGCAATCCGCGGTGAGTCCTGTTCGCAGTCGGGCGGCCACCCGGGGCGCGAGAGAACGGCCAATAGGGGTTGCTCCCATCAAGAGTATGTTAGGCTTAATTTCTTCTACGAGATTAACAACGGCTGCGGTGTAAGGCTCGATCCTAAAGTACTCGAGCTCGTGATACTCATAAAGATAGACTTGATCGACACCATAGGTTAAGAGTTCCTGCGCTAGATGCTGAATCTTCCAGCCAGCCAGACACACGGCCACTTCTTGCCCGAGTCGCCTAGCTAGTTCTAATCCCTTGCCAATAAGCTCATAGGTCACAGGTTGAAGTTGTCCCTGGCGCTGCTCGGCGAAGACTAAGACGCCTTGGTAGGCAGTCATATCCATGGAAGACGTTACTTTAGACTTTTCCAGCCAAATGGCACTGGTGGGGCAGGCTTTGGCGCAGATATTGCACAAACGGCATGCGTCCGTAAATTCGATGGAATCCGCCTTCATTACAACTCCGGCAAAGGGACAAACCTCCACACAAGTCCCGCAGAGGGTGCAAAGAGCCTGATCGACTCGCATTTGACTCATAGGTATTTCAACTCCTTTAGCTTCCCGAAAAGCTTCTGGCCCAGTTCGCTAGGATTGCCTTCCCACAGTTCCTTTTCCCCCGACTTTGGCGGCGGGAAGATCCGCTCCACCTGGGTAGGAGAACCATCCAGGCCAAAATAGGCTAGATTGGCACCCTCCAACTTCTTGCTGTTCCAGATATGGACATCTTGGTCCTTGGTTGACTTTCTTAGTCGATAGGAGGGAAGCCTGAGTTGATTCACATCCTTGGTTACTGTTAGAAGACAAGGTAGCTCTATTTTCAAGTCTTCCATGCCATCGCCCATATCCGCCTCGACGTCGATGGCCCCATCTGCCAAATCGCGAATCTTTGCCACATAGGACACATGGGGTATCTCTAAGAGCTCGGCTATGCCAGGACCAACCTGTGCCGTATCTCCATCGGTTGTTTGCATACCACAAAAAATCACGTCCGCAGGTGGAAGCTGGCGGATCGCCTCACAAAGGGCGTAAGACGTGGCTAGAGTGTCCGCACCAGCGAATTTTCGATCCGAGAGCAGGTAGCCATCATCCGCCCCTAGAGCGTAGGCTTCTTTGATGATGGCCGCGGCTTGCAATGGCCCCATGGAAAGAACTGTCACCTTGCCGCCATATTGCTCCTTTAACGCGACTGCCGCTTCGAGGGCATAAGCGTCATAAACATTCAGCTTAGACTCTACGCCTTCTCGTTTTAGTACGCCCTTTTCTTCATCAATTTCAACCTCTGTGCCTTCTGGAACCTGCTTTATGCAGACAATGAAGTGCATGTGACTGCCCCTCTCAAAACTTTATGATCAACCAATAAGGTTCCTTAAAGCTCCCCGCAGGTTGTCATCACTTTCTATAAGTAGTTCCTTCGCCCGCTCTTTAGAAACATTTCCTTCGATCATCAAGACAGCGGTCTTCACATGATTACCTGCTTTGGCCAGAGCTTCTTTGGCTACCGCTTCATTGGCGCCAGTCAACGTTTGGACTTGACCGATCGCCCTGTCAACCAATTTGATGTTGGATGGAATCATGTCGACCATGATGTTCTTATACACTTTACCGATTTTCACCATAGAGATAGTACTGAGCATGTTCAATACTATCTTTTGGGCCGTACCAGCCTTGAGTCGGGTGGAACCAGCGATGATTTCGGGTCCTACCAAAACGGAAATGCAGACCTCGGCAAGTTCCTCCATGGGCGTACCTTTATTGCAGGTCACACCAACTGTTCTAGCACCAAGTTCTCGAGCTTTCGTTAGGGCTGCCAAGACAAAGGGCGTTCTGCCACTGGCGGCAATACCTACGACACAATCGTTTCCGTTGATCTTGAGGTTTTCCATCTCTGCCGCGCCGGCTAAGGTATTATCCTCTGCATCTTCGATGGGGGTGAAGAAGGCCTGGTTGCCTCCGGCAATAATTCCTTGCACCATCTCAGAACTGACGCCAAAGGTGGGCTTACATTCCGATGCATCTAGAATGCCAAGCCTCCCGCTAGTTCCTGCCCCAACATAAACGAGGCGTCCTCCCTTTTTAAAGCACTCCGCAATGATATCAACGGCCCGGCTAATGAAGTCAAGCTCCCTTGCCACTGCCATACTAACTTTGTGGTCTTCTGCGGACATAAGCTCCGCTATTTCTCGTGTACTCTTTAGATCCAAATTTTCGTACAGAGCATTTATCTGCTCTGTCACAGGTTTTACCATGATCATCATTCCTTTCGGGCAGGTTCTGCTCCAGTCCGCAATAAGTCAAGCACCCCAATAAATTCATTGAGGCTCTTTATAACGAAATTAGGCATGGACTTCTCAACCGTTAGTGTGGGATAAGCAGCGGCGTTCAGATCCCTTGCGATTCCATCTTCAACTAGCTTTTTCATCATTTCATGGTCTGTACGCTCTGCAATTGGTAAGCCGCTCACTGCATCTGGCAAATCATGATAAATCCACACTGAGGTGATCCCGGCTTCATTGGCCCCCCAGATATCATGGATGATTGTGTCACCTATATGAATGTGGGGGCCTGAGTAGCGCTCCTGTGGGTCAAGGAAAAACTTGGGCTCTGGCTTGGCAAACCCCTTTACCTCAGGTGTATAGATCGCATCAAAAAAATGGGCGACCCCAAGCGCCTCCAGCACAGGGAGCTGGTATTTAAGGTATCCATTTGTTAGGACCACCAAAGCATGGTCTGTGGTGCTTAGATACTCCAAAGTCTCTTGAACCTCTGGGTAAGCATAAATGTGTTCAGGAGTACAAAACTGCCTTACTAAGGCCGCGACGTCGATGTGCTCGGTGTAACCAAGCCTTCTTGCGACCAGTGCAATAATTTCATCCCAGTCATAGGCATCTACCATTCTTCCTTGCCCCATGCGAGATTTGGCTTCCCCGATGATTGATTTCATTATTTCCTGGCGGGGAACCTCAGTTGCTTGATTAATGCGACGAGTCACTTCTGGGAAAACCCCCGTTGAGAAGGGGTTCTTCATTACAACACCATCAAGATCAAAAGTTAGAAGCATACATGAATCCTTTCTTTTTGAACTACCCTTTAAGCGCACCAACTGTAACGCCTTTGAGAAAATACTTCTGGAACATAAGGAAGATAATGACCATGGGCACTGCAGCATAGGTCGCTGCTGCCATGAGCAGACCGTACTGCATTGGTAGTTCTTCTTGTAAGAGAGCTAAACCCACAGGCAGAGTCCGCATCTTAGATGAATTGGTGATAATTAGTGGCCACAAAAACTCATTCCATTGGCCCATGAATGTGAAGATACCAAGTACCGCCAGACCTGGCTTGGATAATGGCAAGATAATCCTGGCAAAGATCTGCCACTCCCCACAGCCATCAATCGTTGCTGCCTCAATTAAGCTTGAAGGCAGGGTGGAGAGAAATTGTTTCATGAGAAACACACCAAACGGACCAGCAATGCCGGGGAGTATCAGCCCCGCATAGGTGTTGATGAGATTAAGCTTACTCATGATAAGAAAAAGTGGCACAAGCGTTACTTGTCCTGGAATCATCATGGAAGCAATATACATATAAAATATAACATTGCTACCTGGAAAACGCTTCTTAGCAAAAGCATAACCTGCCATAGCACAGGTTAGCACCTGGGCTCCAGTGATTGCCAGGGACACAAATATGCTGTTCGTGGTCCATTGCAAGACACTAGGGCGGCTGAAAAATCTTTGGAAGTTTATTAGAGTTGGATTCGAGGGAAACCACTCTGGCGGGAAGGTTACAGATAATGTTGGCTGTTGTAGTGCGGTGACCAACATCCAATAGAGGGGCAATAAAGATGTAAAAGCTATGCCCAATAGCAGAAAGAAGGTCACATAATGCCCGGGCCGAGTTTTTTTGTCATCAACTAACATGGTTGTCCCATCCTTCCTAGTATTCTACATCATCGCCGAGCCAACGAAACTGCACTATGGCGAAACTGGCCGTTATGACAAATAACACCATAGCCATGGCTGAGGCGGGTCCGAACTGAAACCTCTTGAAGGCAGAATCATAGATCATGTATACCATTGTTGTGGTGGAGAACTGCGGGCCCCCCTGGGTCATTAGATAGATGTTGGTGAACACCTGAAACGAGTTGATGGTACCCGTAATTACAAGATACAACAAAGTTGGTTTTAGAAGTGGTAATGTAACACGCAGGTAAGTCTGCACAGGCCCCGCTCCATCCAATTCAGCAGCCTCATAGAGGTGTTCTGGGATACCGTTCATGGCCGCTGAAAGGAGCACAATGGAGGAGCCACCACCCATGACAACCTGCATGAAGATTATGGCGGGCATGGCTGTTGCGGGGTTACCCAACCAGGCCACTGCGTCAATCCCAAAGACAGCTAAGATGTAATTGAGCAGACCAAATGGAGGATTATAAATCCACAACCAGATCATAGATAAAATGACCGAGGATGTTACATGCGGCAGATAAAAGGCACCCTTGAAAAAGGTTTGGATGGACTTGCGATAAGGTGATATTAGGGCTGCAATAAGTAAAGCCTTTCCTAACCACAAAGGAACAAATCCCAGGGTATAGTAGGCAGTATTTAGAACAGATTTCCGAAAGATGGGATCAGCAAACGCCTTCGAATAATTTGCTAGGCCAACAAACTCCACGCCCCACCACTGATAATCTAATAGGGATAGTATCATAGAAATGATTACGGGTACGAGAAAAAATAACGCATAAAGCGCGAAGTGAGGCAAGATAAAGAAATAGGCCCATCGCTCCTTAATGACTTTTTTCCCGAATTGACGTACAGCTACCAACCGAAAAACCCCTTTCACAAGAAGTCTGGGCGGGTCTCCTAGGAGGCCCGCACCAGATATTCCTTTGGCAAATTAGCGCCCAAATAGCACGCGATTCGCTTCGTTGGCAAAATTGTCGAGAGCCTCTTGTGGTGTTTTCGTTCTAGCAAAGGCGGCTTCGAAGGCTGCCTGTAAGAATGGCTCTGCTGGGGAGAAATCAATGTTTGCACTTCCGAAGTATGGAACGCCACCTTGAATGGCATTCATATAGACACCGATCTCATCTTCGAATTTGCTACCTTGGTAAATGACCTCGTTTACAGATTTGCGAGCAGTCACATACAATAATGTTTTGAGGCCCGCTGTGTTTTCGTGGTTAGTAAGGAAATTGGCAAACTCCATAACCTTATCTCGCTTGTCGTCATCGCGTTGCTTGAAGACGATAAATCCGCCACTGGTGTGATGGGCAATCTGGCCAATCTCTGGTAAATACGGGTACGGGGCGATATGCACGTCAAATGCATTCTGCAATTGCCCTTCATTTACATAGCGATCAATGCGGCCTATTTCGTAAGGTCCACCATAACCTATCGCGGTTCGTCCTTGGTGGAAGAGGCCAATCACGTCATAAATGCCCATGCCTTCAGCACCCTTTGGCGCGATCCCATATTCATACATGGCATCAACCATGAACTGCAATCCAGCGACTGCTTCTGGACTGTTTATGATGATTTCTGTTTCATCATCGTTGAACATTCGCCCACCAAATACATGCAACCAAGCGGTGCTGTTCAATAAGTCGCTTGCGGCGAAGGAGACGGCGTAGTGATCGTTAACTCCATCACCGTCAGAGTCATAAGAGAGCTTCTTAGCAGCTGCTAAGAATTCTTCGAATGTCCAGGATCTAGTTGGCAACTCGGGCAGATCAACACCGCGCTCAGCAAAAATGGCCGGATTGAGCAACATGGCATTTCCCATTCCATTATTGGAGTTGTTCCAGGGGAAAATGAAATGTTGGCCATTAATGAAGCCCTTCCCAAGGGTGTAGTCATACCAGTCTTCCACATCCTCAGGCGAGAGATAGTTATCGATGGGCTCAAGTAGCCCTCGCTTTGCCCATTCATCTCTAAATACGAGATCCTTGATCAAGTCAGGTGTACGTCCTGCTAAGATTGCAGCTGATATTTTCTCAGAATATCCGCTATTTGTCACA
>WPCH01040518.1_pt1 | contig 12222 bp, 16 predicted proteins | sample 5399881 | NCBI WGS metagenome assembly WPCH01 (sample SAMN12869468, study PRJNA574797) | sludge metagenome | isolation source: wastewater treatment of pH5 | place: China:Beijing | collected 2019-05-20 | reverse complement strand
CCCTGACACAAGCGGTACGCCATAGCGAAGCGATTATTGATCAAATGGACATCCCCGCAGGGTACCATGTGAATATCGGAGGTTTGCAGACCATGATCGGAGAGTCTATAGACGATCTGGTGCTGGCCTTAATTCTGGCGGTTGCGCTAGTATTCTTAGTGATGGCGGCTCAATTCGAATCATTCCTGCAACCCTTTATCATAATGTTTACGATCCCCCTGGCCCTCATCGGCGCGTTGGCAGGTTTGTGGCTCGTTGGGGGAAATGTTGGCATCATGTCCATCATCGGAATCATTGTCTTGGTCGGCATCGTGGTGAACAATACCATCGTACTCGTGGATTACATTAACCTGCGGAGGCGAGAAACTCCTGACATCCCAGTACGCGAAGCAATTCTGGAGGCTTGTCAGGTACGCCTGCGCCCGATCTTGATGACAACGATTACGACTGTCTTTGGCCTTTTGCCTGTGGTACTGGCACGTGGTATAGGTGCCGAATTCCAGCGCCCTCTAGCGGCAACCATCATGGGTGGATTAATCACCTCAACCTTCTTAACACTGTTTGTTATTCCAACAGTCTACGAGACTTTCAGCCGCCTTGAAAGGAAGCCACGGGTTGAAATTGAGGTAACTCAGTAGAAGAAGAACGAAGAACCAAAATGGACCCATTCCCCTGGGCGCGCAAAGAGCGGTATCGTTTCCTGATACCGCTCTTTCTCTATCTACTCATAAGTACTTATCCAAGACCTCCTGCAAACGGGGCTTCGGTTGAACACCCATTAAGGTCTCCATGGGGTTTCCATCTTTGAACAGCATGAAGGTCGGAACACTCATTATAGAATACATTCCTACCGACTCGGTCACCTCATCTACGTTCACCTTCACAAACTTGATCTTGCCTGTATATGCTACTGCCAGGTCATCGAGGACGGGAGCCATTTGTCGACAGGGTCCACACCAAACAGCCCAAAACTCGACCAAGATTGGTCCGTCTGCGTCTATAACCTCCGCTTGAAAATCCTCATCTGTTACGTCAATGAATTTGCTCAAAACTATCGCTCCTTTACTGCATGTCATCTTATACATTATAAACCAGGGTGGAAAGCGTTGTCAAAATTAACCTCAAATCAGAACCTAGGGGCTAAGCGATGAGAAAAACGTCCGCAAAGAAGGCCCCCATCATGATTATCTGCATCAAGCCCTTCGCAAGAGTGCTCCCCACAAAAGCTACGATGGTACCAAAGGCAATGTTAAATGCCTTGTCTAGGGGCCGGTTCTGGAGTAACTCCAAAATAAGAACAAGAAAGAATGGCACAAGGACCACCCCGAAAGGCGGGAAGACAAAAATGCCTATAAAGGCACCGACCAGTGAAGCAACGGTGCTTAGTTTACTCGCCCCATAGTGTTTAACAACCATCACATTACTCAGTTGATCGACGATGAGGATAATTGCCGTAAAAAAGATCATGGTTGCCCAGGTTATCCAGCTCAGTACTTGTGTATCGATAAAAAAGTGATAGATAGCTACACCGGCCCAGACCAACGCAACGGAGGGTAGGATTGGGAGTACGATACCCGCAATGCCGGCAACAAAGCAAATGACAATCACGATCCACCAGAATACTTCCATAAACTCACCCTTCTCCATGTAGAGACAACGGACTGTTCTCCATTATTATATATATTCGTTTCATGTCTGTCTATTTGTTGGCAAACTCACTTCAACCTGTGCAAGCTCGGGTGTATGGAAGGGATCCATTGGGCGAATACTAGAGCGGAGGAGGCGACGCATATATGAAGAGAAGGAATATGTACTTAATCTTAGCCGCCCTGGTGGTGTTAATTGGAGTGGGTCTTGTCAGTAGTCTTTATGTGCAAGCAGGCAGGCACATCACCAGTTTTGAAGAAGCTAGACCACTACCAGGTGCAGTATTGTACGACAAAGATGGTGAAGTCATCAAGCGTCTAGGCACTGGAGCTGTCTATCTCCCCTTAGATCAGACTCCTCAAGAGCTGCAAAATGCGGTGCAATCTACCGAGAACGCCAGCACGATCAATAGCAGGCTCGCAAGACAGATCCTTGAACCACAAGGATTCTGGGCCAGACTACAATTGGCCATTTTGCCTACTATCTTGGAGCGACGGTACTCCGAACGTGAACGCTTAGAGATCTACTTGAATAACACCTACTTTGGCGAAGGAGCCTACGGGGTTGAGGCAGCAAGCCAAACCTATTTTGCCAAGCCCGTGAAGGATATTGATCTGGCACAAAGCGCCTTGCTAGCTGCACTGACCCAGGAACCAGAGAACGCATCTCCCTTCAGTGACGAAAACAGGGCACAGGAACGGAGAAATGCTGTCCTAGCACAAATGCAGCAAAATGGCCATATCAGTCAGGCACAACAAGAAGAAGCTGCAGATGCCCCTATTGATCCGAGGCGGCGCGAGCCGGGCTACGCCCATCATTTCTCTGACTATCTGGGTAGCCTACTTGTTAACGAGTTAGGCGAAGACCGAGTCTATCAAGGAGGGCTCAAAGTCACCACTACACTCGATCGTGAACTGCAGAGATTGGCCGAAACCATCTTTCAAGAGGCCGAAATCGATGGGGCTTTAGTGGCCCTTCATCCGAGTGATGGTACTATCTTGGCTATGGTAGGTGGTTTGGATTATTTACAGGATTCCACAAACCTAGCCACAGTCAAACACCAAGACGTTGGCACGAGCCTAAGACCGTTAATTTATGCCACTGCACTTCAAGAGGATTGGGCTATGAACCATCTGGTAGAAGACATTCAGCGTACCTTTGGAGAACTTGAAGTAGACAATAGAGATGACCGCTATTGGGGTACCGTAACGATGAAGCACGCCTTGGTCATGGATCTTAACAACGCTGCTGTATGGACACTAAATGAACTTGGCGTAGATCGTTTCAATGAATTTGCCCAGGCTGTCGACCTCACTCTGGAGCAAGTTGATCAAGACTTGCGTTTAGCCACAGGCGAGGTCCGAGAAGGCTTGTCGCTTTTGCAACTGACATCTGCCTACCTACCAGGTGTTAGTGGGGGACACTACATTCCTCCCTCTGGCTTTGAGCAGGTGACAGACACCAGTAACCAAGTAGTCATCGCCGACCAGCAAGGTAGCCCTGAACGCATCTTGTCAATAGAGCAGGCCTATCTGTTCACTGATATGCTGACGCCTACAACCGATTATGGGAGCATTCGTGAGCTCGATTTACCGTTCCCCGCAGCCTTGCATGGCAGCACATCCCAGGATAGTACGTCCCAGTGGAGCATTGGTTATACACCTTCCCTCCTCGTCGGAGTATATGTGCGGGCCCCCGAGGAGTCGGAGTTCTTGGCAGGCGATCTTTGGGTGCAGTTCATGACGAATGCCATGGCCCGAGACAACGAAGATCAAGGAGAAGGTGGCAGCGAAGCTGCGGTGACTGATGACTCCGAAGAAGAGACAGATGGAGAATTCGAAGTGCCGGATAATGTGGAGACAGATGTGCTCATTGACGTTTTCACTGGGCTCTTAGCTAGCGAGCGGTGTCCTCAGGTGGAGCTTGACTCCTTCATTGAAGGAACAAAGCCGACTCAAATGGCTCCATGCGCTTTACCGCCTCCGCCCCCACCTCCAGTACCGGCCCCTGCACCTCGAGTCGCACCACCAACAGAGATTCCTGAGCCGGAACCTATAGAACCCGAGCCAGAACCTATAGAACCAGAGCCGGAACCCGAGCCGGAACCCGAGCCAGAACCCGAGCCAGAACCTGAACCCGAACCAATCCAACCAATAGAACCCATACAGCCGAGCCCTCCAACGGAGGGCTCTTCTCCAGAAGAGCCCCCTACGGAAGAGCCGCCCCCTCCTTCAGCAGAGCCGACTCCCGAGGAACCGATTTCACCCGAGCCGCCTGGAGAGAATGGCTCTGAAGACTAAAGGCGGAACCAACAAAAACCCCCAAACACTGTAGTCTGGGGGTTTCCACTTTGCTTGCTGAAATTAACGCTTGGAGAACTGTGGTGCTTTCCGGGCTTTTTTCAAACCGTATTTCTTTCTTTCCTTCATACGTGGATCTCTTGTGAGGTATCCTGCCTTCTTTAGGGGACCTCTCAAGTCATGATCGACGGTAATGAGGGCACGAGAAATACCATGGCGGATTGCTCCAGCCTGACCCGTTGTACCACCACCGTGTACGTTAACGAAAATATCGTACTTACCATCGGTATCGGTAAGCACTAAAGGCTGACGTACGATAGTGCGTAGCACTTCACGACCAAAGTAATCATCAATCGATCTCTTATTAATAGTAATGTTGCCATTACCAGGAAGTATCCTAACGCGTGCAATTGACTTTTTTCTTCTACCAGTTCCGTAGTTGGTTTCTGTCTTACGAGCGACATTCATCCCGACTGCCTCCCTTCACTTAGGGTTTTTAGATCTGTATCCGTTTAATATTTTAGAACAAGGGTCTCTGGCGTTTGTGCTTGGTGTGGATGTTCAGGGCCAGCGTAGATCTTAAGCTTGGTGATCACCTGACGACCTAACTTGTTATGGGGAATCATGCCCCATACAGCTGCCTTGATCACTCTTTCTGGATAACGTTTCAATACCTCTCCTGCGGTCACTGACTTAATTCCACCCGGGTATCCGCTGTGGCGATAGTATTTCTTATCTTGCAGCTTATTACCTGTCAGATGGATTTTCTCTGCGTTAATGATGATAACGTGATCGCCAGTATCCACATGTGGGGTGTACGTTGGCTTATGTTTACCCCTCAGGATGCTGGCTACTTGCGTAGCTAGGCGTCCGAGAGTCTGTCCATCCGCATCAAGTACATACCACTTTCTTTCCACTTCCAATGGTTTTGCTGTGTAGGTTTTCATTTCGGGTTTCCCCCCTTTGTATGCAACAAGTCTATATGCTGAATGCGAATTCAGCCGAAAGCCTTAGTGTGGGTTACGAACGGGGCTGTGTCGCTTCCCTAAGGCTATTAAAAGAAAAATTACCAACTCTTATTCTACTGTACCCACGGGTACGTGTCAAGAGTAATTTACGCTCTCCAGAAAGAGTCCCTGTGGCGCTATTGTGGCGCTAGCAAGGCGGCGATCGCCACTTGCCATGATGAATCGTACATCCTCTAGGTTCAGGTGACCCCGTCCCACATCCAACAGGGTGCCGACCAAGTTGCGCACCATATTATATAGAAAACCGTCCGCCGTGAACCGAATCATCTTCAAGGGACCTGCGGTATCCAGACTTACTTGATGCATTGTCCTGATCGTCGTCTTGGCACTGCTACCTCTAGTGGCAAATCCGGCAAAATCCTGACATCCCACAAAAAGCCTACTACATTCAGTGATGGCATGCCAATCTAATGGCTTTGCGTTCCAGTACGCATAACGCTCATAGAAGACACAAGGAAACTCGCTCTCATAAATTTGGTAACGGTAGGTTTTCCTCAGAGCACTGATTCGGGCATGAAAGTCTTGAGGCTCCAACCTGCTTGCAACGACGCGGATGTCCCTAGGTAGCAAAGCGTTAAGGGCGTAGGGTAGACGCTCCACGGGGACGGTCAGTCCTTCATCACAAAAACTCACTGTTTGCCCTTCACTATGCACTCCAGCATCGGTCCGCCCGGCCCCAGCGATACGAATAAAGTTTGGGCCCAACCTTCCCAAGGCAGCTTCTAGCTCGCCTTGGATCGTGCGTTGACCTGGCTGAACCTGAAAACCAGCATAATCAGTACCATCATACTGTACAACCAGACAATAAGTTTTCATGTCTGACTCCTTAAAAAAAGATACCAACCACAACGGCAAAGGTAAGCACCAGGCCTATAGCCACTGCATCAAGGCGCTGAAAGTTGAGCTCCCGTAGCTTCGTACGTCCTTCCCCACCCCGGTAACCTCTGGCCTCCATAGCAATAGCCAAGTCATCGGCCCTGCGGAAAGCGTTCACGAAGAGGGGGACCAAAAGGGGGATGAGACTTTTTGCCCTTTGCATGATTCCACCGCTTTGAAAATCGGCGCCTCGGGCCATTTGTGCCTTCATAATCTTCTCAGTCTCCTCCAGGAGAGTGGGAATGAAGCGCAACGCGATAGTCATCATCATTGCCAGCTCATGGGCTGGAATACCAATTTTCTTCCCGGGCTTGAGGAGGGTTTCGATCCCATCGGTCAGTTGCATAGGCGACGTGGTCAGTGTCAACATGGACGTGCCGGTAATAAGCAATACTAACCGCGTGGCCATCATGAGCCCACGCGCTAGTCCCTCCCAGGTGATTGTCAAGAACCAAATCTGAACAAGGACTCGACCTTCTGTCATAAAAAGATGCAAGGTCATGGTAAGAACCAAAATAACCAAGAGAGGTCGTACGCCTCGGAGCACGAACTTCCAGGGAATCTTCGAAGCCCAAATCACATAGGCAATTCCCAGCGCCGCCAAGCCGTAACCCACAAAGCCGTCCACCACAAACAAGAGTACAATCAAAAATATTGCTGACAAAATTTTGGTGCGGGGATCAAGGCGGTGAATGACGGAATCACCTGGGATGTGTTGGCCAATGGTCACACTACGAAACATCCTCATGTCAGCCACCCCATTACTTTGATGATCTCCTCTTCTGCCTCTTCCACCGTAAAGATATCTGTGTTCACATCAACGCCGTGGGTCTTCAACTCGTGCATCAGTGCGGTTATTTCTGGTATACCCAAACCCATTTCCTTGAGCCTGGTAGCCTGCCGGAAGACCTCCACAGGTGTTCCATCTAAAGCAATAGTGCCCCGCTCCATCACAACCAATCGATCAGCTAAACGGGCGACATCTTCCATGCTGTGGGTCACCAAAACGACCGTAATACCTCGTTCTTCATGGAGCTGCCTAATCTCTCCTAGGATCTCCTCCCGACCTTCGGGATCGAGGCCCGCAGTGGGCTCATCTAGGATTAAAACAGATGGTTGCATAGCCAAAACGCCGGCAATAGCTGTTCTTCGTTTCTGACCACCACTTAACTCAAATGGTGATTGATCCTTGATAGCTTCGTAATCTAAACCGACATAGGCTAAGGCTTCTCGCACTCGCTGTATGACAGTTTCTTCTGGTAGTCCCCCATTGCGGGGACCGAAGCCCACGTCTTCCAGTACAGTTTCTCCGAAAAGTTGATGTTCGGGATACTGGAAGACCATGCCTACTTTCTGGCGAATCAAACGCAATTGAGTATCCTTGCGGGTAAGATCCACCCCATCAACAAAGACCTTGCCAGAATTAGGTTTGAGTAGGCCGTTGAAGTGCTGAACTAGGGTGGATTTGCCTGAGCCTGTCGGACCAATCAACCCCACAAACTCACCATCCTGAATCTCTAGGCTCACATTCCTCAAGGCAGCCTGACTGAGGGGCGTATCTTCAAGATAACTGAAAGAAACATTTTCTAATCGGATGGACATAAGTGCATCACCATTTCATTTACAGTCAGTATTCCCTGGGGGATAGCGTAGCCACGGTTTCTGAGTCGCTCCGCCAAATCAGTAACCTGCGGAACGTCCAGATGCAGGCTGCGCAAGAGCTCAACTTGGCTGAACACTTCTTTAGGAGTACCTTCTAACACTATACGACCTTGGTCCATTACAAGAACGCGGTCTGCTCCAATCACTTCATCCATGTGATGGGTGATATGTAGCACAGTAATGCCCTCTTCCTTGTTCAAACTATGGATCGTATTCATCACTTCCCTGCGCCCATCTGGATCCAGCATCGCTGTGGGTTCATCAAGGACAATGCACTTCGGCAGCATACTAATTACCCCCGCAATGGCCACCCTTTGTTTTTGTCCCCCTGAGAGTTGGTGGGGCGAATGGAGGCGATAAGAAAGCATGTCCACCGTCTCCAAGGCCTCCTCTACACGGCGCCTGATTTCTTCTGAAGGAACCCCCAGATTCTCAGGACCAAATGCCACGTCCTCTTCTACTGTTGTGGCTACCAATTGATTATCGGGATTTTGGAAGACCATACCCACTTTCTGTCTGATCCCCCAGACCTTGTTTTGATGCGTAGTATCCAGACCTGCAACAACGACTTGACCCGAAGTGGGAGTAAGCAAGGCATTAACATGCTTGGCTAAAGTTGACTTACCTGAGCCGTTATGACCCAGGACAGCTACAAACTCACCTTCAAAGATTTCGAGATTGACATCTTTGAGCGCGTTCAAACCTTCTCCTCCGTGTGTCTTAGCGTAGATGAAGTTCACATCCGTAAAGCGAATTAAAGGTTCTCTCATACCACACCCCAAGTCTCTAATAACAGATTAAGGATTCTCCAATCCCACACCCCAAGTTTCTAATAACAAATTAAGGATTCTCCAATCCCACACCTCAAGTCTCTAAGAAAAAATTAAAGAATCTCCAGAACCACACCGCAAGTCTGTAAAAACAAAACGCAGAGGTGAGTCCTCTGCGACCTTGTTTGTATATCTTACACCCACTCAATGATCGCCATTGGCGCCGCATCACCCCGACGAACACCGGTCTTGATAATTCTGGTGTAACCACCGTTTCGCTCTGCCATCTTGGGAGCTACATCGTCGAAAAGTTTTTGTACAGCAACGGGATCCAATAAGAACCGGGCAGCTTGCCGCCGGGCGGCCAGATCTCCTCGTTTTCCTAAAGTGACCATCTTATCTGCTAATGGTTTGATAGTCTTAGCTTTCATTTCTGTAGTCTCAATCCGGCCGTGTAACACTAGCGATGTCACTTGTCCCCGAATTAACATCTTCCGGTGGCCAGCGGATCTACCAAACTTCCTGAGTTTCATCTTGCTCACCTACCTCATTCATCAGATTTGCGCAGGGAAAGCCCTAGATCGCCAAGTTTCTCTCTAATTTCCTGTAGAGACTTCTTCCCTAGATTGCGAACCTTCATCATATCTTCTTCGGATTTGCGGACCAACTCATCAACAGAGTTGATTCCCGCCCGTTTCAGGCAATTATAGGAACGCACCGAAAGATCTAGTTCCTCCACAGTCATCTCCATTAGGCGGTCAATACTTTCTTCTTCTTTTTCCACCATGATTTCCACGCTGCCCACGCTCTCGGTCAAGTCTGTGAACAGCTTGATATGCTCCATCAAGATCTTGGCTGCTAAACTCACGGCACTATCTGGGGCAATGGTACGATTGGTCCAAACCTCGAGAACGAGTCTGTCATAGTCGGTGATCTGCCCAACTCTGGTGTCCTCAATATGATAGACTGCCTTGGTCACTGGGGTGAAAATGGAATCCACTGGGATCAAACCGATGGGATGGTCAGGGCTCTTATTGCCCTCTGCGCTAACATAGCCGCGCCCTTTGGCCACAGTGATATCCATGTTAAGCTTAGCCCCTTTTTGTAACGTGGCAATAACCAGGTCTGGACTGAGAATCTCCACTGAAGGGTCAGGGATAATGTCCCCGGCACGTAATCGCCCTTCTTGATCTGCTTCGACTCGGATCGTCACCGGTTCATCGGTGTGCAATTTCACGAGAAGTTTCTTGAGGTTCAGCACAATGTCTACAGTGTCTTCCACAACACCATCGATGGTGGAAAACTCATGTAACACTCCATCGATATGAACCGAAGTCACCGCTGTGCCTGGTAAAGACGATAGCAGAATCCTGCGCAAGGCATTACCCAAAGTAATGCCATACCCGCGTTCTAACGGCTCTATCACAAACTTGCCATAGCTATCCGTTAGTTCAACTTGGTCAATCCTTGGTTTTTCTATTTCAATCATAGTTCTTGCACCCTCCTTTGCGAACGCATGGGCCGAACTAATTACACTCTGCGTCGTTTCGGTGGACGACAGCCGTTGTAGGGTATTGGGGTTACGTCCTTGATAGTGGTCACGTCGATGCCTGCAGCTTGCAGGGAGCGAATTGCAGCTTCTCTACCTGCACCAGGACCCTTAACGAATACGCTAACTTCCCTGATTCCATGATCCATAGCTGCTGCTGCTGCTTGTTCGGCAGCCATACCTGCAGCAAATGGGGTTCCTTTTCTGGAACCTTTAAAACCCATGTTACCGGAACTTGCCCAGGAAATTACATTCCCTTGAGGATCACTGATGGTAACAATGGTGTTATTAAACGTGGATCGAATGTGCGCTACACCAACTGGAATATTCTTACGCGCTTTACGGCGTTGGCGTTGGCCGCCCTTACCTCGTGGTCTTGCCATTGGTTTTCCTCCTTTCAGTACGACCTATCTCTTCTTACCGGCAACTCGCTTGGGACCTTTGCGCGTTCTCGCATTAGTCTTAGTGCGTTGCCCGCGAACAGGAAGGCCGCGGCGGTGACGTATACCACGGTAGCAACCGATGTCCCGCAATCTCTTAATGTTCATATTGACTTCCCGGCGCAGGTCTCCCTCAACCAGGAACTGCTTCTCAATGATTTCGCGGATTTGGTTGGCTTGGTCCTCAGTTAAATCGCGCACACGCGTATCGGGACTGATTCCGCAGATCTCAATGATTTTTTCAGACGTACTCCGGCCTATCCCGTAAATATACGTTAAGCCGACTACTACTCGCTTATCGCGAGGTAAATCTACACCTGCAATACGTGCCATCTATCTAGACACCTCCCTCTATACTATCCTTGCTTCTGTTTGTGCCTTGGGTTCTCGCAGATTACCATAACTCGCCCTTTGCGCCTGATAATCTTGCACTTCTCACACATCGGCTTCACGGAAGGTCTAACCTTCATCGTTTTGTGCCCCCTTTAGCCGTCTATTTTTTGCGATACGTAATTCTTCCCCTGGTTAAATCATAAGGAGATAGTTCTACAGTCACTTTATCACCAGGTAGAATCCTAATGAAGTTCATCCTCATCTTACCAGATATATGGGCTAACACTTTGTGCCCGTTTTCTAATTCTACTCGAAACATGGCATTCGGCAATGGTTCAACTACCGTGCCTTCAACTTCAATGGCATCATCCTTGGCCATGGTCTGCTTCGCCCTCCTCTCCTAAAACCTCCATACTGCTATGCCGTTCAATGAAATCCCGAATTGCTTTGTCATCCATTTCTCTCCCCAGACTGACTGCATGAGCCACCAAATGTTTCACATTTTTGCGTTTAGGGCGGGCCATTTTCCGCACAAAGCCATCGGCCACATGGACCTGATTGTCATGCAGAGACTCGATAACCACAAACTTCTTGCCAGAGTCTCTTCCCATCTTTGACGTCACCAATTGTCCTACTTTCAAGAGTCCCATTATATCTCTCCTACAAAAGAGTAAGAATCACGGGCCCTTCGTCAGTGATAGCAATAGTGTGTTCGAAATGAGCTGACCATTTGTTGTCCCGTGTTACAACTGTCCAGTTGTCAGCCAAAACTTGCACATGGAAACTTCCCATGTTCACCATCGGCTCGATAGCCAATGTCATGCCAGTCTTTAGGCGTGGGCCCCTCCCTGGGGGTCCGAAATTCGGAATTTGTGGTGCTTCGTGCATCTGCCGGCCAATTCCATGTCCGACGAAATCCCGGACAACAGAAAAACCCTGCTCTTCAGCACGTCTTTGCACAGCATGGGAGATATCAGAAAGGCGATTACCGACCTTGGCTTGTTCAATACCTTGGAAAAGAGCTTCTTCCGTGGCCTGGAGCAAGAGCTGGACCTCTGGGCTAATCTCACCCACGGGATAGGTCCAGGCACTATCTCCACAGAAACCATCGACAAAGGCTCCAATGTCTACACTGACAATCGATCCTTCCTGGAGGATCACATCATCGCTTGGAATCCCGTGGACAACCACCTCGTTTGGAGAGGCGCAAATTGAAGCGGGATACCCTTGATAACCTTTGAAAGCTGGAATTGCTTCTCGTTTGCGCAGAAACTCCTCGACAGCCCGATCCAACGCCAGTGTAGTTATACCTGGTTTGACGATCTCGCGGACTAGCGCGTGGGCCTGAGCTACCACTCTTCCCGCAGCACGCATGGCTTGAAGTTCCTCAGCCGACTTCAGTACAATCATCGGGTTGCACCAAGGCCATTGTCTGCCTGCAACATCTTTAGATAGTGGTCTACATCTGCAAAGACCTCATCAATGGGACGAACGCCATTGACACTAAACAGCCGACCATCCTGTGCATAATAATGGAGAACCGGATGCGTTTGCCTCATATAAACTGTCAGCCGCCTACGGGCCGTTTCCTCCGTATCATCACTGCGACGGTAAAGC
>WPCH01197026.1_pt1 | contig 12236 bp, 10 predicted proteins | sample 5399881 | NCBI WGS metagenome assembly WPCH01 (sample SAMN12869468, study PRJNA574797) | sludge metagenome | isolation source: wastewater treatment of pH5 | place: China:Beijing | collected 2019-05-20 | reverse complement strand
GAGCTTGGAAAAGAGGATGTGGATATCATCAACGCGGGGGCCCAGTATGTCACCGTGAATCCGGGAGCCATGTTCTTCGACAGCGCCACCTCCTTCGGCATCATTCGGGGAGGCCATGTAGACGCCACGGTGCTGGGAGCTCTGGAAGTGGATCAGATGGGGAACCTTGCCAACTGGATCGTGCCGGGAAAAATGGTGCCGGGAATGGGAGGCGCTATGGATCTGGTGGTAGGAGCCAGAAAGGTGATCGTAGCCATGCAGCATACCCAGAAGGGGAAGCATAAGATCCTTGACGCCTGCACTCTGCCCTATACCGCCATCAAGGTGGTGGATATGATCGTTACGGAGATGGGCGTTATGGAAGTAACGCCGGAGGGCATCGTCCTGACAGAGCTGAATCCGGACTACACCGTAGAACAGGTTCAGGAGGCCACTCAGTGCAAACTGATTATCAGCCCCAGTCTGAAGAAGATGGAGTATTAAACAGAGAACAGGATTATGGATAAAAAAGACCCTGCGGCAGCATCCGCAGGGTCTTTTTATTAAACAAACCTTGTGACAGGGGGACGGAGGTAGTGACACGGTGACCCGTGTCACTACCTCCGTCCCCCTGTCACATGCATACTGCGACTTTGTTCTGAAGGGCATCGTCCTCTGAAATATCATCAGCATCCTATTGACAACCATAGAATTTGATATTACAATATCGATAACCCAATATCGAAAAGAGAGGTGAGTCCATTGCATAATCATAATAATGTTACTTTGACCGTTCAGGCATTGCAGCGAATGCCCTATTATCTGCAATATTTAAAAAAGGCGCAGGAAGAGGGAGTAGAGTTCGCGTCGGCAACGGCCATTGCCAATGATCTGAAATTGAACGACGTCCTGGTCAGAAAAGATATGGCTTTGATGTGCACGACGAAGGGCAAGCCCAAATCCGGATTTCTCGTGAACGAGCTGATAGAAAACATCGAGGACTACCTTGGCTACAACAATACGATGGATGCCGTTCTGGTGGGCGTGGGTTCACTTGGCAGGTCCCTTTTGGGAAGCCATGAGTTTGAAAAGTTCGGGTTGAATATCGTATCCGCCTTTGATATTGACGAAGATGTCGTGAACCACGTGATCTCGGGGAAACGGATTTTCCCCCTTGAGCGGATGGGAGAGCTTATCAGCAGAATGCACATCCGCATCGGTATCATTGCGGTGCCGGGGGAATTCGCCCAGGATATTTCGGACAGACTGGTAGATAGCGGCATCAAGGCTATTTGGAACTTTTCATTGATTAAACTGAATGTGCCCGATAATGTTCTGGTACAAAATGAAAACCTGGCGGCTTCTCTTGCCGCTCTGTCACTGCATTTAAGAGATGAAATGCAAAAATAAAAATAGGGGTATCAGGGAGAATGAACACATTACATTTTAAATACGCAGTGGAGGTTGAGAAAACAGGCTCGATATCCCAGGCTGCCGAAAACCTGTTTATGGCCCAGCCCAATTTAAGCAAAGCCATCAGGGAGTTGGAAGATACCCTGGGAATTACGATTTTCGAGAGGACTTCAAAGGGAGTGACTCCCACCGGGCAGGGCAGAAAATTTCTTGTCCACGCCAAGCGCATTCTGCTTCAGCTTGAACAAATGCAGTCTATATATGTTTCGTCAAAGCAATATGAGGATCATCAGGCGCTGAAGGTTTCCATCCCTCGGGGAAGCTACATTTCCGCTGCCTTTGCCAATCTCGTGGCGGAACTGAGCATGGAAAACGGAATTGATATCACCCTCCAGGAGACCAATTCCCTCCAAACCATCGCCAATGTAGCGGAAAAGGGTTTCAACTTAGGGATTATTCGATATCAGACCTTATATGAAAACTATTTTCTTGACTACCTGAAGAACAAAGAGCTTAAAAGCGAGACCATCTGGGAGTTCTCCTGCCTGGCCCTGATGTCTCAGGAACATCCCATGGCAAACTGCCAGGAAGTGGATTTTGAAACTCTCAAAAACACTTCTATTGAGATTGCCCACGGCGATAACCTGGTACCCTATCTGCTGGCGCCGGAGATAAAGCCCGCTGATCTGGCGGCGGATAAATTCAACTCCAAAAGGATTTATCTGTATGAGCGGGGAAGCCAGATGGAGCTTTTGACGCGGGTTCCCCATACTTTTATATGGGTATCTCCGCTGCCGCAGCATCTGCTTGATCGCTACCGGCTGGTACAGCGCCGCTGTAAGATCAACAATAACTCTTTTAAAGATGTTTTGATTTATCCCCGGGATTACAAGCTTTCCTCCATAGACAAGCTGTTTTTAAACAAGCTGTATGAAGTAAAAAACGAAGTTGCGTTCTGTTAAATTGTGTAAATCCCACAGGGGTATATTAGTACCGAGATATCGATATTCCAATATTATATAGCCTTCTGCAGGATACGGGAGGATAAAGAGACACGGGAATAAAGTTCCTGGGCCCGTGTCTCTCCGCATCTCCTGGAGGGCTTTCCTTTTGTGGGGGTGTTTGTCCGGATTTTCTCTCTTTGACTGTATTTTTTCTCATTTATTACATCCATAAAACAGCGAATGAAAAGTACGCCCTGTGTTGTAAGGGAACTATACTGCTTCTAATTCGGTATCGTTATATCGATATCGCAACACCGATATAAGTTATTTATATTTCAACTTCAAAATCAACCATGATATGTTGTGTATGAGCACCACGTGAAAACCACACAGCTTTATCTTGTCGACTGAATCTTAGGAGGCATCGTCGATTTCAGGAGGAGAGCAATATGAAAATAACGGTTTGTATAGGTTCCTCGTGCCATATCAAGGGTTCGAAACAGATTGTAGAGCAGCTTCAACACCTAATCTCCCGAAACTCTCTCGAAGACAGGGTTTCGATTACGGGAGCTTTCTGCATGGGCGGCTGCATGAACGGAGTCTGCGTAAAAATTGATGAGACTATGTTCTCGCTGCAGCAGGAAAATGTGGAACCCTTTTTTGATACAGAGGTGCGGAGCCGTCTGGCGGCAAATGAAAAAAATAATGAAGAGAACGGTGAAACAAAATGAGTGAATGCTTGAAACTTAAGAAATCCAATTGCAAAAACTGCTATAAATGCATAAGAACCTGCCATGTGAAGTCCATCCGTTTTTCCGACGATCAGGCGCACATTATTGAAAAGGACTGCATTCTTTGCGGAGACTGCTTTTTGGCCTGTCCGCAAAACGCCAAGGAAATTCGGAATGATGTGGAGGTGGTCAGGGAGTTTATAGAAAGCGAGAAGCCTGTTTTTGCCAGCATCGCCCCTTCTTTTATATCAAACTATGATAACCTGTCCCTGGCTTCTATGGAGAAAGCATTGCTGGAGCTTGGCTTTTCCGGCGTCGAGGAGACGGCTATCGGCGCGACGATGGTTGCCAGGCAATATGAAAATGTAGTGGCGCAGAAAAAATCCGATGTGATTATCTCTACCTGCTGCCACACTGTCAATCTGCTGATCCAGAAATACTACCCGGAGGTCATACCCAATCTGGCGCCGGTTATCTCCCCCATGCAGGCTCACTGCCGGGATTTAAAGCGTCGGCACAGTGACGCTAAAACCGTATTTATAGGCCCCTGCATTTCCAAAAAGGCCGAGGCGGAGATCTGCGGTGAAGACGTGGACTGCGTTTTAACCTTCGAGGAGCTTTCCCAGTGGATGGAGGCGGAAAATGTAGAGTTCGCGCCTGCTGAGGAGACTGTAGATCCCTTCCGGGCCAGGCTGTTCCCCACCACAGGGGGCATTTTAAAGACCATGAATACAGAGCACCCCGACTATAGCTATATTGCTGTGGACGGGATAGACGGATGCGTCAGCGCCATTAACGATATAAAGCAGGGGAGTATACATAAATGCTTCATTGAGATGTCCGCCTGCCCGGGAAGCTGCGTTAACGGTCCCGCGATGGATCTGAAGTTCAGGGCCCCTGTCAGAAACTATATCGCGGTGTCGGGTTTTTCCGGCAAGGATAATCTGGTCTTACCCCCGGACAGAATGAAAAATTTAAATAAGAAGTTCAGCTCTATGGAGCCCCGGAAAATCTACATTGCAGATGCTGTTATTGAAGAGGTCCTTCGAGAGATGGGCAAGACCAGGCCGGAGCATGAGCTGAACTGCGGTTCATGCGGATATAACACCTGCCGGGAAAAGGCAAGGGCCATTATCGACGGCAAGGCCGATATGAGTATGTGTCTGCCATATCTGAAGGAAAAGGCGGAGAGCTTTTCCGATACCATCATCAAGCATACTCCCAATGGCATTCTGGTTGTGAATGAAAATTTTGAAATTCAGCTGGCCAACAATGCCGCCTGTGAGCTGCTCAACATCAAATCCTCCGGAGAAATCCTGGGAAACCAGGTGGTGTGCGTGCTGGACCCGTCACCCTTCGTAGACGCCTACGAGAAAGGACGGGACATCTTCGCGAGAAGGAAGTACCTTGCCGAATATAAAAAATACGTAGAGCAGACGGTTATCTACGATAAGAATTATCACATCATCATCTGCATCATGCGGGATGTGACCATGGAGACCGTGCAGTTTGAAAATCGCCAGGAGCTGAGCCGGAAGACCATTGAAGTCACCGATAAGGTGATTGAAAAGCAGATGCGCACCGTTCAGGAGATCGCTTCCCTGCTGGGTGAAACCACGGCGGAGACCAAGGTGGCTTTGACCAAATTGAAGGAGTCCCTCTATGATTGATAATTATTGCATCGAAACCGGTTATGTGTCATTGAGCAAGCACGGTGAGATTTTGTGCGGGGATCATATCGAAACCACGACGGACGACAGGGATTCCGCCATCGTTGTTCTGGCGGATGGGCTTGGAAGCGGCGTAAAGGCCTGCATCCTTTCTACCCTTACATCGAAGATCCTGTCCACAATGATGGCGAATTCCATGCCCATGGAGGAGTGTATCTCCACCATCGTTTCCACCCTGCCCATCTGCAAGGTGCGTCAGCTGGCATATTCCACCTTCACGATCATTCGCGTTTCAAACCACCGGGAGGCGGAGATCATCCAGTATGACAATCCGAATGTGATCATGCTGCGGGATGGAAAGCGCTATGATTATCCGATTATTTCGGAAGTGATCGACGGCAAGAAAATATTAAAGTCAAAGGTCAGCCTTTGTGAAAATGACGTCTTTGTCGCCATGAGCGACGGAGTAATCCACGCCGGAGTGGGGGGTGTTTTCGATTTCGGATGGGAGCAGAAAGACATATCAGACTTCCTGGAGCGGTTCTACGATCCTGACCTCAATGCCAAGACCATCAGCTCCATGCTGCTGGATCTCTGCGCCGAGCTGTACGAGGGCCGGCCCGGAGATGACACCACGGTCTGCACCCTTAAAATCCGAAAGAGAAAGCAGATAAACCTTATGATAGGGCCGCCGGAAACCCCCCGGGATGTGGACAGGATGATGTCGCTTTTCTTCTCAAAGGAAGGGAAGCACATCGTCTGCGGAGGCACGACGTCCACCCTTGCCGCAGAGCACCTGCAGCGCACTCTTGACTGCAGCCTGTCCGTATACGTTGATCCTGATATTCCCCCGACGGCTGAAATAGAGGGGGTGGATCTGGTGACGGAAGGCGTAATAACCATGAGCAGAGTGTTGGAATACGCCCAGGATTATCTTGGAAAAAACCGCCGGTACGTTGAGTGGGGGCAGAAAAAGGACGGCGCCTCTCAGATTGCCCGGATGCTCTTTGAGGAGGCGACGGATATCAACTTCTTTGTAGGGCGGGCCATGAATCCGGCTCACCAGAATCCCAAGCTCCCCATTGGCTTCAATGTAAAGATGCAGCTTGTGGATGAGCTTTCCAAATGCCTTGTTCAAATGAATAAAAATATTAAAGTCAGCTACTTTTAAAGGAGGTATCTATGGATAACATATTTGACTTTGAAACCGTCGATAGAATCATCGATGAGTTCGGTACAGAGCCAAGCTCCATCATAGCGATTTTGCAAGGTGTTCAGGAAGAGTACCGCTACTTGCCTCAGGAGATCTTTCCCTATGTGGCAAAGCGTCTTCGGGTCAGCGAAGCAAGCATATACAGCGTGGCGACTTTTTATGAAAACTTTTCTCTGGAGCCAAAAGGGAAGTATATCATTAAAATATGTGACGGAACTGCCTGCCATGTGCGAAGGAGTATTCCCATTCTGGAGCGCCTTCGCGCCGATCTCAAGCTTTCTGAGGAGAGCACGACGACAGAGGATTTGAATTTCACCGTTGAAACCGTATCCTGCCTGGGAGCTTGCGGCCTGGCTCCGGTATTGACCGTCAATGACAAGGTTTATCCCGCCATGACTCCGGATAAGGCGTCTGAACTTTTGAACCAGCTTAAGGAGGGGCTTCAGAATGCTTAAATCGAGAGAAGACCTGAAACACATTCGCGGCCTTTACGCGGAGGCCCTGCAATCACAAAAGGCGAAAATTCTCGTATGCGCGGGCACCGGCTGCGTCGCCGGAGGTTCCCTGGTGATTTTTGACCGCTTAAAGGAGCTGCTGGAGCAGAGCGGCGTTCCCTGTTCCGTAGAGCTGGAAAAGGAACCTCACGAGGCCACTGTGGGGGTTAAAAAAAGCGGCTGCCACGGCTTTTGTGAAATCGGCCCCCTTGTTCGGATCGAACCCCAGGGCTGGCTGTATGTAAGAGTACAGCCGGAGGACTGCGAGGAGATCATCGGGCAGACCATATTAAAAGGAGAACATATCTCCCGCCTTGCCTATCAGGCCAACGGAGAGCTTTGCCAAAAGCAGGAGGATATCCCCTTTTATAGAAAACAGACAAGGCATGTTCTGCAGCATTGCGGGCAGATCGACGCCACCTCCATCAGCGAGTATCTTGCTATCGGCGGCTACGGCGGTTTTGAAAAGGCCCTTTTTGAGATGAGCGGCGATGAAATCATCGATAAAATCACGGAATCCGGTCTTCGGGGCCGGGGGGGCGGCGGATTTCCCGCGGGACGCAAATGGGGTCAGGTGAGACGCCAGAAGGAGCCGCAAAAATACGTGGTATGCAACGGAGATGAAGGAGACCCCGGCGCCTTTATGGACAGAAGCGTTATGGAGGGCGACCCCCACAGCGTGCTGGAAGGCATGATGATCGCCGGTCTTTGCTGCGGAGCCGATCAGGGATACCTGTATGTGCGGGCTGAATACCCTCTGGCTGTGAGTCGTCTGAAAACGGCTATCGAACAGGCTACAGAGATGGGTCTGCTGGGCGACAGGATTTTAGGAACGGACTTCAGCTTTCATGTAAGAATAAACCGGGGAGCCGGAGCCTTTGTCTGCGGAGAAGGTTCGGCCCTTACCGCCTCCATTGAAGGAAAGCGGGGAATGCCCAGAGTTAAGCCGCCCCGAACGGTGGAGCACGGACTTTTCGACAAGCCCACGGTTTTAAATAACGTAGAGACCTTTGCCAACGTACCGCTGATTATAAACAAGGGCGTGGACTGGTACCGTTCCATCGGCCCGGAAAAAAGTCCGGGTACAAAAGCCTTTGCTTTGACGGGAAACATCGTAAACACCGGTTTGATCGAAGTCCCCATGGGGACAACCCTGAGGGAGGTCATTTTTGATATCGGCGGCGGAATGCGGGAAGATGGCGAATTCAAGGCCGTACAGATCGGCGGTCCTTCCGGCGGCTGCCTGACGGAAGCAGACCTGAACCTGCCTCTGGACTTTGATTCCCTGAAGAAGGCCGGCGCCATGATCGGCTCCGGCGGCCTGGTGGTAATGGACGACAAGAACTGCATGGTGGAGGTGGCCCGGTTCTTCATGAACTTCACCCAGAATGAGTCCTGCGGAAAATGCGTGCCTTGCCGGGAAGGAACCAAGCGAATGCTGGCGGTTTTAGAACGCATTGTGTCCGGCCGGGGAGAGGAAGGGGATATCGAGCTGCTTCTGGAGCTTGCGGACACCGTGTCCTCTACAGCCCTTTGCGGCCTTGGGAAAACCGCCGCCCTTCCCGTTGTCAGTACGATCAAAAATTTCCGCCGCGAATACGAGGCCCATATACGGGATAAACGTTGTCCCGCCGGCGCCTGCAGCAAGCTGAAGAGAATCGAGATAGACGCGGTATTGTGCAAGGGCTGTACAAAATGTACAAAGGTTTGCCCGGTGGAGGCCATAAGCGGAAAAGTCAAAGAGCCCTTTGTCATAGACCAGGAAAAATGCATAAAGTGCGGAGCCTGTATTCCCACCTGCCCGTTCCATGCAATTAAGGAGGGTTGAGAAAATGGAAAAACTTAAAAATGTAATGACAATCGACGGAATGCCCGTTGAGATAAACGGAGAGAAAAACCTTCTTGAGCTCATTCGCAAAGTCAACATTAAACTGCCTACATTTTGCTATCATTCCGAGCTTTCCATCTACGGCGCGTGCCGCATGTGCGTAGTGGAAAACCAATGGGATGAAATAGAAGCGGCCTGCTCAACGGTTCCAAAGCCCGGAATGGAGATCAGGACCAATACGGAGCGGCTTCGCAAATACCGTAAAAATATTCTGGAACTGCTGCTTTCCAACCACTGCAGGGACTGCACCACCTGCGGCAACAACGGCAAATGCAAGCTTCAGGATCTGGCAATGCGGTTTGGCATTGAGGACGTCCGGTTTCCCAACACCGCCGCCCTGCCCAAGATCGACGGTTCTTCCGTGTGCATTACAAAGGATGCCCACAAGTGCATCCTCTGCGGCGACTGCGTGCGGATGTGCAACGAGGTGCAGAACGTGGGAGCCATCGACTTTGCCCATCGGGGTTCAAAGATGACCATAAGCTGCGCCTTCGAGAGGCCCATCGCCGACTCTCCCTGCGTAGGCTGCGGACAGTGCGCTGCCGTTTGCCCCACAGGGGCCATCGTGGTGAAATACGATTTTGAAAAGATATGGAAGGCCCTTGACGACAGAAATACCAAAGTTACCGCCCAGATAGCCCCCGCGGTGCGGGTCGCCGTCGGCAAGGAGCTTGGTATGGAAGAGGGAGAAAACGCAATGGGTAAAATCGTTGCCGTCCTCCACAGAATGGGCTTTGACGAGGTATATGACACCTCCACCGGCGCGGACCTGACCGTCCTGGAGGAAGCCAATGAGTTTTTAAAACGGCTTGCGGAGAATAAAGGAAATACGCCCCTCTTTACATCCTGCTGCCCCGCCTGGGTGCAGTATCTGGAGGGAAACTATCCGGAGCTTGTTGCCAACCTTTCTACCTGCCGCTCTCCTATGGAAATGTTCGCTTCCGTTATTCACGAAGAGCACAAGACCTCGGCAAGAAAGCACTACCACGTTGCCATCATGCCCTGTACCGCTAAAAAATTTGAGGCGGGCCGGGAGGAATTTGTTCTTGACGGAAAAAACCCCGTTGACACCGTTATAACCACCCAGGAGCTCATTCAGATGATTAAAGAGTCCGGGATTGTCTTTTCTGAAATTGAGCCGGAGGCGGTGGATATGCCCTTCGGAACCTCAACGGGAGCGGGGGTCATCTTCGGCGTCACCGGGGGCGTTACCGAGGCGGTCTTGCGCCGGGTTTCGTCGGATAAATCCAAAGCATCGCTGGCGGCGATATCCTACCGGGGCGTTCGGGGGATGGAAGGAATCAAAGAGACGGAAGTGCCTTATGGCGGCAGGGATCTGAAAGTCGCCGTCGTCAGCGGTCTGGGAAACATAAGCAAGCTCATTGAAAAAATCAAGTCGGGAACTCACTACGATCTGGTGGAGGTTATGGCCTGCCCCGGCGGATGTATAAGCGGCGCGGGTCAGCCCTACGTGGCTCCTGATATGAAAAAGCAGCGGGGCGACGGGCTCTATGCCGCCGACAAAATGTGCAGCACCAAGAGAAGCGAGGAAAATATGCTGGTTATGGACATGTATAACGGCGTTCTGAAAAACCGGGTCCACGAGCTGCTTCATGTTGATTATGTAAAGGAAGGTGAATGATATGACGGAAATCAGTGTTTGCATCGGAACGTCCTGCCATCTGAAGGGATCCTTTAATATCGTTCAGGCCTTTCAGCAGCAGATTGAGGAGAAGCGCCTCCACGACAAAGTCAGCGTAAGGGGGAATTTTTGTATGAAAACCTGCAGTCAGGCAGGCGTAACGGTAAGTCTGAACGGAGAGAAATACAATGTAGCGCCGGAGTCTGCCCATGAGTTTTTCAATGAAAAGGTATTGCCTCTGATTTAGTGAAGAAGAGCTGGCTTCTATGCCGGATTGAACAGAATTTTGCCGAATGATATCGACAGACTCCCGATTGAAAAACCAGTCAGGGGGTCTGTTTCTATGTTTGTACTTATGATATAATAAATACAAAAGCTGAAGGAAAATCTCTGGATTTTTCCCGCGAGGCTATATCTCCCAGGCTCCCGACGACTTTTTTATGTGCTTTGGCAAATATGCGCATGAAAGCCTCAACAGGTTGACGTTCGCTACGGAGACATACCCTCGCTGGCCCCTTGTTGTAATTAAGGCCCTGATGACGAGAAGGAGAGAAAAGAATATGAAGGCATTGGTGAAAAAGCACCGGGAGCCGGGAATCTGGATGGAGGACGTGCCGATTCCTGAAATCAAAAGCAACGATGTTTTAATCAAGATAAAGAAGACCTCTATTTGCGGCACAGACATCCATATCTACAACTGGGATCAGTGGTCTCAGCAGACAATACCGGTCCCCATGACCATCGGCCATGAGTTTGTGGGCGAGGTAGTGAAGATCGGAGACAATGTCCGCGATGTGGAAATCGGCGAGATCGTATCCGGAGAAGGCCATCTCGTTTGCGGACGCTGCCGCAACTGTCTGGCGGGGAGACGTCATCTGTGCATGAAGACCAGCGGAGTTGGAGTAAACCGTTCCGGCGCCTTTGCCGAGTATCTGGCCATTCCCGTAACCAATGTGTGGCACTGTGACCCGAACCTTCCTCTGGATGTGCTCAGCTGCTTTGACCCCTTTGGAAACGCGGTCCACACGGCTCTGAGCTTCGATGTGCTGGGGGAGGATGTACTGATTACCGGAGCCGGCCCTATCGGCATTATGGCCGCCGCTGTAGCCAAACATGCCGGAGCCCGTTATGTGGTGATCACCGACGTGAACGACTATCGGCTGGAGCTGGCGCTGAAAATGGGAGCCACAAGGGCTATTAACGTAACGAAAACCAGCGTTGAGGAAACCATGAAGGACTTGGGAATGAAGGAAGGCTTTGATGTGGGCATGGAGATGTCCGGCAACGCCCAGGCGTTCCAGAGTATGGTGGATAATATGTGTCACGGAGGCAAGATCGCTGTTTTGGGAATCCAGAAGCCGGGAGAAACTACCGACTGGAACACCATTGTATTCAACGGTCTGACCATCAAGGGTATCTATGGACGGGAAATGTTCGAGACCTGGTATAAGATGACGGCTATGCTTCAGTCCGGTCTGGATATTTCGCCGGTAATTACCCATCGGTATCATTATACGGAATTCGAAGAAGCCTTCCGGGTAATGGCCTCCGGCAACTCGGGCAAGGTCGTCTTGGACTGGGAAGATTAAAAAGGAAAAAAGGGAGGGGAACGGATTTGTTGTCACCTGAGTATAAAAAACATTATGAAGCGATCCTGACAGATATCGAGGAAAAAGGTCTTTTGAAAAGGGAGAGGATCCTGGCAGGACCTCAGCAGTCGCGAATTGAAACGGTAAACGAAAAGGATATTGTAAACATGTGCGCCAACAATTATCTGGGGCTGTCAAATCATCCCCAGGTCATTGCGGCGGCGAAAGAGAGTTATGACAAATGGGGCTATGGACTGTCTTCCGTCCGCTTTATCTGCGGCACCCAGGCCATCCATAAACAGCTGGAACAGAGCATTTCAGACTTTTTGGGAATGGAGGATACAATCCTGTATTCTTCCTGCTTCGACGCCAACGGCGGACTGTTTGAAGTCATTCTGTCTGAAAAGGACACCATTATCAGCGACGAACTGAACCACGCCAGCATCATCGACGGCGTCCGGCTGACCAAGGCTGACCGGACCATCTATCAACACTGCGACCCCGCCTCGCTGGAGGAGGTGCTGGAGGAGAACTACGGCCAGTATCAGCGCATGTTCGTCATCACCGACGGCGTGTTCAGCATGGACGGCGACATCGCGCCGTTGCCGGAGATCGTCACGCTGGCCGAGCGCTTCGGCGCCATCACCATCGTCGACGACGCGCACGGCGAGGG
>WPCH01301659.1_pt1 | contig 12253 bp, 3 predicted proteins | sample 5399881 | NCBI WGS metagenome assembly WPCH01 (sample SAMN12869468, study PRJNA574797) | sludge metagenome | isolation source: wastewater treatment of pH5 | place: China:Beijing | collected 2019-05-20 | reverse complement strand
GCGACCTCACCGACGCGGTCGCCGTGGTCGGCGGCGCCGCGGCTGACCGCCGCCGGCGAGCAGGTGCACTACCTGCCCTTCGACGCCCAGCAGTTCCTGGACACGCTCATCGGCCAGCACGGCGGAGCGGTCGGGGTGAACCCGGGCGGCACGACGATCCAGTCGCCGATCCGCCTCGTCACCTCCCTCGTGTCGTCCCGAAGCGGCAACACCGTCGTGGTCGACCACTGGGAGGACGGCTACGACGCAGATCCCCTCAACACCCCGGGGTCGACCACGGAGACCCTCACCATGTCCGAAGGGCAGGTGCAGGTCTTCGACAACTGGGTGGACGTCAGCAAGATCGGGCAGATCGACCCGAACGGCGACGGCCAGCCGTACTACGACGGCGGCGACAAGGTCGTCTCGACCTCGCCGGTCGTGGTCAGCGCCGGCGGCTGGGCCACCGGCTCGCTCACCCTCCACGCGGGCGCCTCCGCGGTGCCCGAGGTCAGCCGGTACGGCTACGACTTCGTGAGTCCCGTCGGCGAGGACGCCGCGTTCGATCCCGTCGCCGACGGGGACGACGACTCCCCTTGGGAGTACACCGGGCTCGTCGTCGCCGCGTCCCAGGACGGCACGACCGTCACCGTGGGCGGTGGCGCGCCGTTCAACCTCGACGAGGGTCAGACGCACCTGGTCGATGGCGGGGTCGCCCTCGGCGACGCGGTCCATGCGGACAAGCCCGTCGCGGTCTACCTCAGCACGGGCGACCAGGACGTGGACTGGGAGGGCCGGCTCTTCGAGCTGACCCCGACCGAGCGCTGGACCGACACCTACTTCTCACCGGTCACGTCCCGGACGACCTCGAGCCAGGCGACACGCGCCTTCCTCTACAACCCGGGCGCCTCGGCGATCACCGTCGATTACACCGAGTCGGACGGCACCACCGGCACCATCCCCATCCCCGCGGGGGGGCAGGCCAACTACAAGTTCCCCGTGGACGTCGGGGCGAAGTTCACCAGCCCTGGCAACCCCTTCTATGCCCTCCAGGCCATCACCACCCCGGAGTCCGGCAACAACAACGACAACAGCTCGGCCTACAACTGGGGCCTGTCCCTCATCCCCCAGGCCTACCTGACGCCCATGGTGGTCATCGGCTACGGCCCGGGCGCGGACAGCCCGATCACCGAGAGCGACAGCGCCGTGTGGGTCGCGCCCGAGTCGACCACCACGATCTACATCGACCTCGACGGCAACACCGCCACGGGTGCGAACACGGACCCGAACGGCAACAACTACGACTTCTCGTGCCTGGTGCCGGCCCTCACCCCCCGGGCCATCAAGGACGACGGAGCCTCGACGTGCTACGCGATCAGCAGCTACACGAAGGCGAAGGGCAGCGGCGACGGCGACATGACCGGCGCGCGCCTGTACACCCTGGACGGCACGAAGCTGGCCGCAGCCTGGGGTCAGGTCCCGGGTGGCTCGGCGGGCACCCCCGCCATCGACATGGGCACGACGATCCTGCCCTTCCCGACCGTCGACCTCACCAAGACCTCCGACATCGTCGACGACGACGGCGATGGGCTCGCCGACCCCGGTGAGACCATCCGCTACACCATCTCGGCCACCAACGCCGGCATCACCCCGGTGGACAACCTCGTCGTCACCGATGAGATCCCGGACCACACCTCCTACGTGCTCGGGACCACCGTCCACAACGGCAGCCCCATCGCCGACGACGGCTCGGGCACGCCGTTCCCGCTCGACGGCACCGGCACGACGCTGCCGCCGGCGCTCAACGTCGGCCAGACCCGCACCGTCACCTTCGACGTCCAGGTGGACGACCCCCTCGACCCGAACGTGACCCAGATCGTGAACGAGGCCACCCTGGCGACGAGCTACGGCACGTACACCGCGGTGGACGTCCAGCCCGTGGCGCCGCCGGCGCCGGAGATCTCGCTCGCCAAGACGGTGTACGCCGGCCACGACGCCGGTGCCTCCTGCCAGGGCGCTGATCTGGTGGCCGCCACCGTCGGCGCACCGGTGACCTACTGCTTCGCGGTCACCAACGAGGGGAACATCACCCTTGCCCCGGTCACCCTCGAGGATCTCGATCTCGGCATCGACGAGACCGACGTCACCAACGTGATCGGTGACCTGAACAGCCTCGGCTCCGGCGAGACCGCCATCGTGTACTTCGAGGCCGCCGTCGCCGGCGACCTCGTGAACACCGCTTCGGTGACGGGCACGGCGGTCGACGGCAACGGCGACCCCGTTCCCACCTTCGACCCGGTGACTGCCACGGACACCGCCGAGGTGGACGAGGTGGCACCCGCCCTCACGGTGGCGAAGACCGTCTACCGCGGCCACGACGGCGGCGCCCTGTGCGCCGGTTCCGAGACTGCCGTCGGCGTCAACGGCGACCCCGTGACCTACTGCTTCTCGGTGACCAACACGGGTGACACCTCCCTCGCCCCGGTGACCGTGAGCGACCCCGACCTGGGCATCGACGAGACCGACATGGGCCTCGTCTCCGGCGACCTCGCCCAGATCGACCCGGGCGAGACCGCGGTCCTCTTCTACGAGGCCGCCCTCGACGGCGACCTGACCAACACCGCCACGGCCACGGGCACGCCTTCGGACCCGAACGGGGACCCGCTGCCAGGCGTGGACCCGGTCGACGACGACGACACGGCCGACGCCGACGAGGTGCATCCTGCCCTCTCGGTGGCCAAGACCGTCTACCAGGGCCACGATGCCGGGGCGTCCTGCCAGGGGAGCAACCTGGTGAACGCCCTGAACGGCGAGGACGTCACCTGGTGCTTCGTGGTCACCAACGACGGGGACACCCCCCTCGCGCCGGTGACCCTCGGCGACGGCGACCTCGGCATCGACGAGACCGACCTGACCCTGCTCTCGGGCAGCCTCGCGGCGCTCGACCCCGGTGACTCGGTCGCCCTCTACTTCGAGGGCACGGCCAACGGCGACCTCACCAACACCGTGACCGCCACCGGCGTCCCCGCCGACGCGTCCTCCGACCCGCTTCCCGGCCTGTCGCCGGTCACCGCCGAGGACGACGCGGCCATCGACACGGTGGGCCCGGCCGTCACGGTCCAGAAGACCGTGTACCGCGGCCACGATGCGGGCGCCGGCTGTGACGGCGTCGAGAATCTCCCCGCCCGCAACGGCGAGGACGTGACCTGGTGCTTCGCCGTGACCAACAGCGGCGACACCGACCTGGCCCCGGTGACCCTCGCCGACGCCGACCTCGGCATCGACGAGACCGACCTCACCGTGCTCTCCGGCGACCTGGCCGACCTGCCCGCCGGCGAGACCGCGGTCCTGTACCTGGAGGGCACCGCCGACGGTGACCTCCACAACACCGCCACCGTGACCGGGTCCCCGGTCGATGGCAACGGCGACCCCCTCACGGGCATCGACGACGTCACCGACGACGACGACGCCACCATCGACGAGGTGGCCCCGGCCATCTCGGTGGCGAAAACCGCCTACCGCGGCCACGACGCCGGCGCCGGCTGCCCCGGCAGCGAGCTCGTCCACGCCGGCAACGGCGGCGCCGTGACGTGGTGCTTCACCGTCACCAACGACGGCGACACCCGTCTGGCCCCCGTCGAGCTGACGGACCTCGACCTCGGCATCGCGGAGGCCGACCTCACCGTCCTGTCCGGCGACCTCGCCGGCATCGACCCGGGTGACAGCGTCGTCGCCTACTACGAAGGCACCGTCGACGGGGACCTGACCAACACGGCCGCCGTGACCGGCACCCCGACCGATCCCGGCGGCACACCGCTGCCGGGCATCGACCCCGTGACCGACGACGACACCGCCCAGGTGGACGAGGTCGGCCCGCAGGTCGGCGTGGCCAAGACGGTCTACGCCGGCCACGACGGCGGCGCCGGCTGCCCCGGCAACGAGCTGCAGCGGGGCGCCAACGGCGCCGAGATCACGTACTGCTTCGTGGTCACGAACGAGGGCGACACCGACCTCTCGCCGGTGACCCTCGCCGACGCGGACCTCGGCATCGACCAGACGGACATGGCCGTCGTCTCGGGTGACCTCTCCTCGGTTGCTCCGGGCGACTCCGTCGTCCTTTCCTACGAGACCACCCTCGACGGTGACCTCCTCAACACCGTGACCGTCACCGCCACCGCGGTCGACGGCAACGGCGACCCGTTCGACGGCATCGACCCGGTGACCGACGACGACACCGCCGAAGTCGACGAGGTGACGCCGTCGATCGCGATCACCAAGGGCATCTACGCCGGCCACGACACCGGGGCGGGCTGCCCCGGCGCCGGTGACCTGACCGCGGTGGACGGTGACCCCGTCACCTACTGCTTCACGGTGGTCAACAACGGCGGCGCCACCCTGGCGCCGGTCCACGTGACCGACCCGAACCTGAACATCGACGAGTCCGACATGACCGTCCTCTCGGGCGATCCGGCCTCGATCGCGCCGGGTGGCACCGTGGTCCTCTACTACGAGACCGCCGTTGCCAACGACCTCGTCAACACCGCGACCGCCACCGGCACACCGCGGGACGGCGACGACCCGCTGCCGGGCTCGGGCGACGTGTCCGACGACGACACCGTCACCCTCGACGAGGTCGCCCCGGCCATCTCCGTGGCCAAGACCGTGTACGAAGGCCACGATGGCGGCGCTTCGTGCCAGGGTGACAACCTCGTCCGGGCCACGAGTGGCTCGGCCCTGACCTGGTGCTTCGTGGTGACCAACGACGGCGACACCGTGCTCGCCCCGATCACCCTCGCCGACGCCGCTCTCGGCATCGACGAGGCCGACCTGACCGCCCTGAGCGGCGATCTCGCCAACCTCGCACCCGGTGACTCCGCAACCCTCTACTACGAGGGCGACGTCACCGGGAACCTCACCAACACCGCCGAGGTCACGGGCACGCCGGCCGACCCCGCTGGCGATGCCTACCCCGGTCTGGACGACGTGACCGCCCAGGACGACGCGACGGTCGAGCAGATCGCCCCGTCCATCTCGCTGGCCAAGTCCGTCTACAAGGGCCACGACGGCGGCGCCGGATGCCCCGGCAGCGAGCTCGTCCAAGGTGTCACCGGTGTGGAGGTGACGTACTGCTTCGTGGTCACCAACGACAGTGACACCACCCTCGGCGACGTGACGCTGGCCGACGCCGACCTGGGCGACATCACCGAGGCGGACCTGAGCGGCGACACCGCAGCTCTCGCCTCGATGGCGCCGGGCGACACCGCAGTCCTCTACTACGAGGCCGCCATCGACGGCGACCTCCTGAACACCGCCACCGCGACCGGCACCCCGCTCGACGACCAAGGAGATCCGGTCGTCGGCGTGGATCCCGTCACCGACGACGACACGGCGGAGGTGGACGACGTGTCGCCGTCGATCATCGTGGACAAGTCCGTCTACGCCGCCCACGAAGGTGGCGCCGGCTGTGTCGGTGCGGACCACCTGGTGGTGCGCAACGGCGACGAGGTCACGTACTGCTTCGTCATCACCAACGACGGCGAGGCTGCCCTCGACCCGGTCACCTTCGCCGATCCGACCCTCGGCCTGACCGAGGTGGACCTGGACGTGGCCTCGGGGAGCTTCGGCGACCCACTGGCGCCGGGTGCCTCGATCACCGCGTACCACGAGACGACCGTGGACGGTGACGTCACCAACACGGCCAGCGTCACGGGTACGCCCGTCGACGGCAACGGCGACCCGCTGCCGGGCTCGGATCCCGTCACCGATGAGGACGTGGCCACGATCGACGAGGTCGCTCCGGCGGTGTCGGTGGCCAAGACCGTGTACCGCGGTCACGACACCGGTGCCGGTTGCCCCGGTTCGGGTGTCGAGCAGGTCCGTGGTCTCAACGGCGATGCGGTGACGTGGTGCTTCGTGGTGACCAACGACGGGGACACGCCGTTGGCGCCGGTCACCGTCGACGACGCCGACCTGGGCATCACCGATGCCGATCTCACCGTGGTGGGCGGCGGGGATCTCGCCTCGCTCGACCCGGGTGACTCGGTCACCTTGTACCTCGAGGGGGCCATCGACGGCGACCTGGCCAACACGGTGATCGTCACCGGCACTCCGGTCGACGGCAACGGCGACCCGCTGCCCGACGTCTCGGACGTGACCGATGAGGACACGGCCGAAGTGGTCGAGGTGGCACCGTCGATCTCGGTGGCCAAGACCGTGTACCGGGGCCACGACGATGGCGCCGGTTGCGCCGGCGGCGAGTCCGTGGCCGGCGTCGATGGTGATCCCGTCACCTACTGCTTCGAGGTCGCCAACACCGGGGACACCGCGCTGACCCCGGTGGCCCTGGACGACCCGACCCTGGGCATCACCGACGGGGCGATGCAGCTGGCCTCCGGGACGCTGACCTCCCTCGGGATCGGCGAGTCCGCGGTGCTGTACTTCGAGACCACCCTGACCGGTGACGTCACCAACACGGTGACGGCGACGGGCACCCCGAGCGACGGCCAGGGCGACCCGCTGGCCGGCATCGACGAGGTGACCGACACGGACACCGCGCAGGTGGACGAGGTCGGGCCGGCGGTGTCGGTGTCCAAGACCGTCTACCGCGGCCACGACGACGGGGCCGGCTGCGACGGCACCGACGTGGTCGCCGGTCTCGCCGGCGACGACATCACCTGGTGCTTCGAGGTGACCAACAGCGGCGACGCCACCCTGGTGGACGCCACCTTCGCCGACGCGGCGCTGGGCATCGACGAGACCGACCTGATCACCCTGAGCGGCGATCTGGCCATCCTCGCGCCGGGCGCCTCGGCCACGCTGTACTACGAGGACACCATCGACGGTGATCTGCCCAACACCGCGGTGGTCACGGCCACCCCGGCGGACGACCAGGGCGACCCGCTGTCCGGTGTCGATGAGGTGACCGACAGCGATGACGCCCAGGTGTACGAGGTGGCCCCGTCGGTCACGATCGCCAAGACCGTGTACCGAGGCCACGACAGCGGCGCCGGTTGCGAGGGCTCGGACCTCGTCTCGGGCGAGAACGGTGACGCCGTCACGTACTGCTTCGTGGTGACCAACGACGGCGACACCCGGCTGACCCCGGTGAGCTTCGCCGATGCCGACCTCGGCATCGATGCGAGCGCCCTCAGCGGCGACGTCTCGGCTCTCGACTCGATGGGCCCGGGCGCCACGGTGACGCTGTACTACGAGACCACCGTCGCCGGTGACCTCACCAACACCGCAACCGTGACCGGCAGCCCCGCTGACGGCAACGGCGTTCCGCTGCCCGGCGTGGACGACGTCACCGACGCGGACACCGCGGTGGTCGACGGGGTCGGCCCCGCGGTGATGATCGCGAAGACGGTCTACGGCGGTCATGACGCCGGCGCCGGCTGCGAGGGCGGCGAGCTGCTCACCGCTGGCGACGGTGACGACGCCACGTGGTGCTTCGTGGTGACCAACAACGGGGACACGGACCTTGCCGACGTGACGGTGGTCGACGACGACCTGGACATCACCGAGGCGGACCTGAGCGGCGACACCGCCGCCCTCGCCTCGATGGCGCCGGGCGACTCGGTGACCTTGTTCTACGAAGGTGTCGTGGATGGCGATGTGACCAACACGGCGGTCGCGACCGGCACCCCGGTCGACGGCCAGGGCGGCCCGCTGGGTGTGGGCGACGTCACCGACTCGGACACCGCGGCCGTCGATGCCATCGAGCCCTCGGTCTCGGTGGCCAAGACGGTCTACCGCGGCCACGACAGCGGTGCCGGTTGCCCGGGTGCGGAGTCGGTGCCCGCGGTGAACGAGGGCGAGATCACCTACTGCTTCGAGGTGACCAACGACGGTGACACGCCGTTGGCCCCGGTGACGGTGGTCGACGCCGACCTCGGGATCGACGAGGCCGACATGTCGGTGCTGGCCGGTGACCTGGCGTCGCTGGCGCCGGGCGACTCGGTCGTGCTCTTCTACGAGACCGTGGTCGACGGGGACCTGGTGAACACCGCGGTCGCGACCGGCACGCCGGTGGACGACTCGGGTACGCCCTTGGACGGTGTCGACGACGTGACCGACGACGACACCGCCGAGGTCGACGAGGTGGCACCGGAGATGACGCTGTTGACCGAGGTGCTCGACCCGGTCACCGGGGAGTGGCTCGACGCTGACGGCGACGCCGCCACCCTGGGCTCCAACGACCCCACCCCCGCGGTGGTCGCGGGGGGCGACACGGCGAGCTTCCGCTTCACGGTGGCCAACACCGGCGACGTCGGCATCACCGACGTCGTGGTGGACGCCCCGCAGTGCGACGAGGCGCCCGTGGTGGTCAGTGGGGACTCGATCAACACGGGTGTGCTCGACGTGGACGAGGTGTGGGTGCTCTCGTGCACGGTCACCGACGTGACCGAGGGCCTGATCCTGGATGCCTCGGTCACGGGCGAGTCGGTCGACGAGGTGCCCGAGGGCGCCGGCGACCACGAGACCGCCGAAGTGCAGGTGGCGTCGGTCACCGTCGACAAGACGGTGCAGGACCCCGACACCGGCGAGTTCGTCGATCTCGCGACCGTCGAGGCCGGCGCCGACATCACCTTCCAAATCGTGGTCTCCAACACCGGTGAGGTGGCGCTGGGTGCGATCTCGGTGGGTGATGTGCTCGGCCCCGACTGCGAGCGGACATTCGCCGAGACCCTCGACCCGGGTGACTCGTTCGCCCCCTACACCTGTGCGGTGTCGGGCGTGGAGGAGGGCTTCGTCAACGTGGCCTCGGTCACGGCCACGCCGGTGGACGACACCGGCGATCCGATGGGCGGCGACGTGACGGGCGAAGACCCCGCCACCGTGAGCGTCGAGGCGCCGGCGGTCACCGACCTGGCCATCACCAAGGACCTCGTCGACCTCGACCAGTCCCAGGGCGTCGCGTCCTGGAGGGTCACGGTCACCAACGTGGGCGACAGCGACGCCACCGAGCCCATCGTGGTCACCGACGACCTGCCGTCCGACCTGGCCTACCGGGACGCGTCGGGCGACGGGTGGACGTGCGAGTTCGACGACCCTGCCGTGTCCTGTGTCACCGACACCGACCTGACGCCCGGTGCGAGCACCACCTTCACCATCGAGACCTATGTGGTGGGCGACCCGGGCGACACGATCACCAACGTCGCCGACGTCGACGGGATCGATGACACCAACTCGGACAACAACACCGACGACGCCGTCGTCGACGTCAACAGCCAGGGCCAACCCGTGCCCGACATCCCGTCGTCGCTGCCCCGCACCGGCGCCGACATCGCCGGCCTGATCCTGGCCGCCGGGTTGTGCATCGCCACTGGCGTCGGCCTCCGACGCTGGTCCAAGAAGCTGAGCTGACCCCCCGGCCCGCCCGTCCCCACCCCTCTCCCGAGGGGTGGCACGGGCGGGCCAGAGGCGGTGCCCTCGTCGATCAGAGGCGGCCGGCGGCGATGACCCTCGCCAGGAACTGGCGGGTGCGGGGCTGGGTGGGCTCGCTCAGGATCTGTGCCGGCGGGCCGGACTCGAGCACGCGACCCTCGTGCAGGAAAGCCACCTGATCGGCCACGTCGCGGGCGAAGCCCATCTCGTGGGTGGCCAGCACCATGGTCATGCCGCCGGCGGCGAGGTCGCGGATCACGGTGAGCACCTCGCCGACGAGCTCGGGGTCCAGGGCGGAGGTGACCTCGTCGAGCAACAGCAGCTCGGGCTCGCCCACGATGGCCCGGGCGATGGCCGCGCGCTGCTGCTGGCCGCCGGAGAGGCGGTCGGGGTACTCGTCGACCTTGTCGCCGAGGCCGAAGCGCTCGAGTGCCTCACGGGCCCGTGCCTCCGCGTCGCGTCGGGCCACGTTGCGCACTCGGCGCGGGGCCAGGGTGACGTTGTCGAGCACAGTCAGATGCGGGAAGAGGTTGTAGGCCTGGAAGACGATGCCGACCCGCCGGCGGACGGTGTTGGCGTTGACGCCCTTGCCGCTGATGCGCTCGCCGTCGAGCTCGATCAGACCGTCGTCGACGGGGTCGAGCAGGTTCACGCAGCGCAGCAGGGTGGACTTGCCGCAGCCGCTCGGCCCGATCAGGCAGCACACCCCGTGGGCCGGGACGGACAGGTCGATGCCGTCGAGCACGACCTTGCGCCGGGCCTTGTCCCCGAAGGACTTCTTGACCCCGGCGAGGCGCAGGCGCGGCGGCGAGCCGGTGGTGTCCGCGCCGGACGAGCTCAGGTCGGTCATCCCAGGGCCTGGCTGCGTCGGGCCCGCGTGTTGCACGTTCGGGCCACGCAGGCCCACGGGCCCGAGGCGATCGCGGTCACGTCAGGACCTGGCTGCGTCGGGCCCGCTCGCGACGGGTGTACCAGTCGGTGAGGCGGGCCAGCGGGATCGACGCGAGCAGGAACAGCACCGTGGCCGCCATGAACGAGGTGTAGTTGAAGGTGCGGCTCTTGTAGATCTCGGCCTCGCGCACGGCCTCGCGCACACCGAGGACGCTGACCAGGGCGACGTCCTTCTGGAGGCTCACCAGGCCGTTCAGGAGGGCCGGGATGACGTTGCGCACGGCCTGGGGGACGATGGCGTAGCGCAGGGTCTGCCACTGCGTGAGGCCGAGCGAGCGCGCCGCGGCGCGCTGGCTCTCGTGCACCGAGTCGATGCCGGACCGGTAGACCTCGGCGGTGTAGGCCGCGTAGGACAGGACCAGCGAGGTGACCCCCCAGAAGAGCGGGTCCCTCGGGACCCCGGGCAGTTGCAGGGCCGGGATCCCGAAGCCGAGCAGGAACAAGATGAGCAGGATGGGGATGCCGCGGAACAGGTCGATGTAGATCACCGCTAGGGCTCGCAGCGGGAAGAAGGCCGGGCCGCGAAGGCTGCGCACTACGGCCACGAGCAGGCCGAAGGCGAGGATGAGCACCTCGGCGACGATGAACATCTTGATGTCGAGCCAGAAGCCCCCGAGCACGTCGGGCCACGACTCGCGGAAGTTCTCGGGGTTGAAGAACTGCTGTTGGACCTTGGGCCATGACGAACTGGTGAGGACGAAGTAGAGCCCGATCCCGAGGAACGCGAGGGTGGCCACGAAGGCCACCAAAGCGCCGCGGGCGCCTTCTTCGCCGAGCTCGTGGCGCCATGAGGCCCATCGGCTCGGGGGCGCCGGTGGCGGCCCCGAGCCGATGTCAGCCGTCATGGTCGTCGGTCCGGTGGTGCGTGGTGCGCTCGCGTCGTGGCCGACTACTGGGTGAGCGTCGGGATGTCGCCACCGTCGGCCAGCCACTCCTCCTGGAGGGCGGCGAGGTCGCCGGACTCCTCGACCGCGGCCAGCGCCTGGTTCACGCAGGGGATGAGCGGGCTGTCGGTCTCGAAGAGCATGCCCAGCTCCTCCTCGTCGCCCACGGTGGGCAGGATGCCCACGATCGAGGCATCGGGGATCTCGGCCGCGGTGAGGTAGAAGGCGGTGGGGAGGTCGACCACGAGGCCGTCCACCTGGCCCGCCGAGAAGGCCGACGTGGCGGCGGCGGTGTCGTCGAACACGGCAGCCTCGGTGTCGGGCTGGATGACCTCGTCGATGTAGTCGAGGCTGGTGGTGCCCACGCCGGCGCCGAGCGTGGCGCTCTGGAGGTCGGCCACGGACTCGGCGTTCGCCACGTCCGAGTCGGGCAGGGCGACGACGGCCTGCTGCACGGTGTAGTAGCCGTCGGAGAAGTCGACGACCTCGTCGCGGTCGGCGGTGATGCCGTACTGCTGGATGTTGAAGTCGTAGTCCTTCTCACCCGGGGCGATGGCCTCGTCGAAGCCGGTCGAGGTCCAGATCACCTGGTCTTCGGTGAAGCCCAGTTGCTCGGCCACGAGGTAGACGAGCTCGCTCTCGAAGCCCTCGTTGCTGGCGGGATCGTCGTTCTCCATCCAAGGCGGGAACACGGGGTCGCCCGTGGCGACCGTGAGCTGGCCCTCCTCCTTGACGGGGAGGTCGGCGGTGTCGCACGAGCCCTCGGCGGCGGTGTCGTCCGAGGACGCGGCCGTGGTGTCCGACGAGCTCTGGTCGTCGTCGCTGCTGCAGGCGGCGCCGACGAGGGTCAGCGCCACGAGGACGGCCAGCAGCCGCCAGAGTCTGGTACGGGTCATCGGTGGATCTCCCGGTCGGGGACGGCCGCCGGGCCGTCCGATTCATCGCGGCCACCATCCTTGCACGACGGGAGGGTGGGGACGCAGGGCGCGGCGCAGGCTCGACCCCGAGTCCCGGCGCCCCGCGCTGGCTGCTCAGGCGGTGAGCGGCCCTCC
>WPCH01295479.1_pt1 | contig 12353 bp, 14 predicted proteins | sample 5399881 | NCBI WGS metagenome assembly WPCH01 (sample SAMN12869468, study PRJNA574797) | sludge metagenome | isolation source: wastewater treatment of pH5 | place: China:Beijing | collected 2019-05-20 | reverse complement strand
TGACGGCCGCGCGCAGTTCGAGCGGGCCGAGGAGCTGTTGCGCCGGCGCTTCGCGGAGGTGCTCGGAGACGCCACCGGCGCCCTGCTCGCCCTCGACACCGACGTCCTCGAGGCCGCGCTCGACCACCAGGTCGAACAGGACTTCCCGGGCGCCCGCCCGACCACGGAGGCATGATGAGCTTCGACCCGTCCGACCCCGAGACGCGCCAGTGCCCGCACCCGCACTACGAGCGGATGCGGGCCGACGAGCCCGTCTGCTGGGTCGAGTCCACCCAGGAGTTCCTGGTCACCCGCCACGACCTGGTCCTGGAGGTGCTGCGGGATCCCGCGACGTTCTCGTCCCGCCGGACCCGGGCCCTGATGCCGCTCACCCGGGAGGACCTGGCCCGGGTGAAGGCCGCGCAGGACGAGGGCCACCCTCGGCTCCCGATCCTCATCGCCGCCGACGCCCCCGACCACACCCGCCACCGCCGGCTCGTGTCCAAGGCCTTCTCCCCACGGGCTGTTGCCGACCGGGAGGACAGCGTCCGCTCGATCACGGCCCGCCTGATCGACTCGTGGATCGATCGGGAGCGCATCGAGTTCGTCCACGACTTCGCGGTCCCCCTCCCCGTCGAGGTCATCGCCGACGCCCTCAACATCCCCCACGACCTGATGACCGACTTCAAGCGCTGGTCCGACGACGCCATCGTGGGCTTCGGCGACGGTGCCACCGTCGACGACCTCGTCGCCGCCGAGCTGGGCATCAACGAGCTGCAGCGCCACCTCGAGGTCGAGCTGGACGAGCGCCGGGCCCGACCCCAGCCCGACCTGCTGACCTCCCTACTGGAGGCCCGCATCGATGACGACGACCCCGAGCTCACCGACACCCGACCGTTGTCGACCGCCGAGGTGCTGGGGGTGGTCCAACAGCTCATCGTGGGCGGCAACGAGACCACGACAAAGGCGTTGACCGAACTCATGCGGCACCTCGCCGACCACCCGGAGCACTGGGCGGCCATCAAGGCGGACCCGGCCCGGATCCCGGCGATCATCGAGGAGTCGCTGCGACTGTCCTCGCCGGTCCAGGGCTTCCACCGCACGGCCACCCGGGACGTGGAACTGGGCGGCGTCAACATCGCCAAGGGACAGAAGGTCATCGTCACCTACGCCTCGGCCAACCGGGACGAGGCCCTGTTCGCCGAACCCGAGGCCTTCACGCCCGACCGCGACCGCCTCATCGACCACGTGGCCTTCGGCAAAGGCCCGCACTTCTGCCTCGGCGCCGGCCTGGCGCGTCTCGAGCTCCGGGTGGCGCTGGAGGAGCTGTCCCGGCGGCTCGACACCTACACCCTCACCGACGACAACGACTTCCGCTACAACGAGAGCTTCCTGCTCCGCGGCCTCCTGGAGCTCCACCTCGCCATCACCCCCGCCCGGCCATGAGCCCCCCGACCGACGCCGTTCCTGGAGCATCCGGCGTGAGCGGGCGGTTGGACGGGCGGGTGGCGGTGGTCACCGGCGGGTCGAGCGGGATCGGGGCGGCCACGGTCACCCGGTTCCTCGAGGAAGGTGCCCGGGTGCTCATCGCGGATCTCCACGAACCCGACGGCGGCACGGACCTCGCGTTCGCCCGTACGGACGTGAGCCGGGAGGAGGACGTGGCCGCCGCCGTCGACCGGGCGGTCGCGGAGCTCGGTGGCCTCGACGTCATGGTCAACAACGCCGGGATCCTGGGCGCCGTCGGCCCGATCGCCGAGCAGGACAGCGAGGACTGGCGTCGCACGCTCGACGTGCTGGTCAACGGCGTCTTCCACGGGATCAAGCACGCTGCCCGGGTGATGGTCCCGCAGGGCTCGGGGGCGATCGTCTCCATGGCCAGCATCGCCGGCCTCCAGGGCGGCATCGGCCCCCACGCCTACACGACGGCCAAGCACGCCGTGATCGGCCTGACCCGGTCGGCGGCGTCAGAGCTGGGCGAACACGGCATCCGGGTCAACGCCGTAGCCCCCGGCATCATGGCCACCCCGCTCAGCGCCTTCGCCATCACCGGCGATCGGTCCGAGTTGGATCGGGCCACCGAGCGAATCGCCGCCGACTCCCTCCTCGGCACCGCCGGCACCGCCGAGGACATCGCCGATGCCGTCCTCTACCTCGCCGGACCCGAGTCCCGCTATGTCACCGGCCACTGCCTGGTCGTCGACGCCGGCGCCACCGCCACCACCGGCTCCGGCCGTACCCACCGCCTGCCCCCGAACCTCGTCACCGAGGAAGGGCGCGTCAGACCGTGAGGCCGCCGTCGACGGTGATCTCGGCGCCGGTGGTGTAGCGGCTCTCGTCGGACGCCAGCCACAGGGCGAGGTCGGCGACGTCGTCGGGGGTTCCGTTCTTGCGCAGGGGGACGGTCTGGGCCGCCTCCTCCAGGGGGAGGCCGGCGATCATGTCGGTGACGATGATCCCGGGGTGGATGGAGTTGACCCGGATGCCGTGGGGACCGAGGTCGAGGGCGGCGTTCTTGGTCATGCCCCGGACGGCCCACTTGGTGGCGCCGTAGGCGAAGGCCCCGCTGCCCTCCAGGCCGGCGATGGACGAGATGTTCACGATCGAGCCCGAACCCTGCTCGATCATCGGCGGCGCCACGGTGAGCATCCCCAGGAACACCCCGGTCTGGTTCACCGAGACGATGCGGTCCCAGAGCTCGACGGTGGTCTCGACGAGCGGCACCCTGCGGAAGATCCCGGCGTTGTTGACCAGGACATCGAGCCGGCCCGCCTGCTCCACGATCTGGCCCACGACCACCTCCCAGCGCCCGGGATCGGTGACGTCGTGCTCGAGGAACACCGCGCCGGTCTCCTTGGCCGTCTCCCGACCGGCGTCGACCCGGAAGTCGGTGATGTAGACGGTGGCCCCTTCGCTGACGAAGCGGGCCGCCTCCGCCGCCCCCTGCCCCCGGGCCCCGCCGGTGATCAGACAGACCTTGTCCTCGAGCCGGCCCATCAGATCGTCCCCGCCGACTTGAGGGCGTCGTAGCGCTCGGCCGCCATCCCGAGGTGCTCGCGGTAGACGAGCTCGTTGTCCTCGCCGAGCTGCGGCCCGGCGCGCCACACCCGGCCCCCGTGGTTGGCCAGCTTGGGCACGACGTTCTGCATCCTGATCGGGCCGAGGTCGACGTCGTCGACGGTCACGATGGCCTCCCGTTCCTCGTAGGTCCTGCTGGTGGCGATGTCCGCCATGGAGAAGATGGGCGACGCCACCACCTCGAGCGCCGCCATCTCGCTGAGGCACTCGTCCAGGGTCTTGGTGGCGATCCATGACCTGAGCCCTGCGTCCAGCTCGTGACCCCGAGCGGCCTGCTGCTGGGGGGTGCTGAACTCGTCGACGGGCAGGCCGAGGAGCGCGGCCACATTGGCCACCGACCGGGGCGTGGCCGAGGTGACCGTGAGCCACTGCTCATCGGCGGTGAGGAAGGTGTTCACCACCGCGCCCGGGGCGATGGCGAGCTGGTTGCCCGCACGCTCGGGGACGACGCCGAGCTGGTCGTGCACGATCACCTGCCACTCGATGAGCCGGAAGAGGCTCTCGAAGAGGGCGAGGTCGATCCACTCCCCCGCGAAGTCGGGCTCATGACGGCGGTGCAGCGCGGCGCTGATGGCGAAGGCGCCCATGAGGGCGGTCACGGTGTCGCCGTGGGAGAACCCGGTGTGGACCGGCGGTCCGTCGGCGAAGCCGGTGAGGTTGACGACGCCGCTCATCGCCTCGCCCACCTTGCCGAAGCCGGGCCGGTCGCGGTCGGTCGTGTTGGCTCCGTGGCCCGAGACCTGGAGCATGACGACCTTCGGGTTGACCTCCTGCAGGGCCGGCCAGTCCAGCCCCCACCGCTCGAGGGTCCCGACCCGGAAGTTGGTGATCACGACGTCGGCCCATGCCACCAGTTCGCGGGCCAGGTCTTGGCCCTCCGCGGTGCGCAGGTCGAGGGTGACCGACCGCTTGTTGCGGGCCGCCACCTTCCACCAGAGGTAGATGCCGTCCTTGACCGGCCCCATCTGGCGGGACGGGTCGCCGTGGGTGGGGTCCTCGACGTGGACCACGTCGGCACCGAGGTCGGCCAACAGGGTGCCGGCGAGGGGCCCGGCGATGATCTGGCCGAACTCGACGACCTTCAGCCCGTCGAAGGTGGGAGGACCAACCGGATCCGTCATATCAGCCTTATCATACGCAGAGATTACGAACGAGACGAAACAGCCTCGTGGCGACGGCGGACCTTCTGGGCCTTCTGGTAGTCGTGGACGAGGATCGTTCGGCCCGAGGGCAGGGTGACGGCGGGATCGCCGTTGGCCACGGCCGCCTCGTACATGGCGATGACCTCGTCGGCGACGTCGAGGTCGGCGGCCGAAGGGCTGAACACGTCGTTGATGACCTCGACGTGCGGGGGGTAGAAGGTGGACGCCGACGTGTAGCCCATGGCCCGGGAGCGCTCGAGCTGGCGGCGGATCTCATCGAGGTCGCGGAGGTCCTGGGCATAGGGGAAGTCCATCGCCAGCAGACCGAAGGCATGGGCCACCATCGCCACCTGGGCCCGGGGTCCCGCGAACGCCTCGTTCACCGAGCCGTCCGGCCCGTAGAGGCTCACGCCGAGATCGGCGCTGAGGTCGCCGATGCCCATCCCGATGCCGATCACGCCGTCCACCTGGGCGATCGCCGCCATGTTCACCACACCGAGGGCGCTCTCGATGCCGACCAGGATGTCGGGCCTGGCGCCGGCGGCAGCCAGGATCTCCTTGGCCGCCAGGACGTCGTCGACCGAGTCGCACTTCGGGTAGCCGAGGCAGGTCACTCCCGCCTCCCCCAGCATCCGGAGGTCGTCGCGACCCCACGGCGTGGAGAGGTGGTTGCAGCGGGCCACCAGCACCCGGCCGCCCAAGCCGTCGGCGTCCCGCAGGGCGTTGGCCACCCGTTCGCGGGCGATCTCCTTCAGCGGCGGCGGCACGCTGTCCTCGAGGTCCACGAGGACGGCGTCGGTGGGGATGCTCGGGAGCTTCGCCCACTTGTGGTCGTCCATGATCGGCGTCTCGAGCAGGCTGCGGACGCCCAGATAGCGGTCTTCGGTCACCGGCGCACTCTAGGTCACAGTCTCTGCGCATGATAGGGTTGGTTTGTGTCGAGCGAGCCGGGGTCCTTCCGCGACCGGGTGCGGGCGGTCATCGCCGAGCACGCCCCGGAAGGCTTTGCGGGAGTCGGCGCGCTCGACCCGGACGAGGTCCACAAGTTCCTCGAAGGATGGCGCAAGGTCCTCTACGACAACGGTCTCCTCGGCATCACCTGGCCGGTCGAGTACGGCGGCGGCGGACGATCGATCGAGGAGGCCATCGTCGCGGCGGAGGAGCTCACCCGGGCCGGCCTGCCCCTCGGCGTGCAGACCGACGGGTTCGGCATGCGCCTCCTCGGCAACTCCCTCCTGCACTGGGGTACGCCTGAGCAGAAGGCCCACTACCTGCCGCGGATCCTCTCCGGCGAAGACCGCTGGTGCCAGGGGTACTCCGAGCCCGGGGCCGGCTCCGACCTCGCGGGCCTGTCCACCACCGCGGTGCTCGACGGCGACGAATGGCGGGTCAACGGCCAGAAGGTCTGGACCTCGGCGGGCCACGTGGCCGACCACATCTTCGTCCTCTGCCGCACCGACCCGGACGCCCTGAAGCACCGGGGCATCTCGCTGTTGCTCATGGACATGCGCCAGCCCGGCGTCGAGGTCCGACCGATCCGGATGCTGTCGGGCGGCAGCGACTTCAACGAGGTCTTCTTCACCGATGCCCGGGTGCCCGCCGGCGACGTGGTCGGCGAGGTCGACAACGGGTGGGCCGTGGCCATGACCGTGCTCGGCTACGAGCGGGGCGAGAACACCGCCACCGAGATCATCCGCTTCGAGGCCGAGTGCGAGCGCCTGATCGCCCTGGCCAAGGAGCGCGGACGCCACCGTGACCTCCTCGTCCGCCAGCGGCTGGCCCGGTGCCACATGAAGGTCCAGATCATGCGCTACCTCGGCGATCAGGTGAAGGACGACCTCCTGGCCGGCCGGCCGCCGGGGCCGGGGGCGTCGATCAACAAGCTGGTGTGGTCCGAGTACCACCAGGAGGCCACCGAGCTGGCCATGGACCTCCTCGGCCCCGACGGCCTCGTGCCAACGGGGATCGCCCCGCTGATCGTCTTCGGACCCGACGACGCCACGGCGGCGAACACCACCGCCTCGTGGGCGACCATCTTCCTCAACGCCCGGGCCGGGACCATCTACGCCGGTACCAGCGAGGTGCAGCGCACGATCATCGCCGAGCGCGTCCTCGGCCTGCCGAAGGAGCCTCGATGAGCCCGACGGAGCCGAGGGTTCGGCCCACGACCCCCGACGACTGGGACGAGGAGACCGCCGCGCTCATGGACAAGGTCGCCCGCCACAACGATGGCAAGGTGCTGAACGTGCTCAGCACCGTGGCCCGCCACCCTGTCCTCCTGGCGCGGTGGATGCCGTTCGGCAACCACATCCTGGGGACCAACACCCTGCCCAAGCGGGCCCGGGAGCTGGTCACCCTGCGGGTCGGCCTGCTGGCGGGCTCGGCCTACGAGTGGATCCAGCACGTGAGCATCGCCCGGGCCGTCGGGTGCACCGACGAGGAGATCGAACGAGTGGCGCAGGGGCCCGTCGCGCCCGGCTGGGAACCGGCCGACCGGGCGCTGCTCCAGGCCACCGACGAGCTCATGGCGAACGACATGGTCAGCGACCCGACGTGGGCGGCCCTGGTCGAGCACTGGAGCGAGCAGCAGTGCATCGATGTGGTGTTCACCGTGGGCCAGTACCGCATGATCTCCGCGGCGCTGAACACCTTCGGCGTGCAGATCGAGGACGACGTGGTGGAGCGGTTCCCCCCGGAGCTGTTCGAGAGCGGCCGGTTCGCGGCCGGAGAGGAAGGATGAGGTGAAGGACGCCGTGCGGGAGATCCGCTTCGACGACCTGGACGCGCTCCGGGCCGAGATCCGCGAGGAGTACACCGACTGGGGCGACGAACTGCTCGTCGACCAGGCCATGCTCGATGACTTCGGCGCGAGGACCGGTGACGAGCAGTGGATCCACGTCGACGTGGAACGGGCCGCCGCCGAGAGCCCCTTCGGCACCACGATCGCCCACGGCCTGCTGACCTTGGCGCTCGGCCCCCGCATCCGCCCGCCCAGCGCCTTCAAGGTCGTGGGCCAGGGCAGCACGCTGAACTACGGCAGCGACGGCCTCCGGTACCTCGACCCCGTCCCGGCGGGCTCGGTCATCCACACCCGCCAGCGGTTGGTCGACGTGCAGGCCCACCCGAAGGGCACCCGGCTGACCCTCGAGATCGCCACCCACGTCGTGGGCAACGACCGACCGTCGATGGTCCGCAAGGCGGTCATCCTGCACACCCCACCGGTGGCGCCATGAGCACCCAGATCCCCTTCGACGACATCGAGGGCCTGCGAGCCCGGATCAGTCCCGACCACGGAGACTGGGGCCCGCAGCTCACCGTCGACCAGGGCCTGGTCGACTGGTTCGCCGACCTGACCGCGGACCACCAGTGGATCCACGTCGACGTGGAGAAGGCGGCCCAAGGCCCCTACGGCGGGACCATCGCCCACGGCGACCTGCTCCTGGCCCTGATGCCCGCCGTACGCCCCGAGGCCGGGTTCACGATCACCGGCGAGAGCAGCCGGGTCAACTACGGCGCCGAGTCCTACCGCTTCCTGGCCCCCGTGCGGGTGGGCAGCACGCTGCACGCCCGCATGCGGCTGGTCGACGTCCGCGAGCGACCGCAAGGGACCCTGATCGTGCAGGAGCTCGACCTGCGGGTGGTCGACGCCCCCAAGCCCTCGCTGCTCTACACCGGCATGCTTCTCTATCGACCGTGAGCGTCCCGGAACTGGCCAACCTCGAGGTCGACCTGGCGGCGCGGGTGCTGCACCTGCGCATCGACCGGGCCGAGCGTCGCAACGCCCTGGACACCGCCACGCGGGCGGCCCTGATCGAGGGGGTCGACTGGGCAGCGACGTCCGGCGACGTCGGCGTGGTCATCATCTCCGGCAACGGCGGCAAGGCCTTCGCGTCGGGCGCAGACCTGGCCGAGGGCGCGGCGCTGGACCCCGACCAGTACCGGACCCAGGCCACCGAGCGGCGGGTCTACGACGCCATCGCGGAGTGTCCCCGGCCGGTGATCGCCATGATCGACGGTTGGTGCCTCGGGGGCGGCTGCGAGCTGGCCCTGTCGGCCGACATCCGCATCGCCTCGACCCGCTCCCGCTTCGGGCAACCCGAGGTGGGCCTCGGCCTCATCCCCGGTGGTGGCGGGACCCAGCGCCTCCCCCGCCTCGTCGGCCCGGGTGCCGCCCTACGGCTGGTCCTGAGCGGCGAAGTGGTGGAGGCTGACGAAGCGCTGCGCATGGGCCTGGTCGAGCAGGTCGTCCGCCCCGAGGAGCTCGACGCCGTCACCACCGCGCTGGCCACGACGATCGCCACGCGGTCACCTCTCGCCCTCGGTCTGGCCAAGCGGGCCGTCCGGGCGTCGATGGAGCTGCCGCTGACCGAGGGCCTGGCCCTGGAGCGGGAGCTGATGGGCCAGGCCATGGCCGGCGAGGACGCCGCCGAGGGCATCGCCGCCTTCCTGGCCCAGCGGCCCCCTCGGTTCGGGCGACGATGAGGCCATGAGCGGACCGCTGTCGGGGTTGAAGGTGGTCGAGGTCGGGGTGGCCATGGCCGCGCCGTACTGCGCCATGGTCCTTGGTGACCTCGGCGCCGAGGTCACCAAGGTCGAGCGGGTCGGCACCGGCGACGACAGCCGGGCCTGGCCGCCGCACCTCGACGGAGGCCTCGGGCACTACTTCGCCGCCGCCAACCGCGGGAAGCGCAGCATCGCCGTCGACCTCAAGGCGGCCGAGGGCGTCGAGATCGTGCGGAGGCTGGCCGCCGAAGCGGATGTCTTCGTCGAGAACTTCCGGGTCGGCGCCCTCGAAGCAGCCGGCCTCGGCTACGCCGAGCTGTCCGCGCTCAACCCCCGCCTCGTCTACTGCTCGATCAGCGGCTTCGGCCGCACGGGGCCCCGCAAGGAGGAGCGGGCCAACGACCTCTTCATGCAGGCCTTCTCCGGGAGCATGAGCGTGACCGGCGAGGTCGGCGGCGGTCCCGTGAAGATGGGCCTCTCGGTGGCCGACATCGGCGCCGGCCTGTTCGCCACCATCGGCGTGATGGGGGCCCTCGAGGCCCGCCACACCACGGGCCGGGGCCAGCACGTCGACACCTCTCTACTGGGGGGTCAGCTGGCGATGCTCTCGTACCACCTGACCTTCCTCCAGGCCACGGGCACCGTCCCCGGCCCCCAGGGATCCGGCTCCAGCTTCGGCGTGCCCTACCAGGCCTTCCCCACCCAGGACGACTGGCTGGTCATCGCCGTCTTCAACGACACCATGTGGGAGGGCCTCTGCGAGGCCATCGACCACCCCGAGTGGATCGGGGACCCCCGCATGGTCGACGTGAGCACCCGGGTCGCCAATCGGGACGAGGTCATCGGCCTGCTCACCGAGGTCCTCGTGACCCGGCCCGCCGACCACTGGTCCGAGGTCCTGGGCGCCCGAGGCATCCCCTGCACGAGGGTCAACCGCCTCGACCAGGTCCTCGCCGACCCCCAGGTCATCGAGAACGAGATGACCGAAGAGGTCGACGTCCCCGGCGTTGGCCCCGTCCGCCTGGCCGCCTCGCCGATCCACTACTCCGAGACCGGCGAGCGGAAGACCCTGCCCCCACCCGGGCTGGGCGATCACACGCGAGAGGTGCTGGCCGAACTCGGCTACCCGGACGTCGCCATCGACCGCCTCTCGGCAACAGGAGTGGTCGGCACCTCCGAGGAAACCGACTAGCGCCGGGCCGGAGTCGTCACGCCTCGTCGAGGCCGCGCAACGTGGCCTTGATGTCCTTGAGGAGGAGCACGAGGTGGAGCGGATCCGTCGGGCTCTCGTCGAACTCGGGGACGAGGTGGAAGTAGAAGGCGCGGGCGTCCTCGGACTCGGCGTGGACGAGCAGGGCCCGGCAGCCGATCTCCTCGCTGATCGCCGCCGTGCGCTCGATCACATCGCGCACGAGGGCCGCCCCGAGCCCGTGCCCCTCATGGGCCTCGTCGACGGCGAGGCGGGCGAGCAGCGCCGCCGGTTGCGGATACCGGCCCGCTCCCTTGGTGAGACGAGGAGGCGCATCGCGCACCTCGATCTGGGCCATCGTCCACGCGTAGTAGGCCACGACCTTGTCGTCGTCCGTCGGCGTGACGACCAGGACCTTCGTCAGGCTCGACGCCACTGACTGTCGCGCGTGCTGTCGCAGCCAGACCGTCTGCTCGTGGGACCGAGCCGCGAAGCCATCGAGCTCGTCCTCGCCACGCAGCGGCCGTGGCGGCTCGTAGGTCAACCTTCGAACGGCGAGGGTCGCTCCATGAGGCGACGTAGGCCGGCGAGCTCGCGAGCCGGCCGGGTGTTGATCGACTCCCACTCCGCCGCGGCCTCCGCCGACAGTGAGAACCGCTCGCGATCGGCCAGCACCCGCTCGGCGGCGAGCACCAGGTTCGTCTCGGCGAACTCGGTCAGGCTCATGTCCGACGCCTCGACGGCGCGTTCGATCACCGCCCGAGTGGCCCGGGTCGTCCGGAACTCGATCCGATCATCACGAGCACGTGCTGTCGGCGGCATCTGCACTCCCTTCTGTCCGGCCATTGTACGGCCGTCGGCTGCCGGGTCAAGGCCGCTAGCCAGATGGCCACCCCCGACCTGCGACCCGTGCCTTCACACGGCAGAGGCCACTGGTTCGCGTCGCACCGGTCAGCGCAGCGATGCCACCGCGTCGTCGAGCAGTTGGAGGTGAAGGTCGACGTCCGCCTCGGTGGTGGCGGGGCACATGAGGGCCATGTTGTGGAACGGGGTGAGGAGGACGCCCCGGTTCACCAGGTAGAGGTGGAGGTAGTCCTCGAGATCGACGTCCTCGCTGGCTTGGGACTCGGTGCCGTTGCCGGGGGCCGGGGAGGCGAAGCGGTACTCGGAACGGGCCCCGAGCTGGCTGGTCGACCACGGCAGGTCGTGGGCGGCGATGATCCGCTGGACACCCTCGTCGTAGCGAGTGGCCAGGGTGATCATCCCCTCGAAGGCCTCGTCGGTGAGGACCTGCTCCAGCGTCGCCCGCGCCGCGGCGAGGGACAGGGCGTTGCCCGCCAGCGTGCCGCCGACGCCGCCGGTGTCGACGAGGTCGAGGTCCTCGCGGGAGAGCAGGCGCTCGGCCAGGTCGGCGGCGAGGCCGTAGGCCCCGATGGGGATGCCGCCGGCGATGGCCTTGCCCAGGGTCACGATGTCGGGCTCCAGGCCCCACGCCTTCGTGCAGCCGCCCGGACCCACGGAGAGCGTGTGGGTCTCGTCGATGATCAGGAGCGTCCCGGCCTCCCGGGTGAGCCCCCGGACCCCCTCGAGGTAGCCGGGCTCGGGCAGGACGATGCCCATGTTGGTGAGCGCCGGCTCCATGAGCACCACGGCGACGTCGCCATGGGCCAGCTCGGCCTTCAGGGCGACGAGGTCGTTGAACTCGACGACCCGGCTGCTCTCGGTGACGTCGCAGGGGGCGCCGACGTTGCCCGGCCGGGGCACAGGTCCCGTCGGGGAGGTCACGATCAGCGACTCGTCGACGCTGCCGTGGTAGCACCACGCGTTGACCAGGACCCGAGGTCGGCCGGTGAGCGCCCGGCAGAGGCGCAGGGCCCAGCGGTTGGCGTCGGTGGCGGTGAGAGCGAAGCTCCAGGCGCTGACGCCGAAGCGGCGGGTCAGCTCGGCGGCCACGACCGCGGCGTCCTCGGTCGGCATCATCGCCGTCGCCCCACCGGCTTCGCCGTAGCGGGCTTGGACGGCGGCGACCGTCGCCGGCGGCGAGTGACCGGCCATGGCGCCGGTGTCCCCCAGGCAGAAGTCGACCAGCTCATGACCGTCGATCGTGGTGATCCGGGCGCCGGAGGCCCGGTCCAGGAAGAGCGGGAACCCGCCGGCCGTCTTGGCCATCCAGGTCATCGGCACCCCGGCGAAGAGGTGGGTGGCGTCCTTCGCCGCCCGCTGTGACTCCGGGTTCCGCTCGGCGTAGAGGCGACGCTCCGCCCCCAGTCCCTCGGCCACCCGCTCCCGGTCGATCACGCTGCTCCTCCGTCGTCTCGTCGTGTCGCCGTGGCGGCGACATCCACGTGACCGGCGTCGTCCAGGACGACGCCGTAGACCTCCTCGGCCCGCTCCCGGCTGACCCAGCCCTCGGCCACGTCGCGGGCCACCGCATCGGCGGGTCGTTCCGTCGGGGCGCCGTA
>WPCH01255824.1_pt1 | contig 12363 bp, 10 predicted proteins | sample 5399881 | NCBI WGS metagenome assembly WPCH01 (sample SAMN12869468, study PRJNA574797) | sludge metagenome | isolation source: wastewater treatment of pH5 | place: China:Beijing | collected 2019-05-20 | reverse complement strand
TCAGTTACATTTAAATTTACCCTATCATTTGTTCAGAAGATATGCTCTTAGTCAGGAAAATGTGATCTTATGGTATATAGAATACTGGAAAAGGAAGAAATCGCTCCATCGGTGCACAGGATGGTAATAGATGCCCCTGATGTAGCAAAGGCTGCAAAAGCCGGACAGTTTATAATCCTCAGGATTGATGAAAGGGGGGAAAGAGTTCCTCTTACAATTGCTGATTTTGAAAAAGGGACAGGAACGGTTACAGTAATTTTTCAGGAAATGGGCAAGACCACAAAGCAGCTTGCAAAACTTTCTGCAGGCGATTCCCTTGAAGATTTTGTCGGACCCCTTGGAACTCCTGCCGACATCAGAAAGCTTGGCACTGTAATTCTTGTAGGAGGAGGAGTAGGAGTTGCCCCTGTCTACCCTCAGGCTAAAGCTTACGTAAATGCAGGAAATAAAGTAATTTCCATAATCGGAGCCAGGAACAAAGACCTCCTTATCCTTGAAGATGAAATGGAGAAAGCCAGTTCCGAGCTTTATATAGCAACCGATGATGGGTCAAAAGGTCACCACGGGTTTGTGACCGATATTATGAAAAGAATCCTGGACAGCGGGGAAAAGGTTGCAAGAGTGGTAATTATAGGACCCCCAATTATGATGAAAGTAGGAGCAGGGGTTGCTTCTCCTTATGATGTGGAAATCCTTGTAAGCCTTAACTCCATAATGGTGGACGGAACAGGGATGTGTGGAGGCTGCAGGGTTACTGTTGGCGGAGAAACAAAGTTTACCTGCGTCGACGGTCCTGAATTTGATGCAAGGAAGGTCGATTTTGTCCAGCTCATGAACAGGCTTGCTATGTACCGCGGCGAAGAAACAGAAGCAACGGAAAAGTATGAAGAGAAATGCAGGTGCGGACTGCACTGAACTGGAGGGGAAGAAAAAATGCAAGAATTACACGGAGAAAAGACAGGAAAAGCAAAGAAAGAGAGAACCCCAATGCCAGAGCAGCCTGCAGGGGAACGCAGGAAGAACTTCAATGAAGTTGCCCTCGGCTACACGAAAGAAGATGCCCTTGCAGAGGCTTCCAGGTGTCTTGCCTGCAAAGAACCGAAATGTGTTGAAGGCTGCCCTGTGAACGTGGATATTCCGGGATTTATTCAGCTTATATGTGAGGAGAATTTTGAAGGGGCAATTGAAAGGATTAAAGCCACAAACGCTCTCCCTGCAATCTGCGGCCGCGTCTGCCCTCAGGAAAGCCAGTGCGAAGCCCACTGTGTACTGGGGAAAAAGGGCCAGCCTGTTGCAATCGGAAGGCTTGAGCGTTTCTGTGCAGATTATGAGCGCGAAAAAGGTGTGAAGTCTCCACAGGTCATGCCGCCCACAGGCAAGAGGGTGGCAGTTATAGGTTCCGGTCCTGCAGGACTTACTGCCGCAGCAGACCTGGCAAAACTCGGGCACAAAGTAACAATCTTTGAGTCCCTGCACAAAGCCGGAGGAGTCCTGAGTTACGGCATCCCCGAGTTCAGGCTGCCAAAAGAAATTGTCCGGCAGGAAATCGAGTACATTGAAAAACTCGGTGTTGAGGTCAGGCCCAACTATATCATAGGCAGGATCAAGACTCTTGACGAATTATGTGACGATTTCGATGCCGTTTTCCTTGGAACCGGGGCAGGGCTCCCGAGCTTCATGGGAATAGAGGGCGAAAACCTGAATGGCGTATATTCAGCTAACGAATTCCTGACCCGGGTAAACCTCATGAAAGCCTATGACCCCGAATACGATACCACGGTCAGGCGCGGGAAGAATGTTGTGGTTGTAGGAGGCGGAAATGTGGCAATGGACGCAGCCCGCTCTGCTCTCCGCCTGGGCGCAGACGAGGTAAGCATAGTCTACCGCCGCGGAGAGGATGAGATGCCCGCCCGCCGTGAGGAGATCGAGCACGCCAAAGAAGAGGGCATTACTTTCAGGCTCCTTACAAACCCCGTACGCATCCTTGGTGACGAGAAGTTCAACGTCACAGGTGTCGAATGCATAAGGATGGAACTTGGCGAACCCGATAAATCTGGCAGGAGAAGCCCTGTCCCTGTTGAAGGCTCGGAATTCCTTGTGCCGGCAGATGTTGTGGTTATTGCGATAGGCACCTCTCCAAACCCGATCATTTTTAAAGGCTCGGAAGGGCTTGAACAGAATAAGAGAGGAACTGTAGTTGCTGATGAGGAGACCGGAGCGACCTCCAAATGTGGAGTCTTTGCCGGCGGAGACGTGGTTACAGGGGCAGCAACCGTTATCAGCGCAATGGGCGCAGGTAAGAAGGCTGCAAAAGCAATTGATGAATATTTGAAAGAAAAGTGAAACCAGAGAAATAAAGAAAAGTAGTAATGAAATAGCAGTGAGATAAAAGAAAGATGAAACTTCTTCATTTATTATTCTTTTATCTCAGTTTCTTTGTATTGTGTTTTTAGCAGGATTAATAATAATAAGAAACATTATTGAATTCTGCATTTGCCTGATAATAACGGCCTTTTTCCATATATCTGCAGCCAGCTTCGATATGTGGCAAATCTTTTTGCGCTTGAGTCAGAATTCCGCAAATTTCGATGGCTGTCACAGAAACCTCTGAATACTCTGAATCTTTCAGTGTCTCCAGAATCTTTTGAGATTCAGAAAACTTATCAGAAGCTTTTCCAAATTCATCGGCAGCTTTACCCCATTCCTCAGCGTCACCATATTCTATTCCATTTGAAAGACACACATACCCGTCCATGTATGGATACATTCCGCTCATCATCTGTCTTAATTCGCTGTGCATAGTTTCGCTGGCTTCCAGATCGTTTCTTAACAGAATAATAGAACTCTTTTGCTCTATCGGTACTGACTTAGGATCGATCGTAAAGACTTTTTCTTTTGCCGAGATTGATGAAGCAGCAGACTCATTTAAAGCTTCATTCGCTATATTAAGTTCTTTTCTGCTCAGGTTGAATTCTTTTGAATATGCATATGCCATGGATTTATCTGAATGTTCCATAGCTGTAATCAGACTCTCCAGAGAATGAACCCTATCCAGGCCGCCTTCAGCTAGAGTTTTATATGTCTCAATGTCCTGAATTTCCTCCTCATAATCCGAAGAGGCATTATTGAGAATCTTTAAAGCTTCCTCAAAATCAGTCTCTGAGGCATTCAGATTAATTTTTGCATTAGAATAGGTGCTAGACTCTACGTCCTGCCTTACAGACATAATTCGAGTCTCAGCACTGTTGATAAGTGAAGCAGAAGTGTTGATTTCGTCTGCAGCAGAAACTTTACTCCCTAAATTTGCAGCAAAAATATTTTTTTCCACACACCCGGAGCAAAAAGTAATCAATGCAAGTCCCAGAAGAACCAGAACGGTTCTGCCAATAATTATGTTCTTTTTTATCCCCATATTTCTCAACCCCCAATGTGACTAAAGGAAATCAAACTTGTAAGGCTAAGCTTTCCACAATGAAGTAAACAATTAAAGTAACTTTAAGCTCCAATCGGGAAAACTTTTCTAAAAATAAGAGTAAATCTGGACTCCTCAGAGATTAACTTTACTAAAAATAATAATATTTGCAAATTTAAATTCAAGATATAAAATCGAAAAAAGAAAAGTGAAATAAATAAGAAAATATAGATGAATCAAAGATTTTCCAGCACTATTTTCAAAAGTATGATCAAAACAATGATCAAAAACAGAGTCCATACAAGCGGCAGAAGAAACCGAAGCAGGAAATAAAGTATTATTGCTATGAGAATTAACTGAATTAAGGAAATTCTTCTTCCCCCCATACGTATAGAGCGACGATTTAATCCGCGTGCCATCCTGTAAACCTCCAGAATTCTCTTTTGTATATGTTTACTTCACTTCTCTTTTTATATTTTTTGCCCGTAGATAAGAATGATCCTGTAATCTTAATAATCGACCTGAATTTAAGAATGTTCCTGTAATCTTAATGATCGACCTGAATTGATCTAAATAAAATGATTTATCCGGAATAGAGTAGAAAATCGGTCAGGAGGGCGGACTGAAAAAAACCGGATACAAAGCTTAAATTAAAACCGATTTTCAACGGCTCCACAGTGAACTTATAAAAAGCCTGCAGTGGAGTTAAGAAGCAGGTCTGCTGGGAATCGAACCCAGGTTCGGAGCTCCGGAGGCTCCAGTGATATCCTCTACACCACAGACCTTCATTGTTAAAGCTCAGCAGGTTAGCTGGTTCAAAAGACCGGGATCAGTTAACTGGCTGTTTATAGTGCTAAATAGCTTATAAATTTAATCCTCAATCAGGTCGCAAAGACTCCGGTTTTCCAGAAAAATTTCAAACCAGATGCCAGCATTTCAAGAGCCTTTTGCTGCAACAAAAGACTGTTTTACTTATGTTAGGACTATCAAAAAGCATCTAGCTGGGCTGCATTTTTCATTTTGCAGGGTCAGGATAAGGTTGGAAATGGGATATTATTATAGTCCAACATAATCCAGCACGACTGTAAAGTGACTCAAATATTTGGATACAGTTAGATTTTCCGTATTAACTGCAACAGAACTCTTTTATATTAATCTTTAAGTGAATTAAACATATATAGTAATACTTACAATTATCAAAGTAATATCATACCAGCAAATGTGAAATTGCCTGGCGGGTGGTACTATGGAAACAGAACTTATGAGGATAGGGGTTTCCCTTCCTGATACCCTTCTTGGTAAATTTGATGAGATTATCGAAAAAAGAGGTTATTCTTCCCGCTCGGAAGCCATAAGGGACTCCATCAGGAGTTATATTTCCTACAACGAGTGGATGGGTAACATTAAAGGCCATCATGTAGGAACGATTGTGATTATTTACGACCATACACAGCGCGGCCTTTCAAATGTCCTGACAGATATACAGCACCATTATTCTCACCTGATAAGGTCTTCAATTCATATCTATCCTGATCGTGAAGACTGTTTCGAGATAGTGGTCCTGGAAGGAGAAGGTAAAGAAATTACCGAACTTGCTGAAGCTATAATGGCGCTCAAAGGAGTGAAACTCTCAAAGCTAATAACCACAGAATCAAATGAAACGGATGAACCTTCCATCGTAATCTAAATCAACACATATAAATCAATATATAAATCAACATATATAAATTAAAATATATAAATAAGTGTGTATAAATTGACGCGTATTAATCAACACAGGGAGCCTTAAAAAAGACCTGAAAAATATATGAAATTCACCGGATAATTCGGATCCAATTTTTCATTCCTTTATGCATTGAGAAAATGCCATTTCCAGAGAATATGGCAATTTTTTCTGTTTTTTGTTTGTCCCTGAAGCCCCGGGACATCCTCTTTAGCTCACAAACCAAACGATTGTTCTTAGGAAAAATACCCGTAGAAATTCAGCAGTATAAGATAGAGAACAACCCGCCCGGGCAGGTGAACTCAAGAATCCCGAATTAACGGCATTTTTCAGGAGAGATCCATAAAAAAATTTAGAAAAGTTTAGAAAAATAATCAATAAAGGAAAAAAGCCGGATTTTTTGTGACTCCCTTGCACCTGAAACTCCACACCTGCCTGCACCACAGGTGGGGAATTCCAGCATTGCAAGTTTGTACAATATATTTAGGAGGCGTTTCCCATTTTTACGTCTGTTCGCTAGACATATGTATGTATGAGGAAGTTATATTTAATACTTTTCTTTAAGTTCATAATATTTAATGTTATTATATTGAAAATTTGTAAGACATGATGAAAGAAAATAAACTCCCTGAAGGAAAATGCCAAAAAATCAGTATCAGGCACAATCCGTATCAGCCAGCGAAGAAACCAGAAAAAAATTGAGCAGAATAAACTTCTCCCAGGCTGGCTCAGATCCCTGATTATGCTCAAAATTCAGGAATTTATTCTTCCCATTTCTGTCCGTATTTTTCATTAAAAACAAGCTCGGAAAGGGGTTTTCTGGAAGAGGTACGTTTTCCGGGCGCAGGCTCCCCTATAGCAAGGACTGCCATAAGGTCAAGTTCTGGAGGGCAGTGCAGGATTGAGTTAACCTTTTCATTCTGTTTCAGGATCTCTCCCAGCCAGACGGCACCAAGGCCAAGGTCACAGCAGGCAAGAAGCATGTTCTGGATAGAAGCTCCTATTGCCTGGACATCCTTTGTCCTGTTGTAGGAATTTTCAGTATCCAGAAAAGCTGCTATAAGCAGGGGAGCTCCTTCAATAATAATGGAATAATGTGTGCATTCCGAAAGCTTAAGAATGGTTTCAGGGTCCCTGATAACGATAAAGCGCCAGGGCTGGTTGTTCAACCCGGAAGGAGCCCAGCGGCCTGCATTAAGAATTTTATTGATTTCTTCCTTGCTGATTGGTCTGTCGTTAAATTCCCGGACACTCCGTCGGTTGAGTATGATGTCAATGACTTTGTTTTCTCCTGATGCTGGCATGATTTCACTCCTGATTGAATTTCCAATTCCGGATTTATGAATCTTCTGTTAAAATACTGGCAGCAGGCAATTAAACTTTACCGGAAGGTTCGGGAAGACCCGGTAAAAGAATCCAGAGGACTGCCGGGTGCAGGTCAAAAAAGAAGCGGCAGAAAAAAGCAACGAGAAAAATGAACCATCAAGGAAATGTTTCATAAAAAATGAGCCTGCCAGGCCATATAACTGACCTGGCTAGAAATGAGAAAGAGCAATTTCACGTTCAGTCGTCATCAATCTTCTTGTTGAGCCAGGGGATGTTTGCACGGATCTGTTTTCCGACAACCTCAAGCTGGTGTTCCTTTTCCTGGCGTTCCATGGCTTTAAGAACAGGGTGGTTGACCATGCCTTCGAGTACGAACTCTTTTGCGAACTCTCCGTTCTGGATCCTCTCAAGTGCCTCGTACATGGCTTCACGGGAATACTCGTTGATGACCCTGGGACCAACTGTCATGCCACCATATTCGGCAGTATTGGAAACTGAGTGCCACATTCTCTCAAGCCCGCCTTCGTAGATAAGGTCAACAATGAGTTTAACTTCGTGGCAGGTCTCAAAGTAAGCCATTTCCGGCTGGTACCCTGCTTCTACAAGCACTTCAAAAGCGGTCTTGATAAGTGCAGAAAGCCCTCCGCAGAGGTCAACCTGTTCTCCGAAGAGATCGGTTTCGGTTTCTTCACGGAAAGTGGTCTCATAGACTCCCGCCCTTGTGGCGCCTATTCCCTTTGCATAAGAAAGAGCAAGGTCTCTGGCTTTTCCGGTCGCGTCCTGGTAGACTGCGATCAGGCCCGGAACCCCGATGCCTTCAGTGTAGGTCCTCCTGACAATGTGCCCGGGACCTTTGGGGGCAACCATGAAGACGTCGACATCTTTTGGAGGCACTATCTGGTTATAGTGGATGTTGAAGCCGTGAGCAAAAACAAGGGCGTCTCCGGCTTTCAGGTTGGGCTCAATCTGAGAATAGTAAACTGCTGCCTGCTTTTCGTCAGGGAGGAGGATCATGATAACATCCGCAGCTCTGGAGGCGTCGTCAACAGTCATGACTTTAAGACCGTCAGACTCGGCTTTTGCCCAGCTTGAACTTCCCTGCCTGAGCCCGACAATAACATTAAGCCCGGATTCGTGGAGGTTCCTGGCATGGGCGTGCCCCTGGCTTCCGTAACCCATTACTGCGATGGTCCTGTCCTTAAGTGCATCAAAAGTGGTTTCGTCGTCATAAATTATCGTTGCCATTCTCGATTCTCCTGATTGATTTTTAACTGATTATTCTTTAATTCCTTTCCTTTAATTCCTTAATTTTAAAATTGAATTATAGAATTTAATTTTAGAATTAAATTTAGGGTTTAATTTCAGAATTAAATTTAGGGTTTAATTTTAGAACTTATTTTGTAATAAGATTCTCTGTATTATTTAACAGAGTTTTGAATTTACAACAATCATTTCCCAGAAATTAAACTGAGTTTTGAAAAATCACTGCCTCTGGAACCGGGCGGTCTTTTAAAATGAAAGAGAGGCCGGAAACCCGGAGCGTTTTTAAGAAGACCTTCAGAACTTGAAAAGGCTTCCGGCTGCCCCAATCTGTAAAAAATAATTGAGCAGCTACCTCTCTTTACCTGCCCTTAATATTTAAACCTTCTTTGGCCCGCGCACCATTGCAATCTTGCCTGTCCTGACCATTTCCTTGATCCCGAACTGGCGGAGTAGTTTTTCGATTGCCTGGATCTTGCCTTCATCACCTGTTACCTCAACAGTCATGGACTTCGGCGCAACATCAACTATCCTGGCCCTGAAAATGTTTGCAATCTGGATAATCTCTGCCCTTGTGTCCACATCAGCTGAGACCTTGATAAGGGCAAGTTCCCTTTCAACGGCATCATCGCTTCCGATATCCGAGACTTTGATAACATCAATGAGCTTGTTGAGCTGTTTTGTAACCTGTTCAAGCACATGGTCATCCCCATGCACAACAATGGTTATTCTCGAGATGTCAGGGTCTTCGGTTACTCCCACTGCAAGGCTGTCGATATTGTATCCACGCCTTGAAAAGAGAGAAGCAACTCTGGAGAGCACACCCGACTTATTTTCCACAAGGACTGCAAGTGTATGTTTCATCTGTGTTCCTCCAGGTCAATGATCTCATTAATTGCAGCCCCTGCCGGAACCATTGGATAAACATTTGCCTCGCACTCGACAATAACTTCAACAACTGCCGGCCTTCCTGAATTAACAGCCTCTTCGATTGCAGGCCTGACTTCAGACGGCCTCTCTGCACGCAGTCCAAGGGCTCCATAGGCTTCGGCAAGCTTTACGAAGTCAACACTGCCTTTAATGAATGTGTAGGAATACCTCCTGTCATAGAAGAGTTCCTGCCACTGCCTGACCATGCCCAGATAGCCGTTATTCAGGATCACGGAAACAACGGGGATATCGTTCTGGACCACAGTTGCAAGCTCCTGGGAGTTCATCTGGAAAGAGCCGTCCCCTGCGATGTTGATGACGGTTTTATCCGGCCTGCCCACCTTGGCCCCCATGGCTGCCGGGAACCCGTATCCCATAGTGCCGAGTCCGCCAGAAGTGAGGAAAGTCCTGGGTTTGCTGTATTTGAAGAACTGGGCAGCCCACATCTGGTGCTGTCCGACCTCGGTAACTATAATTGCATCCCTGCAGACTTCGGAGATCTGTTCGATAACAAATTGGGGCATTATAGTATCCCTGCACTCCCTGTAGTTGAGAGGATATTCTTTCTTCCACAGGTTTACCTTTTCAATCCATTCTGCTGACCTGCAGCACTGGACATATCTGATCAGGGATTTGAGAACCTGTTTTGCATCCCCGACAATGGGGATATGTACCTTTACATTCTTGGAAATCTCTGCAGGGTCAACATCAATATGAATAACCCTGGCGTTGGGGGCAAAGGATTCGAGTTTGCCGGTAACACGGTCGTCAAATCTTGCTCCCACAGCAATAATCAGGTCGGATTCCTGAATCGCATAGTTTGCGTACTTACACCCGTGCATCCCCAGCATTCCGACATACAGGGGATGTTCAGTCGGGATAGAACTTATACCCATAAGTGTGGTTGTGACGGGAGCCTTGATAGTTTCGGCAAACTCAACAAGCTCTGCACTTGCATTGGAACTTATCACTCCGCCACCTGCGTAGATTATAGGCCTGCAGGAGTTTGCAATCTCTTCAGCGGCTCGTTTAATCTGCTGAGTGTTTCCTTTATAAGTAGGCTTATAGCCCCTGAGCTCTACCCTCTCAGGATAGTGTAAGTCAATCTCTATATTCTGTACATCCTTCGGGAGATCAATTAATACCGGGCCAGGCCTTCCGGTAGACGCTATGTGGAAGGCTTCTTTTACAATCCTCGGGATTTCTTGCGGATCCTGTACGAGATAGTTGTGCTTGGTAATCGGCATGGTAATGCCTGTAATATCCGCTTCCTGGAAAGCATCGTTTCCGATAAGGGACCTCGGCACCTGGCCGGTTAATGCTACAATCGGCACAGAATCCATGTATGCAGTAGCAATGCCTGTTACCAGGTTGGTTGCTCCGGGACCTGAAGTGGATACGCAGACCCCGGTTTTTCCAGTAGCACGGGCGTACCCGTCCGCAGCATGAGCAGCTGCCTGTTCGTGGCGTACAAGTATGTGGCGAAGATCTGAATCATAGAGTTCATTGTAGAAAGGAATGATCTGCCCTCCGGGGTATCCGAAGAGAGTGTCAACTCCTTCTTTTTCGAGGCACTTTATAAGAGCCTTTGCGCCGTTGACTTTGTCTGTTGACCCGGTTGTCATTATTTATCTCCTTACTTATTTCTTGAGATTTTGTCCGGCTGGGCGCTCACATTACAGGTGAGCCTTTCCAGTCAGGGTGTGTAATAAGAAATACTATATTATTTATCTTATCTTTCACACTCACACTTTTTTGATTGCGAATTTCGCAAATATATCATAATCAATCATGTTATATATGGATGAGGGTTTCTCCGGGTTTTCAGAGTACCTGAGACCCCGATTTCAAAAATATATTCAAACAGAAAAAAAGAGAGGACAAAAAGTCCTCTGAGAAACCTTTGAAGTTCCATGCTTTTTTGTGGCTTATTCTGCCCGGACAAGGCGGTTAAGTCCGTTCATTACGGCTTCTACAGAAGCCATGATAATGTCCGTCCTGGCTCCACTTGCGGTGATTGACTTTCCTTCCTTGGAAAGCTTTACCCTTACCTCTACAAGGGCATCGGTTCCGCCGGTAACCGCGTCTACATGGTACTCTTCAAGGATGACGTCTTCAGCACAGGAACTTACAGCTCTCCGGATAGCATTGATAACCGCATCCACAGGTCCGTTTCCGATTCCGGCCTGTACGATCTCTTTGTCTTTTACATTGAGCTTTATGGAAGCTGTTGGAGTCACCCGGTTTCCGGATACTATGGTGAATTCTTCTAACTTTACCAGAGGTTCTTTGTAGATATCAAGCACGGTTTCTGCGATGATCTGCAGGTCAGCATCTGTAACATGTTTACCCTGGTCGCCCATCTGCTTGACCCTGTTGAAAATCTCTTCAGTCTGGGCATCATCAGCTTCAAGCCCCATTTCCTTTAAAGCAAGGGTAATAGAGCTTCTTCCCGCGTGTTTTCCAAGTACGATCTGGCGCTGCCGTCCAATATATTCAGGGCTCATCGGCTCATAGGTTGCCTTGTCAGCCAGAAGCCCGTGCACATGAATGCCTGCTTCATGGGTGAAGGCATTTCCTCCCACAAGGGCTTTATTGGGAGAAACCGGAATTCCGGTAAGGCGGCTCACAAGCCTCGAAGTCCGGTATATCTGCTCGTGCTTGATGCCGGTGTCATATTTGTACAGCCACTCAAGGCACATTACGACTTCTTCAAGAGAGGCATTTCCTGCTCTTTCACCTAAACCGTTAATTGTTACATGAGCCTGTTTTGCTCCTGCCGCGAGCGCTGCGACCGTATTTGCAGTTGCTAAACCAAAGTCGTTGTGACAGTGAATGCTGATAGGGGCTTTCAGGGAAGAAGACAGGTCACGGAAGATTTCAGTGGTTTTTTCGGGCACCAGAAGACCTACCGTATCGCAGAAGCATAATCTGTCAGCTCCGGCGTCTATTCCGTCCGAGTAAACGGCTTTTAAGAAGCCAAGGTCTGCCCTCGAAGAATCCTCACCGCTAAGTTCCACAATCAGACCGTGTTCTTTGGCATACTCGGTTACATCGGCTGCAATCTGCCTTACTGTATCCCGGTCTTTTTTGATTTTCGTCCTGATATGCAGGTCAGAAACCGGAACGACAAGGTGGATAGAGTCAACATCGCACTCAAGAGCATGGTCAACGTCCGTTTTTACAATCCTGCAGTAGCTGCAGATTTCGGCACTGAGCCCTGCATTCGCTACAGCCCTGATTGATTCCCTTTCGCCTGCGGAAGTAATTGCAGAGCCTGCCTCGATTACATTGATTTTCATCTCATCAAGGGCTCTTGCAATTAAGAGCTTTTTCTCTTTCGTCAGGGCTACGCCAGGTGTTTGTTCACCGTCTCTCAAAGTAGTATCCAGAAAACGGATGTTTTCAAATAATATAATCCCTCAGTATTGGTTTTTATTTGGATAGATTGGTTCTGCAGAACAGGAAATATAGTATTACTACTATATTATATAATTACATACTATTTTGCAAAACTCATTTTATTATACATATTACATATATTTATCTCAGGAGAGAGAGTTCACCGGATTATTCCCGGGCTTACTCCCGCTTTCTCTAAGACTTCTCTCCAATAGGTAGACCATAGTATTTTTAGTTTCCAGTTAACAATATATTTATTTTAAAAGCATGCCGCCCGAAAAATGGGTCTGGAAAGACCAGATATATGATT
>WPCH01203071.1_pt1 | contig 12410 bp, 10 predicted proteins | sample 5399881 | NCBI WGS metagenome assembly WPCH01 (sample SAMN12869468, study PRJNA574797) | sludge metagenome | isolation source: wastewater treatment of pH5 | place: China:Beijing | collected 2019-05-20 | reverse complement strand
CCCACCCGCCAGCCGGTCATGGCGAAGGTCTTGGCCACGCCGTTGAGGACGATGGTCTGGCCCGCCGCCTCGGGCACGAGGGTCGGCAACGAGAAGAACTCGTTGTCGTCGTAGGTCAGGTGCTCGTAGATCTCGTCGGTGATGACCCACAGGCCGTGCTCGACGGCCCAGCGGCCGATGGCCTCGACCTCGTCCCGCGGGTAGACGGCCCCCGAGGGGTTCGAGGGGGACACGAACAGGAGGGCCTTGGTCTTGTCGGTGCGGGCGGCCTCGAGCTGGTCGACGGTGACCCGGAAGCCGGCGGCCTCGTCGGTCGGCAGGACGACCGAGACGCCCCCGGCCAGCGCGATCGGCTCGGGGTAGGTGGTCCAGTACGGCGCAGGGAGCAGGACCTCGTCGCCGGGGTTGATGATCGCCTCGATGGCCTCGTAGTAAGCCTGCTTGCCGCCGTTGGTCACCACGACCTGGCTGGCGCTGACCTGGTAGCCGGAGTCCCGGAGGGTCTTGTCGGCGATGGCCTGCCGGAGCGCGGGCAGGCCGGGCGTGGCCGAGTAGTGGTGGGTGGCGGGGTCGCCGGCGGCGGCGATGGCGGCCTGGACGATGTGGTCCGGGGTCGGGAAGTCGGGCTCGCCGGCGCCGAAGCCGATGACGTCCTCACCGGTGGCCTTCATGGCCTTGGCCTTCGCGTCGACGGCCAGCGTGGCCGACGGGGCGATGGCGGTGACCCGCGTGGAGAGGCGTTCGGACGGCATCAGCGCCGGCCCGGAGCGACTGTGGCGGCGGGGTGGGTGCCCCTTACGTCCAACAATGGATTGGTCCTTTCGGGATGTCGCCGCGATAGTGACAGGTCGTGAGCGGCCCAACCCCAGATATCACCATCCCTGACTCGATCAAACCGGTTGACGGGAGGTTCGGCAGTGGTCCCTCCAAGGTTCGCCCCGATGCCGTGGCCGCGTTGGCCGCCACTGGGACCGACTACCTCGGCACCAGCCACCGCCAGGCGACGGTCCAGTTCGTGGTCGGCAGCCTGCGCAACCTGCTGGCCGAGATCCTGGCCCTGCCCGACGGCTACGAGGTCCTGCTCGGCAACGGCGGGACCACCGCCTTCTGGGACGCCGCCACCTTCGGCCTGATCGACCTGCGCAGCCAGCACCTGTCCTTCGGCGAGTTCTCGTCGAAGTTCGCCACCGGCGTGGCCGCCGCGCCGCACCTGGCCGACCCCACGATCATCGTCTCGGAGCCCGGCACCCACCCACTGCCGGTGGCCGAGGACGGCATCGACGCCTACTGCCTCACCCAGAACGAGACCTCGACGGGCGTGGCCATGCCCCTGTCACGGCCGGCCGACGACGGCCTGGTGCTGGTCGACGCCACCTCGGCCGCCTGCGGCATGCGGGTCGACCTGTCGGTGACCGACGTCTACTACTTCGCCCCGCAGAAGGCGTTGGCTGCCGACGGCGGCCTGTGGCTCGCCGTCTGCTCGCCGGCGGCCATCGAGCGCATCGAGTGGCTGGCGGCCTCCGAGCGCTGGATCCCACCGTCGCTGGACCTCAAGATCGCCCTCGACAACTCCCGCAAGGACCAGACCTACAACACGCCCGCGCTGGCCACCATCTTCCTGGCCGAGGCCCAGGCCCGCTGGGTGGCCGACAACGGCGGCCTCGAGTTCGCCGCCGGCCGCAGCGAGACATCGGCCCGCACGCTCTACGGCTGGGCCGAGGCCCGGGATTTCGCCACGCCGTTCGTGGCCGACCCAGCCATGCGGTCCCCCGTCGTCGGCACCATCGACTTCGAGGGCGTGGACGCCAACACCATCGCCGCCGTCCTGCGGGCCAACGGCATCGTCGACACCGACAGCTATCGCAAGCTGGGCCGCAATCAGCTCCGCATCGCCATGTTCCCCGCCATCGAGCCCAGCGACATCGAGGCCCTCACCGCCTGCATCGATCACGTCGTCGCCGCCCTCTGACTCGTTCTGGGCACACCCCTGTGTGCTCCACGACAGGGGGATGTACCCAGAACGGGTATGAATGTCGCTCATGACAGCGACGGGGGACGTGCGGGCGCAGTTGACGGGACCGGGCGGGCCCTTCGAGGTCGTTACCGAGGTGGTCAACGGCATCGAGATGAAGGTCTACAAGGATCGGATGCCCTCGCTGCGGGAGGTCCCGAAGGCGGCCATCAACCGCGGCGACCAGGACTTCCTCGTGTTCGGCGACAAGCGCTGGAGCTACGCCGACTTCGTGCGCCAGGCCAACGGCGTGGCCCACGCCCTCGCCCGTGACGCCGGCGTCGGCCACGGTGACCGGGTGGCGGTGCTGTCGGCCAACAACCCGGAATGGTGCATGGCTTTCTGGGCCACCGTCGACCTCGGGGCGATCCTGGTCGGGCTCAACGGCTGGTGGAAGACCGACGAGATCCTCTACGGCCTGGACGACAGCGGGTCGAAGGTCCTGGTGGCCGACGCCAAGCGCTTCGAGCGCATCGCCGACCAGCTCGACCAGGCGCCCGGCCTCGAGCACATCTACCTGATCGACGGCGACCCCGCCGATTACCACGACCCCCGAATCCACCCCTTCGCCGACCTGATGGGTGAGCCCTCCGACGAGTTCCCCGACACCGAGATCGCCGAGGACGACCCGGCGGTCATCTTCTACACGTCGGGCACGACCGGCCGCCCGAAGGGGGCCATCTCGACCCACCGCAACATGGTCGCCAACCTCCAGAACACCCTGTTCAACTCCATCGCCTCGGTCATGGCCAACCCGCAGACCTCACCGCTGGACAGCAAGGGGGGCCAGACCGTCGGGCTGCTCACCTCGCCGCTCTTCCACGTATCCGGCTGCCACAGCAGCCTGGTCGTCGGGATGATCGCCGGTGTGAAGCTGGTCATCCCCGAGGGTCGCTTCGACCCCGACCACGCCCTGCAGCTCATCCAGGACGAAGGCGTGACCATCTGGGCAACGGTCCCCACGATGGTCTGGCGGGTCTGTGAGCACCCGGCTCGCCACGACTACGACACCAGCACCGTGACCTCGGTGGCCTTCGGTGGCTCGCCGTCCGCCGACGAGCTCCAGCGCAAGGTCCGGGAGACCTTCCCCAACGTCACGAGCACGTCCAACGCCTACGGCCTGACCGAGTCCAGTTCGGTCGCCACCGTCATCTCCGGGCCCGACGCCCAGGAACGGCCGGACTCGGTCGGCCCGCCGGTGCCCGTCGTCGACCTGGCCATCGTGGACCCGGACGGCAACGAAGTCCCCCAGGGCCAGACGGGCGAGGTCCTCATCAAGGGCCCGATCATCATGCCCGGGTACTGGAACAAGCCGGAGGCCACCGCCGAGACGGTGATCGACGGATGGTTGCACACCGGCGACATCGGCTACCTCGACGAGGACGGCTTCCTGTTCATCACCGACCGGGCCAAGGACATGATCATCCGGGGGGGCGAGAACATCTACTGCGTCGAGATCGAGCAGCGCCTGGTCGAACACCCCTCGGTCGCCGACGCCGCCGTCATCGGCGTCCCCCACGACGAGCTGGGCGAGGAGGTCAAGGCCGTGGTCCAGGTCGTGGCCGACGGTTCGATCACCGAGCAGGAGGTCCAGGAGTGGGTGGCGGAGGCACTGGCCAACTTCAAGGTCCCCGCCTACGTCGAGCTCACCGACGACAAGCTCCCCCGCAACGCCAGCGGCAAGCTGCTCAAGAACGTGCTCCGCGGCGAAGGCGAGGTCTCCTTCTCGGAGACCATGTAGCCATCAGTCGATGGTGAGGGCTCGAACGGCCACGGCTCGACGGCGAAGTGGTGCTCCTCGACGATGGAGCGGATCCGGTCGGGCTCGACCCCGAGGCCCTCCCGCTGGAGCTCGAACGCCACGCGTAACGGCGGGGCGGAATCCGCCGATGGGTACGGGTGGCGATGACTGTGGCTCCGACGCGTACTGAGACGGGCACGCGGCCGCTCGTGCTCGCGGCCGTGGCGACGGGGCTGGCGTGGCTGGCGGTGATCCTGTTGTGGTCCGACGCGCCGTTCGCCCTGACCTTCGACGATGCCTGGTACTACGGCGAGATCGGGCGGAACCTGGCGTCCGGGCACGGTTCGACCTTCGACACGATCAACACCACCAACGGGTACCACCCGCTCTGGCAGGCGGTGTGTGTGCTCCCCCGCCTGATCGGCCTCGACGGGACGGCGGCCATGCGGGCCCAGCTCGCGATCCAGCTCGGCTGCTGGACGACCGCCGTCGTCCTGCTCGTGCGCCAGGTCCGTCGCCCCTCCCCGTTCCTCGCCGTGGTCGTGGTGCTGGTCGCCGGGAACCCCTACGTGCTGCGCAGTGTCGGCAGCGGGTTGGAGTCCGGACTGGTCGTCCTGGTCGGCGCACTACTGCTGACCCGGGCCGCTGACCTCGACCTCTCCGAGGCCGATCCCGCCGGGCGCCGCCTTTTCGGGGCGCTGCTGGCGCTGGCCTTCCTGGCCCGGACCGATGCCGCCCTGCTCACGATGATCTGCGCCCTCTGGGTCCTGCCCGACGTGCGCCGCCTCGGCGTCGACGGGGTGCGTCGCCTGACCCAACTGGTCGCCGCCCCGGCGATCACGGCGGCGGTGTACGTGGCGGCCAACCTCGTCGCCTTCGGCCGCCCAATGCAGATCAGCGGCGACATCAAGCGGGTCGGCGTCACCCCGACGGTGGCCATCGGCGTCTTGGTCGTCGGCCTCGTCGCGTTCGCGGTAGGCCGTTCGCTCCGCCGCCTCCGGCCGAACCCCCGGTTCGAGCGGGTCACGACCTTCCTGGCCGCCACTGGCTGGTACGCCCCGTTCTGCATCGGCCTCGTCGGGTACTACACGCTGCTCTCGTCCCAGACCTGGCTCTGGTACTTCGCGCCACTCGCCCTCTACGGGATGGCGATCCTCCTTCACGGTGCCGCCGACCTCCTCGACGGGGCGGCCGAGGAAGGCCCGAGCTCCCTGCGGGCTGTGCAGGCCATCCTCCTGCTCCCCCTACTGGGCGGCTTCCTCTTCCTCGGGCGCCAGCTCGTCGACCCGGACCTGCGGTCCATCCAGGAGGCCAACCGGGACGGTGGGACCTGGATCAGCGCCAACCTGCCCGACGACGCCGTCATCGCCTCGTGGGACGCCGGCGTCCTCGGCAGCTTCACGGATCAGCCCGTCGTCAACCTGGACGGCGTCGTCAACAGCGGCGAGTTCGCCGACGCCATGGCCGAGGGCCGGGGCGGCGCGTTCCTCCGCGCCGAGGGCGTGACCCACATCGCCAACCACGGCGCCCTCGTCGAAGGCGACGACCCCATCGCCCGCGCCCTGGTCGACGAGATCTTCGGCGCCCCGACCGGCAGCGAGATGGAGCTGGTCCTCGCCGCCCCCTTCACCTACGCCGGCTCCACCACCCGCGGCGAGAGCGGCGCCATGGCCATGTTCGTCTACGAGCTACCAGTCGAGTCCTCTGCCGGCTGACCCGAACACGCGAACTGGCCTCCGATCTACTGCCTGGAGCGAGTAGATCGGAGGCCAGAACCAGACGTCAGCCGCCGCTGGCTTCCTGGACGGACTGCTTGCCGGCGGAGATCCAGGGCATCATCCCGCGGAGCTCGGCACCGACCTCCTCGATCTGGTGGTCCTCGCCCTCCTTGAGCATCCGGGTGTAGTTCTCCCGGCCGCTGCGGGTCTCCGCTATCCACTCCTTGGCGAACTCGCCGGACTGGATCTCACCGAGGATCTTCTTCATCTCGGCCTTGGTGGCGTCGGTGATGACCCGGGAGCCCCGGGTCAGGTCGCCGTACTTGGCCGTGTCGGAGATCGAGTAGCGCATGCCGGCGATGCCCTGCTCGTACATGAGGTCCACGATCAGCTTCACCTCGTGGAGGCACTCGAAGTAGGCGGACTCGGGCTGGTAGCCGGCCTCGACCAGGGTCTCGAACCCGGCCTGGACCAGCGAGGTCAGCCCGCCGCAGAGGACGACCTGCTCACCGAACAGGTCGGTCTCGGTCTCCTCGGTGAAGGTGGTCTCCAACACACCGGCCCGGGTGCCGCCGATGGCGTCCGCGTAGGCCAGGGCCAGGTCCCGGGCGTGGCCCGTGGCGTCCTGCTCGACGGCGATGAGGCAGGGCACGCCGCCGCCCTCGACGTAGGTGCGGCGCACGAGGTGACCCGGGCCCTTGGGGGCGACCATGGCCACGTCGACGTTGGCCGGCGGGGTGATCTCGCCGAAGCGGATGTTGAAGCCGTGGGCGAAGAACACAGCGTCACCGTCCTGCAGGTGCGGGGCGACGTGCTCCTCGTAGGCCGCCCGCTGTTCGGTGTCGGGCAGCAGGAACATGATGAGGTCGGCCTCGGCCGCGGCGTCGGCCATGGACAGGACCTTCAGCCCCGCCTCCTCGGCCTTCGCCTTCGAGGACGAGCCCTCCCGCAGGCCGACGCGCACGTCGATGCCCGAGTCCCGCAGGTTCAGCGCATGGGCGTGGCCCTGCGAGCCGTAGCCGAGGATGGCCACCTTGCGGTCGGCGATGACCGACCGGTCGGCGTCCTTCTCGTAATAGACGGTTGCCACTGTGTTCTCCTTGTCACGCCGTTCTGGCGCCTGATTGAGGTTCCGGGCGCCGCAATCGGGCGCCAGAACGGATTGGGTTCGGTCTCTAGCGGTGAGCTTTGGACAGCACCGGGAGGGCGACGCGGCCGGTGCGCTGGACGGTGACGATGCCGTAGGGACGGCACAGCTCCTCGAAGTCGTCGATGCGGCCGGGCTCGGCGTCGAGGCTGAGGGTCATGCTGTCCACGCCGACGTCGAGCACCTCGGCGTCGTACAGGTCGGCCAGCTGCTTGACCTGGCTCCGGGTCTCCGGCGGCGACTTCAGCGTGACCAGCATCAGCTCCCGCTCGACGGCCTCACCCGGGCCGAGCTCGCTGATCTTGATGACGTTGATCAGCTTGTGGAGCTGCTTGGTGATCTGCTCCAGGGGCTTGGACTCCACGTCCACCACGATGGTGATGCGGCTGAAGCGCTCGTCGTCGGTGGGGGCCACCGCCAGGGAGTAGATGTTGAACCCCCGCCGGGCGAACATGCCGGCGATGCGGGTGAGCACCCCGGCCCGGTTCTCGACCAGGACCGACAGTGTGTGGGTGCGGGCGTCGCCGGTGTGGGTGAGGGCCGGCATCAGTGGCCCCCCTCGCCCTGGGTGGGGTCGACGATGATCTTGTCGTTCGTCGTCCCGGCGGCGACCATCGGGTACACCTTCTCCCGAGCGTCGGTGCGGAAGTCGATGACGACCGGCCGGTCGTCGATGGCGTTGGCCTTCTCGATGATGGGGGCCACCTCCTCGGGCGACTCGGCCCGGAAGGCGACACAACCCATGGCCTCGGACCACTTCACGTAGTCCGGGAGGTCCGGGGAGAGGTAGACCTCGCTGTAGCGCTCGTCGTAGAACATCTCCTGCCACTGGCGGACCATGCCGAGGTAGGCGTTGTTCAGGATCGCCACCTTGACCGGGATGCGCTCGGCGGAGGCGGTGACCAGCTCCTGGGCGGTCATCTGGAAGCAACCGTCGCCGTCGACGGACCAGACCGTCTTGTCGGGCCGGCCGACCTTGGCGCCGATCGCGGCCGGGATGGAGAAGCCCATGGTGCCCAGGCCGCCCGAGTTGACCCAGGTGTAGGGCTCCTCGAACTTCCAGTACTGGCTGGTCCACATCTGGTGCTGGCCGACGCCGGAGGCCACGATCGTGCCTTCGGGGGCCATGTCCCGCAGCTGCTCGAGGACGAACTGGGGCTTGAGGCCCTCGCCCTCCTCGGCCGGCTGGTAGGTCAGGGGGAACTTCTCCTGCCAACCGCTGAGGGTGGACTTCCACTCGGTGCGGTCGGGCTGGGAGGCCAGGCCGCCCTTGGCCTTGAGGACCTCGACCAGCGCCTCGATGACCAGGCGGCAATCGCCCACGATCGGGACGTCGGGGCGCCGGACCTTGCCCAGCTCGGCGGGATCTATGTCGACGTGGATGATCTTGGCGTCGGGGGCGAAGCCGTCGAGCTTGCCGGTGACCCGGTCATCGAAGCGGCTGCCCAGGGCGATGAGCAGGTCCGACTTCTGCATGGCGGTGACCGCCGTGTAGTTGCCGTGCATGCCCGGCATGCCGAGGCAGAGCGGGTGGCTGTCGGGGAACGCGCCCCGGGCCATCAGCGTGGTCACGACCGGCAGCTCGCAGAGCTCGGCCAGCTCCTTGAGGGCCTCGGCGGCCCGGGCCTTGAGGATCCCGCCGCCGACGTAGAGGACCGGGCGGTGGGCCTGACTGATCAGCTCCGCGGCCTGGCGGATCATCTTGGGGTGGCCTTTGGTGGTCGGGTTGTAGCCCGGCAGGTCCAGCTCGTCGGGCCAGTACCACTCCATGGCGGAGTTGGGGTGCTGGGGGTCGACGATGTCCTTGGGGATGTCGACCAGCACGGGACCCGGTCGACCGGTCGTGGCGATGTGGAACGCCTCCCGGATCGTCCGGGGGATGTCGGCGGCCTCGGTGATCAGGAAGTTGTGCTTGGTCACCGACTGGGTGATCCCGGTGGTGTCACACTCCTGGAAGGCGTCGCTGCCGATGGCCGCGGTCGGGACCTGGCCGGTGATGACCACCATGGGGATGGAGTCCATGTAGGCGTCACACAGCGGGGTGACGATGTTGGTCGCGGCCGGGCCGCTGGTGACCATGGCCACGCCGGGGCGGCCCGTCACGTGGGCGTAACCCTCCGCCATGTGCCCCGCCCCCTGCTCGTGGCGCACGAGGATGTGGCGGATCGGCGAATCGATGATCGGGTCGTAGACCGGCAGGATCGCCCCACCGGGGAGGCCGAACATGACCTCCACGCCCTCGAGCTCGAGTGAACGGATCAGGGCCTGCCCGCCGTTCAGCTGTTCCTTGGCGATGTTGTTGCTGGTGTTGCTGGTCATGAGCGCATCCGAAGGGTAGTGGGGCCGAAAACTGCAACGACCTCCCCGTGGGGAGGTCGGAAGCGCACGCGAGGGGAGAGACGGCGTGCGCTAGGTGATTACTACGAGGATCAGGCGGCGGGACATCGGTCGCATCGTACCCCTGGTCGGCGGCTCGGGGTCAACCCGTTAGGGAATCGGCAGCCGACAAGGGCCATACTCCCGAGCATGTCGATCGCCGAACGGTCCGTCACCGAGCTCACCGAGGCGACCCAGGCGTCCGTCGGCCGCGACGTCCACGTCCAGGTCGCCCTCATGGTCTACGGCCGCAACCCGCTGATCAGCGCCGGGTTCCTCGGGTGGGTGTTCGGCACGCCCCGGATCCTGGCCGCCACCGATGACGACATCCGCCTCTACGTCGGCGACAAGGGGGCCCGGGGCCACACGCTCACGCCCGGCGAGCTGCTCGCCACCTACCCCCGGGACACCGCGATCGGCCCGCCGAAGGGCATCCACTACAAGCTGCGCCTCCCCGACGGGCAGAAGGTCTACATCCACCGCCTCCACTTCGACCACGTCCGCCGCATCGACGGCGAGGTCGTCGAGGACTGAGTCGGGGCCGACGATGGCCCGACGAGCGGCCTACCCGGGGTCCTTCGACCCGCTCACCATCGCCCACCTCGGCATCGCCGAGACCGCCTGGTCGACCCACGGCCTCGACCAGGTCGACCTGGTCATCTCCGAGGTGGCCATCGGCAAGGAGGACCGGGCCAGTGTCCGCCTCGACGAGCGGGTCCGGGCCATCCAGCTGGCCGGCCGCACCCGCCCCTGGCTGCGCATCGTGGTCACCGACCTGCAACTGGTCTCCGACATCGCCGAGCCCTACGACGCGGTCATCGTCGGCGCCGACAAGTGGGCCCAGCTCCACGACCCGGCCTACTACCCCTCCCCCGAGGCCCACACCGAAGCCCTGGCCAAGCTGCCGACACCGCTCGTCGTGCCTCGACCGCCGCACGTGACACCCGAAGAACACCGCCTCGACGTGCCCGAGCACCTCGGTGAGGTCAGCGCCACCGCCGTCCGCGAGGGGCGCAGCGACTGGATGGCGCCGGAGGCGCGGGAGATCGGCGCCTGGGACTGAGGCCGGCCTCGTCGGTGCCGGTTGAGATTCTGGGCGGGTTCCAGCGCTTCCCGCCGGGCCGACCGACGCACGCAGGGGGGTGCTGGATGCGGCTGCGGACGGGAGATCCGGGCGTTCCGCTCCGGAATCCCACCCTCCGTGGCCACATCCCGGCCCTCTGCCCGGGACCGCCAACTCTCGAGGCCCAAGGGCACGATCGGGCTACGCCGACCGTGGCGAGCGCAGCCGAGGCCAAAGCAGTGACGCTGCGCAGTCGGAGCGGAGCAGCAGCCGAAGACGCTCCACGACGGCGACGCCGGACTTGGTGAGCGCAGCGAGGCCAGTCGAAATGTTATGGCATCGTGATGGCGCCCTTTTCGGCGCCTTGGGCCAGGGCGGCGTACTTGGCGAGGACACCGCTGGTGTAGCGGGGCTCGGGGAGCTTCCAGTCGGTCTTGCGGGCCTCGAGGGTGGCCTCGTCGACGTGGAGGTCCATCACGTGGCTCACCGTGTCGATGGTGATGCGGTCCCCGTCGGCGACGAAGGCGATGGGGCCGCCGTCGATGGCCTCGGGGGCGACGTGGCCCACACAGAAGCCGTGGGTCCCGCCCGAGAAGCGACCGTCGGTGATGAGGGCGGTGTCCGCGCCGCGCCCGACGCCCTTGAGGGCGCCGGTGACCGCCAGCATCTCCCGCATGCCGGGGCCGCCCTTGGGGCCCTCGTAGCGGATGACCAGGATGTCGCCGGGGTTGATGCCGCCGCGGAGGATCTCCTCCATGGCCAGTGCCTCGCCGTCGAAGACCCGGGCCGTGCCCTCGAAGCGGTCGACGTCGATGCCGGCCACCTTGACCACCGAGCCCTGCGGGGCCAGCGAGCCCCGGAGGACGGCGATGCCGCCCCGGTCGTGGAGCGGATCGCTGAGCGGGTGGATCACGGTGCCGTCCGGCGCCGGCGGGGCGATCTCAGCGAGGTTCTCGGCGATGGTCTTGCCGGTGACCGTCATGCAGTCACCGTGGAGCAGACCGGCCTCCAGCAGGTGGGCCATGACCACGGGGACGCCGCCGATGCGGTCCACGTCGCTCATGTGGTAGTTGCCGTGGGGCTTGGTGTCGGCGATGTGGGGGACCTTGGCCGCCACCCGGTTGAAGTCCTCCAGCTCCAGGTCGACCTCGGCCTCGTGGGCGATGGCCAGGAGGTGCAGGACAGCGTTGGTCGAACCCCCCAGGGCCATGACCACGGCGATGGCGTTCTCGAACGCCTCCTTGGTCATGATCTGGCGGGGCCGGATGTTCTGGCGCAGCAGCTCGACCACGGCCTGACCCGACGCGTAGGCGAAGTCGTCGCGTCGGCGGTCGACGGCGGGGACCGAGGCAGAGCCGGGCAGCGACATCCCCATGGCCTCGGCCACCGAGGCCATCGTGTTGGCGGTGAACATGCCGGCACAGGACCCCTCGGTCGGGCAGGCCTTGCGCTCGATCTGACCGAGCTCCTCCTCGTCCATGTCCCCCGCGGCGAAGGAACCGACGGCCTCGAACACGCTCACGATGTCCAGGGCCCGGCCGTTGTGCTGGCCGGGCAGGATCGAGCCGCCGTAGAGGAAGACCGACGGCAGGTTGATCCGGGCCGCCGCCATGAGCATCCCGGGCAGGGACTTGTCACAGCCGGCGAAGGTGACCAGCCCGTCGAAGCGCTCGGCGTGCATCACGGCCTCGACCGAGTCGGCGATGACCTCCCGGCTGACCAGCGAGGCCCGCATGCCCTCGTGGCCCATGGAGATGCCGTCGCTCACCGCGATCGTGGTGAACTCCAGGGGGAAGCCACCGGCGTCCCGCACCCCGATCTTGGACCGCTTGGCCAACCGATCGAGGGGCAGGTTGCAGGGCGTGACCTCGTTCCAGGACGACGCCACCGCCACTTGGGGCTTCTCCCAGTCGTCGTCGGTCATGCCGACCGCCCGCAACATGGCTCGGGCCGGAGCCCGCTCGTAGCCGTCGGTGACCTCTCGGGAACGGGGCTTCAAGCCCCCGACAACGCTCTCGTCGCTCACGGCCGTGAGGCTAGCGACCACCGTCCCCCCGCCTCCCGCCGGTAACTTCCCGCCGTGCCCGCCGCCACCGCCTCCCCCGGTCGGGCGCGCCGCTTCGCCGAGCTGTTGGGCCTGAGCGGGATCATCCTGGCCGAGCCGGTGCTGACCGCCCTGCACGAGGGCGCCGACGTCTTCGTGACTCGACGGGCCGGCCGCCTCGACGTCCTCGCCCTCACCGTCCTGGTGCTGTTCGGGCTACCCCTGGCCCTCCTGCTCGTCGAGGAGGTGGTCGGCCTGCTCGGCCGCACCCCGCGGGGCGTCGCCCGGCGGGACGCGACCCATCGGGTGC
>WPCH01235293.1_pt1 | contig 12411 bp, 7 predicted proteins | sample 5399881 | NCBI WGS metagenome assembly WPCH01 (sample SAMN12869468, study PRJNA574797) | sludge metagenome | isolation source: wastewater treatment of pH5 | place: China:Beijing | collected 2019-05-20 | reverse complement strand
CACCAAATCATCAAATAATGTTTGGATCTGTTCTTCTTGCCATGAGTACGCACGTTGATACTCAGGAATGATAAATTTTTTTGTTTTACCAGTTTCAAGTAGCTGTTTTACACTTTGTTTATTTACTTCGATTGTCGTAGCCATTTGCCTGCCCTATTACTTTCTTTTTAATGTTCGATTGTAAAATTTTCGTATATATTTATTATATTGTAAACTTAAATTAAAAACTAGCAGCGTGAAATGAATACTAATACTCGGAATATCAAATAGTTTGAAAGAGAAGTTATATTTGATTTATTTTATAAAAACAGTCCCTATAATCTAAATGTTGAATTATAGGGACTGCTTTTATTGTATTCCTTAGGGGCTATTATATAATTATAGACCCTGTTTATATGTGTGAAGATAATTTATCCATCATCTTGCCATAGCTGTCAACAACGTCATATGTTACTTCACTATTAGAAATTATTTTAAAATGTTGACGTGCGGCTTCGATTTTAGCATTTTCAACACCTTTTAAATTTAATTCGATATTTTCCGAAACACCTTTAGTTTCGGCAATGAAATAGATATGTTTGTGATCCGGTTCGTTCAAGACAACAGCCCAGTCTGGATTATATTTACCAACTGGCGTATTTATATAGAATCCACCAGGCAACTTAACGTACATTTCGACATTCTGTTCGATGTCTAGATCACTAGCAAATCTTTTTTCTACTTCAGAATCCACTCGAACTTTATCATATAGATGCTTTTTCGCATCAAAAACATTTTGACCCATAATTCCTTGAATATCACTATTAGCAAATATGGCATCTTCATCCCATACTTCGTCTAATTTGTTGTAAACAATATGAGAAATAATATTTTGTGCTTTCACAGCGTTAATGATGTTGCTAATTTGTACAATGAAGTTTTCAGGATTTGATTGATATTTTTCGAATTGTTCAGGGTGGATACCACTTAAAATATATGCAACTGTTTTGCGAAGTAATCCTACATTTTGAGAAACTTCTCCAATTAAATCATATTTAACAGTATTTACCGGACTATATATATCAGTTGTTCGCTTACCATCTACTGTAAATATTGTCCCTGTATCAGTAGCTTGCATATTTCCTTCAGTGATACGAGCTTTTAGTGTTTTAACAGTTAAATTTTTATTGATAAATTGAATCGACTTTTCAATAATTTCTTGATCATCAAAATCGACAGTATAGTAAGATTTACGGTTGATTTTTGACCATAAATTTTTAAATTCTTTACTTGCATATTTTTCACGATTTAATTTCAAAGTAGTTCGTTTATTCTCATTTTCAATCGGTAGATCTTTGAGGTTGTATACACTATTGATTAAGTTTTGAATTGGAAGGGCGAATACTTGAAACTCTTCATCTAAAACTTCCTGAATAGCCTCTAGTTGTTCTGTAGCGGATAGTTTTTGGTAAGTATCAGAAGTTTGCTTGTTTTTTTCAATCAGTTTCCCTGATTTTAAACTGGCCCATATTTCGGCTGCCTGCGTATTATCAACCACCATTTTTGCAGTCACTTGTCCATTGTTGTCTTCTACAACAAGTTCTCGCCCTTCAAATAATTTAGGTTCGATAAGTTTTGGTCTATTTTTAATTGCATCAGCTATTTCTGATTGAAGATCTCGAGCGAAGGTTTCGTAACTCTCGTTGGCGATAACCGTCAACACATTTACTTGTTGCACCTCGTTTTCACCCAAAGATTGCTCATCTTGGCGATCACCATTTTGATTTACCGCTAAACGTAATCCACGACCGATTTCTTGCCGTTTCTTAATATCCGATGAAGATTGACGTAATGTCGCAATTTGGAAAACGTTCGGATTATCCCAACCTTCTTTTAGCGCTGAGTGAGAGAAAATGAATCGAACAGGTTCTTCAAATGATAATAGTCGCTCTTTATTTTTCATAATCAGGTCATATGCTGAAATGTCATCACTCGATTCACTACCACGTTTGATTTTACTATCAACAGATTTTCCTTTTTTATCGATTGAGAAGTATCCAGCATGAACCTTTTCTGGAGATTTCAATTCACGTTCAAGATAAGTTCGGTAGTTTTCATCTAATAAAGTATCTGTTAATCGATCTCGTACGATATTTTCGTATTCTTCTTCGAAAATTCTTGCGTACGTACCTTTATCATCAATAGCTTCATAATCTTTATATTTGACTACTTCATCAATGAAAAATAATGATAATGTTTTAATTTCACGTTTGAACAGACTTTCTTCTTTAGTAAGATGAGAATGGATGGTCTCACGAATTTGTATGCGTCTTAAATCATCATCGTTGGTATTTCCAACAACTTCTCCAACAGATAATTTTTGTCCATTTGTAAACTCAACAAATTGATCCACCGCATTAATTTCTGAAACGACAAAACCACTATTGTAAGATTCTATTTCCCCCGAAAGAGGGTAAATGTTGTCTCCTTTATCTAACAATTTTGATGTCTTTACAACATTTCCTGTAGCGGATAACTTTTCAAATTGAATCCGTGCTTTTAATGCCGGTTTCTCTTTAATAGCTTCGAGATACAGGTAGCCACTAGAAGCATTTGAACCTGATATTTCAATTCCCTTTACTGCTATTTTTTTTACTAGATGTTTTTGATATGCATCCACAGCATCCAATCGATAAACCATATTGTAGTTATCCCGATGTGTCGCTGAGTAATTAATGAAAAATAAAGGGTTAAACTTTGCTAAGCCAACACGTGTAGCATTCAGTTCGGCCTTTGATCCTGTTCCTAACACTGATTGAGGTTCATCAATAATTATAATAGGATTCGTTGCTGCAATTACATCAATCGGACGGCGTCCACGGAATTGATCTAATACCATATCAATTCTTCGTGCATCTGCCCCACGTGCATTAAAAGCCTGCGTATTAACAATCATCACATTGATTCCAGCATCACTCGCAAAGGCATCGATTTTATCCAGTTGGCTAGAGTTATAAATAAAGTGACGAATACCGATGCCATATGTTTGTTTAAAGTGTTCGGACGTAGACTCAAATGTTTTAGCAATTCCTTCACGAATAGCAATGCTCGGAACGACAATGATAAATTTCGACCAACCATATTGCTTATTTAATTCAAGCATAGTTTTGATATACGTATATGTTTTACCCGTACCAGTTTCCATTTCCACTGTTAAAGTCAAACAATCTTTCGAGTTATCAATCTTTGTATTTTTATCCTTACCACCAATGGACATCTTAACAAGTTTATTATCCGTAAGTATGCCATTCTTTTTTTGCGTTGCTTGAATATTTTTTAAAAGATCACTATCTGATAATGAAATATCTGCATTTTTAAATCCATTGACAATATCTAAAGTAATGTTTTTTTCTTTCCCTATATCCATCATATAAGACATGCTGGTTTGCCTAGGCTGTCCTTCAAAAATAGAAGTAATCGCCTCTACAGCATCTAATTGAAATTGTTGGTTCTTATACTGAAGTTTCATCTTTGATCCTCCAGATTCATTTGATAAGTTCGCATCAAATCACCTTCACTTTCGTATCAGGACTGATAATACGGAACTGTTCTATCACATTCACCTTTTGAGCGGATTTATCAAAAGTTGATTCTTTAAAGACTGCAATCAAAGGTTTGAGTGTGGCAATTTGGCGTGTTAATTCATCTGTTAAGTTTCCACCAAAGTAGCAAACTACACCAGATAATTCACCTAAATAGTCATATTTGATAATTTTTTCATTGTTCATATTATCAATCGTAATTGGTCGATTATATTCTAACGCACCATCTACTAACACGTCATAGAGTAAGTCATAATCCGAACGGATATCAGAGTGATTATCAATATCTTGTAGCAAATCTAATTGATCGAGTTCACCAGCTGTTTTAAAGATATCTTCTTTCAAACCTGTGGAATCCACCTTTAAGGCACGGAAACCAGTTTTATCACCAATTTTTTCAGCAGCGCGACGAATACGTTCTCTTGAAATATAGTCTAATGTGTGTGGAAACTGATTCTCATCCAAAACATTAATAGCATTTTCAATAACTTTTTTTGCTTTCCCCGTAGATTTTTTCAAAGTATCATCTAAATTTTCATCCAAAGTTACCATAATAAATTTACGACTGCCTTTATCCTCTAAATTCAATTGCATTACTGCATCTGCAGTAGTACTTGAACCAGCAAATAGATCTAAAATCGTTGGTGAATCATGATTCATTAAGGACACTATATATTTAATGAGCTCAATAGGTTTAGGATTAGTAAAAATTTTCTTTCCGTCAAACAACTTAGCTAGTATTTCTGTAGATGATCTAGTCTGCATTTTTAATACTGATCGACCTACCTCCAATTTATCTTTTGAAAGATACGTTTTTTTACTAGCTAATTGTGTATCATTATCAGGAAACTTGATTAACTTTTTAGAAACCCATTTGTTCCAAGTAGCGGTATTAGAACTCCATCCTCTTGTAGGTATCTGAAGTGGATTTCCTGTATTCATATTTATTCGTATATCTTTAGGACCTCGAGATTGAGGATCATCAAGAGGTCCAGTTCTATAAACCCCAAGGTCATCGACGTATTTATAATTTGAAATATTGTCTGATTTTAGTCCATTTTCTTCATAAAATTTTTTCAAATCTTTTTCTGCAATTTTATGGTCTTTATCTTTAATTATAGCGAGAATATCTTCAGTCAATTCATGCGGTTTCCCCCAGGTCATTTTCTTAGCCTGTTCTTTATTTTTTACGTATACAAGTAAATATTCATGTGATGTAGCAATCAATAATGGATCATTTTTAGGAGTTCCATCTACAATAATTTCAGCAATAAACGAGTTTTGTCCGAATATTTCATCCATCATTAGTTTCAGATTAGCTTGTTCCCTGTCATCTATAGATACAAAAATCACCCCTGAATCTGATAATAAATTTCTAGATAACTTTAATCTAGGATATATCATAGTCAACCAATCTGAATGATAACGTCCGTTAGAATTATCATTTTTTACTAAACGTGTCCCATAGTCATCAATTTTTCCTTCTGATACTTCTGAAGATTTTTTAGTTCTCTTGAAATTATCATGATACACCAAATCCGTACCTGTATTATATGGTGGATCCATATAAATCATATCTATTTTTCCAAGATAGGATTCTTGCAATAATTTCAATGCTTCAAGATTATCCCCCGTAATAAATAGATTCTCAGACTTTTCAAAATTCACACTTTCTTCTGGCTGTACACGCAATGTTTTAGTCGTTGGCGCTGCAGCTTCAAAATAGGCTTTTGCTTTTCCGTTCCATGTAAAATCGTAACGTTCTTTTTGTTCTTCTGCTTTGACAAATAAATCACGTAATTCATTCAATAAATCAATATCTACTTGACGTGAATGAACATCAGATAAATTAATCTTTTCTGGCCTATTAGACATCTTTATTCTCCTTTTAGTATGGCTAATTTCTGTTCTAATGTATATCTTTCTCTAGCCAATGCTTGTTTTTTATTAGTTTGTATAGATCTTTTAATCTGAGTATTGATTCGATCTATTTTTAATTCCAATGCATCGATTATCTGTATTTTGTCAATTTGTTGCTTCAAAGGCTTGGAGATATCCGTAATATCTAACAATTGGCGAATAAAGTTATCACGAACCTCATCAATGGATAAACCTTTAATTTGAAGCTGATTCTCTACTTTTCTAGAGATGTATTGTCCTTGATAGTACATTACAGCAAGTTCATCATTGACGATGAATAGAATCTCTTGCGGTATTTTAGTGACAATCTCCTTGACCACACCCAAATCAAAGTCCATCATTTCAACACTAAATATCTCAATTTCCTGTATTTGCTTAACAGATAGGTGAATCGTAGTAGGAGCTAATTTTCCTAGCCAACGGATACGATTAATCTTCTTAGCACCCACAAAGTTGAAACGATCTTTTGGAATGATGCGATTCACAACGGCTTGTTTTGGAATATCTAGGATCATCTACTCACCTCTAACAACTAAAAAATTAATTAATTCAAAATCATTTAATCCATTTATATCGTTCTCCAAAGCTGTTGTGCCCCCAGAAGTAAAGAGACTATCGATATCCTTTTCCTTTTTAACACTAACCATGGCATCAATTGCTTGATTAAGTAAGTGAGAATACTTACTCATATCTTTTCCCTCAAGTGTTTCTATGTTAAAAGCTTGCGTTAAATTCTCGATTGGTGCAGATTTATCTCTGGATAGATATCGCATATCATCTAGAATTTTTTTAGGATTAAAATGATTCGAAACAATCTCACCATTTTCAGCGATATAGACTAAATAAAATGGATGTAATCGATTTTGTTTATCTATATTCATAGCATTGTTACGATTTCTTAAAACAAAGATAACCCCTGCTGGATGATTGTTATCGGCCTTTGTTATCGCATGGATTCCATAGGGCTTTGCTTCGTAATCTCCATATTTCTCCCTTAATTTTTGCAGATCAAGTTGAAACTCATTCAGACCTAAATCCATAATATTGACACCGCTAGACATATCTTCTAAGTCAACTACTTCATTTTGTAACGTTTCGAGTTGCTTTTTACGATACTCCATATCTGGATCCGTATTATCGATGGTATCCTCGCCTGTGGACGATATAGCCACTAACTTTGCTCGGTTCTCAACCCGTGCTTTTAAATTAATATAATCATCAAGACTAATATCAGGCCAAAAGTTGACCATTTGAATCGTATCATTGGTTGAGCCTATTCGGTCAATACGACCAAATCGTTGAATGATACGGACGGGATTCCAGTGAATATCGTAATTAATTAGATAATCTGCATCTTGCAAATTTTGCCCTTCGCTAATGACATCTGTCGCAATCACTACATCAATTTCACCATCTAAACCTAATGCATCACGATTTTTAGATTTGGGACTAAATAAAGTAAGCAACTCATTAAAATCGTTTTTTCTTCCTGGAATGGTTGACTCTGTTCGTGTTCCCGATATCAAAGCTGTATGAACCCTATCTTTTTGAATTAATTGATTAGATAAATATTTATATAAATAGTCTGCTGTATCAGAAAAAGCCGTGAAGATTATGACCTTTTTATTTCCTTTATTAATCGGATTCTCTATCTTTTTAAAAATTAGTTCTTGAAGTGTTGCCATCTTTGTATCGTGTTCCGTAGTAATACGATTTACAATATCCAATAGTTCGGTAAACACATACTTATCGGCCACTAATTGTTTTTCCCATGATTGATAATCCATATCTGCTAGATCAATTTTTAAGTCCTGTCCAACGGTAAACACATCATCTTCAAAATCATCTGACTCGCTTTTTACAATGCCATTTTTTGATTGTTTATACTCTTCAATAACTTGTAATTTCAAACGAATATTCTCTAAAATTCGTTCACTTGTTAATTTAAATGCATGAATAGAACTTTCAGCTCGTTTGAGTAAATTCGTAATCATCAGCTGATTGCGTCCTTTTTCTCGATTTGCCCAACTTGAAGCTCCAGCTTTTGCCTGATCTGTATACTTCTCTATTTTAGAGGGATACACATATTTAAGCGGCGTATAAACTTCCAGATTTAGCAAATCGATAAACTGAAATAGATCATTATAGGTTATATCTAAGTCTGTTAATTTCGGACTTTCGTTAATTGGAGCTAATCTTTTTGGAAATTTCCCAATATCTGATTGATCATAATATTTTTCTATATGTTTACGACTACGAGAAATAGTCACGCTATCTAATAACTCAAAAAAATCAAAATCCAACATATCAAGCAGATGCTCCGTTGTGCGCTCCTCGGATTCTAAAGAAGACCAATCTTTGAACGCTCGTTGAGCTTGACCAAAAATTTCTGTTACTGTTTTTTTTGTAGTCAAAGTTTTTGTAAGATTACTACTATCACCTTCAGAGGCTAGCATCAATTGATTACGTAGATCAGAAAAATCGGTATTCACAGGAGTTGCAGATAACATTAAAACTTTTGTTTTTACTCCTGATTTAATAATTTTGCGCATTAGCTTTTGGTAACGATTTTCTACACCTTCTTCTTTTTTATGTGTAGTACCCTCTCCATTTCTAAAGTTATGACTTTCATCAATTACGACTAAATCATAATTACCCCAGTTTATCTTTCCTAGATCAATCCCATTACTTTCACCACGTTCGCGATCCATATCTGTGTGAAATAGAACATCATACCGTAAACGATCTTCGGCTAAGGGATTGTTTTTGTAATTATTCTTATAATTGTTCCAATTATCTTTCAATCTTTTCGGTACTAAAACTAGGACATTTTTATTACGTGATTCATAATATTTAATGACTCCTATAGCCGAGAACGTTTTCCCCAAACCAACAGAATCTGCCAAAATGACCCCATTGTGTTTCTCCAACTTGCTAATAGCACCCAGTACAGCATCTTTTTGAAAATCATACAACAATGACCAGATTTTTGAGTCTTTAAACCCTGTACGTTCATCAGGAATATAATCCTGATCTAAATCAGACAAAAATTCACTGAACAAATTGTATAAAGCTATATAGTAAATAAACTCTGGCGCATTTTCTTGGTACGCAGCCGTAATATTATCTAATACCGCATTTGTTACCTCATCAACATATTCTGGATTATGCCATACTTGATCAAATGCATTTAAGAATTGTTGTGTGTTTTCATTTTCAAACTTGGAAATATTATAAAAAAGCTTTTCCCCTTTAGTTATCCCGATTTCAGCTGTTGTAAATTCATCGAAAGGTGCATATACAACGGTATCTTTCTTGTTCTCAATAACCATGAAATTATCGGAACGTTGACCGGAAACATTTGACTTAAACGTAACTTTTTGACGAATCCACTCAGCAACTTCTTTGGCAATAGCCTTTTGGGATAATTCATTCCTCATTCTTAATTCAAATTCATCACCGTATAATTGTCTTTCACGATTCAGACGCGGAATAAAGAACTCTCTTTTTTCTTTTGGAGCTTTTTCTTTGGTGAAAAGATCACTAGTAAATAAAAACTGAATATAATCGATTTTTTCTAACTCAGTTTTAAGTTCCTCATACGCATAAATTGAAAACGATGCTGCAGCAATTTTTATCTTACTTCGTGATTTAATTTCATGTTTAAAATCATCTACTACTCGCTCATTAATATTATTAAAATTTTTCATTTATTCACAACATCTTTCTAAATAATATTCTTTTCATACTTACAAAATAACTGCCAACGTTGTTTTTTCACTCTTATTTTATCCTTCTGTTCGTCAATATTTGCCGATTTATATTCAGATATTAACTTTTTGTAAATAATTTTAGAATTTTACTTCTTCATTATTCCAGCAATTCTTTATCTTGTATGGTTAATTGTTATTTAGTATCTACTATGAAAGGCGCATACCATTCGTTATTGCTGACCAATTTACATAGCCTTTATCACTTATTTTTACCATAGCATTATAATTTTTTTGATTGATTTAAAAAGTGCTTCTTTACCAGCAATCAGATCACTAACGTTTGTTTTTGTTAATTTTTTATGGCGGAAATTATCAGACAAAGTGAATTTACAAGTGGGATAATTTCCGCCATAAAAGCTTTTAAAGGATAATATTTCCGCCAGATTTAGGACAAATCGCTACTGTATTCTTTTCGTCTTCTTTTTTTCTATTTGCTTGGTACGTTTTAAAATTCAGTTTCTCAACGTCTGATGGCACATTCTCAATTAAATGAATAATAAGCTTTACTTTGTATATTACCTAATTTTTCAAACGCTGCAATGCTTACGACTTGTTTTGTCGGGGAACAATTGCATAATGTTTTTGAACCTTACTAACGTCTACATAACGTTTTCTAGGTTGATCTTGTATGATTGATTGATCCAAAGAAAGAAAATCAGCATACCTGGCATTGTTGCTTTTCAAATAATTCTTAGTTCATACAAATTAGTGCCTAATTTTTTTACCCATTTTAAACGTTATGCTATAACATGAAATTCGTTTCTTTAATTTACTGGTATTCAGAAAAAAAGTCGTCAATGCAAGTTACGATATAATCATTCAAATCATTAGCTGGTGTCAGAGTCTGAATTCCCATGTAACATCGTTCACCAGTAGAATAACTTTCTTCTACACTACCTAAATGTATAATGATAGCATTGGTTTCAGATATAATATCAACGATTTTATCATATTCATCCTCAAGGTTTCTAGATTCAAAACTTACTTCAATCGATATTAAATTATTATAATTAGGATCTATATTAATTGTAGTAGTGGCATTCTCATCCATTTTTGATATCTCAAATCGTAATAAGTTTACTATTGATTCTTCCACAGTTACATTATATACAGCATATCCAAAATAATTTATTGACATTAATGACATTACATACTCTCCTTTTTATTGGCTTATTGTAATTCAGTAACTGTTCTATTGTTTACTATAAATAACGAATACCATAAATACATTCTTCATGTATAAATGATAAAATTTTTAATTCATCACTAGATTGGTTGCTATTATAATACATAGATAGAAGTTCATTAAATTTTGCAAATACACTTTCAGGAATGGACAACAATCCCAAACCTTGGCTGAACATTATCTTGTTAGCAGTTAACAATGCTGTTCGCTTATTGCCATCCCAAAATATTTGATTTTTCGAAATGAATAGAAACAGTCGCAATGCCTTTTCTGTCTCTGATATCTCTTGATTCATTATTTCGTCATATTGATTCTTTACCTCATCTTCAGTTAACATTGGTGGCACATATCTTCCTTGAATAGTCGATACTTCTACTCCGCCTGTTCTTATTTCACCGGGAAAAAGGGCATCATCCGCTGCAACGATCTGATTAATGCGCTTACTTGTCTCTATTAGGGGCTCCTGTAAGTCGTTTAAAAGCATTTCAAAGCCTCTTTTTAAGTTAACGACGGTCAGGACATCATCTACAGCCACGTTATTGGCCCGATTATACTTGATAATCTCTTCTGTTTGTAATAGTGTTGTATTCAATCCTTCAAATTTCCCCGCATTATACACCAGTTCTACAATGTTTTTCTTCAATAAATACACAGACTCTTTGCGAGATAAGTGGTATTTATCAGGAAATTTCGGACGCTTTTCTTCGTTCATTTTCTCACCTCTTGAATTTTTCCTTCTATTATATAAGGTATTATTTATATAAGGTATTATTCTGTCATAGATCCAAACTCTTTACTGCGGTATCTTTGTCTTCCTGGGTGATCCCAATATAGCGTAAGGTCTCACGTTGTGAAGAATGGTTGAGCAGCGACTGAATGATCTCTGTTTTGGTTCCTTGCTTGTACAAAAAATAGCCGAAGGTCTTGCGCATCGAATGGGGACCAATTTCTTTCAAACCAACCGCCGTTCCTGCTTCATGAATGATCCGCCAAAGACTTTGTCGGGTCAAAGGCGTATCTGATCCTTTTCGACTTGGAAACAAATACTTGCTGAAGTCTTGTGCTTGCAGCTGCTCAGGAAATTCCGATTGAACATAATCAAGAATCACTTTTCGTAATTTGTTCGAAATGAAAACCGAATTGTGTTTAGCTGTTTTTTGCTCCTTCATGGCCAGACGTTCTTTGACAATCACACGTCCGCGGGAAATTTCTAACACGTCACTTAATTTCAACTGTCTTAAATCGGAGATTCGATACGCTGTATTGATCCCAATCGAAAAAAGCACCAAATTTCGTTGCCCATATTTGCCGGAAGCCAAAATTGCTTTCATGGCATCGATCTTTTTTTTGTCGCGAATCGGTTCTACGCTCTTCATTTTTAGCCGCCTCTCAAATGTTACTTAATATGATTATAGCAGATAATAAGTCACATTTAAACAAGCTATAGAAAAAAGGCCCTAAAAGAAAAGTGATTTCCTCTTAGAGCCTCTAAGGATGGAGCGATTTTAATGAATGTGACAGAATCCGATTGTGTCACATTGGACTTTTGATATTTTCGGTAAGATTTGATTATCTCAGAACATTAATATTGCCCCTTAAAAAAATTTTGTCAGTACTTTTAAGTTATTCTATTCTGAAAATTCAAAATTTTCAGTCTATATAATTAACTTATATTCAGTTTTACCAAATGATAAGCTTTAAAAAGTATTCAGAATTTAGTCATGTTATGGATCCAATAAAGTAGATATGGAATATTTATTTTCTCTTGTCTAATTTATAAGAACTAAATGATTTCATCATTGTTTTGACAGGGCTATGATACACTTTTCTTGACTATCAGTTACGTTACCGGAAGGAATGAACTCTATTGAGAAAAACATATGATCGTGAATTTAAACTAAAGATTTCACAGGATATCCTTGAGAAAAAAGTAACTACCAAGAAAATTGCT
>WPCH01198713.1_pt1 | contig 12418 bp, 13 predicted proteins | sample 5399881 | NCBI WGS metagenome assembly WPCH01 (sample SAMN12869468, study PRJNA574797) | sludge metagenome | isolation source: wastewater treatment of pH5 | place: China:Beijing | collected 2019-05-20 | reverse complement strand
AAAAGGTGCACTTTCCGTTTCATTCGGCGGTGTGTCCTAGGATTGCCCAACATGAGATAAAAGAGGCCGCCAAAAATGGGGAAGAGGATAATTGGGATGATCCAGGCGATCTTATAGGCGGATTTCTCGCGCCCCGTGGCGATGAAGATGACCACAAGGGCACTTAGTAGGGTGAAGACGGCGTAGAACTGTGGAAAGTAGTCGCCAAAACGGCCTATCATTAATACTAGGGTTAGAAGTTGAACTACGATGGCTAGGGCGATGATGGTGACCCGATGGAAGAGAAGGGAGACGATTTTTTTCATGGTCTATTACTCACCTCTTTAGTTGCCTTATGTAGATCTTCTCTGAATTGGGGCGCTTTGTCAAGGATAGGGGAGGGGGATCTGGCCGCGAAGATGTTCACAATCTCTATTCTTGCCATTCATTCTTCCCTAGGGTATAGTCGGAATAAAGGGGTGATGGGCACATGCGTAAGTTGAGTGTTATTTTCGTGTCTTGTTTTGTTGTTTTGGCCTTACTTGGTTGGAATGGAAGCGTCCTGGCAGACTCTCAAACAGAACCAGAGGACCAGCGGATTCTGGTACCTGACTTTACCTTGTCGACCAATGCCAATGAAACCATCCGTTTAAGTGATTACAGGGGTAAGGTTGTGGTTCTGAACTTCTGGGCCAGCTGGTGTTCACCATGTAAGATGGAAATGCCTGAGTTTCAAGAGCTACATGAGGAGTTTGTCGAATCAGAAGATGCCGTTCTATTATTGCTAAACCAGATTGATGGACGCCAGGAGACGGTAGAAAATGGTGCAAAGTTCTTGGACACAAATAACTTCACAATGACCAACCTCTTAGATTTTGGCACAGTAGGACGGAATATCTTTGGAATTCCAGGACTGCCGACAACGGTGGTGATTGATGCAGAGGGGTATTTCTCCGATTATGTGGTGGGTGCTACCACCAAAGCAGTCGTATTGGAGATGATTGAGGCCGCTAAGTAATGTTACAATCAATGGCACCAGAAATATCGCTCTCCCTGTTCGGACTGATTTTTGCCGAGGGTTTCTTGGCATTTCTTTCCCCCTGTATCTTGCCGATGATCCCGATTTATCTACTCTACCTAGGGGGAAGAGAGGGGCAGCATGGTAGACGTTTGGTTGTTAATACTTTTGGTTTCATTGCAGGCTTCTCCCTGGTTTTTATCGCACTGGGTGCTACCGCTTCGATATTGGGCAGTCTCATTAGCGAACATCGCGTCTTGCTACAACGTCTTGGTGGTATTGTGGTAATGGCCTTTGGCCTAAATTATCTAGGTATTCTTAGGATTGGTTTTCTTAATCGAAGTAGATCCATTGGAACCAACACTAAGGATTTGACGTTCTGGTCAAGCCTTCTCTTCGGTGCAGCCTTTTCGTTGGGCTGGACCCCGTGTTTGGGAGCTTTTCTCGGGACTGCGTTGATTATGGCGTCGAGTCTCGATACACTGTACCAGGGCATGGCCTTGCTGTTGACTTTCTCTCTGGGATTAGGTATTCCATTTCTGCTCACTGCCCTGCTCTGGCATCGTCTCCAGAATGCCCTTGGTTTCATTAAACGCAATCTTGGAGTGATTCAGACGATCTCAGGTGTTCTTCTGATCGTGGTGGGATTGCTGATGGTGTTCGATCTCTTTGGATTTTACGCGAATTTGTTTCTATAGGGTGGGTGCTTAGTGAAAGAATCTTATGACGTAGCAATCATTGGTGCTGGAATCACCGGAACAACGATCGCTCGCCAGTTGGCGCGGTATCAACTAGACATTTTGATCTTAGAAAAAGGCAATGATGTGGCCATGGGTGCCACCAAAGCCAACAGTGCTATTGTACATGGCGGTTATGCGGAATCTCCTGCCACCCTCAAGGGACAACTTTGTTACCGGGGACGGAAGGCTTTTACGAAACTTGACTCCGAACTCAACTTTGGGTTTAGGCAGACTGGTTCTTTGGTAGTGACTGAGGCTGATGACCCAGCACCTCTGCATCGGCTTTTAGAGCAAGGAAGGGCGAATGGGTTAGAGGATTTGCATATTGTCACCCACAAAGAGCTGCGCGAACTAGAACCTAATCTGAGTCCTGAGGTGAAGTGGGGGCTGTTTTGCGAGGGGGCGGGTGTCTGTTCTCCCTATGAGATGGCGATTGCGATGGCGGAGAACGCCACAACCAACGGGGTACGCCTGAGCCTGGAATCCGAAGTGAAGGCGATCCATGGAAACAAGGGTGGGTTCACCATCGAAACAGCTCAAGGGAGCTATCTAGCCCGCTATGTGATTAATGCAGCCGGTGTTCACTCCGATGCAGTTGCCCAGATGGTTGGGGCATGTGACTTTGATATCCTGCCTAGGAGCGGTCAATACCTCCTCTTTGCCAGGGGCAGCGGCAAGGCGATTAAGCATGTGATTTTTGGTCTTCCTACCGCAAAGGGCAAGGGCATTTTGTTGGCCTCGTCGATCTATGATAATCTGCTTATCGGGCCAGATGCCAGCGAGCAAACGGACCGCGAAGATACCTCCACCGATGTGCAAAGAATGGCCGCGATCTTTGATGCTTGTAAAGGGCTCTACGCGGGGCTTGACCCCAGGCAGTTCTTGCGCAGTTTTACTGGTATCAGAGCCCGGAGTTCTACTGATGACTTTATCATTAGTGAGACTAAGGTACCGGGTTTCATTAATGTGGCTGGTATCCAGTCTCCAGGTCTAACGGCGGCGCCAGCCATCGCAGAAATGGTGAAAGGCATACTGGAGCGATCAGGTCTGCGCCTGCAGTCCAAAGAGACTTTTGACCCTTATCGAAAACCAATTATCCAATGCAAGGAATTGAGGCCGCTTAGTGAGATCAAGCCCTTGCTAGATATTCCATCTTCACCAGAAAAGGTGATTTGCCGCTGTGAGCAGGTGACAGAAGGAGAAATCGTTGATGCCTGCCATAGGGGAATCCCGGTGAAGAGCATTGACGGCATTAAGAGACGTACTAGAGCTACTATGGGTTGGTGCCAAGGTACGTTCTGTCGTCCCCGTGTTGTAGAGGTAGTAGAGAGAACGACGGGCCAGCCCTTTGACTCCCGTTTTGATATTGAGCACAGCGGAGTAAGTCGGGTTGAAAAGTCGGAGCTCGTGGATTTTTTGAACTCCCGAGTAGAGAAGTAGATAGAAAATGGCCCCGCAAAGCGGGGCCATTTGGTAGGTATATCTCTATGCGATTGGTTCGAAGCGTGCAGTAAAGAAACGAAGGACAGGTGGCTCATACACAAAGCGGAGCCCCTTAACTTGATCTCTGTGCCTATGGAGTTCTTTGACAGCATCTACTACAACATCCATGTGGGCATAGGTGTAAACCCGACGTGGAATGGTGAGACGGACGAGCTCTAATTTTGGATAGTGGTGGTTACCCTCTTTGTTACGTCCTGCAGAGATGATTCCCCGCTCCATACTACGTACACCCGATTCGAGATAGAGCTGACCTGCAAGCATTTGTGCAGGAAACTCATCTTGGGGGATGTGTGGATAGAATTGACGGGCATCAAGGAAAACGGCATGGCCGCCAATGGGCTTTACTATCGGAATTCCGGCCTCAATGAGTTTGTCACCAAGGTACTTTACCTGATCGAGCCGGTGGGCAATAAAGTTGTAGTCCACAGACTCGTGCAGACCACGGGCCAAGGCCTCCATGTCACGGCCGGTCATTCCACCATAAGAAGGCATACCTTCGTAAACGACCACAAGGCTCGTGGCCTTTTGATAGAGGTCATCATCATTAAGGGCTAAGAATCCGCCAATATTCACGATACCGTCTTTCTTACCGCTCATCGTGCAACCGTCAGAGTAACTGTACATTTCACGGACGATTTCTTTGATAGTCTTATTTTCGTAGCCAGGTTCACGTTGTTTGATGAAACAGGCATTCTCGACGCAACGGGTTGCGTCCATGATCACTTTAATATTGTACTTCTGGGCTAATTCATAGACAGCTTTAATATTGCCCATGGCCACAGGCTGACCGCCCGCCAGGTTTACTGTTACCGCCAAGCAGATGTAGGGAATGCGTACTGCTCCAACTTCATCAATGAGTGCTTGTAGTTTGTTCAAATCCACGTTCCCTTTAAAGGGATGTTCGTTTCGAGAATCGTGGGCTTCATCAATAATGATGTCTCTAAAGGTAGCACCATTCATCTCTTGGTGGGCACGGGTCGTTGTAAAGTACATATTGCCTGGAACATAATCTCCAGGTTTAATCATGATTTGAGAGAGAATATTCTCAGCACCCCGCCCTTGGTGGGTCGGGACCACATGTTTGAATCCGTAAAGCTCCCGTACAGCCTCTTGCAGATGCTTGAAGTTTCTGCTACCAGAATACGCTTCGTCACCAAGCATAAGCCCAGCCCATTGGTTATCACTCATGGCATTTGTGCCGCTATCGGTTAAAAGATCTATGTAGACATCATCTGTAGTAAGTAGGAATGTGTTCCAACCCGCCCTCTCTATTGCTTCTTGCCTTTGTTCCCTGGTGGTGACAGCAATAGGTTCGACCATTTTAATCTTGTACGGTTCAGCCAAATACTTGTAATCCACTAGTTACACTCCATTCCTTTGTTAATATTTTGTCTTATATTTAGTATAACTCAGCGTTAATGAAAAGTAAAATATTAATATAGAGATGCAGCCCAGGATCGTAAGTCACAGACACTATCGAGGGTGCACTTGCACTCATCAAGTGGATGGATTACAATGGAATCATATTTTTTATAAGGAACGAGGGATTTGTTATGAATCGCGAGGATTTAGTCGGTCAGATCAGGGACCGCATTAATATTTTGAAATCAGAGCAGGTAGGGCTAAAACTGTTCATCCAATCGGATCAGGCTTTGTATGAAGCACTGGAGAAGGCTATCGCAGAGCTTACCTGGGTTTTAGAGTTGCTCTTGAGCGAGAAGCGCTAGGTTATCATGAGGTACAAATAGTAAAACGCCGGCTAAGTCCTGGGGGATTGTGAGCCGGCGCTTTTTGTACTCATTTCGTGGTCTGCATGGCAATACCTTGGGCAAACTGCTTGCGGAAAAGGATGAGTACGATGAGTGGTGGTAGCATAATCACCAACATGCCTGCCATGATAATGTTCCACTCTGCTGCACCTCTTTCTGAGGTATACAGCATGCGTAATCCCATCTGAGCCACCCGCATGTCAGAAGCTGTGGTCACGATATTGGGCCATAGATACTCGTTCCACATATAAACAAACTCAATCACCAGTAGCGCAGCGATATTCGTCCAAGAGAGGGGAATCAGTATGCTGCGTAAATACTGCATTGGCGTCGCCCCGTCAACTCTGGCGGCATCCGCCAGTTCTTCGGGGACAGTCATATAAAACTGACGAAAAAGGATAATCCCGGTGGTACTGGCTAGGTAGGGAATCGTCAGAGCCCTATATGTGTTAAGCCAGCCTAGGTTGGCCATGGTCTGATAAAGTGGAATGACTCTGACCGGCAAGGGCATCATCTGGGTCACCATACAGAGGGGGAATAAAAACCAATTACCCCGAAATTTAAAATGTGTAAAAGCAAAGGCAGCCAAGATGGAAAACACAATTTTCCCGATTGAGACAGCCACTGCGATGATTAGACTATTGTTTAACACAACACTCATATCAACACGATTCCAGGCCTCGGTCACATTGGTAACGAGCTGATTGCCAGGGGTGAGAATCGGGGGGAAAGCATAGGCGTCTTGATGAGTATGTGTGGCCATGATCAAAGCGTAATAGATGGGAAACGCCACAGCTATCAAGGAGATAATGAGGATGGCGTGGATTCCGATGTTCTGTAGCTGCTTGCGATTCATGCGCATAGGAGCACCTCCTTAACGATTATAAACTGATTTTCTAGTCGAAGTGTAAATCTGGAATGCTCCGACGATGGCCACTAGGATAAATAGAACTACGGATTGGGCGGCCGCCTGGCCCTCCTGCATTCGTCCAAAACCATCCCGGTAGATCTTGTAGATCAAAAACTCGGTGGTACGGTTAGGTCCTCCTTGCGTCACGACATCAATAAGGCCGAAGGATTGAAAGAAGGCATACACTGTATTAACGAAAATCAAAAAAGCAGTGGTTGGGCTCAGCATTGGAAAGGTTACTACCCAAAAGGTTTGCCATGCTGTGGCGCCATCAATAGCCGCCGCTTCCTTCAACTCATGGGGCACGTTTTGGAGGCCCGCTACAAAAAAGCAGATGTTGTAGCCGAGCATAACCCAGACTGAGGCAACGGTGATTAAGATGAAAGCTGCCACCGTATCAGTAAAGTAGTTGATTCTGTACCCTGTGAGATTGGCGATGGCATGGGTCAGAATTCCGATGGAGGGATCAAAAATCAGGGACCACATTACGCCCGCGATAATGGGGGACATGGCGTAGGTCCAGATGAAGGCAATTTGATAAAAACCTGCTCCACGGATTTTTTGGGTAGTGAGTAAGGCGATCACAAGCGAGATCGTCAATCCAATACCGATCACGAGAACTGCAAAGATGAGGGTGTTTTGAAAACTCGATAGGTATTCTGGTGATCGAAACATTTCGAGATAGTTGCGCCACCCCACGTAGCGTAGTTGTCGCCCAAAGGGTGATACTCGAAAAAACGACTGGTAGATTGCTTGCCCGAATGGAACGATCAAAAAAGCTACAATGACCGCTAGTGAGGGCAGGATCAATCCATAGGGTAGAATGCGGTGATTAGGAAATCTGTCCAAAAAAACCCTCCTGACTTTAGCACTTATGATAGAGATCACCGGAGGCGGGCCTCCGGTGATCGAATGCATTACTAGTTTGGTCTAGTCCTAGTCAAGAAACTCGTTGTAGTCCGCGAGCAATTGGTTGATCTGTCTTGCTGAATACTCCAGAGCTGCCCTTTGATCTTCGCCCCTTGCGACTTTTTCTAGCGCATCCCGCACCCATTCACGAGCTTGGGCAAAGGGTCCTAAGCGCATTCCGGCTGCAGCATTTCCTTCGGTCTTGCCCGACAGAATCTGCAGAAAAGCAGTAAGATGGTTGGGGCTTTGGGCAAACCAACCTTCATTCATGAGGGCCTGCATGCCTGCATTGGTGGAAGGGAAGTATCCGGTATTCTTGTGCCAGTAGATTCCTACCTCGGGATCGGAGAGGAACTTGAAGAACTCGAAGATCACAGCCAGTTGTTCGTCGCTAACCCGATTCGACACATACAAGCTGTTTCCGCCGATTAGTACATTACCCCTTGGGTAATCGTCGTTCAGACGCGGTAAGAATGTGGTGCGAACTTCAAACGTATTACCAACGGTATTTAACACACCATCCAAGGATGATGTAGACTGCATCAAGAATGTGATTTCTCCACTATTGAAAGCGCCGTTGGCATTGTATTCCGCGCCGCCATAAATCCACACATTGTCGGCAGCCATTTTGCCCCAGATGGCCATCAGCTCATCGGTGAACTCATTTGGCCAAGTCACTTCGGTAGGATATCCATCTCGTCCATTGCCCATATTGGCATATTCCACATCATGCATCGCAAGCTGAGTTTCGAACATCCAATCGGGCCACCCCGTGCTCATGGCATGGGTGACAACCCCGGCTTCGATGAGTTTCAGACCCATCTCATGCATTTCTGCCCAGGTTGTAGGAGGTTTGTTTGGATCGAGTCCTGCTTGACGCATGTGATCCGCGTTGTAATACAACATGGCTGATGAAGAGGCAAATGGCCAGGACCAGAGGTTGCCGTCCTTGGAATAGTAGCGTACGATGGGGGCCACATACTGCCCGAAATCCCACTCTTGACCTAAACGTTCGGGGATCTGATAAGCGGGGATAATCATGCCGCTATCATGCATCGCTTGGGTTCCGACTTCATACACTTGGACAATACCTGGTTCTTGATTGACCGGATAGGCTGCCATGAAGCGAGTGAGTCCCTCTTCATAGGTTCCGATTAAAACAGGGGAAATTTGTTGGGCTGGGTTAATTGCATTGAACTGCGCAACCACATTGTTGAGGACAGTCAGCCTTGAACCCGTCATACTGTGCCAAAACTCTACAGTGGTTTGTGCTAAGGCAAAACTCGGAACGCAGAGCATTGCCAACACAAGGGTGATGACCAGAATCCGTTTTGAACCAAACATTCGAGCACCTCCAAGTTAATTTTGTACTTGGTATTCTTGAAGATTGTGGTTTCCCCTCCACAACTTGTTAAAAATACATCCCCTTTTTGTAATGTTCTCTTTTACTTGACCCGGTCTATGGTGGGTGTGATCACAGCGAAAAAAAGCCCCATCCATTTGGATGGGGCTTTTTACCAGATTCACAGTTATTGTGCTACCAAAGTAGTAGCAGTGGCTGGTCGGACTTAGAGTCTAACTACGTTAGCAGCTTGTGGACCGCGGTCGCCGTTTACGATATCAAAGCTGACTTCGTCACCTTCGTTAAGGGATTTGAAACCGTTGCCTTGGATTGCGGAGAAATGTACAAATACGTCGTCTCCACCTTCGCGCTCAATAAATCCGAAACCTTTTTCTGCGTTAAACCATTTTACTTTACCAGTCATTCAATGGCCTCCTAAAGATTGTTTTCTAGTCAAAGCCTAAACTACGCAAACCGTGTAAACCCTTGTGCTCACTCTAAGGTAGAACTCGAGGCCATGTGTGTTCGCTTCATTTAAAGTCTTAACCGCCTACACTCTACCACAGAAGTCCATTGTTGTCAACAATCTTTGATCAATTATCGACTCCTTTCCCATTCTTTACCTGACACAATCTTTGATCAATTAGCGACTCCTTTCCCCTGCACTGCGAATCTTCATATAAATCCAGGTTACACTAGAGAACCAGGAAAGGTAGATGAAAAACGGCAATAGGACTCTACCTCTGTTCCATTCTAGAATTTCCAGGTTCATTAAGACATTAGAAAATAACGTACTGTATGAAGCAGCAAAGAGCACAAATAGATATATCCAAGGCCTTTGCCGCGGGAGGAAGTAGAAGTAGATCACGAAATACGCGCTCCAGGCTATGGGGGGAAAGAAGGCAATGTCACCGTATCCAAAGGGGCCCATGTTCTTCCAATCAAAGGCGTTGATGATCGAGTAGATGAATATGATTAGGACGCTCGCTACCCCACCAAAGGTGATGGCGTAGATGGCCTGTTCGCGGATCTGGTGCCTAGGAACGATGGCCACCATGGCCAGGGCTATGACAGCCGTATAAACTGGGTAAACGAAATGGGTTGGCACTTTTCTAACCACCTTGTCTCATCTCCGAAGCAAACTTATTCATAAACTCCTTGCCTCTAGTTTAGTATTCCCAATGGATTAACGTCTTAGACAATGTAAGACAAGTGATCTTTTGGGGCAGGGTTAGCGGCGCCTGCGAAGAAGTATCACTAAACAAGTTGGGAATCATGGCCAACATTAAAGCTCCGGAGGAACTTGTCGATAATAAGGTAGAGCCTAAAGATGAGGTGATCATGATGAGAATTTCTGGACTGAATTCCGGAATTGATACCGAGCAAATGATTAAAGATATTATGACTGCTCAACGGATTCCGGTGGACAGGGTCTTTCAGCAAAAGGTACAGGCCGAATGGAAACGGGATGCTTACCGTGATGTAAACACAAAACTGTCAAAGTTTAGCAACTTTGTCTTTGATCTACGACTACAGGGCACCTTTCAGAAAAACGTGGCAAGGTCTTCCCGCGAGGATATTTTGTCAGTGAACGCGACAGGTGTGGCTCAGCCGGGGACATATGACATGAAAGTCATCCAACTGGCCACTGTGGCCCGCCATACCGCTGAGAACATTACCCTCGAGGGCGAAGGCTTCTTTAACATACGAGGACTCGATGGAGAATGGGAGAAGATTGAGTATTCTACTGGGGCTAGTCTTGAGAGTCTTGCCACTACGATCAATTCCAACAAGAATCTAGGCATTAATGCGTTTGCCCATGGCAACAGCATTTCGTTTACGACCAAGGCGACAGGTGTAAACGCCGAAATAGCCGTGGATCACAAGTTTGCCGAAATTTTTGGTGGAACCATGGGTGCTGACGGTGTAATCAAGGCGGGCCAAAACGCTAAGGTAAATATTAACGGTATCGCTACCGAACACAGCAGTAACACCTTTGACTTGAACGGCATCACCGTTAACTTATTGGAGGCGAATGAAGGCGCCACAGTGCGCGTTGAAGTCCGCCACGATGTGGATGCAGTAGTGGATAAGGTCAAGGAATTCGTCAATCTCTACAATGAACTCGTTGATGATCTTAACAGCGCCACCCGTGAAGAAGTCTACAGGAGTTTCCCTCCTTTAACAGACGCCCAAAGGGCAGATTTGTCCGAAAAAGAGATTGAACTCTGGGAAGAAAAGGCAAGAAGCGGCTTGCTACGCTCCGATTCGATAATTAGTGGCATACTCAGTGAAATGCGCACCGTTCTCGGCGCCGCAGTTAAGGATGCAGATGGTACAATGACCCTTGCTCAGATGGGGATTACCACAGGCTCTTGGTATGAACACGGTCGCTTGAACATTAACGAAGAGAAACTGCGTGCTGTGGTGGAGGAAACACCCGGGTCTGTGCAAGGGCTCTTTATCAACCAGGGGGGGAGCGCTTCAGAAACAGGCATAGCGCGAAGACTTTCCGCGGCCCTAGATCGGGGTATGGAACGCCTCACACAGACTGCTGGTAAAGCGAGTATATCCCACGACCAGAGCTTTTTGGGTAACAGGATCCGCGACTATGAGTCTCGCTTGAGTGCTATGGAAGAGCGGCTCCTGCGCTATGAAGAAAGTCAATGGAGAAAGTTTACTGCCATGGAGCGAGTGCTTGGCCAGCTTCATTCCCAAGGCGACTGGCTGGCTCAACAGCTGATGACTATGCAAGGTTAGTGGCGGGTGATGAGGAGTGCTTAGCGAACTTTATCAACGGAAACTAGATCTATTCAGGGGCTTAGGCAAAATAAGTGCAAAGATGGCTGAGTTTGCACCTTTGCAGCTCGCTGGAGACGATGAAGTGGGTGAGAAGTTCTTCAAGCTACTTGATGAACGAACAGTGCTAATCGGGAAAATTGATGACCTGACCTTGGAGATTGAATCCCTAGATGAAAAGACAGGTGAAGGGGTAGATCTCCTTAAGCGCGCTTTGCAAGAAGAGATCGCATGTATCCAAGATCTAAATGAAATTGTGGAGAATTTGGTAAAAAAGAGCCTAGATCAGTTGCGTGACGAGACCAGGAAACTGCAGAGTGGCAAGCAATCCAATCGAGCCTACATCGGACGAGTTCGTAGTGCCGAAGGCTCGTTTATCGACAAACGTCGGTAGGTGGTGGATATGGACGAGTTCTTTGGGTTTGCACAGGAATTGTTAAATAAAGGGCGGGCAGTAAAAGGGGATCTCTATGCCAATGCGGAACTATATGATCTCCTGGTAAGCAAAGGAAGTGACGATCACTTCTATGTTCAGTTCGCCAAAAACCAGGGTGGTAAGGTGTTAGATCTAGCTTGCGGGTCGGGGCGTTTGATTCCCGCTTTATTAGAGGCAGGGCTTGAGGTGACTGGCTTAGATTTGTCTCCGGCCATGTTACGGAAAGCTAAGGCTCGCCTTGGTTCCCAGGCCACAAGGGTTCGATTGGTGGAGGGCGATATGCGCTCTTTTTCCTTTGAAGATCCTTTTGATACTATCATCATCCCATACTGCTCCTTCATGTATATGCACAGCGACGAAGACCGCTTCGCTGTGCTAAACAGCTGTTATAACCACCTTAAATCCACGGGCTATTTGCTCTTTGATTTCTTGGCTGGAGAAGTTGAACTAGGTGAAGGATGGCCTCAATTGGCTTTGCAGGGGATGGATCCATTCACAGAAGAGATCCTTGTGAGTATCATGCAGATGAAGGGATTGGCGCCAGACTTGCGTTTGCTCAATCAGATCAACTATGTCTACCCCAAGGAACCAAGTACACCACGCATTTCAGTCTATGCCAGTAAAGAAGCGGTCTTACGCCCGGATAGGGTAATCGCCATGCTTGTGACTACGGGTTTTGTGCCAGACGGAGTGTATAACAACGCTTCATTACAGGAATACAGTGGCGGGGAAGAGTGTCTGATCGTGGCCCGAAAGTAAGGGGGATGTGTATGAGGATAAGAGCGGATGATTATTGTATCCATAATGCCATGGAAGATGTCGTGGATCAAGCAATTGACCGGGTCCTTTCGGAAGACAGGTCCGCCTGTGATTGCTCCCATTGCCGAGACGATCTAAAAGCTCAGATACTCAACAAGATGCAACACAAATATCAGGCAGTAATCTTAGATTCCCGGGTAGCTAGCCCTCTTCTGCTTGAAGAGTTGGAGACGGGTCTTTTCAACAAGGTGATG
>WPCH01023677.1_pt1 | contig 12448 bp, 8 predicted proteins | sample 5399881 | NCBI WGS metagenome assembly WPCH01 (sample SAMN12869468, study PRJNA574797) | sludge metagenome | isolation source: wastewater treatment of pH5 | place: China:Beijing | collected 2019-05-20 | reverse complement strand
CCGTTAAACACGTGTATATGAAAGAAGAAGTAACACCCGCGGTAGGTGACAAGATTATTGTTGATGAAGGAAATAGTGAGTATGATTCCAACTTAACCAAAAACTTACACTTCTTTAAAGAACTAAATCAGCGCCTTAAAGCAGTAAATCCAAACGTCTTCATTGTTGGCGAAAACTTTGATGGGCATGCTTATCACGTCGCACCGTATTATGAAGGACTTGACGGCATGCTTAACTTCTATATGTACTACAACTTAACGGAAGCAACGGTGCTTGGGCAAAGCCAAGATACGCCCCAGACGGGGACAAAATTAAGTGGTGCAAAAATTGTTGGTAACGATAACTTTAGTGAAGCTGGTCTTGCCTATGGTGGTAACTGGAATTATGACGATACATTTAAAGCATATAACCGTTATCGCTCGGACGGCAGTCTGACAAGTGGCAGTGCGATTGATAATAACTTTACCTCAAACCACGATATAAACCGGGCGATTAACCAAGCAAACGGCAATAACATTAGCGCAAGTAACAAAGCACTCGCGGAAAAACAAGTGCTAACGTATATGGCGGCAAGTCTTCTTTTACCAGGTGTATCGTGGATTTATTATGGCGACGAACTTGGGTTAACAAGTAACATGCCTGCAGGTAGTAATAAAGATACACCAAATATCGACCGTATTTTCCGTCAACCAATGAAATGGGATAAAACGGGTAATGATAGTCGAACAACAGCTTATTCATTCTCGGGCGGGCAGACATATGATGTCGCGTGGGATGCGTACAACTTAACGTTAGATGGTGTTGACGAACAAACCGTTGATAATAACTCACTTCTGAACAAAGTTAAACAAATTACTGCCTTAAAGGCATCGATTCCTGCTTTAAAGAGTGGCGACTTCGCCCCAATTGATATGACACGTTACAATAGTCTCGACCGTATCTTTGCGTTTAGTCGGACCCTTAGTAGTGAAAAATATGAAGTGTATATTAACTTTAGTAAATGGCAAAACCTGAATATTAAAAATGTCACAGGTACAGTTTTACTAAGTTTTGAAGGCGCGACGATGACAAACTTCTATCCGTGGAGCGTGCTAGTTGTTAAAGTGTAAATAAGCACGATAATATCCTTGTAATAACAGATAAAGAAGTAACAAACATGTTATTTCTTTTTCTTTAGTGTTATTTTTGGTTATAACTATGTTATAAGTTATAATTAACATGCTCCAAGGAGGTCTTTTATGGCTAAACGCAAATTACTTTTATTACTAATGTTAACAACAACACTTTCAAGCTGTACGTTTTTTGATAGTTTAAGTGAAACTTCAACCGTTTCTAGTGATAGCACAACAACCACAAGTGAAGAAAATAGTGACGCAATAAGCGAAGCTTTATCCGCAAGTGAAGATGTACCATCAAGTGCTGATTTGATAACGACGGAAGCACCGTCAGTAAGTGAAGAACCGCCACTAAGTGAAGACTCATCATTAATTGTTTCGGAAACACCACCTTCTTCAATTGATGTGCCAAGCACAAGTGACACACCGTCCGTTTCTGTGCCACCGGCAAGTAGTGAGGAAGGGGAAGTCGTTGAAACACCACCCGTTTTTGACGCTATTAGTGCCGCGGACTTAACAAATTTCCGCACGGATATTATTAATGATCCCGCTATTCCGTATAAAGATAATGATTATACTGTTAAACCGTTTCCAAACGGCTTTACATATCCGGAAGGTGTGCGCCTTGCGCCAACAAATGCTTACCTAGAATTTTGGCACCCGGAAACAAGTTTAGATTTCCGCCTTATTGGCAGTAATGACATATTTATGAAAATTCAAGAAAACGGCTTAAATCATAATAAAGAACTTTATTGGCCGGTAACACTCCAAGTAAAGATGAACGAAAAAACATTTACGTATTATGAAGTAGGTGCGCGCATGAAAGGCAATACTTCGCGGCGTACGTTTGTCGACCATAACGGTGAATTTTACGATAACGTCAACTTAAAGTTATCATTTAATGAATTATGGACAAAAGATGTTTATGCACCATTTAATTTACAAAAAACATGGACCAAAGAAAATAACCCCGAATGGACGATACGTGATGAACGGACATTTATGGGCCGTGCCAAAGATAACGAAAAAGGCATGAAAAAGCTTGATTTGAAATGGAATAAATCAAAAGATGATTCGCTCGTCATGCAACCATTTGTCTTTAGTTTCTTCCAAAAGCATGGTGTGATGACACAAAACAGCACTTTAGCGACATTAAAATATAATGACACACGGATGGGTGTGGTGACAGTTAACGAACCAATTAATAAACACTTATTCCGTCGTTACTTACCAACCGCGGGTACCGATGGTGCCTTATATAAAGTTGGATGGGGCTTTGGCGAAATGGGAAGTCTGCGCATTGAACATTACAATAACAACAATCGTGTTATTGGTGAAGAAGATAAGTTTACGGGCTACGAACCAACTTATGACCGTAAAGAAGGGCCAGCCGATGATGCGGCATTAATTAATTTAATGCAAGTTTTAAAAGATAATGAAGGTAAATCCCCCGCACAATATAGTGCAGCACTAGAAGCGGCTGTCGATATGGATAGTTTCCTCATTTATGCAGCCTTATCTTATTTAACGGGTAACCCGGATGACATGCGCAATAACGGCAATAACTATTACATTTACTTTAACCCCTCTGAAAATAATAAAGCGTATTTTATTCCGTATGACTACGACTGGTCAATGGGTTTAATGTGGGATAATATGATGGTTATGTTTGGTGTTTCACCACTAAGTACAAAACATAAAGGCAATGGTGACTCATGGCAAAAAAATCGTCTCTATTGGTACACAATGATTGAATCAAATGATAATGGGCGTAATCCACGTTATAACATTTCGATAAATCGGGACTATCAAAACAGTTATATTGCGAAAGTGAAAGCATTTAGTAATGATCCACATTATTCGGTTGATGGTTATGACGCAGTTTACGAAATGTATCGGGCCACTTATAAAATGAAAACAGGCAGTGATTTAGATAGTATTGAAGACGGGTTAATCTCTCCGTTTGCTGGGACAACACTCGCGACAAGTTTTATCACTGACGTTAAACAACAAATTGTTCGCTATCTATAAAATACGATAATATTTATTTACAATAAAAAATGGCTCTATTAAATAGATTGGGGAAAATTGGGGAATCCAATTAATCTATAGCAAAAACTATTAAATAGACTGGGGAGACCCTGGAAGCAATTCTAGGGTCTTTTCATTAGGGCGTTTTTCCGTAAGTTAAGATGAGTAAAACTCGTTTACGGAAGCGTTCAAAATCACGATAACCATAAGCGAGTTTGGTGATGGTTTTAATCTTGTTGTTGATGCTTTCAGCGATGGCGTTTGTGTAGCGAATATTGTTCTGGGTTTTGCTAAAAGCATTGGCGATTTCGAATCGCCATTTGTGGAAAGAACGGCCCGTCGTTTTAAGGAATTCGTTCGTGGATTCAAGGAGATTATCGCGGATTCGTTCAACGAAGCGAAGGGCTTCGTCATAGGTAAATTTTTGTTCATAGCGGTAGAGATCCTGGAGGGTATTATAAGCAAGATAGAGGTCACTATTAAGGGCGAGAGCGCGGCGCATTAGTTCATCGTAATGAAACATTTGGCCGGTCTTTTTGTAAGTGTAAAATTTATCAGGAACATGGTAAGCACGACCAAGAAACAGCTTCCAATTTTTCTTCATAAAGTTGTAGAGTGGTGAATGTTTATCGGCATGAAGGTTCATGGTGCGGGTACGAAGCACATTAACAGCGTTTGTTAAGAGACGAATAACGTGGAAAGTATCGACAATATGGATGGCGGACTTAAAGTAAGCGCGGGTAATGGTGGAATAAGCATCATACATATCGGAGATGACAATTTTAACTTTAGCGCGTTCTATGGGGTTAATTTCATTAAAATACTCCCGAAGATAGGGCATACGGCGGTTGCGGATCACATCAACGATCTCGCGGTTATGAAAATCATAGAGAATACAGACATAGGCATGATCAACGTCTTTCGAGAAGCGAATTTCGTCAATACATAATACTTCAGGGAGGGGGCGACGCGGGACAAATTTAACGTGTGCATCGAAGAGTTGTAAGACGCGGGCAGTGGAGATATCATACTTCTTAGCAATAGCAGAAAATGTCAGCATCTGTGTGAACTCATTATGAATAAGTTGGAGGGTTTGCTTACTGATTTTTGTATATGGTTCAATGCCCTTTAGGGGTGGGGTGAATGACTTATTACATTTTAAGCATTTAAGACGAACGCGACGAATATTTAAAGTGTCAGTTAAATGATGCGAGGAATTACAGTTTTTCTCGGTGTAAAAGTAACCCTTCACATATAATTTATCGTGTCGACAATAAGGACAATGGGTGACTGTCACCTTCTGATCAACTTCATAGATAAATCCAGTAGCGGTTTTGATTGGTTCATTAAGCCGATTGACAAAGTTTTCCGGGTCTAAACCCAAGCGTAAAAGCAATGTATTAAAATTCATAGGTTAACTCCTTTTTCTATACATTGTTAGTATAAAAGAAGTTAACAAACTATAGTAAAACTATTAAATGGAGTGGGGAATATTTAAAAGTTGTCCCCAATCTATTTAATAGAGCCTAAAAAATTACCTAGGGCATATTCACCCTAGGTATTTTTTAAAACATTATAAGAATGAACAAATAAGATTTACAGTGATCTGCGCCGTAATGCAATAAAGATCATCACCCCAATAAGCGCACCACTCATGCCAAGTGTCGCGCTTATATTACCGAAACAGCCCGTTTTTGCTGGTGTTGGTTCGCTAGAAGCACCTGGATCACTCGTTTGTGGTTCGTCTGGCAAAGAAGTGGTAGGAGGCATTGAAGTATCTTCACTAACTGTTCCGGAATCAACGGGAACGGAAGTATCTCTCGATGTTTCACTTACTTCGCTAATTTCGCTAGGACTACTAATATCCTCAGAAATTGAAGTATAACTTGAGGATGCTGGATCGTTTGGATCAACAGGATCAATAGGTTCAGCATAATCGGTGTAGCCGATAGTTGGTGGAATCGTTAAGTCATTCGTGCCACGGTCACGCACGTTACGCACAATAAGCGTTGTATTAACCGTTAAGCGAATGTTCCCACTGATGACACTGCCGCGTGCAAGTGTATTAGATGTATCAAGAATAACTTCATAATCGGTTAAGTCACTAATTGTTTCACGGTCAATACCTGGTCCGTAATGATAAATGACATAATTATCGGCATTATTTTTATAACCAAGCCGGACAAGATTTGTTTTGCCGCCTGATTTTGCTGCCGTGCTATTCGCGTCAACAAGCGCACGTGTCGCGTAATTGAAAGCTGGTGCATGGCGTTTTAAAGCAATCATTTGGCGATAGGCATTAAAGAACGTCATATTATCCCATTTTTCTGCCCATTTAATCGAGTTAACATTATAAGAACTCTTATAGGAGTTATGGTCATAATAACCAGCAGAGCCGCCTTCGATTGGTTTCGAGCGGAGCATTTCACTACCAGCGTGGACAAAACCCATCCCTTGACTTAAAAGCGATATCGCTTCGGCTTGGAGCGCCTGGGCTTTGAGGATGTCGGCACTATAACCTAAATTACTTTGCCGATTCGCGGTACGCAGATGGTCATAAATCGTATAGTTATCATGGACGGATATATAGTTAACAACTTGCGACGGATTATTCGTGCCGTTTGTTATTTTTCCCATTGTGCCGTCAATGAGGCGATCAACTTCGTGGCCACTACTTTGTACCCAGCCAACACGGGCACTATTATCCCAGCTACCCCCTTTAATTGCGTCACGTCCTGCATCGTTAAACGCGCCAACATGTGCCATTTTATGAATATTATCTTGTGTTGCTAAATCCGGGACTGGTAAATTCGCGTAATCATGCATTGTCCATGGTTCACCGTAAATGACAATATCATTACGTAATGATTTAAGTTTTGTTGCGAGTTTATTCATCGCATTTACCGTGTGTAAACCCATTAAATCAAAGCGGAAGCCACTTATTTTGTATTCACTCACCCAAAAAGCGGTTGAATCACGCATATAGTTTTCCATCATTTTGCGTTCACTTGCGGTGACGTTACCAACACCACTTGAGTTGTTGGGGGAACCGTCTTCATAATAGCGGAAGTAGTAACCCGGGACAAGTTTTGTAAAACTATGTTGCGAGATACTAGCGACGTGATTATACACAACGTCCATAATGATGCGAATGTCTTTGTTCGCAAACGCTTGGACGACTTGTTTAAATTCATTAATCCGCACTAAGCCGTTATAAGGGTCAGTGCTATAACTACCTTCAAGTACGTTATAGTTTTGTGGGTTATAACCCCAGTTAAATTCCATTTTTGTTTCATCATTTTGTTGGTCATAAAACGGTAAGATTTGCACGGCGTTCACACCAAGTTCGACAATATGGTCAAACCCAGTTTTTACCGCTTGGCCATTTTTTTGATACATGGTGCCTTCTTGCGTTAAACCGAGGAACTTTTTGCGATAGTCTTCATGCCCATTCCACGAAGCATCCGCGGTTAAGTCACTGACATGCAATTCATACGGAACAATTTCCGTTGGTAATTTTGCTGAATAACTTACATTCTCCCACCCGGTTGGATTTGTTTTACTAAAATCAACAATCATGCCGCGTGCGCCGTTAACACCGGTTGCTTTCGCGTATGGATCAGTTAATTCCACAACACCGTTGGTGTTTTCAGCGACAAGCGTATAATACGTGCCGTGGAGGTCGCCAGTTTTCGTTGCCGTCCATGTGCCTTTATCACCACGCGTCATTGTTAATGTTTCTTTAATCGTGTTATCACCTTTTTCTTTACTAACGGAAAGCGGTGTACCGTTATCATAAAGATTGATCTTTAAAGATTTTGACGTTGGCGCCCACACTTTAAATGTCGTTTGTTGCGGTGTATACGTCACGCCTAAATCTTCACCGTCATACGTTAAATTTTCAATAAAGAAGGGGTCATTAAAGAGGCCATTTAATGTAATTGTTTTGGATTTTACAACATTTGTTGTTTTAAAGGTCACACTAACGGAGTAGTCTTTGGTGACGTCAACGTTATTATCAACCGTAAAGTCAAATTTATGTTTATAGTTTTGTTCAGTAGTGGAGACGTTACCGGTTTTATTAACGACGCCATCGATTTTATATTCATAACTTGCGGGCGCAAGATATGTTGTGACACTTACTTTATTTTTGGCACTAAATTGGGCGTCGAGCACTTTTTCACCAACAGCGTCCGCGGCTGATTTATAGACAGTTGTTTCCATATCAACCAAGAAGAAATTACGGCGCGGTGTTTCGCCGTCCATTTCAATTGGATAATCAGTCACGTCAATCCGAATATCCGGCGTTTGTGCTTCCCAGTCCCCGAGGCGAATAATTAAATCAAGCCATTGTGGATGATTGAAGAATGTACTCGCCACTTGGAGGACACGCCATGATTTACCTTCGAGTGTTTTGCTTGAAGTAAACGGATAGGCAGCCCCTTGTTGGCCTTCACTCCATAGCCACAAACTATAATTTGCTGCTTGTTTATTATCATTTCGCCAGTAGTGAATTGTGTATACCGATGGTTCAATGTCGTTATCTGGATCTGGATCAGGGTCAGGATCAATAATCGTTGGTAAATAAGTAGACCAATAACCGATGACTTTACCACTATTATCGCCGTGTTCGTTTTCGCCCCATTCATCATCATAGAGGACGTACATATTATTTGGGCTACTAAAATCAAGGTCGAGGTCACTTGTTTGGTTCCAGCGTCCATCCCACGTATTTGCCGAACTTGGATTCATCCGGTTAAAAATGAGGTGGTTATATGGGGCTATGGGGATTTCCACACTATAGAAGAGGTCTTCACCAACAACGGGTGTCATGCTAAACCATGCGGGATCAGCTTCGGGGGCAACCCAGACGTATGCCGCAAACCGGGCGTCCCCCATTGCCCAGTTGTCATTAACTTTTAAATAAATTGTTTTTGTTTCTTCGGCGAGTACTTCATGCGGCTTTGTTGTTGCTTTCGGTGTAACCACACTTGCTAAAAGGATGAAGCCTAATGTGAAGATTTTTTTAAATGAATGTTTCATTGTGACCTCTTTCTATCATAAACGATGATACAAACGTTTGCTTGGGGATGATTGTCACTATTTTATAGAAACGCAACTACCCAATATAAATAAACTTACTTTTAATATTACCATATTAAGCAGAAAGAAAAACGATTATAAATCAACGGATTTTCTTTTCAAAAGGCCAGCTAAATGGTAAACTAAAAGTGTAAATAACAATTATTTGTTTAGAAAGTAGGCATATGGCACTTTTTGCGCAACGAAAATATTACATAGTCAAAGCAAAATTTGGCCATGTTGGACGGGATAAGTATTTACCACTTGATATTCCCGTGCGTGCCATAAATAAAAAAGATGCGAGTGCAAAAGCTAAACGGATGGGTGGCGTTAAACGCGATCACCCGGATTGGTGTTTAAAAGGGCCAACTGAAGTAAGTAAAGAAGAATTTATTGCGTGTCAAACAAAGTTAAGTGCTGATCCGTATTGGAATAAAAAAACCCGGCAAAATATTAACCTTTTTAAAGATCGGCTCGTTGATGAACCAAATTATACAAATCATCGCGGCGTAAAAACGAATACAGTATCATTTAAAAAGCCAACAACCGCAGAAATAAAAATGTTTCACAAACGGAAACAACAAATTGTTTTAAAAGATTTAGAAATGTATTTAGACGACGAAGACGAATAGTTTAACGTGTATATTTATACCCACCGGAACGACCACCGCCACCGCGTGCTCCGCCGCCACCGCCTGGTAAGAGGAAGACAATCCAAAAGCGACCAGTGCCAAGAAGGAAGAGAACACCGAGCCCAATGAGTAACCAACCCCACCATTTAATACTAAATTCACTGACATAACCTTTCGGAATGGAATTATAAAAGCTTTCATATTGCAGGACTTCATAATCATCCATGAGTGTTTCGGCGTTAAAGGCGTTAATGCTATATACGCTTGTATATATTTCTTCCATAACTGATAAATAAAAATACGTTAATTTATAATCATAATCAGTCCGGTGGACAGTTTCAAACATTGGATGTTCCCATGTGTTGACGAAAATATCTTCAAGGCGAAACATAGAGACATAACCCGATAGGCGTGGGCCGATTTCGCGTGTCATTCCGAGATAATTAAACGAATATTTATCATTTGGATCCGGGGAGAAGTAGAGCATTAAAAGCATCCCCATATCATTTGCGCCAATTTCCCATTTATTAAAAATTGCCGTTGTATCAATCGAATCAACGGGGCCAAGATGCGTCGCAACGACAACTTGGGTGCCATTAATTTGTGCGGCCTTAAATTGTTCGGTTTGTGAATGGTCGTCATAAAGTTGACTTGAAAGCGAATAAATAAAATATTGGGTGCTCGTTAAAAGCGCACCAGCCTGGTCATTAATGTAGAAGGCTTTTGACCGTGGCATATCCTGGGGAGCACTGTTACAGCTACTTAATGCTAAAAGACTTACCCCAAGGATAATGCCAAGTAATTTACGGTTTCGTGTCGTGCGCATCGAAACCTCATTAACTAAAGGTCGGTAGCGTTGTTGAATATGTTGGGACTACCCATGTTGCAAATGGTGTTTTACTACCAAGGAACAACATATTCGGGAAAACATGAATATGCGTGTTGTAGGCGGTAACAGCACTATTGTATGACGTAATCGAAAACGTTACGCTATTTGTGCTAGCGGAAAACTCCGCAATCGCCGCCGCATATAAATTTGTTGTTTGATAACTATTGGGGTTATCTTCTAACAGGACAACAAGTGAGGTAATTGTTGATTCAACAATTTGCGCTTGGCCGTTTGGATCACCGTCAATCCCAGCATCAAGTGCCGCCGCAAATGCGGTCCGCGCATCAGTAATTAATTGCAGCGCATTTAAAATCATTGCATCCGCACTTTGGATTGCGTCAATAACTGCGCCCATTTTTTCATAACGGCCACTGTATTGGGCATAAACGTTACCGGTCGCTTCACTAACTGCTTGATTGCGGCGTACTTCGCCGTTTACGGCACCAATCCAAGTCGCGCCAATCGTGACGCCTAATAGGGCAACAGCCCCAATTACGTAGTAGTATACTCTTTTCATAAGTCCACTCCTCCATGTCCCCCAAAATAATGGAACAATTTCATTATAAAAAATGTAGCAAAAAAGTCTTATATAAATGCACAAACTAAGTAAAAAAGCGGTCGAAAAGCATGAAAATTATGATTAATGCGAAAAAATTGGGAAAAATACCATTATTTGCTATACTTTAAGCGGAGTAAAACCCGTAAGTGAAAAGCATAAGTTTAAATACTTCGATATATGATTTAGTCAAGAAATATCCCGAAATTGTGGAAGTTCTTTTTACAATTGGTTTTAAAGAAATTACGAAACCAATGATGCTAAATACCGCTGGGCGCATTATGAATTTGAAGAAAGGTTCAAAAATGCGCGACATTGAATTAGAAGTAGTTATTGATGCCCTCGAAGCGGCGGGGTTTACGATTGTGGAGGAAAATAATGAGTGAATTTATTAATAACGTTAGTAAAGCACGGCAAGAAAAACTTAAAGCGCTGATTTTAAGTTTGCACGCTGGCAAAGATTTTGACGAGGCAAAGCACGAGTTTAAAGAACATTTTGGCGAAGTAACAACCCGCGAAATAAGCCAAATGGAACAAGCACTAATTAAAGAGGAAGGTATTACCGTCCAAGAAATCCAAAAACTTTGTGACGTGCACGCGGCGGTTTTTGAAGGCTCAATTAGTGATATTCATAATGTCTTAGAAGGTGTGACGAATGAACCAGGTCATCCAGTGCGTGTGATGCGCGACGAAAATGAGAGGATTGAACAACTGATTGCGGAAGAAATTGAACCGTATTTAACACAAAGTGGGAAAACACCAATGTTAATGCTCCGCGTCGCGTTTGACCGCTTATGGGAAATTGATAAACATTATAGTCGCAAAGAAATGCTCATGTTCCCGCATTTAGAGAAAAAAGGCATTACCGCACCCCCAAAAGTGATGTGGGGTGTTGATGATGAAATCCGCACGGATATTAAAGAAGTCATTAGTCTTTTAGGCGCGGTTGGGAGTGACGAAAGTGTTATTAAAGATAAAGCCCAAAAAGCGATTTCGCGCGTGCGGGACATGGTCTTTAAAGAAAATAATATTTTATTACCACTATTAGAAGAAAACTTAAAATTTGTGCATTGGATTAGTGTTGATTTAGGCAGTCCCGAAATTGGGTGGTTTTTAGAAGCACCAAAAGAAGCATGGAATAAAGAACATCAAGAGGAAGTTGAACTTGTAAAAACACCGCTTGTTGACGGGGAAATTCCGTTTGGTGCTGGGACCTTAACACAAACCGAAGCGAATGCGATTTTAAATACGGTGCCTGTTGACATGACGTTTGTCGACAAAGACGGCCATGTTAAATACTTTAGTCAAGGCAAAGAACGTATCTTTGTGCGTCCAGCAACAATTCTTGGGCGTCACGTAACGATGTGTCACCCACCTGGCTCAGTTGATGTGGTTGAAAAGATTATTGACCGACTACGGAGCGGCGAAAAAGACGTTGATGAATTTTGGATTCAAAATGATAAAATGTTTGTGCTTATTCGCTACTTTGCTGTGCGTGACGCGGATGGTAATTACTTAGGAGTGTTAGAAACAACCCAAAATATTAAGCCCCTCCGTGAACTAACCGGTGAGAAGCGTTTGGCAGATTAAATAAAGCAAATGGTTGTAAAAAGGGGCTCTGTTAAATACAGCGTGGACACTTTTTTAAAATTCCACGCTCCATTTAATAGTTTTGGTCAGTTATATTAACCCAACAAGGAGATTATTTACACATATCAAAGATCTATTTACCACAGCCCAAATAATGATTATACGGGGATTTTTAATAAATTTAATGGGGTGCTTTTACGAATATAAAAAGACCCCAGAATTGCTTCCGGGGTCTCCACGCTCTATTTAATAGTTTTAGTGGGTTGTTTCGCCGTTTCCACGATTTTCCACGTTCTATTTAATTGAGCCTTATTCAGCAGCCATTGGCGCAAAGCCAGCTGTGCCAACGAATTCCATCGTTTCAAGCGTGAGAACGATTTCTAATGTGACGGTGTATGTACCTTCGGCCGCATCGGCAAAGTTATCATTACCATCACCATAGGCGAAGTCCCAACCACTGAAGTCACCAATTGCGTGGAATTTAACTTTGAATCCGCCTGGAATCATTGCGAAGTCACCTTCAAAATTAAAGGTTACAACGCCTTCATCTTCA
>WPCH01315914.1_pt1 | contig 12451 bp, 13 predicted proteins | sample 5399881 | NCBI WGS metagenome assembly WPCH01 (sample SAMN12869468, study PRJNA574797) | sludge metagenome | isolation source: wastewater treatment of pH5 | place: China:Beijing | collected 2019-05-20 | reverse complement strand
CTCTCCTCTAAAAAGACAAGTCATTAAAAAATAATACATAAGTAACGAAAATGGACACCCAAGTTAGTCACGGACTATATAATCATCCTGATTATTTTCTAAAATAATTAAATGTTGTTGAAAATAACCTCTATTGTAGCTAGAGTAATTTTCCATAGCTTTATGAACATCAACTACATATCCATTAATTCTCCCAAACTCAACTTGTTTATTTTCTATCTCTGCAAAACCTAAAAATTTAATCAAATCACCATTACAATTAGTACCAGGGAAAATTAATATATTTCTAGTATCAGTAATATTAATTGTCTTTGCATAAAAAAATTGTTTAACTAAGTCTCCCCAACCAGGTAATTTTTCTTTAATACGATAATACTTTGCATCTAAAATAAATAATGTTTGATTTGAAATAAACATAGTATCAGGTACTTGTTTTGTATATTTTATTTGACCGTCTATATTCCAAAAAGGTCTAGGTATTACAAATTCATGTTTCTTTGTACCGTTAAATACAAAATCACATATTTTTTCCCAAACCGTATGAAAATGGGGTGTTAAGAAAGTAATTACTTTATCACGATTTTCTTTATCAATACTTCCTTTAAGAAATTCAATTAAATTATTGTAAAGATGAATTTCACGGTCTACAAAAGTTTGTTGTAGTTCTTTTTGAAGATAGTAAATGGCTGTATCCTTATCAATAATTAAATCTACATTTTCCTCATCGAAATCTATCCCACTAAACAGCCAACCATAAAGGTTTAAAGACTGATAAACAGCATATTGATGAATTCTATAAATCAAATTATTGAAGTCAGTATTTCTTTTTTGGGTAACATAATCTAAGTAAACTGCTTGTCCATTAGTTACGACTGGATTAAGCTGTTTAGTTGTACGGCCCCAATTAATACGCCCTTGTCCATTAAAAATATACGATTCCTTTTGAATGTTTATTAATCCATTCAATATGTAATCCTTTAAAATCCAAAAAGCCGCTGCAATACTATTATTGTCTCCTGTACCACCTAGTAGGTTGTTTTCATACTGGTCAATATCGTTTTCTTGTTTATATCGAATTAGCGTAGCCAATAGATTGATAGTATGTTTTTTTAGTACATCAAAATCACTTGGAACATCGTACCCTTTTGGAAAAACAACGATGACATAATCTTTTTCTATAACTACCCCTGAAAATTCAAATACTAATTTATCTTGTTTACGAGAACATAACCCATCAATAAAAAACTGGTCAGAAACTATTTTTTTTGTATCCAAAAACGAATATTCTTTTAGTTCCACAAACGCGAAGATATGACCGTCTTTATTCATCGTTACTATTATCTATCCCAGTCGATAATTCTTCAGGTGAATCGTTTTCCATCGTTAATCTATCATCTGTGTCACCAGAGATATCGCTATTGTTAGGCTCATCATTCTCTTCTTGTTCTAAAACCATTGGAAATTCACACTTAAAAACAAGTTCGCCATCTTTATAACGAACCACTAAATCAGAAAAAGTAGTTGGGTTTTCAAAGAAATAAGTTCTTTTGTGTCTTACAACATCATCCCACAAATAAATTAAAAGCTTTGATGCTATAATCCCTTGTTTTTGCTCATCTGATTTACCTTCTAAATCTGCTGGTTTTATAAAATATGGACCAACATGTTTATCCTCATTTATTCTAATATCGTTATCTGACAATACTCCGTTTATTTTACCAATAAATTCTCCCCATTTAACATATTGTCGACCGTAAGGTATCAATTCATTTTTATGCCCAGCATTTTGAATATCTATTGGTCGATATTCAAAATTCCATCGTCTTTTAAAAGCAGAATCCATAACAAATACGCCTTGGTCTGCACTATTCATCGTAGCTACAATATTTAAGTTAAATGGTATGCTAATTTCATTGTCATTTTGGTCCTTTTGAATGCCTTCAATACTTCTTAAATAATTAGCAATTTCAACATTGGTAACAGAATACGTACTATTTCCATCATCTTCTCTGTCTAGCAATTGAAATAAATCGCCAAACACAGCTGGAGCATTCGCTCGATTTAGCTCTTCTATAATTAAAGTGTACATTTTATCTTCATGTTGAAGAGCTTCCGACAATGCTAACGTAAAAGGTCCGGGAACAAATCTATAATCAATTAGTGGCTCTCCTTTAGAAAATCGTTCACCATTATTGTCATTAATTTGTCCTGTACCACCTTGTCTATAAACAGGAACTGGTTTATAACTCCCAACAAAATCTTGGTAAGTATATTCTGGATGAAAAGTAACTCTTCGTCTATTTTCAGGAAATTCTCCATTTAGATAATGACTCTTTCCTGTTCCAGGAGCCCCGTAAACAATTAAGTTTTGTCCTATTCCAATTTCACTAAGTGAATCATTTGAAGTAGCATCAGTATCTCCAGCATTATTTTCTGGATTTTCCATATTTAAATCCATTTTTAGTTTAAAAATAAATTCAAATCGATAGACACCAGGGTTTTCTTCATATTTATTAACTGTTACCTCAGTAATTTCTGCTAAAGGTATCCTCATAATCCTTATAAAACTACCTGTTCTGCCAGCTGAAGATTTTAGATACAATCTTTTTCCTTGCGTATTGGTTGGATTTATTACACACCTTGGAGGAAAGATTATTTCTTCTTGCTGTTCATTTTTAATAGTCTCTAATTTTTGTTCCCATGAAAGGAATGAAACTTCATTGTATTGACCTATAATTTGATAATTATATTCAAATTGAACAGAATAAAGATAATTAATTAATCCTTGTTTAGAAAAATAAAAAACATCTTGGTCTGAAAAAATATAAGTGGCTCTTCCCCTTTCATCTACTCCTGGTACTACATTAAAAAAGTTTCTAAATCTTTCTTCTGTTTCGTCTCCCTGACCAAAATAAATAGTAATTTCTCCATTTCCAGTCAGTCCCCTTTTTTTTACGCTTCCATGAACATTACTTGAAGTTATAGGAACCGTCCAATGGTCTATTAATGACATTTTAAACCCTCCAAATTAATCTAAAAATAATAAAAAGGAAAAGCATTTAACATGCTTTTCCTTTAAGTGTAAGTCTATTAGGATAAACTATCTAGTCATTAACTACTAAAAAGTCATCAATTGAAATTTGTTCGTACGGTGCAGGCTTTGTAATATCTTCTGCTTTTAAAACTTGTTTCATAATTGCAATCAATACGTCAACCACAATAGAATTACCTGCTTGTCTATACATTTGTGTATCAGACACAACAATTTTGAAACTATCACAAAATCCCATCAATCGTAAGCACTCTCTAGGAGTTAGCTTTCTTATTCTCCCTTTTGTTGTAACATAATTATCAACACCTGCTCGATGCATCTTCGTCATGGTTGCTAACAACGGACGAGCCACCTCTAAATCAATTTTAGGTTTGCTATAAAAATTCTTAGTTCCACTAGCTAAAACATAATCCACAAGTTTTTCTGATAAATAATATTTTTCTTCAATAAGCTCTTCATTATTTGAAGGCTCCTCTCTTACTTCTTCAAATACAAAATCCCCATGCCAATTAAATTGTTGATTGGCTTTTTGACAGAGACCAATCTCACCATTTATTTGAGTATACTGTTTTTGAATATTTTTAGGACTAGTTACAAATTCAATTCCTTTTTTTCCTAAATAATATTTTTCCGCAGTATTTTCTAAAAGAAAATCTTGCATCGTCTTTTCCAATGGGATAGATTCTGGAAAATTAAATTGAACATCTTGCTTTTTAAAACCTACCACAAAAAGACGTTCACGATTCTGAGGAATACCATAATTCTTCGCATTTAAAATAGCATAATCCCACTTATAACCCATTTCACTGAAAACATTTTGCATGATAGTCCAAGTATTTCCGTTATCATGACTCATAACACCTTTAACATTTTCATAAATAAAAACTCTAGGTTGTATCTCTTTTACCAAACGAGCAAATTCATAAAATAAAGTTCCTCTAGTATCTTCAAATCCTCCACGTTTCCCAACCATCGAAAACGATTGACACGGACTACCTCCAACAAATAAATCCACTTGATTCTGATAAACAGTTCCATCTAAAAACCTTACATCCCTATAAAAATCATCAGGAGAAATACTGTAGTTGGAAAAATAACTTTTCTCTACAAAATTAGTTTTTCTACTCTTTCCATATAAACCATCAATATATTTCTTTTTTTCCTTGGCAGTTCTTAAAGTAGATAAATGTGCTTTAATTTCTTCCTCACTTTGTTCCACTTCAATATCACCATTATCACAAGCAAAAACAATATTATGAGGAAGTTCTAATCTTTGTAAAGCATGCTCAATAGCACCTATCCCACTAAAAACAGTAGCTAATCTTATCATTTCTTTTCGTTTCCCTTTCTTATACGAACTTATATTCTCTAAATTTGATTCTAGTATAAAAAGTCCATTTTTACCAGACCCAGATATGATTCAGAATATTTAAGAAACTGAAATGGCATAATAAATATAGAAAACTCAACGAAAAGAAAGAAAATACTAACAGAAACTACCAAGAACAAGAGTCCTCCTAACCTAAAAAAAAAGGAATTGGATACCCAATTCCAAACAGACAAGTCATATAAAAATAATACATAAGTAACGAAAATGGACACCCCTATCACTTTTTCATTTCTTTTCGTATTTTTCCTACTGTTGTTGGACTTCCTTTCCCAAATTTTTCTTTGACCCGCCTTGCAATTTCTCTATCAGAAAGCTCCGGATTGCTCACTAACAATTTTTGAATCATCTCTCGTGTACTTGTATGATTCACCGCCCCATCCTTCTTGCGTTTTGCTCTCATTTGACGTTTAGACTTCTCGTTTTTCGCTTCTGTTGTTTTTACTTTTAATTTAATTTGTTCTTCTAACGTAATATCGAACCATGCATTTCGTGTTTCAGTCTTGAAACGATATAACTTTTCTTTGTTTAATGTTTGCGTTCTTAATTCGCTTTCTGACAATGGATTTTTAAATCGTTGATTGATTTCCGATACATATGAGTAGCTTTCCTCATACAACGCCTCATCACGCTCGTAAAAACGCTTAGAATGCATGGTATGGTATCTATCTCTCAAAAAGAACATCATCATTTCACGATAGCCTTCACAAAGCCCCTGACGTAATTCAATTAACCGTTCAATATCCTTCATATGGTCATATGCTAACGTTCTCTCTTTAAATTCAGGAACATACAATACACCACTTTTTCTTGTTTTATCTGGCGATGTTTTGATTTTATTTCTCTTCTTCCAAACGTCCCATAAATTTGGTAAAGAACGGGCCATATCAGCGAGCGTGTAGTCCGCTAGTTCGTTGAAGAATGCCCTGACTTCAGGCTTATCTTTTCGTTTACCGTTATATGTATTGGGAAGCCTGAAAACGTGGGCAGCGTCCAATGTTTTTGCATCTGAACCATACTCTTTCAACATTTCATACAAGATTTTCGTTACAACTCTACGTTTTAAAATTGTTCCTTCCATCCCTGGTGTGAATTTGAACCACCAAACAAGATAAATTCCACCACCGCTCATGACAATACCGTTTGGATACGGAATTGTCTCTTTCTTGAAATACAATTCTTCTAGTTCTTCAACCAATTGTTGTGCCGTAAATTCTTTATATTTCTTTGTATTATAGAAATCCAAATCTAAAATAATCGCTGGAATTTGAATAACATTCTCGCTTTCTCGTTTTCTTGAACCATGTAGATTTGTAGACCCATAGATATCTACACCGTCGCTTTTTACGATATCTGAAAATGCCTTGTCTATTTCCGAAGCACGATACGATTTTTGAATCCAATTTTTTTCCGCATGGTGATTTTTATGTATATTACTCTCACAAATAAAGAAAAACGCTTGTTTTTGCCCTGTTTTATATATTTTTTTTAAATACGAATACAAATCCATTTCTAAATGGAAATCTGTTATATTTTCGTTATATTTTTTTAAAGCCATTATGTACACCCCTCCGAATAAGTAACGGAGCGATTTCACCTAAACTATATTTCTACAAAGGATTTCCGCTTGAAAAAAAGAAATGCCATGGTAGAATATTAATATCAGAATGATAGTTCGGGTGAGCTGAATCGCCCCAAGAACCGACGGCAATCGGTTCTTTTTTTATGCATTAAAATTTCACCGAAAAATAAGCTTCTCGTATGTTTTCTTGTTCAAGCCCAATATATCTACGCGTTACACTTTCAGCCGAATGATTGAGCAACTCTGAAAGAACGTGCAATGGTGTTCCGTTCATATATGAATGATAACAAAATGTTTTACGAAGTACATGACCCGATAAAGATTCTAAACCGCATTCCTGGCCTGCAGCCTGTAGAATTCTGAAAGCATGGACACGTGAAATAGAATCCCCTTTTTTACTCTTAAACAAATAATCTTCCTCATCCATATCTTTCGTATATACTTCGAGCTCAGGCATCAAATCCGGATGAATTTCAATAATTTTCGTTTTCCCTGTTTTTTGTTCCTTAAAATGTATTTGATATTTCCCTTTTACATCTTTAACTTTTAATGTGAGAATATCTTGTGTCCGCAAGGCAAAAAACAGCATACAGCGGAACATAATATAATCTCTTGTATTACTTTTCTTTAAATAATTGGATAGCTTTTCGATAATAGATAAATCTTTTATCGGTTGAGTCGTTTTCATGAGACAACACCCCCCTATGTTTTTCATCCTACCATACAATTACACAAAAAAGTTAGATTCCCCTTCAAAATGTTACATAAGAGTTTTTTTGCCTCCTAAACGAACTAAAGCGTTGATTTCTCAACGTTTCTTTATGTAACACAATTAGATTGTGTTACATAAGTTCTTTTTTTACTCTTTTTCTTTCAAAATTTCACTTTTCAGTTCTTCTATTTCTTCGTCTATTTCTTTCATTTTTTCATCAAATTCTTTATCTTTTTTCTTCACTTCATCGTACAAACTATCTTTTTCATTCATCCAAACGACCTCCCAAACCGCATTTATTATGAATTCAGTTTAGACAATCCAATATCCTGTCATACTGCCCTAGTTCTATGATTAAGACTTGTATTATAATTAATATAAGTAAATAAACTTATTAGTTGGTGATAGTTAATATGGAGAAGTTCAATAAAGCTTTAGGTGAAGTAATTTCGGCATGCATTAAACTAAGTGAAGAATGGGAAAATATTGAAACAACACATGCGAATCAACTTGCAGAAAAGTATCCATTTGATAAGGATTTTGAGGAAGTAATATTAGAGTTAGTAGAATGGAAAGAACATATTAATAAACAATCGTAAAAAAAGAGAGCCAATGCTCTCTTTTTTTACTTTTTAATGCGTACACTTACACCATCAATTGGTTCTTCACGACCTAACGAAACGATGTAATAATCGTCTCCATTGTGTTCGATTCGTGATGGAATATAACACTTATCTAGCTCTGAAAGATACTCCACAGGATAACCTGAAGATAATGAAATACCATTTACTTCATAACGTCCTGTTTCATAATTTTTCTCTAGTGTTCCTGATGTTTGAACAGGTTTTACCATGTTGTTTAGAGCATATGTTGCATCATCTAACTTTTCACCCACGCGTAACAATACATTTAATTGATAACGCTCTTCCATAGTTAAATCTGATGGAAGTGTAACACGTTCTACTTCTTCGTATACCTCGCTGAATCGTGCTAATTTTGGTCCAAGTTCCTTTGCTAATTCTACTAACTGCTTGAATTCGTTTGACATATAAACTTCCTCCCAAATATCTTTTTGTAGTGCCAACATATAATAATCGAAAAAATGAGTTTGTCCATTACTTTCAGACGGAAATGGAATCGGTCCGTTATCGGAATTCCCTGGTCATCCAGTTCCACCATCGGTTCCACCAAAAGATGTGCCTTATATAAAAAATTACCGTAGGTGGAATCGTGGGTTCATTCGTTATCTTTCGATAACGAATGAACCCACGATTTTAGTTACCCTTTACTTTTTGCTTTATTTTTTCCGCCACTAAACAGACGAGCCCAAAAGGACTGTTTTTCTACCGCTGCAGCGATTTCTAAGCGTTTATCCTCCATCGTTTGACGAATCCCTTGCACCAATTCTCTATCACGCTTTTCCAAAGAATCGTTGAATTTTTGAAGAACGACCTCCGCAGTTCTTTGAGAAGTTTCTTCTACAATTCTTTTTGTATACTGTTCCAATTCTTCTTTCGTGAACGATATTTTATCGCTATTTTCATCTTTGTTTGTGATAATGGCTATAGTTTTTTCAGCGTTTTTTCGCTCGTTAAAGCTTGCTACTACTGACTTTCCTGCGATTTCGAGACTTTGCGTTTTTTCAATCATTCTTTGCATATCTGATAACACTAAAATATCACGTTCATAGTACAATCTATTATTCTTATCATTTCTTTCAAATTTATATCCATGCTTCTCTAATTCAATTGACCATCTTCTTAACGTATTTACATTTATATCAAGGTGCAAAGCGACCTCTTTTGCGAATGTTCCAAATTCACTCATTAATATCACCTCATCCCTTCCTTCTAGTTTGGCGCGTTATTTTCCTGTTTACAAGTGTACTAGACAAAAAAAGAAATAGCATCTTCGATGCTATTTCTTTTTTTTCTTATAAACGGCAGTGATATCCGTTCTGTTATGCCCTAATACCTGAGACAAATATAAATTTTTGATGTAATTCATTTTTCTTCCCATCAAATCTTCATTCGAGTATTTTGGTCCTGTTACAGGATTTCCGCTTTCATCAAGAACCCGCACACGAACAGGATATTTTGTTCCGTTTTTTCGTTTTTTATAAACTACTTCACCCTTTTTATTTCGTTTCAATTCCGTTTTCTCTATGATTGGATTCAAACGAGAATCCACGTTCACATGCTCCATGATTCGTTTTACCATCTCTACCTTATCCAATTTACCTTTTTTCAATTCTCGTTCCACTTGGTTGATTTGATATTCGACCGCAGACTTTCGAAAATCATGGACTCCTGAATATTTTGCACCGCCTAGCCTGGAACATTCTTTTACGAATCCACGAACGTCTTTTTCACTCATTCGACTTCCCCAAATACGTTGATTATCATCTTTATGCAGCCCCAAATCGTAGATTTCTTTTAATTTCTGCATAGTCTTCTCACGAACGGGAATAAAACGAGGTCTAGCACCCTTTGTCATATTGGAATCCGTCAACATGATACGATTATTCTCAAAATCTACATTACTCCATTTGATTCTTCGAAATTCATCCAAACGTGGTCCTGAATAACCCAATACTTCAATTGCAACTCGATGATAATCGCTGAAATGTTTTCCAGCGGCCGAAGACATCTTTTGCACATCATGAACGGTATATCCACCCTGATGTCCCCTTCTATAATCCTCCTGACTATACGTAGGAACCATTTCAAGGTGTTTACTATTAATGAGTCCTCCAAAGTGCTTTAAACCCTCTTTTTCGCCCATTTCAGCCATCTTTTTAAGAGAAGACATATATAATCCAACTGTTTTCGCTGAATTACCTCTATCCAATTGTATTTGCAAAAATGAACCAATCATTTTTGGCTTTACTTCACGTAATTTTGTAACACCATACTCCTCATAACAGTGCTTTAAAAAGGTATTTATCATGGATTGATATTTTTTATATTGATTTACCGACCAAACCCCTTCAGCCGAAACACCATCTTTTACATCTTTTTTCGTAATTTTCCCTTCTTCTTTTCGAGAAATATTCGAATTGCGTTCCCACATTTTATTAAACTCATTCTGAACATTCCACAGTTCCCGCTTCTGTTTACGTGATAAATGGTCGATTCTGCGTTGTTTTGCCGTTGCCTTATGTTTTACCTTATTTTTCTCTTTAGCGTTGCCTGTGTAGCCTGTAGACGTCCTATAACCAGGATTTTTTGACATCGCTCTTTGAATTTTTTCTAATTCATCATCTTTTAACCCCATTTCCGTGCACCTCCTTTTCACAAATCATAGTTGAAAATCTTAAAATTTATGAAAAAAACTCCATGAATTTTTCAGTAAAAAATCAAAATCGTTCAAAGTCGCAAAAAAACGCGTCTTTGCTGGGAAAGGTGGGCACATCCCCCCTGTTCCCAGACCCTATCCCCCCTCTACCTAACCTTCTGTTAGATAGAGGGGTAAAGCGTATTTTTTCTTCTGTTACCAGAAGAAAAAAGTTTTTGTGTCCTGTCACGACAGGACACAAAAACAAAAGACAAAAGCAATAAAATAAGCATTTCCAAATGTGCGGAGCCATTCCGCACATTTGGAAATGCTTATTTTCCCTAAAACAGATAGCAAAAAACCGCAGGTTTCGTTATTCCTCCCTACGTATCCCTATGTTTCCCCATTATGTATTACATTCTCGATACACTAAAGCAACGCACACTTGGTGGTCATTTTCGAACAGAGACATCCGTCATCTGCTAAGGTTCACGGCGTGACACAGACAAACTTTTTTGTCAGGTCTTCCGAAAATCGAGAATACAAGTCTTGCTAAACATTTGTTACTTTCCTTTGAAACGATTGATACTTTGCCAAGTTTTCTTCCGTTCATGGACTGCTAAACCAACAATCACTTTGTCAATTTTACGGGTATTACTTTCTCATCTCCTTTTTAATTTATGTGTACTTGAATATTCCAGAACCACTCTCTTTTTTCTCCTTTCTACCCTTTTCATTTTTTTATATATTTGATGAAACATAAGTTTAGTTGTCTTTTTATTGTCGTCTTTCTTACGTTCTGATGTCTATGATGGGACACACGGAACGTAAATTTTGGTTTTTAAAGTATGAAAACAACATACTTCCATTTTACTATACATCAAGTTAATTTTTGGAAAATAGTTCGTTTTTCTATCATTATATTCATAAAAAAAATCTGTATGAAGTAGTGTTATATTTTAAAAACATCTTTCATAGAATAGTAAAAAATAAATAGAACTTGGCGCAAAATAAAAAATCCAATTGCAGCCATCCTATTGTTTTTCAAGAAGGAATGGCTGCAATTGTACCGTAGCCATTCCTTCTTGTTTTTTTTGCAAGTGTAAAATAAGGAGGAAATACACACATGGACAAATCTAATCTAGAGTTTTCTGAGTTTGGGCATTCAATCGCAAGAGAGGAATATTACAAAAATTTCTATGACAAAGGGCTAGGAGAACCATTCTGCCAAACAATTCGCGGATACGCACCAGATGCCAGCGAGCTCGAAAAATTTCTTGATTGCAAGCTTGGGGTCGACATGATTTTTGAAGTGGAATCAATGATTACAACTCGCTTGGGAACATCGTATGTTGGTAAACGTAAACATACAGCTCAAGAACGTTTTGTTCGAAACATGCGAGATTCAATCACAATTTCTATCCAAACAGGTTCAGGACATGAAGGAGAGCTCTTCCGATTAGACCTTGCTAGTCACTTTATTTATGGCGAATACAATGGAACAGACATCACAGACATGATTTTTATCACAAATACAACACTTTTAGCTGATGCGATTTTTGATAAGAAAATTCTCTTTACGACTCATGAAAATCCGAACAACGGCACAATCTTCATTGCAATTAAAATCGAAGAACTTGACCGAAACAACATTCCTTACGTTCGATTTAAAAACAAAAACAAATTGCATTAAACAAAAGAAGAAGGAACTCCCTTCTTCTTTTGTTTTTATAGTAATTAATATATGATATGCTTTTTTATATTAGACTTGTATGCTTAACATGTGAACATGTGCGTTCTTTTTTTGATAAACCCGTGTTTTTTGTCACGTTACCTAAAATCAATTGTCTGTCCATCACATAAAACATGAGTTGTTCCCAAGCATACTGCAGCCAGTCCTCGAATGATTCCTCTACTTATGCTATCAAATCAGGTATATCCACTAGCACACCTTGCAAATGATAATCCCATCTAATAGCCTTGCTAATAAATTTTTATTTTTACTAGTGTTCAAATCAACACGAGAAACCACATAGCCCAAATTTCCATCGATATCAATTACCTTCTCATTCATACATCATCCCTCCTGTTCATCACTAGATACCTGTTCTAACAATGTTCTCATGCGTTCCAAATCCTGCACCAGCTCGTTCACAACATCCTGCAACCTTCTCATATATAACTCATTAAGGAGAACTCTATATAAATCCTCAGTCATACCAAACCCCACCTTTCCCACACAACCTAACAAAAAAACTGGAAAAATCAATAAATCCATAAAAAAAAAAGAGAAGAGCGTTGCTCTCCTCTAAAAAGACAAGTCATTAAAAAATAATACATAAGTAACGAAAATGGACACCCAAGTTAGTCACGGACTATATAATCATCCTGATTATTTTCTAAAATAATTAAATGTTGTTGAAAATAACCTCTATTGTAGCT
>WPCH01083289.1_pt1 | contig 12458 bp, 8 predicted proteins | sample 5399881 | NCBI WGS metagenome assembly WPCH01 (sample SAMN12869468, study PRJNA574797) | sludge metagenome | isolation source: wastewater treatment of pH5 | place: China:Beijing | collected 2019-05-20 | reverse complement strand
CCTATTGGGTATATATCGTTATGAACTACTTGATTTCTAAGTGCGATAGCTGGTAACAACCAATCATCTTTTTTTACTATTTGAGTGATGCTTATTAAATTTAAAAGCGATAATGCTTTATACTGAACTTTCATAATCTCTACCCCTTATACAGTGATTTATTTATTTCTTCACAAATAGATTCTTCCACGCACATAAAAAAAACAGTTTATGACTATCATTTACAAATCTCATTTCAATTTTTATTTTTCTTTTGTTCTTTTTCTCTGATTCTTTTTCTATTTGCTATAAATTCTTGGCGTTCCTTTTCATGTTGTTCCCACGTAATATTAAATGATGGAAATTTAAAGCGACAATACACCAATAGTACGAATTCTGCTGATACAATGGCAAATACATATAATATTATTGTTTGTAAAAAATAGAACACCATTGGCTTTAGCGCAAAATGAATACTTGCAAAGATTAATATCAAAAGGACAACTATATAAATAAACATTCCAATTAACATCCAAAGTTTTGTATTAGTAAAAAATGAGGCTGACTCCCCTTTTAACTTATAGCCTCCATATTTTGCTTTTTTAAAAGTATGGATTGTTATTACAATATGAGTAATTATCGCTCCTAATAATAATAGACCTACATAAAATACTGTTAGATTTTCACAAGAATATCCAAATATTGCTTCAATTAATACATACGCATACCCTACCGTTGCAACTTGAAACGAGTTAAACACAATTACAATGGCTTGTAACTTTTGTAATTTAAATCTTAATTTCGAAAATGAATAGATTATCAAAAAAAGGATTTGCAGAATATATAATGCTAACTCTACAGAAACAATTATTCGTTCAAAAGATTTTGGATAAGCCTCCCAACCAAGTTGTAAAAAACCCAAAATAATAAAAAACATCGGTAATGAAGCATATACAAAGACTCCAACTAAAAATGCCATTACACCATCAGGACTTAATCGGTTTTTATTTGTAACTTTGAAAAAGTCTAAATCTTCTTCTTTTATGTTCCACATTCACTTATCCTACTTTCAAATTTTATATTCATCACCAAAATATTGACTTCAATTTTTTTATAACTGTTACATTCTCTTTCGTAAATTCTTTATAATTTCCAGACTTTAAATTATCGTTCATATTTACCGCCCATTTTACTAATTTCTTTGTTCCGCTAACTACACTTTCGCCTCCCAATCTATCAGATTTTGTGTTTAAGCCTACTGAGATTAGAACACCAGCCACTGCGCCTACCGCTCCTCCTGCCAAGGTACCAAGTGGTCCTAACGCAGTCCCAATCGCTGCTCCAGTTGCTGCTGCTCCCGCTGCATATGCTAAGTCCACACCTGTATCTAATGCAACATCTCTTACATCCTGTAGCTGAAATCCATCATCTTGTGACTGTATAATATTATCTACAACTGTCAACCCCGTTCCCATAATTGCCACACTTTTGAAGAGCGTCCCAGTACCTTTGAGTTTTTTAAATGTCTCTGGCCATTTCTTAAAATTAAATTCGTCAATGCTCTTTTGAAATTCGGTCCCAAATGAATCTGTCCATTTATTTTTAAATGCTTTTAAAAAACCTTCTTCCTTCCGAGTCATCATAAAATCTTCACCCGCTTTAAATTCAGGCAATTTATAAATATCTTTTTTTGCTTGTTTTATTACATTTCTTGTTTCGTTGTTGTACTTGACTTTAAATTTATCTTTAAAAATAAATTTAAAAATAGCATCTTCATTTGCATCTGTAGCTAAAAGTTTGGAAGCCGCTACAATATCGGCATCGTTTAAAGTTTTAAATACATATGCCCCTTTTCCTTTTCGAGCATTAACATCAAAATCAACACCAAATCCCAAATTTTTTTTCATGTAAACAAGGCGTAAATAACCAGAAAATAATCCGACTACTCCTTTTTTCGCTTTACCCGTATATCCCGCAATCATTTTAGCTACTCCAACTATAGATGCGAAGGTTCCTTCAGACATAAGTTTTTCGGTTGTATCACTAGAAAAGTTCCCTTCAGTCTCTTGTATTTGTCTCATAGCACCATCTAATCCGCGTAACATGTCATCAAAATTTTGAAGATCATTTTGTTGACTATTGTAAGCCTCTAGTTTTTCTAACGTATCACTGATTTCTTTTTGACTTTTTTCAACCCCTTCAGAAATTCCTGATGATGGGGGATAATGGATCGGAACAATATCATTAATTGAACTGATAGTCTGTTGTGCTAATTCATTTGATTGATTAAAACTGTTACTATACCCATTAATTTTTTGCTTTACATTATCTAAATAACTCCCATAAATTTTCGTATCTGCATCACTATCAACAGAACTATTAAAATCTTCTATTGCTTTTTCAAATTGCATGCTTAAGCTTTCTGCTGCGACCATACAACCTGAAATAACACTTCCATGAACTCTAGATAAATGGCCTTTAATTCCATCAGCAGCAGCACCTTGAAATGAATTAATCTCACTAAAATCCGCTATCTTTCCTAATAATGATTCAAACTGTTGATTCAACTCAGTGGCACTTGCTTGAAATCTACTTTGAAGTTCTTTTACTTCTTGTAACTCTATATTTTTATCCACGTTTCTCCCTCCCTATTTTGCATGATAATTTGAATCTATCATTCTTAATTGCTTCTCAAGTTGTTCGTCTTTTTCAACTATTTTCTCCCCAGTTTGTTGTATTTTATTTAAGTCATTTTCTAATATCTGTTCGTATCGCTGCACCTTTTGAGATAACTGTTCAATTGCTTCACAATATTGAATCAGCCTAGTCAAATTCGTACGATGTAACTGCATACCATTAAATTTAGTCTTACCTAAATCACTAGCACCACTTTTCAAATCACTTACTTTCGCATCAAATACCCCTTTATTTAATTTAATTTCCCCCATTTATCATTTCCCCGCCTTCTGTACTTCTACTTGAATACTAGCGTCAACCATTGAAACACTTCTACTTAGAGAAAGAATACTAGACTCACATGTAGCGATTTCTCTTTCAAGCCGCCGTATAGCTTGATCGATGTCTTCTTGCACTCTCCCTAGTTCTCCGATAAACTTCCCTAAATTCGAAATGACTTGTTGTTCATATGTTTCTTTAAAAGTAGTTGCTCTTTGCCCTTTCCAACTACTCTCGTTTATTTCTAAAGACTTAAACTGCTCTTGATTTTGTTTAATTGCTTCAAGATTATTTACAAATTTCCCCTTAGCAGTTATTAGCCTTCGTAGTTTCATTTGTAATTCAGCCAATTGCCCTTGTTGATGACTTATACTACTTAATAAACCCGATTTTTGACTATTTAATTCCTCTATCCCCATGCAAATCCCCCCTTAAATAGTTGGCACTTTAATTCTAGTAGCAAAACGATTTTCAACAAAATACCCTTCAAATGGATTTAATTTTGTACTACTTAAATCTTTATTAGATACATCGAAGACCATTTGGCCTGATGATTTTCTAAGTAAAATAACATGAGATTGCGTTTTTATTGTTTTTGAAACTAAGTCGTATCGACTGTCAATTGAATCAACATCACAGCCAATTACGAAGTGGATGCCCATAAATGCACCATTTGTTATTAATTCCGCCAAACTATATATATCGCTATCTTCTAAATTACTTAAAATATCATTTACATCTGCAATTACGATTACAATCGGCTTAAATTTCTTAATAAATTCTGCCGGGTTCACTGTTTCACTTGATGCTTCCTGCTCTTCTTTAAACGCTGCTTCTCTCGATTTATAAGCATTTGTAACTTGTTTAATCGTTTTCTCAATTCCTGTTTTTTCAGCTACATATAAAGCAGCGCTCTCTCTATAGTTTGAGAAATTGCGTGTTCTTGTATCAATTAAACCTAGATCAAAGTGTCCACTATCTGCTAACTGTTGAAGGAATTGATGAACTACATTTTCAACTTCATCTTTCTTAATTCCCCCTACAACAATATTAGACGCTTCCGTTAAATCTAATTCGAGAGGCGTAACGTTTTCTGTCTCTACACCAAATGCTAGTTTGCCTGCTTCAATAATTTTTCTTGTTTCTGGCCATGCAATGAATTCCTTGTATTCCAGAACTTCAGGTACCATAGGAATTGCTTTCGGTCTTTCTCCATCCCAGAAGGAATCCATCTCTTTTCCTTCAGCTTGTATATTTTCAATTCGAGTAAGGACATCTTCTCCATTTGTCGGTAAAGCTGTTTGGAAGATTGTTGGTTCGTCAATTTTAACTAAACCACGGCCTGCTAATTCTTCAATTTTTAAGTCTGTTCTTCCTACAATAGCTCTAGATTCTGCCTCATCTATCATATATAGAGCAATTTGTAGTTTAATATTTGTATTTACTTGTACTCTCAATGCATTTTGACGTGTAGCCGTAAGCATTAAATGAATTCCTACCGCTGCCCCTTCACGTACAATTTGTGCAACAATGCGTTCAAAGTCTTCGACAAATCCAGCTTCTCTAACAGCATCATAGTTATCTAACGTAATTAATATTGTTGGTAATACTTCTTTACTAGCTCTCTCATACAGTTCAAGACTCGCAACGCCATATTTACTTAGCAATTGCTTTCTATCTTTTAATAGGTCTTCTATGCGACGAAGAAATTTCTCGCATTTTTCAACTTGATCTAATGTAATGATGTCTGCCACATGCGGTAATGATTTTAATGGCATTAAACCGTTCGTTCCGAAGTCTAATAAATACACATGCAAATGCTCCGGACTATGCTGGCGAGCTACATCCATAATGACTGATTGTAAGAATGTTGATTTTCCGTAGCCTGGGCTTGAGAAGACCGCTACGTGTCCGTCTTTACTAATATCTAATGTTAATGGTGTTTGTGATTGTAATTCAGGCTGATCTAGTAGACCAATTGTTGCTTGTAATGGTTTCTTTTCTTTCGTCCATGCTTCTTTGAACTGAATAGCATGTAAGTCTTGTAAATATACGCTTTCTGGAAGTGGTGGTAACCACGGTCTTGCTAACGCTTCAATTTCATTTATTTCTGCGTAATCGTGAATGTAGTCAATAACAGCATCCAGTTCAGATGGTACGCTTATTACTTCTTTACTGCTACCAAGTCCACTTAAGTCTTCACTTAATATTTCATATTGTCCTAGATCATTTATTGCATAGATTGTTGCATCTAAATGTTCTTTATCCTCTTTATTTTCTACATAGTCTGCTCCGCTCCAAGCTGATTGGAATAGTTCATAAATTTCATTATTCCCAACTTGTAAGTAAGCACGTCCTGGTAATGTAATTTCAGCAGCATCCGGTGTTTTTAAAATTTCATTACTATCTGACGTATTTTGCACTTTTAGTGCTAGTTTGAATTTCGAGTTACTCCAAATTTGATCATCTACAACACCACTCGGTTTTTGCGTAGCTAATATTAAATGGATTCCGAGTGAACGACCGATACGCGCTGTTGAAACTAACTCTTTCATAAATTCTGGTTGTTCTGACTTCAATTCCGCGAATTCATCACTAATTAAAAATAGATGCGGCATCGGCTCACTTACTAAGCCTTCTTTATACAGTTTTTGATACTGATTAATATGGTTTACATCATTTTCACCAAATAATCGTTGTCTTTTCTGTAATTCAGCTTTAATTGATGCGAGCGCTCTCATACTTTGCGCTCCATCTAAGTTCGTAATTGTTCCTAATAAATGCGGTAAGTTTTTGAATAAATTCGCCATTCCGCCGCCTTTATAGTCAATTAGTAAAAAGGCTACTTCGTACGGGTGGAAATTGACTGCTAGAGATAATATATACGATTGTATAATTTCCGATTTACCTGAACCTGTTGTACCTGCTATTAATCCGTGTGGTCCGTGTGCTTTTTCGTGTAAGTTTAAGTTTACGATATCTTCTTTCCCACGTAATCCAAGTGGTACAGCTAAAGATTTATGCGCTGCATTTTTCTCCCAACGACTTGTGATATTCAGTTCTTTTACTTTTTCAACGCCGTACATTTCTAAAAATGTTACGCTTTCTGGAATACTATTTTTTAAGTTTTGCAAATGATTTAATGGTGCTAATGCCCGCGAAATATCTTCTAAATTGAATCCTTTTGGCACATGATTTAGTTTAAATTGACGGTTAACAAGTTCTCCTTGCTCTAAGATGATGTTCCCTTGTTTTGCATCTCTTATGTCTATTACCGTTTTCACATGCTCCGGTAAACTTTGCATAACATCTTGTACAAATACAAGTGATACACCTAATTGACTCGGATCATCATTAAAGAATTCCATAACAACATGGTCTAATATTAGTTTTTCATCTGTAATGAGAACGACATAGTGCGGTGCAAAGTACATTTTTTCATTAGTAGAACTTTTTTCATCTAGTTTTAATTTTCGTTCTTTCAATATTTGATACAAACTATTTAACACTTGATCACGGCTACGATCATGGTATACAAATCCACGTACATTTATATCGCGAACACTTCCATGAGGTAACCAGCGCATCCAATCCCATTTTTCTTTTTCTTCTTCCGGAAAAATAGTAATAAACTGCAAGTCATAATAACTATGGAATAAAGCCGTTTGTGCAACTAATAATTGTAATTGCTCTAACACTAAAGAGCGTTGACCAATATAACCGACTGGTCCATTCATTAAATCTGTTACAACTGGTACATCTTCCAACGATAGATAACGCTGTCTTAGTTCACGTGCTATATCAATTAATTCATCTTTCGTTTGACTAAATTCTTCTTCATTAAATTGAATTTCAAAACTCGTATTAGCTTGTCCTGTTCCAACGCTAAATGTTAAGAAATCATGATGTAACATTGTTTTTTCATAAATTCGAGGATTTACTTGAACTGCCATATTACGTATTACTTCTACATTTGGATTGTGATAATGTAATGCGTGACGCTGTTTTTCACTTTCTGCATGTAAATCTTTCGTTTTTTGTTTTATATACTCTCTATAGCTTTTATCTCGTTCAACAATATCGACTTTATATTGCTTCAAATTTTTAATATACGATGTGACAGAAACAATGATTGTTACTAATGTCATCGCAATCGATGCGATAATAAACATTCCATATTTCATGAAAATAGCAAGTAATACAGTTACGACAATCATGACAAGTGAAGGTGCAATGATTCTTGCTAAATGCTCCGTTGGTTTTGATGGCATACTTGAAGGCTTTGCAATTGTCATTTTCTCTTCTGGTTCACGGTAAATAATACGTGGTGAACGATGATAGTCTGGATAACCACTTTGATAATTTGTTTCTGATTCTACTAAAATAGGTAACTCAGATTTCACTTTATCTTCTGAAGAAAGTACTTGAATGTCTTCACTACCAATCTCCAATAAAATACCATCAAAATATAATACGTCTCCTGATTCCAACATAACGCTATCTTTTAACTTCGTATAATTATGAAATACATCCCCGCCATACACGTTCACTTTAAAAGAATCGTACAACGTTTCGCGAGATAGCATTAAATCTACACTAGTCCCGGTAATAGAAATATCATCGTAATCGTTTTGACTCACTGTAAGAGAATGTTTCGTTCCGATATCAAACACTTTAGTTGTGCCAACAATAGATATAAAGATTTTCAAGCTCACATCTCTTGTTTTCCCAATCTCAATTTCCTTATTGAATTCTATTAATTGATCCTGTACCATCCAAGCATTTACTTCATTATTCCACTTTAACTCTACTTCTTGTTCTAAACTTGGATTCGTAATATCGTTTGTCCACTCTTTTCCAATCGACACTATTGATTGCTCATTTGGATGTAATGTGCACTTATATATTTTGTCTCCATAAGTCAATACTAATAGTTGCTCCATCCGTGTTCACTGCTCCTTTTCAACTGTCTCATCAAGTGCTTACTCTTTTTTCTCTGTGTCCGACAAATTTTTATCGTTTGATGAATTGCCATATTTCTTTTTATATTCATCTAATTGTTGCTCATATGTTTTTAACTTTTGATCACGTTCTTCCCCTGATAAATCTGGATTATTTTTCAGTGATTCAATTTGTTTAACAAGGCCGTACATAATAAGCTGAGGATCATCAAGTGTCTTAGCTAAATCTAATGATTTATCAAAATTACCTTTTCCGTTATACATCCAATACAGCAAATACTTTTCATCACTTTTCAAACTAATGTTTTTCATAATCGATTTCTTTTGAGCTTCACCTAGTTTTTCAGCTGTAATATATGCAAATGCTAACTCATATTTAGATGCAATCGGTAATGATTCAAACTCCTCTTCATTCAATTGCGTAATGACTTTGTCATAATCAGTTGCTATGAAACTTGCATTTGCTTCTAACAATTTATTTTGATAAGGAAATTTTATAAAAGTGAAATATATTAAAGGAGCAGCTAAAATAACTGTCGCCGCTATGAAGGAAAAAGCTAAGTATTTAAATGATTTATAGCTTTTTTTAGGTACTAACTGCATATTTTTTTCTGTTTTTGTTTGTTCCTTCTCAAAGCTGTCATCAAGAAACTGCAGTAATGCATCTAAGCTTTCCATTTGAGCAACGGTCTGTTCAAATGTTGTTTCTTTTGCATCTTTTAGTAACCCAGCATACAAATCATCAAAGTTATGTTTTTGGGAGAATAAAGCAATAATTAGACACTTATATTGTCTTAAAAATTGCTCTTCTAATAATGGGGTTGGCGGAACAATATCTCGAATTCCTCTATGTATAATACTTGGTATTAAATTAGCATTAAAAACTATATTGTCTGGATGTAAAAAGAACGTGATTCGTTTATTTAAATATTTACGAAACTGCGCAACATTCCGAAGTAGTCTTAATTTCTCATTTCTTCTAAAACGGCTAAGATCGTCCCACTTATATAATTTTTTATCTACTTGATATAGAAACGTAAACATATCATCCGTTTCTTCTATTGTTAATGGTACAAATTCAGATGATTCGCCCGTAATTATATCGAATTGACGGAAGTCTTTTATACGTGTTTGAGATTTGGTCATCTCCAATTTCCAATTTTCTTTTTCTATTTGAAATTGATAGTTCATTGCATCAATTTGAATTATTTTTTCCGTCATGTTTATCCTCTTCTCCTTTTCTTTATAACCCGTAATAACTTATTTTCAAATAACTAAAAGTAAAAAATATTCTTTATAAAACTTGCAAAATATCTCCATCTGTTATTTGGTGATCAATTAAACGATCATTATCTGTTAAAACAATTGACTTATTTTTCACTTTAATTACAAAATGTGAACCTTCATGATTATCAATCTTTAGCGTATCTAATAAGTTTTTTAATAAATATTTAATAGATTGATGATTCGGAATACGCAAATCATATGTATTTCCATTCCATTTACTAAAATCTACTGTCACATTGATATGTGTTTGTATTGCCATCGCTTTACCTCCAACTTTTACGAAGAACTGTATAAATACCGATGTAAATAAGTAGAATGCCGCCGCCAAATAATAATATTATTGTTATACTAATTGGCTCTTCATTCATTGTTTCATTACTCGCTACTTCATCTGCACTTTTTCTGACAATGTATTCACTGCTAAACAAACTATTTTTCGTATCTTTAACACTATTATTCTCTTTTGGTTTTGTAAAAAGAGAATCTCGCAAAGCTTCCATATCTTTTTGTTCTTTCTTTTTCTTTTTCTCAATTTCTTCTTCTATATCTTTGTTAAATAACTCAATCGATGCTTTATCTAATTCTGTTTCCTTATGTTCCTTTTTATTTTTTTCTTGGTCGCTTTCTTCAAGTCGATCCACTTTAAACTTAATCTTCCCATCATCACCAAGATAACTGTCAGCCGCGCTCCTTATCGGTAGCGCGACAAACAGTAAAAGGATAGAGAGAAATGATAACTTAGCCACTATGCTCCATTGTTTGATCATTTACTTCTTTTTCCTCCCATTTCTTATGCCATACAAATAGATTACTAACCAATCCAATAATGGCAATTACAAACAATACGACAAAAATAACTTTCCCAGTATCTTTACCACTAATAAAATCATTTAGAAAACTTTCTATATACTGAAGCGGTGAGAATTGACGTATCTTTCCGACAGACGACATTTGATCTACTTTACTTCCAACTGCCTCAGTTAAAAATAGGTACATGCTTAAAAATACTAATAGTATAAACATACCTACCATTTTTATTTGTCGTAATAAGTAGGTTGAGACCAATACAAACGCCATCATAATAAATGTGATGAACGCAATCCATAGTAAACTTTGATCCTGACCGAACTTTAAAAGACGCCCAGAAATGATACCTATACTAATCCCTTCCACAATTGATATACCGAAAGCTACTACTGTAGTTGGTACATTCATATCAATTAATGAGAATTTCTCTTCAAAATGATCTGATTGCATTCGTTTCTTTTCTTGATTCGCAATTGCGTATGCTGTAAATAATGCAACAATGAAACAAGTTAATACAATTAAGTACGGTGTAAAAGCATTACCTGCTACAATTACTCCATCATTTTGCTTTTGAACTGGACTAGCTAAAAAGTCATATAGCATTTCATTTTGACGATCTCCAATACGACTATTCGCTAAAATTTTCGTAAAGTTTTTGGAGAATGATTTATCATCTTCCATTTTCTTCGTAAAGTCGTTTAATAATAAATCAGCTTTTGAAACAATTGTCGTTCCGCTGTCTTGAATTTCTTTTGCTTGTCCATTGATTTGATCAAATGTTTTATATACATCGTCTGAAGTTGCTAAACTATGTTTCGAACTTTCGACCAATGACTGACTTTGCATCATTAATGATTTAATACCAGAATCTAACGATAAAACAGCTGTTTGCTCACCAGCATGATTTGTTGTTAATACTTGCTGCTCTTCAACTAGTTTTAAGCTATTCTCACGCCATTTCGCTAAACCTTTTACATACTCTCCTAAATTTTCATTCATACTAGTTGCTTGTTGCGTCGTTCCATTTAATTTCTCCGCTAGTAGCATAGAATTTTGATCCGCACTAGTAATAGATTGTTGATAAGAGTTTATTTTTTGTTTTAAACCTGACATATCTTGCTTTATTTCTGTAGTAATACTTGATGAAACAAGATTTGAAATTAAATCAATTAAGCTTTGTTTATTTAATACGTAGTACAAAGATTGATCCGTCGCAATTGCATCTAAACTTCCCTCTTCTAACTTAGGACCTACATCTTTCGTTCTTAAATCAATCCCATAATACATTTCGTAAAGGCTCATTAAACCTTGATAACTTTCGACTGTATCTACTGCTTCTTTAATTAATAAACTAGATATATTTTTTGTTAATACTTCTGCTTTTTGATGTACAACTTGATTCGTTGTACTTTCAATAGTTTTTGAATTGCTACCGTTATCTGTCCCAGTGTCTGGATTCTCTCCTGTGTCAGGTTTTCCTCCCGTGTCTGGATTTCCTCCTGTATCAGGTTTCCCTCCTGTGTCTGGATTTCCTCCTGTGTCTGGATTTCCTCCTGTGTCTGGATTTCCTCCTGTATCAGGTTTTCCTCCTGTATCAGGTTTTCCTCCTTTATCAGGTTTTCCTCCTGTATCAGGTTTTCCTCCCGTATCAGGTTTTCCTCCTGTATCAGGTTTTTCTCCTGTATCAGGTTTTCCTCCCGTATCAGGTTTTCCTCCTGTGTCTGGATTCCCTCCCGTATCAGGTTTTCCTCCTGCATCAGGATTTACACTGTCACCATTATTACTCTGTTCTGTTTTTTGAATAATAGGCGTTTTAGCATTGTGTACTAACGGCATTATGCCATACTGTGATTTATGAACCACATTTTCCACCTTGCTATTTTCCGTTTGTGTTCCTTTATCTTCTTTGTTAGGTTTTTCTTTTTCAGGACTAGTTTCTTTTTTATGAGTCCCACTCAATTCCCACTGCCACATTACAGGAGAGAAAACATCTATATTGATGTTTGGATCTTTTAACTTCACATTCAGATTAATTTTTATATCCCCTTCATTACGAGGAGGTATAGTGATTTCTCCGTTTTTCTCCAGAAACATACTTGTGTAATCCACATCATCAATCTTCAAAGCTTCTGTACTTCCATATAGTTCAAACTCTTCCGGAATACTTATCTTCAAAGTTTGTGCAGATTCCATTTTAATTACTTTCGCAGTATCACTAAATGTAATTCCCTCTGTATAAAGTCTATCCTTTACTTCTTTAATTGCGTTTCCTAAAGATATTTTATTTACAGGATCATAATAAAAATTATTTTCTTTATTATATTTTTTTGTAAATTGAATTACATTTTGCAGTTGTAATTTCGTTGTATCTGGCAAATCACTTTGACCGATTTCTTCCATGTTTAAACTAGGTAATTTCGCAATTAAATTCTCGATTTGTTTCTTTATTCGAGCATCTGGTTGTTTCAT
>WPCH01016674.1_pt1 | contig 12501 bp, 11 predicted proteins | sample 5399881 | NCBI WGS metagenome assembly WPCH01 (sample SAMN12869468, study PRJNA574797) | sludge metagenome | isolation source: wastewater treatment of pH5 | place: China:Beijing | collected 2019-05-20 | reverse complement strand
TTCTTGTTTTCAATTATTGCCCTCCTCTCCTTTGCAGAAGCGGGACTATACGGCTTAATTGTTGTCGTACTTATTGGCCTGTTTAGTGGGTGGCTTAATAAAAAAGGGGCAGGCTACGGGGTACAGTTTATGGCGCTCTACGCCGGTAATCTTTTTATAACTTTGTTAAATATGCTATTTTAAGGATGGTTAAATATATATGGACGGATATGCGTTAGGAAAAATTATATTAATTGGTGAACATTCGGTCGTTTATGGTCATCCGGCCATTGCGATTCCGTTTTATCGCTTACGAAGTGAAGTCGTTTTAGTGCCAAGTGACGTTTTTAATTTTGACACAAAATATTTTGTTGGTGATATGATGGATAGCCCGTTTGAGCTCCGCGGCATGAAAGAATTGGTCGTAAAACTTGTCAGTCGCTATAAAGAAATTACCCCTGTCACCATTAGTATTCGTAGTAATTTACCAGAAAAAAGCGGCCTTGGTAGCAGTGCATCCGTCGCTAAAGCGATTATTGACGCCTTTAATAACCACTTCCATCTCGACTTATCAAAAGATGATTACGCGGCGCTTTTAAAAATATCGGAAAACATCTATCACGAAAAAGCAAGTGGGATTGACGCCGCGACCGTCATTTACGAAAAACCAATAATTTACCAAGCACCAAACTTAAAACCAATTACATTTAATATTGATGGCTATCTTGTTGTGTTTTACTCAAATACAAATAGTGCGACAAAAGATGCCGTCCTTCATGTGCGTAGTCACCCGCACCGTGATCTCTACATTAATAGTCTTGGGGCGATTACCGCTAACGCAAAATGGGCAATTGAAAATAATGACTTAACACTCTTAGGCAGTCTTTTTAATGATAGCCATTGTCATCTGCGTGAATTAGGTGTCTCAAACGCTAACCTTGAACAACTTCGTGACTTAATTATTGCAAACGGGGCAATTGGTGTTAAAATAACAGGCGGCGGCATGGGCGGATGCCTCTTAGGGCTATTCCGTGACGTGAAAACTGCAACTGCTGCGCAACAAAAATTAAAGGATTATCCAAGTTGGCAAATCGACTTACGTAAAGTATTATGAATTTTAAAAAAGCAAATGTAAATATCGCCCTCTTAAAATACTGGGGGAAAAATGACCAAAGTATTAACTTACCGGCGCAAACGAGTATCTCGGTGACCGCCAGTAATTTTTATACATTAACAAATATCACCCTTGATCCAACATTAACGAAGGATAAAGTGTTTTTAGATGGCAAAGAGTTAACATCACTCCAATATAGCCGCGTTATTTCGCATTTAGACACGCTCCGTGCGCATTTTAAGCGTACCGAGCATTGTATTGTCACTTCGTATAATAATGTGTATATTCGTGCTGGTTTTGCTAGTAGTGCGAGTTCCTTTGCCGCGCTCACTGCAGCATACGTAGACGCCCTCGGTGCAAAAGTTACGAAAAAAGAGTTATCAAAGTTAGCTCGTCTTGGCTCGGGCAGTGCCGCGCGTAGTATTCATGGCGGCTTTGTTATTTGGCATAAAGGTGAAGATCACGATACAAGCTTTGCCGAGAAACTCCCCATTACGTGGCCGGAGTTTCGGATGATTTTTACGATTATTGATTCTGGCATTAAACCGTTATCAAGTCGTGTCGGGATGCAACTATGTGTCGAGAAAGCAAAATCGTTTGCGCAATTTGCCGCGCAAAGTAATGCGCTTGTTGAACCAATGATTAGTGCCCTTACGGCGAAAGACATCGACGAAGTTGGTGAACTAAGCGAACAAAGTGCCGAACTCATGCGTAATGTTATGCTGGAAGCGGGCATTGAATATCATACCCCGGCAACGCAAAAACTCATTAATACAATTTTATCGATTCGTGAACAACATAATATTCCCGTTTACTATACGTTTGATGCGGGGCCCAACTTAATTTTATTAACAACGGAAGCGTATGTTGATAAAGTACTCGCGCTCTTACCAAACGTGAAAACGGAAATTGGCATGGTGGGTGGAGCAATTAGCGATGAAGTGGCATGAAAAAGTAGCTGGTAAACTATATATTATTGGCGAATACAATGTTTTAAAAAGTGGCCATGGCGCGATTGTTGCCCCGGTTAACCTCTTTTTACAAGGAACATTAACCTTAAACGGCCATACTACAATTATTGAAAATAATATTGCTTATCCGTTAGACGTTTTACAAAACGACTGTCCGCATCAGTTAGAAAATACGCTTGCGACCATTAACTTCTTTAATGAATATTTAGCAACATTAAAAATTAAACCAAAACATTTTGCCTTAACAATTGAAAATAACTTAATAAGTGACGAACAAATTAAATATGGGCTTGGTAGTAGTGCCGCGGCCATTGTGTTAACGTTAAAACTTTTAAACCAGTTTCACGCTACAAACTTATCCGCGCTTATCCTTTTTAAAATGGCCGTTCTCATTCAAAAACGACGTGGTATTTTAAGTTCAGGTGGTGATCTTGCCGCGACGCTTTTTGATATGCCGCTTTATTACGTTCGTTATGATGTTGATTGGTTAACTAATGAAACGCGTGAGTTTCCACTTTTACAAATTGACTGGCCACTTCTTAAAATTCGGCTTTTAACCAAATTACCAACGTTTGTTGTTGGGTGGACAAAAGAAACAATTAAACCCAAACATAACTGCACTATTGATCCAACGTTTTTTACAAAAGCCCAAACGCTCGTTGATAATTACCGTTTTACGTATGACGAAATATATATTCGGAAATACCAAGCACTACTTGAAGAGTTAAGTCTTGCAAAAAAAGGCATGATGACAGACCGCTTAAGGGCACTTGTTACAAGTGCTGCGTCGCTTGGCATTGCCGCAAAAATTTCGGGGGCGGGCTACGGCGACTGCGGGATTGCGCAAGTTAGTGACCCCGCAAAAATTCAAGCCCTCACAAAATTGTGGCACAATGAACATATCAAAGTGTTAAATATTTGGAGAAAAGATCGATGAGTACAAAACGCAAAGACGACCACATTAAGTTTGCAAAAGATCAAGGTGTTACACATAACGCACTTGATGATATCGGTTTTATTCATCATAGTTTACCGTTTTTAAGTTTAGACGATATTAATTTAGAAACTACAATTCTTGGTATAAAGTTTCCACTGCCGTTTTATATTAACGCCATGACGGGTGGTAATAAACAAGGGAATGCGATTAATGAAAAACTCGCTGCCCTTGCAAATCACTTTAATATGCCGTTTTTCCTCGGTTCACAAAGTTTAGCACTTAAAGATGAAAGGGTTAGCGATACTTACCGTGACTTACGCGCTAAATTCCCTAACCTTTTTATCGTGAGTAATATTAACCCAAACTTTACGTTAACAATGGCAAATCATGCATTAAACGTCGTTAATGCGAATGCATTAGCTATTCATTTAAATAGTATTCAAGAATTAACGATGGCCGAAGGTGACCGTGACTTTACGAAATGGCATGACAATATTAAAACAATTATAAATAATGTTAAAGTCCCGGTTATTGTTAAAGAAGTTGGCTATGGCATGCATGACGTAACCCTTAAGGTACTTAACGACTTACATGTTAAATATATTGATGTTAGTGGCACGGGTGGCACAAACTTTACCCGGATTGAAATGGCGCGCATTAATGAAACAGCCAATGTCCTTACTAATTTTGGCCGTTCCACAAAAGACAGTTTACTTAACGCTTTAAAGTATTCGTCGTTTACGGTGTACGCGAGTGGTGGCATTAATGATGCAAGTCACATTGTTAAAGTACTTGCGTTAGGTGCTAAAGCGGTCGGGATGGCACACTTTTTCTTAAAACTTAGTGAACTACCGCTCGACGAAATGATTAATGCCGTTAATAGTTTAATTATTGATCTTAAAAAAATAATGGTCTTACTTAACGCTAAAACCATTAATGATTTAAATATTCGTCACTTAATTATGTAGCTACAGTTTTGTTTTAACGCCGTGATGGGTAATGGGATGCCACTTCACTTTCATAAAGGGCGCAATAAGTAAAAGCGGTATATACGTCACTAAAAAGAAAAACGCGACAAACGGAAGCGTTATTTTTTTAACGGCACTCATTTTGACGCGCCGCCAATCGGCAATCGTAATAAATAGACTTGTGATAAATGCAAATAAGTAGAGTGTTACCGCAAAGTCAAATACCGTAAAGAGGTATGTTTGCACAAAGTATTGTGCGTCTTGCGTAATTGCAAAGTTAATTGATCCTAAAATACCGTAAATGACAAGCCAAAACGCTGTAATACCCGGTAAAGGAATAATAAAGAGTAAACTTTCAAACGTAATAACGCGTTCACGTACGGTTTGTTTACGGGCGAAGAGTTTTTTAAACATCCGCAGGGCATACAAATTAAATACTTGATAAATCCCTTTCACCCAACGCAGCCGTTGCTTCATACTTGTCGACATCTTCACTGGTTGTTCATCATAAAAGATGGCGTCATGTGCATAATGCGCGATATTATCTTCATATACGTGATGCGCGGAAAATTCAATATCTTCAATAAGCGCGTGGAATGGCCACCCGTTTAATGATCCCATCTTTTCTTTACTTACAAAGAAGCTTGTCCCAGAAATATATGAACTAAGTTTGCAATGTTCACGCACTTTATGTAATAAACTACATTCACGCAAAAAGGAATAACCGGTGCCAAATGTCCAAAGTGATTCACCCATATTCGTGCTATTGCGATAGGCGGCAATAACATCGGCATTTGTCGCTACTTTTACATTATTAATTTCTTGTAAGAAGTTTTGGTCAAAGACGTTATCGGTATCAACAACAATAAAGCCCGCGACATCATCGCTAAGTCCCCGTGCATACACTGCTTTAAAATAGAAATCGAGCGCATAACTTTTACCGGTTTTGGTCGTGTCATTTCGTTCAAATACTTCAATGCCGTAGCTTTTTGCAATATTAATCGTATTGTCCGTACAATTATCGGCAATTAAATGGATGACAATTTTCTCTTGCGGATAATTTAGGGCGCGGATTGATTCAATTAGTTGGCCAATCACATTTTCTTCGTTCCGTGCACTTGTGACGAAAATATAAGTGCCATGCTTTTTACTTACGGGATACTTCTTTGCTTTAATAAACACACTGATGGCGGAGAAGATAATTTGATATGCATACATGATGCCAAATGTTGATAAGACAATTGTATTAAGAATAACTAAAATCTCGCCAAAAGTTGTGCCCGGAATTGGCGTGCGTCGCCCAAAGAGCAATTCGAAGATTGAGACATTAAAGCGGAAGGAAAATTGCAGTAACTTATACATGTTCTAATTATATCTTTAATCAAATCTAATCTTTATAAAAATGATATGATTGAGGGTGCTGGGGGACAAAACGAATCATGAAAAAAGTTGCGTATGAACATACGTATCGCTTCTTAAAAATCTTATATTTATTTCGCTATTTTGGCGACGCCTTTTTTTATACGTTCCTCTATGTCTTTCTTGCAAGTAACGGCTTTAATAATTTTGAGTTAGGGCTCGTTAGTGCGTTTACCCCACTTGCCGCATTAATTGGCAGTATTTTCTTTGCGCGCATCGCTAAAAACGTCAATATTAACCGCATTTTGATGGTAATTTCCTCGTTTGTTGAATTTGGGGTTGCGCTTCTTTTTGCGCTAATTGCCCCACAAAGTTTTATCTTCTACTTAGTGATCATTACATTAATTAGTTTCTTTAATGTCCCGTTTTATACACTGCTTGACGGCTATAGCGGCACTTACATTATGCAAGCCAAAAAACAATATTCCGCGATGCGCATAATGGGGACAATAAGTTACGTGATTGGTCCACTCCTTGGTGCAATATTAATGGAGTTTAATTTAATTACCTACGCAACGCTTTTTTATATGTCAGCCTTCTTTTTACTCCTGACATTCGTGATGACAGTTTATTTACCCAAGCAAACAATTAACGAAGATGTTATTAAAAAAGAAAAGCTTATCCTCCGTGATCATCCGGAGTTACTTATTTATTATTTCTTCGGGCTTTTTATTATTGCCCTTAGTATTGTGAGTGATAACTTCTTTGGCGTCTTTTTAACGGAAGAACGATTAATTAGTGACGCAACATACGGCTATTTAGTTGCGGCAACGATTTTTGTCGAACTCCTTGTCTTTATCTTTATTATTTATAAAAAGAATATGTTCCGTAATCCGGCTTTTAGTTACTTCTTAATTGGGAGCGCAATCTTAATGCGTCCACTAGCGATTGCGTTAAACTTACCAACAAATGTCATATTTATCTTTTCACTCTTCCGCGGGATAGCTTGGGGCTACTATATTGTCTTTAATGTCCTCTATCTTGCACGCATTGTGCCGTTAACAAAATTAACGGGCGCCCTCTTTATTATGCAAATAACAGTCACTTTTGGTCGCATTATTAGTAGTCTAGTAATTGGTAAACTCTTAGAAAGCTTTTCCTATCAAAATGTTTTTATAGGGATAAGTGTCCTTGTTGTTCTCGCGACAACTACTACCGTTATATTAAGTGTTAATTTACGCCATAAAAAAATGCGCCTTAGTAATAACCTAGACGCAGTATAATTTATTATTCAAAGTTTTCAACAAGTTTTAGAGAGTAACTTACAACTCTATTTTCCGCTGTACCATCAACATCATCATTATTTTCAAATAAGAATGACGCTTTAAACCGTTTGCCGTTAAGTGCTTTCTCAAACCAATATTTATCATCATCCCACATTTCTCCGTATGGGATATTGTCAAAACTAAACCATGTTGGTGCCATTTCATCGCTTTCCATCACTTTGCCATCCCAGGCCGTACATACATATAAATGCATCCGTAACGGATAACTATCTTTAAAATCAATGACTGCGGCTTTATAATAATCGGTCATGATGAGGCCAACTTCTTCCAGTGCTTCACGTTTTGCGGCATCAACAATTGTTTCGCCCCGCTTTAGTTTTCCACCAAAGCCGTTATATTTATATTTACCAAAGCCTCGTTTTTTGAGCCCAAGTAATACTTTGTTGTTTTTTACGAATAATACGTTTGTGACATCTCTTACTTCCATAATCCTGCTGCTTTCCTTCGATACTATACAAGAAAACGGCTAAAACATCAAGAAAAAGCATCCTTCATACCTATAGGTATGAGCCGATTAATTATTTTTTATGTATTGTTTAAGCGCTAAGCCGAAGTTTGAACCACGTTTAAGTGATCGGATGTCTGCTTTGATTATTTGTCAACTTGTCAAATAATCATCTTACTCTTCATCAACCGTTAATTCCTTATTGGCAAGCCGGAAGGCGCGCGCAATATCGTATCCGTTCGTTTCTTCATAGACGCACTCTTTTTGTCCGCCAATTTCAATTATGCGGAAATACATATTTCGTAAGTTATGGTTATTTTTAATATTGGCAAATTTGATAAATTTGTTGCGTGGGTTTGTCGTTGTAAAATAAATACTTTCTTTATCAAGTACTTCTAAGGGGTGTAGATTGTGCGAAGTGAAAAGGAGTTGCCCTTTGCCAGAATCATTAATAACTTTGAGTATTTCACCAAGCAGGTATTCAAATACACCAGAATCTAGTTCATCAATCGCCACACTAACTGATTCACGGTTATACATGGCAATAAGTACGCTAATAATTGAAATGATTTTTTTAATTCCATCTGATTCATATTTAATTGGAATTGTTGTTTCCCCGCGTTTTGAAAAGAGTTCAACGTTTGTTACAAGTTCGCCGCTTTTCAATGTTTCTTTCCCATACTCTTTATAAATAATTTCTAAATCGGGAATGATTTTATTCATTAATAAGCTGTATTGCTTGGCTAGTTTTTTAAATAAAATAAGCGCATGATCTGGATACTTATTTATACCAAAACGAAGTGGAAGGGCACCGGCTGTCAAGGTGTTTTCTTTCGTGTCGTCAATATGCATCGCCAGGGGAATTAATGTGTCCGTATTAATGACACCTTGCCGATCAATTTGGATCACGAATAAATTTATGCGCGCAAAAATAACGAGCGCTTCTAATAAAAATAAATGATCTTTGTCAAATGATCCTTTAGATAAAAGCTTGCGGGTTTCATCATTAAAAATAAATGATCTTTGTTCGCGGTAGGCAAGTTTTTTCGCCACAATCAAATCGGTGACGAGCCCTTTATTACCTTTTGCGAATTGTTCAAAACGTATTTGTGGCGTGAAAATTACCTCGTCATCATTATTACTTGATTCAAATATTGTTGTTTTCGTATGTTTTGTATCTAGCATATTTTTAAAAGCAACTTTTTCCTTACTTATAACTACATTATTTTCAACAATCTTTAGGGCATATTCATAAAAGATCTGTTTTTCTTCATTTTTGTATTTATATAAAAATGTATAGTTAAATGAAGCGGTATCAAAGCCTTTTTGAATATAGTGAATTACATCTGGTGGCAAGGTATCTCCACTAATAACCTTTTTTAAAATATATAAACTATTAATTAATGCCGATTTTCCCGATCCGTTTTGACCATAAACACCAACTATTTCTGCACTTCCTAATGATTTAATATTATTAGGAAATGAAATTTTCCCATTTTGAACATTTTTAAAATTAACTATTTCTAAATTGGCAAGTTTAATTATTACGTTTTTCATGTGGGGTTCCTTCTGTTGTGATTATAGCATAGACATTTAAAATATTGCAATGTTTTTACTATAAACGAAACAAAATGTTCCGTTTTTCATTTTGTTTTTGTTGTTTCTCCACGCAGTGTAAAATAATATAAGTTTTATATAAATGATCCACATTCCTCTCTGCCCACTATTTTTAGCTTATTTACACCAGGACCATAATAAAAGTACGACCATTTAAGCCGATAGTTTCAAATCTTTTAAACCGTCTATTATTATTTTACTTCATTATAATTTGCGGTAAAAATATTTTTGAAAACAAGAAAACCGACCTCTCAAGGTCGGTCTTTTTGTCATTAAAATTAAGTTAATTTTAGAGGACGAATTTGTAGTTTTTCTTCAGAATTAACATGACAAAGTCATAGAGCCAGCCAATGCCGAACACACCACCGGTAATGAAGTAGAGAACACCCCATAAAAGCCGTCCGCGTGTAATCCGAATTAGTGCGCCCCAAAAGAAGCCAACGAAGAATTGTAAGAGTAAGTGGACAATCCATGGTAAGCCAAAGTCTTTAATCATTTTCTTTCCTCCTAATGATTGTATACATCCATAGTAGCGAAAACAATAACAAATATCAAACTAAAAATCTTGAAATTCTGTGCTTTTTTATCGTCTTTTTATATTAATGAACAAAATTTCACTATTTTAAACACACTTTTTTAGGTAGCAGCTAACCAAAGATATATTTGGTTGCCGTTTGGATAAACGAAAGTTTCACCAGCAATGGTGTCTTCCCACACTGCTTCTGTATAATAAGTATGGACATCCGTCATATACACAGCATAGTGCCTGTTATATTCACCTAAGTATTGAATAATCTCGACATCCGCAACGCTAGCGTCATAAACGCCCCGTAGTTTTAGCTCGTGCACCTGTGTCTTTTTAATAAGTAATTCTATCACTTCCGGTAATGCATGCGGATAAATGGGTTTTGTTTCATCTTGGTAATAATAATGAATACTTTTAATATCTTCGGCTGTTAAGTCTTCATCTAGGAACGCTTTGCTTAATAGTTTAAAAGTGCCGGGTGCACTCACGAGTCCTGCACGTATAAGTGTCTTTACTGTCGATGTATTGCTAACACTATAGAGCCCGCTAGCAACCGTCATATATTCAAGGGTAACGCGCCACACTTTTGTCCCTTGATAAATATAAATGCCTTCTTGGACAATCGAAGGTTGGAGCTCGGCCCCTTCAGGGATTAAATTTAACTTAATGTCTTTAATTGCGGCAATTAATAGTGAATATACTTCTTCGTTAATAACGTATTTTGTCTTTTCGATAATAACAAGTTCACTAGGATCACTTGCTTGTTCAACATTTGAATAAAAGGTAATAAGATTGGGACTACTTGGTAAATCGGCAAACTCTGGCACATCACTAAGAAAGAGCCGCTCGGGCGGGAAAAGCGCGCCAAAGTTATCATCACTAATAATGTCGTAGAGAATAATACCTTCAACACCACCCGTCACACGCCCAAAGAGCGTTGGCGAATAGACGTAAAGCTCTAAATATCCGGCAATAAGCACGTTATAGATGTATGGGCCCGGATTAACTGGTGCGGGCGCGGCAAGTTCTTCGGGCGCGTGACTTAGTTCGCCATCAACTAAAACTTGACGACTAAGCATAAATTCAAAATCATCATAATTAATGATGTTTTCACCGACTAATGTGTCGTGTTTATCAATAATACGATCCGTTAAATTTTTGCCCACAAATGTATACGTTATTTGTGCGATGTGATCATCTGGCACTAAGAAGCTACCAACTTTATAATGTTTGGTACCGTTACTAGCGTAACCACCATAACTATTAAGCGTATATGTTTGCCCGCTTGTCATAAACGTAATTGTGTAGTGGGCACTGCCTGGTTCAAGAAGCAGATGATTTAATGAATCATACGTTTCGACATTTTTGTTTTTTAGACTATTAAGAGCATTTGTAATGTATGTTCCGTCCGTTGTAGTTTTGTGGGTAACAAATGACGCGGGTGCGACACCACTATATTGAATCGAGTAGCGAACATGCGTAACACTACTCGCTTCTAATGTTAATAGCCACGGTTCGAGTGTCGCTAGCGGCATAATCGTTACGTCTTCACTAACTTCGACACTATTACTCTCTTCGGTTATAAGTGTTGAAAAAGACTCAGCAAATGATGTTTCACTAACCAGCTCATTACTTGATGTGTCACTTTCATCATTACTTTGCAGCGTCCCCGTACAACTTGTTAAAAGCACTAATAATAGACCAAGCCCTTGTAATGATCTTTTCATCATTCGCTTCCTTTCTTATCCGTAATAGACCGAACGATTTGTATAATTAAATGTATTTAAAACGGCAACGCTAAATGTTGTTGTGCTTAAGTCTTCTGCGTAATCTTTTGCTATTTCAATAAAATAAAACATAACATTAATATCCGCATCATTAAACTCTTCCGAGTATATATTAAAAACAATGCGTGTTTCGTTATTACTTACATTAAGATAAACACCTTGGACACTAATGTTTTGTTCACTACTTGCGTAAATAAACGGAACAATGAGTAAGACATGCTCATTAAATACGGACGGAACATCTAAACCACTTACTTTCTCATTTAATACATCATGAAACGGATCAATATAACTATTTATTGTGGGAGTTAAAGCGTCTGCACTCGTAACAAGGACAACATCTTCTTCCGTTTTCCGACTACCGTCTGCCGCGGTTAATCCGGGCAGTAACACACTACTTGTGCTACTCGCCTGAAAGTTAATATTAAGGAGCGGTGCTTCACCTGCTGGATCACTTGGGGTTTGCGATGCCTCACCTTGTGGTGGTTCGCTTGGAGTTTGCGACGGACCTCCTGGTGCATCAGTTGACACTTCTTCATAATCTTCACTGCCGGCCGCTGGTAAGTTTGCTTCAGGGCTACTTGGGGTACCGTTATTTTCAAGCGGTTTATTTCCGACATTTTGCGCAATAAAGATTGTAATGACAATGAGCGAAAAAGCCGCGGTTAATTGCGGAATTAAAATACGTGGGTTTTGATACCATTTCTTTTTAATGACCGGTTTTGTGCTCGCTTTTAAAATACGCGCGTCTAAATGGTCCGGATATTCCGGCATACTATTTTTTAGGGCACGTAATTTGTCTTCAATCTTTTTCACTTTCTTCTCCACTCATTTCGCGTAACATTTTAATGGCGCGTTCGTGTTGTTTGCGCACGAGGCTTACTTTTATCTTTAACGTTATGGCAATTTCTTCATAACTCAAGTCTTCAATATAGCGTAAGATAATAACACTTTTATACTTCGCATCAAGTTTAGCAACCATCTGCCATAAGTCACTTATTGCTAGCTCGTCTTTATCTTCACTTACACCGTGTAAGTCTTCAACATATACCGGTTTAAGTTTTCGTAACATATCCTTTGCGACGTTAATCGTAATCCGTGTCAAGTAACGGCGTTTATCATCAAGCGTTACTAATCTATGTGCCGCGCCTTTAAAGCGCATAAAGCTTTCAAGCACGGCCTCTTCACTGTCTTCGACATTTTGTAAGTAGGCATACGCAATTTGAAAAACCATCACTTTGTATAATTCATAAATTTCACTAAATTCGTGATGTGTCATTGCCTCCCTTACACAATACAAACCCTTATGGCGTCACTTTTGTGACAAAGGATGTATTATTTATCCTTTCTTTGTGCGCTTTACTATCGTAATAGTAACGATAACTACAATCATTATGTGACAAAAACGCAAAAACCTACTTTGTTTTAGTAAATTCTTTAATTATTCCTATA
>WPCH01270959.1_pt1 | contig 12513 bp, 8 predicted proteins | sample 5399881 | NCBI WGS metagenome assembly WPCH01 (sample SAMN12869468, study PRJNA574797) | sludge metagenome | isolation source: wastewater treatment of pH5 | place: China:Beijing | collected 2019-05-20 | reverse complement strand
CTCCAGGCAGCTCCGCTGGGCGATGCCGTTAGCTTCGCCGGTTCGCCGCCGCAGGCTGAGATCAGACTGGCGCTGGCAAGGGCGCAGGCATTGGTATTGACTTCATTCGATGAGCATGCCCCGGTAATCGTGGCCGAGACCATGGCTGCAGGCCGGGCGGTGGTGGCGACGACCGTGGGGGCTTTGCCCGACATGGTCGAACCGGGCGTCACCGGCTATCTGGCCCCGCCTGGCAACCCGGAAGCAGTGGCGCAACACCTGGCCAGGCTCCTGGCCGATCCCCATCATGCTGCTGATCTCGGCGCCGAAGCCGCTCGTCGTGCTCGCCAACTCTATCACCCGGCGGCAGTGGCCAGAGGATATTTGCTGGCGATTGCAGCGGCAGGCAGGGCGGGTAGAGCGGGTGGCGGGTAGCGGGTGGCGGGTGACGGGTGACGAGTCGGGAGCCGCTACGCCTGCCAGAAGCGCTCCCAGGTGGCACGGGCAACCTCGCGGCTGCGGGCAGTGATGCGCTCCACATCCAGATGCGGGATTTCCCGGCCAGCCATGAGCACCCTGCCGCCGACAATGGTTGTATCCACATTGCGACCGTCGAAGCCGAAGATGAGGTGCCAGGGCAGATTGTCCAGGGTGAGCGGAGTGGGCGGGTCGTAGTCCACCAGGATGAGATCGGCGAAGGCGCCTGGCTCCAACCGGCCCAGGGAGCGCGGGAAGAACTGCGCTGCCAGGGCGGCGTTGCCATCAACAGCCAGGTGAAGCAATTGATCCGCAGGGAGGGCGCGCGGGTCGCTGCGGGCTACCTTGTGCAGCAGGTAGGCGGTTTTCATCTCCGTGAACATATCGTTGCTGAATCCATCGTTGCCCAGAACGGCCCTAAGACCGCCCCGCATCCAGGCTGTCAGGTCGGCGACCCCCACCGCATTGTTCATATTGGACCGCGGCTGATGGCTTACCCAAGTCCCGGTTTCACGCAGCAGGCCCATCTCCCAGGCATCGATATCGATAGCATGGGCGAGTATGGTGTGGGGGCCAAGGATGCCGCGTTCGGCCAGCCGTTCGAGTGTCCGCAGGCGGTAGGTTGCCAGCGAATGCTCACGGTCGGCTGCGCCTTCAGCGGCATGGATGTGGAAGCCAACGTTGTACTCAGCGCCGTCACGCAGCTGCTTTGCCTCGGCCAGACAGTCAGCCAGGGTCGCATCGCTAAGGGTGAGAGCGGCGTGCAGGCCAAAGGTCGCGGCAAGCCGCGGGTTGGCGGCGCTGCGCGCTTTTTGGATGAAGCGAACATTCTCGCGGATCCCGGCATCTGCTACATTCGACCCATCGCGGTCACTGACCTCATAGCAGAGGCAGGCCCGCAGCCCGGTTTCTTCCACAGCCTCGGCGATCACATCCAGCGAACCATCGATGAAGCGATTGCTGGCGTGATGGTCGAAAACCGTAGTCGTGCCGAAACGAATGGCGTCGATGAGGGGGCCAAGCGCAGAGAAGCGAACACCTTCAGCATCCAATGCCCGATCGAGCGGCCACCAGAGACGGGTCAGGATCTCAGGGAAGTCCCGCATGGGTGGTCCTGGGATGTACATCCCGCGGGCAAAAGCGCCATAGAAATGGGTGTGCGCACAGATCATGCCCGGCATGACCAACATCCCCTTTGCATCCAGCCGTTCGGCGTCTGGATGACTGGTTTCCAGATAAGGAGCTTCTCCTACAGCGGAGATGGTGTCGCCTTCGATCAACACGGCGCCGTTCTCGATCAGGCGCGGTGCAGCGCCAAAAGTTAAGACGCGTCCGTTAGTGATCAGCATAGGAGCCTCCATAGGCAGGCAAGTGAAATGAGAAAACCTGTGTTTTCGGCGTCTCGAATCCTACAGCTACTCCGAACGCCTGTCATCCAGCAAGGCGGCCAACCCCTCACGCAACCCCATGGCCTGCGACCAGCCTGTGGCTGTTTGCAGGCGGCCGATATCGGCGCACAGGTGCATTCGCTCTACACGGCGGATGCGCTCAGCCGTTTGCACGATCCGGATGTCACGGCCCACCAAGTCGGCGCAAATGCCGACAATTTCATCGACCGAATGCTCGACGCCGGAGCCGATGTTGAAAACGTCAAACACAGGGGTCGGACAGCGAGAGACTGCTGCAAGGAGGGACTGAATGGCGCTGACCACATCGCTGGTGTGGATAAAGTCGCGCTTGGGTTCCGTATTGCCCAGCTCGATCTGTCTGGCGCCGGCGTTCACCTGGGCGATGATCTCGGGAATGACGTGCGGATTGGTTTCGTTGGGGCCGTAAATATTGAAGAGTCTGCCGGCCACCACACGGCCGTTGGTGCGGCGTTGATACAGCTCAGCCAGGCGCTCCCCAGTATACTTGGTGATCCCATAGATGTCGGTTGGCCCGATGGAGCTTGTCTCGGCGTTGGGCGCATCGCTCACGGCATAGACCGCTGCGGTGGAGGCTACGAACACAACCTGCGGGTCAGACGCCTCGCAGCAACTCAACACATGGTCCGTACCCAGAATGTTGACTTCAGCGGCCTCGACCGGGTGGGCATTGCAGTAGGGAATGAAATGCAGGGCGGCAAGATGGATCACCGTCTGCGGTCTGAAGTCATTAAAGAAGGCGGCCAAAGACGATCGGTCACGGATATCGATCGGCGCGAAGTGCAGGCGCGGATGATTGGCCGGCAGGTGAGACCGCCGGCCAAACGACAGATTGTCGACAACACCCACCTCGTGGCCGTCCGCCAGTAATTGCAGCGTCAGATTTGAGCCGAGAAATCCAGCCCCACCCGTCACCAGAATGCGTCCAAGATGTGATGGGACCATAGTGCGTGAAAGGCGACGCAGGCAGGGGACGGCGGTTACGGCGCTTCTGGTGTCGCCTCAGGAGCGGCCGAAATCGGCGACGATGTAGTAAAGCCCTGATTCGTCCTGTACGATGCCAACCCCAACTTCGGCATACTGGTTCGACAGGATATTGCGGCGGTGGGGGTCGCGACCGGGCGGCTCGTTGTACCACCATTCGACGCCCCGCTGCGGGTTATGCGAATAGACCCAATTTTCGGTGGCTGCACTTGGATGGTAACCGGCGCGGGCCAGCCGCTGACGCAACCTGGCGCCGTCCGAGCCTACATGGCTGCCGAAATTGCGCTGGGCGCAGTCTTCGGCATGGCCTTGCGCTGCCTGCGCCAGGACCGCCGACCACGCCAGCGGCGCCAGACCGTGTCCAGCCCGCTTCTCGTTGATCAAAGTGAATACCAGCAAGGCCGCTGCAGGCGCCTCAACAGGCTGCGCCTCGGCTACTACAACTTCGACTGCGGCCTGCGCTGGCGCTGTCTCAGTCACAAGCTCGGTGGCGACAATCTCGGGCGGCGCCTCGGTTGGAACAGTCTCAGACACGACCTCAGTGGCAGGCGCCTCGCTTGGGGCCAGTGCAGATGCCACCTGAAGTGTCGGTGGCGCTGCCGGCGGGGTCGGAGCGAGTTCGGCTGCAGCAGGGTTGCGTTTGGGGGCCGGAATAAACACTTCCTGACCAACAGCCAGGATGCTGTCTTTGTTCAGGCGGTTGGCCTTCATCACCGCTTCGACGGTGACCCCATATGCTACGGCGATATCCCACAAGGTGTTGCCGCGCTGTACGTTATAACGGACTACCGTTGCCGCCGGTATGCTGGGGGATGCGGTAGTCGTTGCCTTCGTGCCTGTCGAACCTGGGATCAACAAAACCTGACCTACAGAAAGCAGGCTGTTTGGCGCCAAGCCATTGGCGGCAAGCAGATCGGCGAGGGATATTTTGTTGCTCAGGGCAATATCCCACAGCGTATCGCCGGAGCGAATCGTATAGCGTTGTTCGGACTGCGTAGTAAGGGCCGGCGATGGGGCCATCGCTGACGCGTCTGGCGGGGCCATCACTCGCGCTTCGGGTGGCGCCATCGCTGGCGCGTCCATCGCGTTCTCGCCACTGGTGGAGGGTCGGGGCACAGACTCGACGACGGGGACATCGCGACCGGGGCCTGCCATCTCCGCAGTGGCCGTGAAGCTGACCAGCAAAATGATGGCCAGCAACAGGCTTGTTTTGCGCATGGGCGGGATACTAGCACACGCCTGCCGCCACGCGCAAGGTCAAGAGCACTGCAAAATGGCTTTCAAAGCACCAATTCGGCCATCACACGCATGCTGGCGATGTCAAAGGTCGAAACATTCAGCGTTGTGATTGGGCTATTTCGCCATGACTCCAACCGTTCGGCGATACGCGATTTGGGTCCCACCAACGCCACCTCATCCACCAGTGCATCGGGTACAGCAGCCATGGCCGCGCCCTTGTCGCCGGCCAGATAGGCATCCTGGATGCGATGGGCGTCCGCCTCATAGCCAAAACGGCAGGCCAGATCGAAGTAGAAGTTCTTGCCTTTGGCACCCATGCCGCCCACATAAAGGGCCACAAACGGCTTGACGCTGTTGCGGCATTCCTCCACGTTGTCGCCAACGACAACAGGCACAGTGGCAGCGATGTCAAAATTCTCCAGGCCTTTGCCGCCGGCCTTGGCAAGGCCGGCTGTGACCTGATCCTGGTAGGCAGTGGCATAGTGTTGGGGCGAGAAGAAGATGGGCAACCAGCCGTCGGCGATCTCGGCGGCCAGTTCGACGTTCTTGGGGCCGATGGCGGCAAGATAGATGGGGATATCCGAACGACCGTGCAGGATGCTTTTCAACGGCTTGCCCAACCCGGTGGCGTCAGGCCCGCGGTAGGGGATCTGATAATGGACGCCATCGTGCACCAGCGGCCCCTGACGGCTGAAGATGGCGCGGACGATACTGACGTATTCTCGCGTTTTGCCCAGGGGCTTGCCAGAGGACTGTCCGTGCCAGCCCTCGACAACCTGCGGGCCAGACAGCCCCAATCCCAGCAGGACGCGACCGCCCGACATCTGATCCAGGGTCATGGCGGTCATCGCCGTATTGGCAGGGGTGCGGGCGGGCATCTGAGCCACAGCTGTCCCCAGGCGAATGGTCTTGGTCAGGGCGCCAGCCCAGGCCAGGGGAGTAAAAACATCAGAGCCATAAGATTCGGCAGCCCAGATGGCATAGTAGCCCAAGCGTTCGGCTTCAAGGATCATTTCGATGGGAAGCTGGATGCGGGCGCCGGAATAACCGAGGTTGAGGCCGAGACGAAGTGTAGGCATGGCTGGACTATACCTGCATACTCTCTCTTTTGTCCAACCCCAACCCTTCAAAACCGTGACCCTCCAAGTGCGCCTGCATGAGTCCCCATTTCCATAAATTCAGACGGCGCATCCCTTGCGGAGTTGTACAATAATGCAGTGCAATTGCATATTTGTACGGCGTGTGCGACAATACTGGCGTTCTTCGACCCAACCTTTCCGCAGATGGAGCGCCGCAATGATCGCAAGAACCCTTACTGAGAAAACCATTGCCCTGGCGCAGAAGTTCCAGGTCATCACACTCACCGGACCGCGCCAATCAGGCAAGACCACCCTCGTCAGAGCCGCCTTCCCAGCGCTGCCTTACATCTCTTTGGAGGAGCCGGACATCCGTCAGATTGCGCTGACCGATCCGCGCGGGTTTCTCGCCAACTTTCCGGCCGGCGCCATCCTGGATGAAATCCAGAACACCCCCGATCTTTTCTCTTACATACAGAGGCTGGTGGATGAGAATCACTCGGCTCAATTCATCCTGACCGGCTCATCGAACTTCCTGTTGATGGAGAGAATCAGCCAAACCCTTGCCGGACGCACTGCTGTGCTGTATTTGTTGCCGCTTTCATTTGCCGAGCTAGCGCCAGACGTAGAACAGTATGAGACTCTTATCTTCAAAGGTCGCTACCCGCGCATCTACGATCGCGAGATCGCGCCTACCGATTTTTACCCCGCCTACATCCAAACATACGTCGAAAGGGACGTGCGCCTGCTGAAAAACATTGGCGACATTCACACCTTCATCCAGTTCGTTCGGCTATGCGCCGGGCGCATTGGGCAGATGCTCAACCTAACTAGTCTGGCAAACGATGCTGGAATCAGCCCGAACACAGCCAAAGCCTGGCTTTCCGTATTGGAGAGTTCCTACATCCTGTATCGGCTCCAACCCTATTTTCGCAACTTCAACAAGCGACTGGTCAAATCACCCAAACTGTATTTCTACGATACGGGGGTCGCATGCTCGCTGCTTGGCATTCGCGATGAGAATCAGGTTAGCGTGCACTACATGAAGGGCGCTCTGTTTGAAAACCTGATCATCAATGAGTTCATCAAGCGCAACTTCCATCGCGGGGACAATCGGCTACCCTATTTCTGGAGGGACAATCATGGCAGGGAGATCGATTGTCTACTGGCCGATGGAGAAAGAGCCATCCCGATTGAAATCAAATCTGGCAAAACACTGTCCCCTAGCTATTTTGATGGTCTGAAATACTGGCAACTACTGGCGAGACTGCCGGATGAACAGGGCTATGTGGTCTATGGCGGGGAACAGTCCATGCAAACGAGCACCGGCGCCTATGTCAGTTGGCGACACCTGGATCGACTCCCGGACCCATAAGCCTTCACCACTTTTCAGAACCCCGCTGGAAGCAAGGCCAGTGATCAACCCCTCCATGCGCGCAAATCATACCAGTCCCGCCCGATTTCCGGCTCAGCCTTGAGGGGAACCAACAAATCGTAGGCCGATTCCATCGTCTCCACCACCAGAGGAACCAGGGATGGGAGCTCATCTTCGGGGGCTTGCAGCACGATCTCATCATGGACCTGCAACGTCATGCGAGCCTGGAACCCTTGTTCGATCAGACGGCGGTGCAGACGGATGAGGGCGATCTTGAGGATATCGGCAGCCGAGCCCTGAATGGGATGGTTGACGGCGGCGCGCTCGGCGGCGGCGCGCGCCTGCTGGGACGCTGAAGCAGGTGAGCCTTGCCCCGCAATCTGCAGCAGGGGAAAGTAGCGGCGGCGGCCCAAGAGCGTTTCGACATAACCCTGCCGCTTTGCCTGGGCAATGGTCTCATCCAGATAGCGCCGGACACCGGGGTAGGTCTCGAAATAGGTCTTCATGAACTGTCGCGCTTCATCCATGCTGAGGGTAGTGCGGCTGGACAGCCCAAAGGCGCTGACGCCGTAGCTGGTGGCGAAGTTCATCATCTTGGCTACGGCGCGCTGTTCGGAGGTCACGCGGTCGATAGGAACCCCATAGACCTGGCTGGCGGTAGCGGCGTGGATGTCCAACCCCTGGGCGAAGTTCTCCAGCATGGCGGAGTCACGGGAGATATGGGCCAGGATGCGCAGCTCTACCTGCGAATAATCCACGGCCAGCAGATAGTGGCCGTCAGGGGCGACAAAGGCTTTGCGGATTTTCCTGCCCAGGTCGCTGCGCACGGGGATATTTTGTAGATTGGGATTGTTGGACGAGATACGTCCAGTTTCGGCGCCGGCCTGATCGAATGAAGTATGAATGCGCCCGCTGATCGGATTGATAAGTTGCGGCAGGGCATTGACATAGGTGCCCAGCAGCTTGGTAAGCTGCCGATGCTCCAACAGGCGTTCGATGACCGGGTGACGCCCGCGCAAGCTTTCGAGGACATCGGCGGCGGTGGAGTAGTGTCCGCTTGCGGTCTTCTGCAAACCGGCAGCCGGCAACGCCAGCTTGCCGAAGAGGGCGTCGGAGAGTTGTTGGGTCGAGTTGAGATTGAACTGATAGCCAACATCGGCGAAGATTTCTCCAGCCAGATCGCTCAGCCGCGCCTGCAGTTCGACGCTCATCTGACGCAAAAAGGCAGGATCGATGAGCATGCCGGCCATTTCCATATCGGCCAGCACGGGGATCAGCGGGACCTCCAGATTCCAGAAAAGGTCGTCCAGTCCCTTCGCCTTCAGCTCCGGCAGGATCAACTCGGCCAGCCGCCAGGTCATATCGACATCGGCAGCGGCATAGGCAGCGACGGCAGCAACCGGCACCTGATCCATCGTGATCTGCTTGCGGCCCTTGCCAATGAGCGCTTCGATAGGCGTCATCTCTACGCCCAGCCGCCTGAAAGCCAGGTCTTTCAGGCCCAGATTGTGGCTGGACGGATCGAGCAGGAACTGGCCGATCATGGTGTCGATGAGCGGACCGGCCACGGGCAAGCCGTGGCGGCGGCAGACGATGAGATCGTATTTGGCGTTGTGAGCCAGCTTCGATTTGCTGGCGTCGGCCAGATAGGGTCCAATCTGTTGCTGCACCAGGGCAAGCGGAAGCAAAGATGGACCATCGCCTTCGCCTTCCCGGTGCACCAGAGGAATATAGACGTTAGTTTCTGAGCCAGCGCCCCACCCCAAGGCAAGGCCGACAAGCACAGCGCGGTGCTCATCAGTCGCAGTCGTCTCCACATCAAAACAAAAACGGTCGGCGGCAGCCAGAGCAGCTGCGACCTCGGCCAATTGGGCCGGACTGAGGATGGCGCGGTAGCCAACAGGAGGCGCATCAGCAGACAAAGAAGATAGAGATGCGGACGGGGCCGGAACGGGCGTCTCATCGCCAAAGAGATCAAGCTGTTGGCCCCCCGCCAGAAGCGCAGCCGATGGCCCCGCCAGAGGCCCCGCCGATGGCCCCGCCAGGGTTCTGACCGATGGCGCCCCGTCGAGGTGTGGCGCAGGTTGGGACGATTCGGCTTCGGGCAGACGGGGCAACAACGAGCGGAACTCCAGCTCCTGGAAGATACGCACGACACGCTGGCGGTCGAAATCATGCACGCGGCAGGCGTCCAGATCGAGGTGGATGCCGGGGACATTGACAATTGTCCCCAATGCACGTGAGAGATAGGCGCTGTCGCGCCCAGCGCTCAGGGCGGAGCGCGCACGCTGGGGCGTCACCTCTTCCAGATGGGCGAACAGCGTGTCCAGATCGCCCCAGGTTTGCAGCAATTGCACCGCGCCTTTCTCGCCAATACCGGCGACGCCAGGGATATTGTCAGATTTGTCGCCGACGAGCGCTTTGTAGTCGATAAGTTGGCGCGGAGGCAGGCTGTAGCGCTCCTCGACCGCCTGCGGCGTGTAGATGATGGTGTCCGAGAATCTGCGTCCGGAGGTCAGAACCCAGATGTTTTCGGTGACAACCTGCAGAAGATCACGGTCGCCGGTGACGATCAGCGAGGCAACAGCCTGGCTTGCGGCCTGGCGGGCGAGTGTTGCCAGCACATCATCGGCCTCGTAGCCTTCGGCTGTGAAGACAGGTATGTTGAAGGCGGCGACCAATTCCTGGATGCGTTCGATCTGGCTGCGCAGCTCGTCGGGCATGCGGGCACGAGTGGCCTTGTAGTCGGCGAAGGTGTCCTCTCTGAAGCTGCGTCCCACGTCAAAGGCAACGGCAATGTGACTAGGCTGTTGTTCGTGCAGGACATTGAGCAGCATCGAGGTGAAACCAAAGACGGCATTGACCAGTTCTCCCTTGCTGGTGGCCATGTCGGGCGGCAAGGCAAAAAAGGCGCGATATGCCAGGGAATGGCCGTCGATGAGGATCAGTTTCATGGGATGATGCCGTGGTAAAGAAGCCATCTCGGGGCGTGTTGGCCCGCCGAAGCCTGATGTAGGAGCATGGTGTATGGGTGCGGAGACCACGCCCATACACCCCGGATAAAGAACCGCCCACAACGCTGGCGGCGTGTGGGCGGGGCCATCGGTTGAGCCTCTGCAGGCCAGGATGGAATGGTTTAGAGGACGAATCTAGCGCCTGACGGCAAGCTTGTCGGCCTCAATCAGAGCCTGGACCTGTGGCTGGTCGAGGATTTCGGGCCGGAAGCGCAAGCTGCGCTTCATGTCCAGCCGTAGGTCGCCCGAAGGAAGCCGCAGCAAAACATGCTCATTGGAGATGTTTTCGAGCCAAATGTATGACTCGTTTTCCCAGGCTTGCTGTATCTGGCGGGATGATCGATTCAGGAAAGGCAGGCGCATGGAAGCTTGCTCGGAGCGGCGACTGTAGTCGACTGGCCAAGGGTGCGAACGTTTCGTTGCAGGTTACGCACGCCGGAAGGTGACGACGCGACCGCGCAGGCGCGTGCTGGGCACGCGATTGAGCACACGGTCGATGAATTCTTCCTGTACTTCGACATAGGTGAAGCGATCGCGGATGTCGATATTTCCAACAGCCCGGCCCGGGATGTTCGCTTCGTTGGCAATGGCACCGACGATATCCTTTGGCCGTACGCCGACATCATAACCCGCATCCATGATCAGACGAATGTAACCAGGTTCGACCTCGCGTTCTTCATCGCGGGGGCGCTCACGCTCGCGATCCCGATCTCGCTCGCGTGCAGGTTCGCGATAGCGATGAGGAGCCGAGGGCTGAGGGGCAGGCGACGGCTGGGGCGGGCGACGCTCGCTGCGTTTGCTGAAGAGACTCTCAGCCTGAGCATGTTGAAGCATGCTGACGGCGGCGGCGGCAATTTCCGACCAATCATGCCCTTCCTCAGACAGATCGTTCAGCAGCATCATGTAGATTTCCAGGTTGCTGCGGGCGATGATGTCGCGCAAGCCCTGCTTGAAAGCCTCAGTGCGTTGGGCGACAGTATCGGCGCGGGTGGGGGGCAATACTGCCTTGACCCGCATGCCCAGGTAGTTCTCGATCTCGCTTAGCAGAGCGCGCTCACGCGGGGCCAACAAGGTGAAAAGCGATCCATTTTCGGCCACCAGTGTGGCCCGGCTGGCATAGGTCTCGGCGTCAGTCGGGATATCGAAGCTGACTGCATAGGGAACTTCCAGAACCAGGTCATTGGCGGCTGCCTGGGTGAGCACCAGGAAGCTGGCTGCACTCGCGCTCTCATCACGCCAGTTTCGCACCAGACTATCCCGCGTCTCGGATGACGTCTGGCTGTGCAGCGCTGAGGCATGGTAACCGGCTGCACGCAGCGCCTGGGCGACTCGTTCTGCATCAGGGCGCAAATTGATGAAGACGAGCCCGCGGTCGATATTCTCACCATCGAGCAATCGCAACAAGGCCGCGACCTTGTCTCCATGGAGAACGCTCTGGTAGCGGTGTTTGACGATGGGCATCGTGGCCGGCGCAGATTCCCGTTTGAGCACAACCGGCTCGAACAAGTGCTGATCGGCGAATTCCTGCAGGTCGGCGTCAAGCTGGGTGGCAAAGAGGGCGGTTTGACGGCTGCCGGGAGCCTGGTCGAGCACGGCTTCCAGAGTCTCGATCTGGTCGTCCTCCAACATCTGGTCGGCGCCATCGATGATGACAACCTGTACCTGCTCAAGCCCAAACGTCTCGCGCTCGGCATGCGCTTTGATTCGTCCGGGTGTGCCGACGACAACCATGGCGGTGCGGTCGATCCGTGCCGCCTCCCGTGCGATAGGCTGTTCTTCGGACACCGGCACGATATGCACGCTTTGATTGGGGTTCAGGCCCTGGAACATGGCCGCCACCCGCGCCGCTTCGCTGCCGGTAGGAGTAAAAACTAACACCTGAATGCCGACGACGTCAGGATTCAGGGTCTGAAGAATGGGAAGGACGAACGCTGCGGTCTTGCCGCTGCCGGGCGCTCCTTCGACGACGACATCGCGACCGGCCAGGATTTGCGGGATCACTTCACGCTGCAGTCTGCTGGGTTTTTCGTATCCCAACATTTCTAGCCCCGCTATCCGTTCGGGGTTCAGTCCGAGTTCAGCAAAGGTCTGACTCATAGTTTGTTTCTTGCCTCAAAGATTCTGAAGATACACAGTGGCGCCGGTCACTAATCCAAGTCTCAGCTCCCGGGGGTGTTAAGCCCACACCAAAATTAAGTATAGCACAGGGTGATGCAGTTTGGAAAAATACACAATCGCATGTTGAGATGACCGCCTTTCACATCCACCACTGGCCGGCGCCATCCTCTAAGGGGAGCGGCTGAGAGAGCGTCGGCAAGCTGCTGCTACCCGCAGAACGGTTTGAGGCGTTATGCAAAGCTGTGCTAAAATGGGGGCGTTCAAGTCACTGGCGAATTGACGCCAAGCTGTGGAGGAAGCATATGCAAGATCAAATCGATGCCTATCTGGAGTATCTTGAAGTCGAGCGCAGCCTGTCGTCCAACACGGTTGCCGCTTATCGGAACGATCTCGGACAGTTCCTGAACTATCTGCAAACGTTGGATCCAGCCCATATGCCGCGGGGATGGGGAAACGTGACCCGCGATCATATCATCGGCTATATGCTGGAAATGCGTGAGCGCGAATATGCGGACAGCACCATCGCCCGCAAGATTGCGGCTGTCAAGTCCTTCTTTGATTTCGAGTTGGCCCAGGGCCAATTGCGCAAAGATCCCACGGCTGAATTAGATTCACCCAAGGTCGAAAAGCACTTGCCAACGACGATGACGCCAGAAGAGGTCGAACGATTGTTGACATCGCCCTCGGCAAACACGCCAACAGGCCTGCGCGACCGGGCCTTGCTCGAACTGCTTTATGCCACTGGCCTGCGCGTCAGCGAGGTCGTAGCGCTCGATCTGGACGACTTGGACCTCAGTGCTGCCACCGTGCGCTGTCTGGGGAAG
>WPCH01057474.1_pt1 | contig 12515 bp, 18 predicted proteins | sample 5399881 | NCBI WGS metagenome assembly WPCH01 (sample SAMN12869468, study PRJNA574797) | sludge metagenome | isolation source: wastewater treatment of pH5 | place: China:Beijing | collected 2019-05-20 | reverse complement strand
GCATGGCCAATGCGCTCCACGACGGACCAGTTCAGGATTTAGCTAATTTGATGGTACAGTTGGAAATTTGCGAGCGACTCTATCTTGGAGGAAAGCATGCAGACGCTGCTGAACAACTTGAGCAGTTGAAATCTATCGCCCAGGGTAGTCTGGCAGATTTACGTCATATTATTTATGATCTTAATCCAATGACACTTGATGACTTGGGCTTATCGGTAACCATCAAAAATGGTCTCAGCAATTTGGCTAGCTTGACGGGGATTAAGACACAGTTTGTCTTATTAGGTACTGAAGAGCGCCTGGATTCTCAAGTAGAGATGGCCATATTTAGAATCGTTCAGGAAGCGTTGAACAACTGCCGCAAGCACGCGAACGCAACGTCTGTTAAAGTAACCTTAGAATTTTCACGCCAAAGCATCAGTGCAGAAGTGAAAGATGATGGAGTAGGCTTTGAGTTATTCCGTATACAGGAAAAACTTAGATCTGGTAAGCATTATGGGATGTTAAGTATGCAAAGTCGCGCCAATGTGTTAGGCGGTTCGGTACATATGCATAGTAATCCAGGCCAGGGAACCAGGATTTTGGCGAAAATCCCGTTTTTCGTTAGTGGGGAGGACACAGTCATTGAGTAATATAAGTGTACTAATTGTAGACGACCATCCACTTTTACGACAGGGTCTGAGCAGGCTCTTGGAGTTGGAAGGAGGAATTACGGTAATAGGACAAGCCAGTAACGGGATTGAGGCGTTACGTTTGGCAGACCAATTGGATCCAGATGTAGTATTGCTAGACATTAATATGCCGGGGATGAACGGAATTGAAGTGGCTAAGACCCTTCGTAAACAGCATCCATCCACAGAAATACTTACGTTGACGATTCATGACAATGAATCTTACGTCAATGAAATGATTCGAGTGGGCGCAAAGGGTTATTTGCTCAAAGATGCCGAACCTCGAGAAGTCGTACACGCGATTAAACAAGTGGCATCAGGAGAAACAGTCTATTCCACCCATTTGATGGAACGAGTTATGGAGAGATATCATGAGATGGAAGTCAATTATGGTCGCCTGCAAAGTGCAGCGAGCATCCAAGAGTTATCGTTGACAAGCCGAGAATTGGAAATTCTCCAGTATATCGTTGAAGGACTCAGTAACAAAGAGATAGCAAGCGCTCTTTTTATCAGTGAGAAGACGGTGAAAAACCATATTACGAGTTTGCTTAGGAAACTTGAAGTGGATGACAGGACGCAAGCGGCGGTTTTTGCCGTCAGCCAAGGTATATTTACTTAATCATTAGGAAGTTGACCAAGAAATTCTAATTCATTGATGAGCAATCTGAAACGACAGCCTAGAACCGTTGACGCTTCTTTGCACATCTCCATCCGCGATAAGTAAATCTCAAAGAAGTCCATGATTTGACAGATCTCCTGATCGAAGGAAATCTCCAAGGTAATGGTCTTCAGATCCTGATCCACGTAAAGTTTACTATCGGTAATGGCTAGATTCACCCGATCATGGATCATAGGGCGTTCGTCATTTTCTAGTCGATTGGCCCTGGTGCGATGGGCATCACTTTTATCGGCGAGAATAAGGGCCGAAGCAACGGGGCTCACAGCCTTACCGATTTCCTCTTCGTGATTGCCAATGGCAGTGGTGACCGCACAAACGTCATCAACGTCCATGCCTAGTCGTCGAAGCTCGGTGTAGACAATGTTTGCTCCTGAGATTGAGTGGTGTTTGCGATTGATTAAGTTGCCCACGTCATGCAGATAACCTGCTATGGCACCAAGTTCAACTGTGTGGTCATCGTATCCAAGCTCTGTAAGAATGAAGGCAGTTGTTTTCGATACATAGGAAACGTGGCGGAGCCCATGGTCTGTGTATCCCCTTGCTTTTAAATAGGTGCTCGACTTATCAATCAAAGCTAGGAAGACGGGATCTTGTTGAATCTCTTTAAGGGTAATCATCTCGACACCTCCAAAATGTTGTTCCTTTAGTTATATCACAGCGACACGGCCTTGACAAGCTGGCTGTATCAGCGACTTTTGCCCGTTGGTCCTATGCAAAATAGGACCTTTGTCTACTGTTCGCTCTAGGCTTGCCGTGTTAGACTAAAGTCAAGATAACTACGGAAAAAGCAGTGGCCACCCCCAACCCCAACCCCCGGCTACTGTTTTTTCTATATGTACCTTCCTTTTGTGGACATTGTTTACGCTGGTGAATACAATGAAGAACAAAGAGTCTACTGGGTGGGAGGGCGTCATATGGAAGAAAAGAACCTTTCTCTCCTTACCCCACGGGAGCGCGAGGTCTTAAAGCTAATAGCTCGAGGTCTTTCCAATGGGGAGATTGCTTCGGCCTTGTTTATAAGCCAGCATACTGTCAAAAATCATGTGAGTAATATCTATCGTAAGCTGGGGGAACATGATCGAACAAGGGTGGCGTTATTTGCTGTTGGTGAAGATGCAAAGGAGTAGGTTAGTAGCGAAGGCGACACTTATGAGATAAGTGTCGCTTTTTTGCAGGATTTGGTCTTCCAAAAAGAGAAGAGAAATCTTGCCCAGGGTCTAAGGGAGGACCATATGCAGAAATTACAGATTTTTGTATCCAAATACCGGGAGAGGTTTCGTGTGGGATTGTTGCGAAATCCTCGGCATATCCAGGATTTGATTCCCGGTGCAGGGCAAAGGGTTGCCATTCTCACCCATCCCCATACCAGCACCAAGGCCTATGAATACTTGAACATCTGGGAAAAACGTTTCAAAGGGCCACTTCGCTTTCTATGGTGGTATGCGGTGGCAAAGCCAAGTTTGAACTTCGACCATGTAGACAAGAGGGCAACCCTCGTTGACCTGCTCCATCGCCTAAAGCAAGTCCTTGTTGGTCGTCTTCTTTCTGAGCAAAGAATCATGAATCTACTGAGGCAGGAAGGTTTTTGGCCAAGTGATATTAGCCGGGCATTGGATTTGGGGGTGCATATAGGAAAACTGCGGCAACTACCTGGTTTTACCATGGGGTTATGGGGGACACAGATTTGTACTCGCTGCCAGAGCGAGGAAGCAAAAGTCGTTCCGTGTTTGATGTGCGGCTCTTTAGACTGTTTGCTTTGTTTAGCTTGTGGTAGTATGGGGGAACATCGTTCGTGTAGTACCCTTTTCGCTCTACAGGATAACAAGATAGAGCGCTCTAAAGAATCCCTGGTGGAGCTTGTTCTGGACCATGAACTAACCCCAGCCCAAGTAGGAGCAAGCCAAGAACTTCTGGAGTTTTGGACAAGAGCCGGTGGAAAAGCCCTGGTGTGGGCTGCCTGTGGCGCTGGTAAGACCGAAGTGACGTTTCCCCTCATCCAGCGAGTGCTGAGGTCTGGAGGGCAAGTTCTCTTTGCCATACCCCGGCAGGACATTGTACGGGAGATGACAGAAAGAATGGGACGAGCCTTTCCAGGGGTATCGGTTGCTGCCCATTACGGGGGTCAACCTTGGTTTGCACAAGGATCTTTAGTGGTAGCCACAACCCACCAAGTACTCCATTTCTACCAGCGTTTTCAACTCGCCATCCTCGATGAAGTTGATGCCTTTCCTTACCTAGGCAATGAGATGTTGCGTCTGGGTCTAAAAAGAGCCTTGATGCCCCAGGGAAAGCTTGTTGAAATGACGGCTACTCCACATTCTCAAGCCGATTACGAACATGTAATCACGATTCCTGCTAGATATCACGGCTTCCCTTTACCTGAACCAGAATTAGTGACTCGTTCCTTACCCCCGTGGACTGTTCTTAAAACCACCGATATTCCACCCTTTCTTTTAGATATCCTAGAGGGGCAGAGTCATCCTTGGCTTATCTTTGCTCCAACGATCCAAGCCTGTACCTATCTGCAGAAGGTCTTAGCCAAGGCAACTGAGAGGCCCGTAGGACTGTGCCATTCCAAGGCCAAGAATCGTCATGAAACGATACAGGACCTTAGGGATGGAAGAGTTGATATTGTGGTGACAACATCTGTTTTGGAACGGGGGGTTAATTTTCCTGGTGTTGGTGTGATTGTACTTTATGCTGATCATGGTATTTTTACCGTAAGTACCCTTGTGCAGATCGCAGGCAGGGTAGGAAGGACTCGAGAGTTACCTGGGGGCACAGTTATCTTTATGGGCAAAAGAGCCACAGAACCGATGAAGAAGGCTCTTCGCTTGATTAAAAGATTAAACAACCAGGCGCGGCAAAGGGGGCTTCTTTATAGTGAAAGTACTTCGTGAGTGGTGGCGGGCTTTTGAGCAACTGCTTTTCCCCCCTGGTTCTCTCTGCGGTCTATGTGCCGAACATCCTCCTTTGCCCGTGGGAGCCTGTAAGTTCTGCCTAGATTCCCTTGCTATTTGCTGGAAGGAGCAGAAGACCCGCGGTTATCCATGTTTTTCTCTCTTTCCTTATCAAGGCTATGGTCGAGACTTGATCCACCGCTTGAAATTCCAAGACGGCTATGACATTGCAACTACTCTAGGTCTTTTCCTGGGCTTAGCAGCCCGAGAAGAGCCAGCTTTAGCCAAGGTGGATGTCTTGGTCCCGGTACCTTTACATCAGAGACGATTGGAAAAACGGGGATTCAACCAAGTGGCCATTCTTGCCGATAGTATAAGGGACGCATGGAAACGTCCAGTGTGTAACTACGTTGTTAGAACCCGGGAGACGAAGACCCAAAGTGGACTTTCTTCCGTAAATAGAATGCACAATCTCCAAGGTGCTTTCGCTGTACTTCCGGGGTTTGACTTTAGGAAAAAGACTTGCCTGATCATCGATGATGTCGTTACGTCAGGTAATACCTTTTGTGCGTTAGCCCAGGTCATCGAAGAATATGGTGGCAAACCTATGGGTATGTTTGTAGCCCGTACAGAAATACAAAGGAGTGACCAGAATGCTCAGAAATTGTGAGGAGTGCGGTGTTGTTTTTTCCCATCCAACAAGAGATTTATGCCAGAAGTGTCACGAACAGGCCCAGAAGCACTTTGATACGGTGAAACAGTTTCTTCGCGAAAATCCAGGGGCGACTACAGCCCAGGTAGCACAGGCCACAGAGGTTGACTTAGACCTGATCTATGAATATATTCGCGCGGGTAGACTCGATGTGATCCCCAAAGACGCTTCCTTAGAATGCACAATTTGCGGTAGGCCCATCGCCATGGGAAAGGTCTGTTCTTTGTGTCGTACAAGTTTACAGAAAGGCACCACACCAGAATCGTCTAAAAAATCCCTGGATAGCTCTAAGATGCATATTCTTGAGCAGATTCGGAAGCGAAAATAGCTAAAGCTTTCTGAAGAGGGTGCCGACAAATGTAGTGAGGGAGAAAGGGGTTTTGACAATGATTATTTCTAACAAGGCAGCTGTGCAACGTGTGGCCCAGGTGTACCAAGAACAAGGACAGGCCAGTCGCGTCAAGAAGCAAGCTGGAAACCCTGCCTATAATGATGAGGTGACCTTGTCTGCTGAAGGAAAAGAAATGCAGGCCCTGTTACAAAAACTCCAAGCCGTGCCTGACATAAGGTCCCAGGCCGAAGAAATTAGAGTGGCAGTGCAAGATGGCACCTACCAAGTGTCGGCACGACAGATTGCACAGGGAATCATCAATTCTCAGAATAGAGGTTAAGAGCCGTGGCTGTGTGGGATGACTTTATTGCAGTTGTGGAAAAGGAAAATAGGTTATTACAAGAGCTGATTGAACTGAGTACTGCTAAACAACAGCAGATCAATGACGCCCAAGAAGTGGCTCGCCTTGCTAGCGAAGAGCAAAGTCGATTAACTCTCTTAGAAGAAGTGGACGAAGTACGGGCGTCACTTTTTGATGTCATGTCCGGTGGTAAGAACCTAGAGGATTGGTTAGCCACTCTAGAACAGCAACAACAAAAGGTTGTTGGTCCTTTAGTTCTGGAACTAGCGGAAAATTTGGGGACTTTGCAATCCCTCAACGATCTGAATCAGGAGCTCTTGGCCCAATCTTTAAGTTACATTCAGTTTTCGTTGAACTTGCTCGTAGGCGATGAGACCGCCCCCACGTACACGCGTCCCGGGAGTAATGCGCCGGGCAAATCAATCTTTGACCGAAAGGTGTAGTTTTATTATGAGGACGACTTTTAGTGGTATCTCCATTGCGCTTCGTGCATTGCAGACGCAACAGATCTCACTGGACATAACTGGCCACAACGTGGCTAATGTGAATAACCCGAATTATTCTAGACAGGTTGCCCTGCATTCTGCCACCAAGCCTTATCCTACACCCATGATGGGGTATACCCCTTCATCAGGTCAGTTGGGTACCGGTGTGCAGATTAGTCAGATCAATCGTATGAGGGATAGTTTTGTGGATTTGCGCTTGCGCCAGCAACTCCACAGTAAAAATTATTGGAACACCATGGAGGAAGGCCTCAGACAAGTGGAGCTCTTTTTTAATGAGCCCACCGAAAATGGAATTCACTATGCGTTGGACCAATTCCTAGATTCTTTGCAGGATTTGAGTCGTGAACCTGACTTTGCTTCTGTTCGAGAAGTTGTGGTGCAAAGGGCACAAGTTTTGGTAGAATCCGTGACTGGAACTAGGTCACAAATGCAAGGCTTAAGGGAGAATATTAACGGAAATATTCCGATCAAGGTTAGTGAGGTAAACTCCTTGGCCACACGACTTGCAGATCTAAATGTTCAGATCGGTAAGATCAGTGCAACTGGTAGTCTGCCAAACGATTTATTGGATGCAAGAGATGCTATGTTGGAAGAGCTTTCTGCCCTGGTGGATATTGAAGTGGTCCAAGACCACGCCAATATGATCGGTGTAACTATCGGTGGAGCAAGTCTAGTTCACCGAGGTACAGCCTACGGTTTAACCACTTCTGGGGTGGCAAACGCAGAGGCGGGTTATGAAAGGAACGAAGTTTACTGGTCCGCAACAGGCAATAGAGTCACTATAAGCTCAGGTGAGATTGCTGGCATGCAAAGCCTACGAGATGTGGAAATTCAAGACACAATTGATGCTTTGGATGCATGGACATTAAATTTTGCTCGGGAATTCAATAATATCTATAGAGATGGATTTGGGTTAAGTGGGGTCGATGATAGTTACAATCCCACTGACTTCTTTGTTTTTCAAAATGCCGATGCCGTTCTTTATCCAGATAATGAAGACTTACCCTTTGCGGCGTTAAACATTCAAGTGAATCCGAGTATTGCCAATGACGTGAGTAAGTTTAGGGCTAGTGCCCTTCTTGATGTGGATGGCAATGGCGAAAACGCTCTTAAATTGGCTAGCCTTCGCTTTGAGCGAGTTGTTGATGTAGGTGGCCATGGCACAGGAATGACCAAGATTACTATTGGCGATGCCTTCAACTCCATTATTTCCAAACTAGGTGTTGATACCCAAAAGGCTGTAAGAATGAATGAGAATGATACCAATTTAGAACTCCACCTCCGGAACCTTAAGGATTCTACAGCTGGGGTTAGCCTAGATGAAGAGATGGCCAATATGATTCGCTTTCAACATGCCTACAGTGCCGCGGCTAGAATGATGACTGCAGTGGATGAAACCTTGGACACCATCATCAATCGCTTAGGTGTTGTGGGACGATAGGGGGATTGACTGATGAGGATTACCAATAGAAGTATAAACAATAGTTTGCTGCTTAATCTAAACCGGGGATTAAATCGTTTGGATCGAATTAATAATCAACTAGGGTCTAAAAAACAGATCAATGTGCCCTCAGACGCTCCAGTAAAAGCGGGAGTCATTTTGCGCACCAGTAGTTCGATCCGTGCGAAAGACCAGTATATTCGCAATACAGATTCGGCTGTATCTTGGCTTGATGCTTCAGATGTTATTATGCAGGATGTTATATCTGTCATTCACCGTGCCAAACAACTAGGGATCAATGGAGCTTCTTCCCATTTAGATGATACGGCAAGACAGGCCTTAGCCGACGAGGTTGCACAATTGCATGACAATATTTTGCAACTAGCTAACTCCACCCATGGAGGACGTTATTTGTTTGCGGGGCAGCAAACCCAAACTCAACCCTTTGAGCTTGATCCTGCCCATAATGGTTCTGGGATTCCCGATGTGCATTACTTGGGCCAATCATTTGGTCAAGGTGCAGCAGGAAACAACCTAGGGGCTGTTGAGTTTGAGATTGGTGTTGGTGTAACTATGGGCATCAATATGGATGGAAAACGGGTATTTAACCCCATTTTTGGTGCGTTGCAGAGCTTACATGGGGAGCTTTCGGGGGCCAACCCCGCTCCTAACTCAAGCGTTCTAAGTGACTTGGATGGGGCATTAGACAGTGTCTTGCAACAAGTGTCTGAGTTGGGGGGTAAGCAAAATAGAGTGGACTTAGCTAAAGAGCGTTTGCTTGATTTGCGGCTAAATCTCACCAAGATTCTCTCTGAAAGCCAAGACCTTGATTATGCAGAGGCCATTATGGAACTTAAGATGGAAGAGTTTGCGTATCGGACTGCACTTTCGGTAGGTGCAAGGATCATTCAACCTTCGTTAGTAGACTTTTTGCGCTAGGTAGGATAGCTATGTTACAGATGACAACAACCTATCCTAAGATGGACCTGGTAACCCATTGGCCCAGAGCCGAAATTAAGCAGCAGGTTTCGGAGATTCAGATAGATAGTATTGGTCCTGAAATTAAGATCGATCAAAGGCAGAGCCGAAATGAACTAGGCATGGTTGATTTCGGGTATTACAGTCATCAAGTACGGGATGGCGCTTACCAAAAAACGGTGGAGGCCATCGGTAAGATGGCAGCTGATGGTGACGAAGTGGTGGAGCGCGCGGGTCGTTTTCGCGAAGAAATGATCCTAGCCGAACAAGCAAAGCGAGCTATGGATCAAAAGATTCCTGAGCTTAGTATTGCTTCTGCTCCACGGACAAGGCCGCAAATCAGTTTAAACTATAGACAGGAGATTAGCTGGAACCAAGGAGGGGTTAGTATTACGCACCAGGTGCGACCACCGGAGTTAACGTGGACTCTAGGAGGAGTAGAGGTGGACGTGCGTGGTTAAAGATGGGGTGAATGTATTGGAATTACAGACCAAGTTAGGTGCTCTTCAGGTGGATGAGGATAAAATTATCCATTTTCCCGTGGGGATCCTGGGTTTTTCAGAATATAATCGCTATGTTGTTGTGGAACAAGAAAACAGCGCATTTAGTTTTCTTCAGTCGGTGGACGAACCAGATTTAAGCTTTGTGATCATGATGCCTGAGCTCGTTTGCGCGGACTACTCCGTGCATTTAAGTAGTGATGAGATTGGACTTTTAGAGATTAGCTCCCCGGAAGATGGCAAGGTCTATGGAATAGTGACAATTCCAGAAAATGTAGCTGAGATGACCGTCAATCTTCAGGCTCCCGTTATTATCAACACTAAAAACATGGTGGGGGCTCAGTTTGTTATTCAGGGGGATACGTATCATACTAGGCATAATGTCATAGCTGAAATGCACAAAAACGCCTATGTACTACAAAAGCAAAGCGAAATACCGGAATCAGTCTAATTCTGGGCTAATTCGGGAAGAATATGGTCCAGGGAGGGACAGACATGCTGGTATTAACGCGTAAGGTAGATCAAAGTATCATGATTGGTGATAACATCCGTATTGTTGTGGTGGACGTCCGAGGAGATCAGGTGAAAATCGGTATTGATGCACCCCGAGATATTATGGTGCACCGCCATGAAGTCTATGAAGAGATTCAGACCGAAAATCAGCGGGCGGCCTTAAAACGCCAAATTGATCTTGGGGCTTTAGAGAGAGTCATTAGAGATTCAAAATCCCAGGGTTGATCCGAAACCAACAATTCAAGTGAGGGTAAAGGAGCGAAGGAAATGAGCCTTAGAGTGCAAACGCATCTTGATTCAACGAGAACAGAATCCACTTCTAAGCTGTATGCGCATTCGTCAAGTGTGGAACGGGTTGCCAAAATCGAGCAGGACGCAGAAGTAGAAAAGCTCTGGAAGGAAGGCAAATCGAAGGAAGGCTCGAACAAACTCGATATAGAAGCCGCGGTGGAGAGCATAAATGATACCATGGAGCATATTAATCGCTCTTTAAGATTTTCCATTCATGAAGATACCCAGAGGATGATAGTGAGAGTCGTTAATACCAGTACAGACGAAGTGATTAAGGAACTTCCGCCAGAAGATGTTTTAGATACGGTTGCCCGTATTAGAGAAATGATCGGTCTTCTCATCGATGAACGGGCGTAAGGGGTAAGTAGGGGGGTATTAAAGTGAGCGTACAAGCATATCAAGTATATAGGCAAACGCAGGTGTCCACTGCATCCCAAGGTGAGCTCTTGATTATGTTGTTCGATGGGGCTATTCGTTTTGCTCGCCAAGGGCAGGAATACATGGGTAAAGGAGAACTTGAGGAAGCAAACTCTAAGCTAATTCGTACCCAAGACATCCTCAATGAACTCATTCTTTCTCTAGATCTTAATGTTGGTGAAATAGCCGAAAGTCTACAACAATTATACACATATATTCATGATCTTTTGGTGCAAGCCAATATTAAAAAAGACTCCAAGCTAGTGGATGAAGCAGTAGGAATGCTAATCGATCTGCGGGACACTTGGGCACAGGTGGTGGATCAAACGAAATGAGGGAAATCAAGGACAAACTTAGCGAACTCAGAGCAGCCTATCAAGGACAACTCAATTTATATAGAATAATTGGAGAGGTAGGCTCTCAAGAGCGGGAGTTGATCCACAAAAGCCAACTAGATGGCCTTCTACAGGCTCTCAGAGAAAAAGAGGATCTACTGAAAGAGGCCGGTGAGTTTGAGCAACAAATCAGGTGCATCCAGGACCAACTGGTTCGCCATTTTGACCTTGCTAGCTTTTCCTTGCCCCAACTCCAGTTGGTGGCTCCAGAATTTTATCATGAGGAGCTCGAGGCTTTACAGAACGTAGTCCTAGAGCTTGTACCTGTTTTAGACGGACTAGAAAAACAGGAGCGCCAGAATGAGGCTACTCTAAACCAGTATTTAGCCCTTAGCCAAGGGTCAGAGTCGAAGGGGCAACAAGCCAAGCGTGCTGGACGGGCCTACGGTAAAAAATAACCTCAGGTCATAACCTCAGGTCATAGTTTCCAAACCTTGACAATCAGGAATGTATTATGTTAAAGTTAAGTTACCGGAAGGTTGTACCGGAGTTTCAAATCTAGGAGGAATGTTTAGTAATGTTAGGCAAGGTGAAATGGTTTAACGCTGAAAAGGGCTACGGGTTCATTGAACGGGATGACGGCGAAGGTGACGTATTCGTACACTTTTCGGCAATCCAGCAAGACGGTTTCAAGGCTCTGCAAGAAGGCGAAAGTGTTGAGTTCGAGATTGTTTCTGGAGACAGAGGCCCACAAGCTGCTAATGTAATGAAAATCTAACTTGTAGAGGACTGAGTGTAAACTATGTGTTACACTCAGTCCATTTTTTTCTATCTAGGAGGATTTTAGGTGATACATGGGAAATATTATGTATAAGCAACAGAGTTTATCATTGAAGGAGTGAGTTAAATGGCCACAATCAGAATCAATATTTCTGGAAAGAATCTAGAGATCACCGAAGCTTTAAGAGGCTATGTAGAAAAGAAAGTTGCCAAGCTTGAAAAATACCTCAATGATAATCAAGCATTTTCGGCAGAAGTTATGTTAAGAACAGAACGAGGCATTCATATTGCTGAAGTTACTATGAGTCTATCTGGTGTTATATTGCGGGGAGAGGGCAAGACAGGAGATATGTATACCTCTGTCGATGCCGCAGTGGATCGCATTGAACGTCAGTTCAATAAGTTTCGAACCAAACTCGGTCGCAGAGTCCCTGGGCCAAAATTGGGTGAGGTTGTAGCTCCTACTCAAGGTGAAGTGGAAGAGGAACCACGCATAGTCAGAACCAAACGGTTTGCCCTAAAACCCATGGATGTTGAAGAAGCAGTGATGCAAATGGAGCTTGTAGGTCATGATTTCTTTGTCTTTAGAGACGCAGATAGTGGTGACGTAAGTGTGGTATACAAACGACGCGACGGCAACTATGGGCTTATCGAGTCCCAATTCTAAAATGACTCCATCTGTCACTTTGGTCATTTTTGAAGGCGGTTTAATTCGTAGCACCTTAGAAAAGCAAATGCAAATGGTTAGGCGAGGCATGGTCTTGGATCTGGTGGAACGTGCCAAGGAGGGTGGTTTGCAAGATATTGTTGTGGTTACATCCTACCCAGACCTGGCGTCTCAATTACAATCCACAGCAGTTGAGGTTGTACTAGACAGGGAGATTGGGGCACCTTTCCACTTTGGCAGGCGTTTGCAGGACGTTGTGCAAGACTATCGCTTGGAAAAAGTGTTGTATATGGGGGGAGCATCAGCTCCCCTGATTTCGTCTGCAGAGATTCATTACCTTAGGGAAATATTGGAGCAGAACGAAGGAGTTTTGTTGGCCAATAATTACTACTCCGCAGACATTGTGGGCTTTGCACCTGGGCAAGCTTTAAGT